>Ga0335072_10000460_pt1 | contig 80230 bp, 68 predicted proteins | sample Lox_Sample_21_FD_206725 | JGI IMG/M metagenome (GOLD analysis project Ga0335072, IMG submission 206725) | Soil microbial communities from Loxahatchee National Wildlife Refuge, Florida, United States - Lox_Sample_2.1 | ecosystem: Environmental > Terrestrial > Soil > Wetlands | place: USA... | reverse complement strand
TGGCGATGCCCCCAGACGAATGCCGCCACCAGCGCGCCCACCGCTCCGATGACGGGCGTAAGAATTTCAATGCGCCGCTCGGCAGCGGCATAATAGGCGTCAGCTTCCGCTGCCATCGCTCTTCTCCATTTGCGAAAGCCTTTGCAGAACCTTCCAGAGGCCCAGTCCGAATCCCGCCGCGCCGAACAAGAGCAGGAAGAGAGGTGCGGTCTTGAGCCAACGGTCGAGGAAATATCCGACGCCGCCGCAGATGATTACGCTGCCGACCAGCGTCAGAGGCAGCTCCAGGATCGTGGCGACCTGAGTGATAACCTGGGCAGGATTCTTGCCCGGTTTGAGGGGCATCGGGGTCATTGCGCGCACGCACCTGCGGAACCTGACATTATGCGGTTTATATCACGCAAGGAGCGCGTGATTCGATTTTTCATCCTTGCGGGAGATTCCGGAGTGCAGCAAATTTGCGGCTTCAATGCCGGGCGCCGTGGACGATGTCGATGGCGTGCGGCAGCAGGTCCGCGACGGCGTCGAGCGAATCGACGGCGCCCGCGAGGCTGCCCGGCAGATTCACGATGATGGTCGTCCCGCGAATCACGGCGATGGCGCGAGAGAGGATCGCACGCGGCGTTTTTTTTAAGCCTTCAGCGCGCATTTTTTCGGCAAAGCCGGGAATCAGGCGTTCGGCCACGGCCTGCGTCGCCTCGGGAGTCACGTCGCGCGGCCCCAGGCCCGTGCCGCCCGTGGTCAAAATCAAGTCGAGGTCCTTGGTTTCCGCGAGCCGCTTCAAAGCGGCTTCAATCGCAGCGCGATCGTCGGGAAATACGGAAGTCGAGGAAACGCTCCAGCCAAGTTCCTGGCAGCGCTTTACGACGGCGGGGCCGGACCGGTCCTCCGATTTTCCCGCGGAAACCGAATCGCTGATGGTAAGGACGCTGACGCGCATGTGAGAGGGCATGTGCGGTGAAAAGCCTAGCCTTCGGCCTGGTGAGCTTCGGCCGTCGCGCCGTCCTCGGCATCGCGCTGCTCTTCATCCACCAGTCGCAGGGCTTCCATTAAGAGTCCGGTGGTGGTGCGCGAAATGGTGGAGCGTTCCGGCGCAGAATTGAAATCGATCTCGAATTCGCCGTCGGGCCATTTCACAGCCTGGAACACGGCGGCTTCGCCATCCGTCGAGCCGAGCTTCGCATCCGTGCACTGGCCGGCGGAGAAAAAGAGCTGGCAAGTGTCGCCTCCGTGGCGGATGGTGAGCGCGCAGGACTTCTGCCCCATTTCGAGCGACTGCATCAGGTCCATGATGCTCATCTCTTCCAGACGCCCCTGAATCACGCCGGGGCGCACGGCGCGGTTTTGCAGCTTTTCGAGGTGAATGCGGTCGATGACTTTCTTCGTGCGGCGGACAAAATCCTTCAGGAAAAAAGGCTTGGGGAAAAATTCCTCGACGCCTTCGACCATCGGGCGCAGCTTTTCTTCGATGTCGCCGCGGCTGGCAAGAAAAATAAACGGGATCGATTTCGTCTGCTGACGAGCGCGCAGTTTGTCATAGAGCTGGCGCCCGTCGAGGCCGGGCATTTTGTAGTCGCAGACGATGAGGTCGGGAGGATCGTCGACAATTTTCAACAATGCGTCGGCGCCATCGGCGGCGGCGCGCGCGTCGCAATGCGGCATCAAGCCCTTCATCAGCAGGTCGAGAATGAGCGCGTTATCATCCACGACGAGCACTTTAACGTCTTTCATCGGAGTCATGGTTTCGCGCGCTTCCCTGCCCGGTGGTAACTACCGCTTCTGCCGCCCGTCTTGCTGAGGAGATGGACTTTCCCGATCTCCATCCCCCGCTCGAGCGCCTTGCACATGTCGTAGACAGTGAGCGCGGCCACGGATGCGGCCACGAGCGCCTCCATCTCGACGCCCGTCGGCCCGGTCGTCCGGGCCTCGGACACGATTTCCACCCCATTTTGGCATAGCTTCGCCTGCACATCCACGTGGGTGAGCGGAAGGGGGTGACAAAGCGGTATCAGCTCCGCCGTTCGCTTGGCCGCCGTGATTCCGGCGATGCGCGCGATTTCAAGAGGATTTCCCTTGGGCGATTTCAGCCCGCGGATTTTGCCGACGGTGGCGCGCTTCATGCGAATGAAGGCGTGGGCCGTCGCGGCGCGGGCGGTTTCGGCCTTCGCGCTGACGTCGACCATGCGCACGCGGCCTTTCGCGTCGTAATGGGAGAGTTTAGGCACGGTGTGTGGTTCGGGTCTGCTCTTTGATTTTTTTTTGCCGCACTTACGAGCCTGACATGTGGATGATACCGAAGTGAACTAGGAAATAGGCAAAATCTAACAGCAGATTCCTCTCTGCGCGCCCGGGCGGTCCGGACTTCACGGACCGCAAGAGCAAAGACCGGTCGCTCCGCTCGGAATGACAGGAGAAAAATTGCCCACAGCAAAAAATTCAGTTCAAGTGAGCTAACTCACTACCCTTCGACCACCGCTCGGTTTGTATCTCCCCGATGGTTACAGCGCTCCCTGCCTCGGGAGTACGTCCACCCACTCGCCGGCCTCGAGGATTCGCTTCGATTCGTGCACCACCATAAAGCAATTGCCGCGCGTCACCCGGCCAATATCGCCCGAGCTCTCCGACGGCAGGACCTCGACCCACGGCTCGCCTTCGGGCCAGCTCAGGCGCGCACCAACGAAATGCGTCAGCGGGGGCTTCAGGTCGACAGCGTGGCGCAATTTCGCGCGCAGCACCGGCAACGGCTGTGCGGCAAGCCCCGACAGAATCTCAATCGCCGGGCGGGCAAAAAGCTCAAACGTCACCATCGTCGAGACGGGATTGCCGGGCAGGCCAAAAACAGGTTTCCCCTGGCACAGCGCAAACACGGCCGGGCGCCCCGGCCGAATCGCGACGGCGTCAAAAATAAACTCCGCACCGAGGTCTTTCAGCACAGGCTCAACCAGATCGTACTTGCCGACCGAAACGCCGCCGCTCAGAACCAGCACGTCCGCCTGCAAGCCCTTCTCGACCGCGTGGCGAATCGCCGCCGCATCGTCGGGCGCATTGCCCAGCAGAATCGTCTCCGCGCCAGCCAAGGAAGCCTGGGCAGCGAGCGAAACGCAGTTGCTGTTGCGAATCTGAAATGGGCCGGGAATTTCGCCCACGCCGACAATCTCGTCGCCCGTTGAAAGAATCGCCACTCGCGGTTTCGGCGTGACGGCGATTCGAGTTCTTCCTGCCTGCGCCGCCATAGCCAGCTGAGGATATCCGAGGCGCGTTCCGGGGCGCAGCAACGCATCTCCGGCGTGATTTTCCACGCCCGCGCGCACGACATTTTTTCCTGCAAGCGCGGGCCGGTCGAAAACGACCGTGTCCCCTTCCATCCTCGTGTGCTCGATCATCACCACGGAGTCCGCGCCCGCCGGAGCCGGCGCGCCCGTCATAATCTGCACGCAAGTGCCGGGCTGCAGCGTGCCAGAAAAGGGGACACCGGCGCGGCTTTCACCAATCAATCGCAAGCGCGCTCCCGCGGCGGCGACTTCGGACGCGCGGACGGCAAAGCCATCGCGCATGGCACGGTCAAACGGAGGATATTCGCGGTCGGCAGCGACGATTTCGGCGACAACTCGACCAAGGGCGCGCGCAGGATCTGAGACGAATTCGATCGTTTCAATGCCGTGCGCAGGAAGCGCGGCAGCCACTCTGCCGCGCACCGTTTCGATTACTTTGGCGCGGGCGGCTTCGAAGGAAAGCATGGCGGTCAGAGCCAAGCGGCGAGTTTCGTCCCCTTGGGGACGATGGTGGCGTCGCGCTCGGGGCCGGTGGAGATCATGCCGATCTCGACTTCGAGCTGGTCGGAAATGAAGTTCAGATAATCACGTGCGGGATTCGGCAGATCCTTTACTTCGCGGATGCCCGGTGTGGGCTTCTGCCAGCCCTTCAGCGTGACGTATTCGGGCTCGATATGCGTGAGAATTTCGACTTCGGCGGGCATTTCGTCGAGCACGCTCCCTTTATAACGATAGCCGGTGCAGACTTTGATTTCATTCTGCGCGTCAAAAACGTCGAGTTTCGTGACGACGAGCGAATCGATGCCGTTGAGCATTTTCGCGTAGCGAAGGACGACGAGGTCGAGCCAGCCGCAGCGGCGCGGGCGTCCCGTGACGGCGCCAAATTCATTGCCGCGCTCGCGGACCTGCTGGGCGTCGAGGTCGGGCATTTCCGTCGGGAAAGGGCCGCTGCCGACGCGCGTCGTATAGGCTTTGGTGACGCCGACGACGCCGGTGACGCGAGTTGGCGCGATTCCCAAACCTGTGGCAGCGCCGCCCGAGGTGGCGCTCGAGGAAGTGACGTAGGGATATGTCCCGTGATCGATATCGAGCATCGTGCCTTGCGCGCCTTCGAGCAGCACGGATTCACAGCGGTCAATCGCGCGATTGAGCAGCACGGCGGTGTCAGCAATCAAGCCGCGGATGTGCGCGGTCAATTCGAGATAGTGTTCAAGCAGGCCTTGCGTTTCGAGGGGATGGCCGAACGTCGCGCGGCTGATGGCGTCCTTTTCCGCGATGACGCGTTCGAGCTTTTCGCGCAGCGTCTCCGCATCGAGCAAATCCCCGACGCGAATGCCGCGCCGCGCCATCTTGTCTTCATACGCGGGACCAATGCCGCGCGAGGTGGTGCCAATGGCCGCCGCGCCGCGGGCCTTTTCAGCCGCTTTGTCCATTTCGCGGTGATAAGGAAAAATCAAGTGAGCGCGATTGCTGAGAAAGAGCCGGCCGCGCACGTCAATTTCCGCGCGGCGGAGATTTTCCAGCTCGGTGACGAGCGCAGCGGGATCGACCACGGTGCCAGGACCGATGACGGCTTTCTTTCCGGCGCGCAGGATGCCGCTGGGAATGAGCTGCAAGACGAATTTCCGACCGTCGTAGATGACTGTGTGACCGGCATTGTGACCGCCGGCATAGCGAGCCGTGTAATCAAACGAGGAAGCGAGATAGTCGACGACCTTGCCTTTTCCTTCGTCTCCCCACTGCGCGCCCACGACGGCGACCGCTTTCCCCTTCGCCATTTCCACGTCACCCCGAGCTTCCGGCCACAGTTTCTCCCGTTGCGATGCATACGGATGCGCTACAGGGGGGCAAAAGCGGCCGAGCCAAACACCTATGCTACGCCGCGCTACAAACCAAAGCAAGAGCGCGGCAGATGATTACATAGGAATGTCGAACCGAGCAAAAGGAACGAGCAGGAAACTAGCGGAGCTGCTTCCAGCGGAAGCATTCGACGGCGTGATCGTTGACCATGCCGACAGCTTGCATGAAGGCATAGCAAATCGTGGAGCCGACAAACCGGAAACCGCGCTTCTTCAAATCCTTGCTCATCGCATCGGATTCCGGCGTTCGCGCGGGCAATGGGCCTCCAGTGCGCAGACGGTTCAACCGCGGCTCGCCCCCGATGAATTGCCAGATATATTGATCGAAGCTGCCGAATTCATCGCGCACGGCAAGGAACGCTTGTGCATTTGAAATCGTAGAAGCGATTTTCAGGCGGTTGCGGATGATGCCGGGATTGCGCAGCAATTCGCGCACTTTTGGCTTCGCGTAGCGCGAGATTTTCTGCGCGTCAAATTCATCGAGAGCGCGACGGTAGTTCTCCCGCTTGTTGAGAATCGTTTCCCAACTGAGCCCCGCCTGCGCGCCTTCGAGGATCAGAAATTCGAACAGCCGACAATCATCGTGAACAGGCACACCCCACTCACGATCGTGGTATTCGATCATGAGTGGGGATTTCGCCCAATGGCACCGCTTCGCGGGGCGAGCGTGCGAATTCATGCGAGCCGCCGGCCGATTAGACGGCGATATGACGCTGGATAACCTTCTCGATGTGGTCCTTGGGGACGGCGCCGACAATCTGGTCGGCCACTTGCCCGCCCTTGAATACCAGCAACGTGGGAATGCCGCGAATGTTGAATTTGCCCGCGGAGTTCATGTTCTCATCCACGTTCAGCTTGACAACTTTCACCTTGCCTGCGTGTTCGCGGGCAATTTCCTCCACTGTAGGAGAAAGAGCGCGGCACGGGCCGCACCACTCCGCCCAGAAGTCCACGACAACGGGCTGTGTCTTGCTCGCCTCGATTACGTCGTTTTGAAAGTTCGCGTCGTTTACTGCCTGTACATTCTCTGCCATGTTTGTCCCTTAGTGCGAGGTCTTCGCTGCCTGACCTTCGCTGGTTATTCTCTTAGATGACGCGGCGGGCTTGGGGATTCGGAGTCTCCTAGCCTGTTCATACAAAGCCACATAGGAGGCCGCCGAAGCCTTCCAGGAGAAATCCTTGGCCATGCCGCGCGCCATAATACTCCTCCACGTGGCTGTTTCGCGATAGATTTTCAGCGCAGCGCGCATTCGGTCGAGCAAGGCACGACCGGTATAGCCCTCGAATTTGAACCCGGTACCCTGCTTCGTTTTAGCATCGAAATCCTCGACCGTGTCGTCCAGTCCCCCGGTGATTCGAACCACGGGCACTGTGCCGTACCGCAGGCTGTAAATCTGACTTAGGCCGCAAGGCTCGTAGCGCGAAGGCATCAGGAAAATGTCCGCGCCGGCCTCTATCTTGTGGCCCAACTTTTCATCGAAGCCGATCTTCAAGCCTACTCGCGCAGGATATTTTTCCGCCAGCGTCGCAAACATTTTTTCGTACCGCGCATCGCCCGTGCCCAGGACGACCAGCGAAATATCTTCCTGCATGAGCTGGTCCGCCACTTCGGCAACCAGATCGAAGCCCTTCTGATCGGCGAAGCGCGAGACGATTCCCACAAGGGGTTTGTCTAGATTGGACGCAGGCAATCCAAACGTTTCGAGCAGATTCCTCTTGCACACCCGCTTTCCTTCGAGGTTGTGCACCGAATAATTTTGTGCGATGAAGCGGTCGGCTTCCGGGCTCCAGATGGTGTAATCGACGCCGTTCAAAATGCCCACCAAGCGGTCGGCGCGATTGCGGATCACTCCTTCGAGCCCTGCGCCGTATTCCGGAGTCTGAATCTCCCGAGCGTAGCGGCGGCTGACCGTCGTGATGAAATCCGCATATTCGATCCCACCCTTCAGGAAATTCACTTTCCCAAAAAACTCCAGCCCGTTCATGTTGAAAAGATCCTCGGGCAAGCCAATCTCTTCGAGCGTCGCTGCCGGAAACAGCCCCTGATAGGCGAGGTTGTGGATCGTGAAGACGGTGGGCAAGGATCGCACCACGGGATCTTTTGCATGTTGCGTGCGCAATAGGACGGGGACCAGTGCCGCCTGCCAGTCGTGACAATGGACCACGTCGGGCAGCCACACGCGCTTCATCATTTCAATTGCCGCGCGAGAAAACTCCGCAAAACGCTCGGCATTGTCCGGGTAGTCGGCTTTTTTGTCACCGTAGAGCCCGTCACGGTCAAAATAATCCGGATCGTCGCAGAAGAAATACCGCACGCGCTCTACAGGAGCCGCTTCCGTGATGGCCGGAAAGCGAAGCCGCGTTCCCAGGCCCACGGTGACGCTTGAGATCAACGTCGAGACGATCTTGTTTCCGCGGTAGCGCGGGAGAAACACGCACACCTCGTGTCCAGACGCTGCCAGCGCCTTCGCCAGGCCTTCGACGACATCCGCCAGCCCGCCCGTCTTCGAATACGGCAGGCCCTCCGAAGCGACAAAAAGAATTTTCATTTTGACCGCCAAAAACCGTAGCCGAACGCCTGCAGCCCGTCAAGGCCGCAGGATTTGTGCCCGCCTTCCGTGATTGTTACACTCGCTCGGCGATGGCGAGACAACGGCTCGGCCAGCACTTCTTGAAAAACCTCGAATGGCGGCGACGGATCCTGGAGATGCTGCCGCTGCGCGCCGGTGACGTTTGGGTCGAAATCGGCGCAGGCCACGGCGAATTGACGGAACTCCTCGCACCCAAAGTCAGCCACGTCTTCGCCGTCGAGACTGATCCGCGCCTGCTTCCCGCCCTTCAGGAACGCGCCCGCACCGAATGGAAGAACGTCGAAATCATTCCCGGTGATATTCTCGAAATCGATCTCGATTCCCTTCTCTCAAATGAAAAGTTTCGTATCTACGGCAACTTGCCCTACTACATTACTTCGCCGATTCTTCAGCGCCTGTTCGGCGTGAGCTCGTGCCTGCGCTCGATTCACGTCGTCATCCAACTCGAAGTCGCCGAGCGCATCGTCGCAGAACCAGGCCAGCGCGATTACGGCTATCTTTCAACGCTGTGCCAATTCTATGCGCGCCCGGAAATCGAATTGCGCATCCCGCCCGGCGCGTTTCGGCCGCCTCCGAAGGTCGATTCCGCCCTCCTTTCCATGTCTCTTCCCGGAGACCGGGCCCCTCTTGCTGTGCGGGATGAAACCCGCTTCCTCGAATTTGTTCAGCGCTGCTTCGCGCAGAAGCGAAAAACGCTTCGCAATAATTTGCGCGGGGTATTTTCCGCTGAACGCCTGACACGCGCAATCGAGCGCACGGGATTGCGCCCGGACGCGCGCGCCGAACAGCTCTCGCTCGCCCAGTTCGCCGCCCTTTTCAACGCTCTTTCCGCCGAATTTGCCTGAATTGTATTGGCCGGTTGTTACAGAGAGGATACAACCTCGCGCAGGCGATCCGGAAAATTCGACATCACTCCGTCGACACCCGCCCGAATCACGCGCCGCATTTCTTCCACGTGGTCCACGGTCCACGTCGCCACCAGTAGATCTTTTTCGTGCGCGCACATCACGAATTCAGGCGTCACCAGATCGGCGCGCGGGCAGAGTTGCCGCGCGCCGATGTCCGTCGCCACCTTCACCGAGTCGCCGTCCATCGTTTCCACCAGCAATCCTGTCATGATGCCGGGATCGAGCCGCCGAACAGCTTCTACCTGCGCGCGGTCGAAGGAAATCACCACGGTGCGCGAAGCATTCTCCACGCCCCGCAGCGCTCCCACCAGCGCATGATGCATTCCCCAGGCCGAGTCGTATTTCAATTCCAGGTAGAAGACGACATCGCGGTCCTTTGCGAACTTCAGAATCTCTTCTAGAGTGGGGATCCGCTCGTCCATGAATTCACGGTCGAACCACTTCCCCGCATCGAGTTCGCGAAGCTGCGCCAGCGTCATGTCGCGCACCGCCCCGTGTCCATTCGTCGTGCGGTCGAGCGTCGTATCGTGAATCGCCACAAACCGCGCGTCGCGAGTCAAATGCAGGTCCGTCTCAATGAATTCCGCGCCCATGTCCACCGCGCGGCGGAACGCGGACATAGTGTTTTCCGGCGCGGCTCCGGAGGCTCCTCGATGGGCGATGATCCAGGGTTTTCGCACGGTGATTTTTATCCTAGCAGAGATGGGCATTTCTCCAGCCGCAGTTGAAGAGGCCCGTTGTGTGAACCGCAATGGCCGTCCGGCCAGTTCCAGCCGCTCTAGCGTGCCGCCCGCTCCGCCTCCTGCACGATCCTTCGCCACGCGCGCTGGATGTGCTCCTCTTCGGTCCGCGTCTGCCCGATGCTCACTCGCAGGGTCAGCTTGCCGCGCAATTTCGTATGAGTCAGATACAGGTCTCCGCTCCGGTTCAGACGGTCCAGGATGCGCTGGTTGATCTCATCGCCACCGCGATGCCGGAAACACACCAGGTTCAGCGGCGCCGGCGCCATCAGCTCGAACCGCTCATCCGCCTTCACCCAGCCGGCAAATTCATGCGCCAATTCGACGTGCCGGCGCAAGTGATACCGCAAGCCCTCGGCTCCATAGTGGCGCAGCACAAACCACAGTTTTAGCGACCGGAATCTTCGGCCGAGCGGAATCTGCCAGTCGCGATAATCAATCACCGCGCCCGATTCCGTCGCCTGATTTTTCAGATATTCCGGCAAAATGCTGAGAGTCCGGATGAGCGCCGCGCGGTCGGCCACATAAAAGCAGTCGCAATCGAAATTCGTGAACATCCATTTGTGGGGATTGAAGCAGTAGCTGTCTGCCAACTCCAGCCCGTCATGTATCCAGCGGAATTCCGGACAAATCGCGGCGGGCCCGGCCATTGCCGCGTCCACATGCAGCCAGATTTTCTGCTCGCGGCACATTTTTCCAATCTCGCGGACAGGATCGATCGCAGTGGACGATGTAGTCCCCACCGTCGCGCACACGAAACATGGGATAAGCCCGGCGGCGCAGTCGCGCTCGATCTGCTCGCGCAACGATTCAGGCCGCATCGCAAATTTTTGATCCACGTCGATCGCGCGTAAATTCGAGCCGCCCAGTCCTGACACTTTCACCGCCTTTTCAATCGATGAATGCGCTTGCGTCGAAGTGTATGCGACAAGCTTTCTGTCGCAGCCACGCTCATTACTCGCAAATCCTGTGGCGCGTTCGCGGGCCGCCAACAATGCGCACAGCGCCGAGCTCGAGGCCGTGTCCTGTATCACCCCGCCGCCTTCGCCCCTCGACGTAAATTTCTCGGGCAGCGCCAATAAATCCGCCATCCAATCGAGAACGTGCGTCTCCAGTTCCGTACAGGCGGGGCTTGTGGCCCACAGCATCCCTTGCACGCCAAGGCCTGCCGAGAGCATTTCACCGAGAATCGAAGGAAACGAATTGTTCGATGGGAAATAGGCAAAAAAATTCGGCGACTGCCAGTGCGTCACGCCCGGCAGAATTTTTTCATCTACGTCCTGCAGCATCTGCTCAAACGTCTCGCCCGCTTCCGGCGGCTTTGGCGGCAGCGAAGCGCGAATTTCGCCCGGCTTCACTTGCGAGAGAACGGGAAACGTTTCGACTCGCTCGTAGTAATCCGCAATCCAATCCACGAGAGCTTTTCCGTGCCTCCGGAATTCATCCGGCGTCATATGATAATTTTCCGATTCGCTCATTCCCTTCTCCGCTCATTGCACCTGAAGTGCTCTGCATTTTTCGCACGACAGTCTAGCACCAAGTACTGGTAAGCCCGGAGCGCCCTCTGCAAGATCCCTTGAAAAGTCGTGCAACTAATTTCTCATCAATGCCAAACTCATGCCCCGCGTTTGCCGGCCCCTTGGTCTCTCGGCGGTTCCAAGGCGCGATCCGGCATGCACCAAACCGGGGCATCCGCCTTAATTTCGAGAAAATCCGATACGTTTCTGCGCGCTCCTTCATCTCATCCCTGTGACGATCGGATGGCCGCCTTTCGCTCGCGAATGGCCTCTCGATTGCCACTGATTTATCGCTCTCAGAGGCAGACGCGTGCTGCCCGCGCCCTTGGGATGCCCGGCACGGCGGCTCGCGATCTCCGCTTCAAAATCGCTGGCGTTGCGCCGCCGATTTGAGTATAAGAGCCCGGACACACGCATGAAGAACGACGCGCCTTCCCCTTCGCGCCGCGGTAGCACGGTGATTCAGACGATGCTGGCCCGCTTGGCGAAAGAGGAAGAGGAGTGGAAGCAAAGGAAGCCGGCCCACGCAGCTGCTTCCACAGAACCGCCGAAGGCAATGGCGGCGCAAGTTTGATCGAGTGCTGATGTAGCCATTCCGCCGGAGCGCCCAAGGAACGGGGGCAGGGCGCTCTCTTGGGAGGGGGGACGTGGCGCTATTCGTTTTACTCGTCGTGGGAATCGTGGTCTCTCTGACCTGGGTGGATTTCCGCGAATATCAAAAGGATTGGGGTTTGCCGGACTGGGCCAAGGGCGCGGCGCTGGCAGGCGTCGTTGCGGCTTTGCTCACGGGCGCGGCATCGTTTGCCTCCTTCTGGCTGCAAGCTGCTGGCAGTTCGAATGACAATTCCTTCGTCCCACCGCTGTTTTGGCCGGAACTCGGCTTTGTGCTATGCGTCATGGCGGTGATGGTGGCCGCTATGCGGAAAAACCGCGTCCGCGTCATGATCCTTTTTGTCGGCCTGCTTGCAGCCGTTCTCGTCTTCCTCTTCCGTCTTTCCTGACGCCCTCTCGGCTCCGATAGTTTCTATAGCTGCGTTCGCCGGTAACCCGCCGCCATTCGCCGAAAACCGCGCGACGGCTTTCCTCGCCTCCCGTATTCTGCGCCCATGGACGGCACCACACCAGACCGGAGGGGCACCATGACGAAGTCAAACTGGCAGAGCTCAATTCCTTCCATCCGCCGTGGCACGGCTCTGAACCTCCTGGGCGCAATCCTATTGATTCTCTTGGGAATCGTGCTTCAATTGAGCGAACTCGGTTATGGCCATCTCTGCCTCGGAAACTTTTGGTTCTTCTCCATGATCGCCACCGGCTTGTGGAACATTCTCGCTGCGCATTCAAGCGTCCCCGCTGCGCGAGAGATATTCTCCTTCTGGCCTCTTCTGCTCGTGTGCGTGGGAATCGCTGCGCTTCTTGTCCGCAGCGCGAACTGCCCCGACACCTCCACTTCCTCCGGCGCAGGCGCCGCGTATGAGAAATGACTGCATGACAGGACCAAAGCGCGGCCTATTTGTCGGAATTGCCATCCTGGCCGTGGGAGTCATCCTGCTGCTCGATCAGGAAGGATTGGTGTCCGCCGACCGCATCTTTCGCTACTTCTGGCCGGCGATTTTCATTTTCTTTGGCGCCGAAAACATCCTGTCGTCGCCGCCGAAGAGCAACCGCCAGCTGTGGGGTTGGATCCTGCTTGTGTTCGGCACGCTTCTACTAGGTTCGGTCGCAGGCATCCGCTTCTTGCGTATCCAGGATTTGTGGCCACTCGTACTGATTGTGGCCGGGGTCTTAATCATGGCGCGTTCATTCGGCTGGGTGAGCCTCGATTCGCAATTCTGGAGCAGATTGCGCCTGAACCGCTCGTCCAGTTCCTCCGATGTTCCTTTGCTCGATTCCCAGTTTGATTATGTAGCCGTCTTCGGCGGCGTCAATCAGAGAATCAGCTCCAAAAATTTCCGTGGCGGCAGCCTACTTGCGTTCTGCGGCGGCTGGGATCTCGACCTGAGGCGAGCCGAAATGGATGGCGACACGGCTGTAATCGACGCGAACGCATTCATGGGGGGCGGCCAGATCCGCGTTCCCGACACGTGGCTTGTCGACATGCGCGGCACCGCCGTTCTTGGCGGCTTCAGCGACGAAACCTCACCTTTGCCGCCAGTGAGCGGGGGCGTGCAAAAACGGCTCATACTCAAAGGAACCACCGTTTTCGGTGGCGTCGTCGTAAAAAACTGAACCGATGCACCCAATCCTCAGCCAGTACCGCCGCCTCGCCCTCTACCTCCTCGCTTGGATTCCATTCGCCGTTTTGTTCGCAATCCTTCTGGCGGTTCCGCACAGTCTTTCCTGGCGCGAAGCCGCTCTGATCTCCGCGCCTCTTTCCCTTATCTATGCTTTCATCTGCCTCTCGCCATGGTACGCATGCCGCGCGCGGCCGATCGGCAAATATCCTGTGGCGCGTATCATCAGCTCGCATCTCGTCGGCGCGCTGGTTGCATCTTGTCTGTGGCTTCTCGCCGTGGAATTCGGCACCTACGAACTTGGCCACACGCCGTTCTTCCCCGCCATCCATGAGCGCATCGTGCCGGATTATCCGCTCGTCTTTGTCGCCGGGTTTCTGATTTATCTCTTCTGGGTTGCGTTTTACTACGTCGTGATCGCCATCGAGGCTTCGCGCGACGCCGAAGCGCGCGTCTTGCAGGCAGGGCTCCTTGCACGCGAAGCCGAACTCAAGGCGCTCAAGGCTCAGGTGAATCCCCACTTCCTTTTCAACAGCCTCAATTCCATCAGCGCGCTTACAGCCTCCGACCCTGCGCGAGCGCGCGAGATGTGCGTTCTACTGGGAGAATTTCTCCGCCGTACGCTTGGCCTGGGCGAAAAAGAAGCGATTCCGCTCGAAGAAGAGCTCTCTTTGATCCACTCTTTTCTTGCCGTGGAAAAAGTCCGCTTCGGCGCGCGCGTTCAAATGACGGAAACCGTCGACAAGTCTTCTCTGGATGTCCTTCTGCCGCCGCTTCTGCTACAGCCACTGGTGGAAAACGCTGTCGTGCACGGCATCGCCAATCTTGTGGCGGGCGGTTGGATTCGCCTTACGGTCTCGCCCGGCGACGGCAATTTGGCGATTCTCGTTGAGAACAGTTTCGACCCCGAAGCGCCGCCGCGCCGCAAGAGCGGCGTCGGGCTTGCCAATGTCCGGCGTCGCCTTCTAACGCGCTACGGCACCCGCGCGACGTTTGAAGCGCAGGCCGCGGGAGACGTCTTCTGTGTGGCACTTTCCTTTCCTGCCGAAAGAACCGGCGCCGCATCTGTGGAGGCCGCCGCATCATGACTCGCGACCCGAAAAAGAAAATCCGCGCTGTTCTCGTCGATGATGAGGAGCTTGCGCGCCAGATTCTCCGGGAGTACCTGGCCACTCATCCGGAAATCGAAATCGTCGCCGAATGCGCCAACGGCTTCGACGCCGTCAAAGCGGCTGCCGAATCGAAGCCCGACCTTCTCTTTCTCGATATCCAGATGCCCAAACTCGACGGCTTCGAAGTTCTCGAGCTGCTGGGCGATGGAATGGCAATCGTTTTCGTCACCGCTTACGACAGCTACGCGATCCGCGCTTTCGAAGTCCACGCCGTCGATTACCTGCTGAAACCTTTCAGCGCCGAGCGCTTCGAAGCTGCCTTGGCTCGCGCCAAGGAACGTCTTGCGGGGAAAATTTCCACGCCTCCGATGGCTCCCTCGGAGCTTGCCGCTGCCGCGCGCCCCCCAGCGGAATTTCTCGACCGCCTCGTCGTTCGCGATGGCACGCGCGTCACGATCATTCCCGTTGCGAAGCTCGATTATGCCGAGGCGCAGGACGATTACGTCGCGCTCGCCGCGGAAGGAAAGAAGCATCTCAAGCAGCAGACCATCGCCAACCTCGAAGCCTCGCTTGATCCCTCGCATTTTCTGCGCGTCCACCGCTCGTACATCGTCAATCTCGATCGCGTTGCCCGCATCGAGCCCTACGCCAAGGATTCTCACGTCGCCATTCTTCACGGCGGTGCACAAATCCCCGTCAGTCGCTCTGGTTATTCCCGCCTCCGCGCCTTTCTCGACCGATAGCCCCTGGAAGAATCCACCGTCGTGCAATAGAGGCCAGGACGCTCTTCCCACTCCATCTAAAGGACATGCGTCAGGCATGCGTACCATTACGTATGGTGTAAAGGTTGAATTGATTTCCCGTTCATCTCGTCGCAATATCCCCCTATTGCGGGAAGCCGCACTTTCGTAGTAGTGTCCCGATATTCTCGCCCCCAATATCGCTCCTGGCCCCGATAGGGCGTAAACCAGCTGTGAAGGAGAGGTACACATGGCATCCCCGGCCGACGCAAGACTCCCGAACCCGTCCATGAACGAAAAGGAAGGTGCGAATGTCGACAAGATTCGCGACATCCTTTTCGGCTCGCAAATGCGCGACTACGAGAAGCGCTTTGCGCGCTTGGAAGAACATCTCTCCAAAGCGATCGAGAGCCTCCGCGAAGACGTCACCAAACGCCTCGACACTCTGAGCGGCTTCGTTCAGCAGGAAGTCGACTCGCTCAGCCAGCGCATCAAGGCCGAGAAATCCGAGCGCGGAGAACACTTGAAGGAGATGTCTCGCGAGTTCAAGGACGCTGAAAAACTCCTCGATAAGCGCATCTCTCAGCTCGATAGCCAATTGGCCGACGGCCAGTCCGAGATCCGCGCCAAGATTCTCGAACACGCCAGGAATTTCTCGAGCGACATCGACAAGCTGCGGCGCGAATCAGCCGCGGCTCTCGACCGCGAAGTCCAAACGCTTCGCCATGAAAAGACCGATCGCGCCGCGCTCGCCGACCTTTTAGCGGAATTTTCGCTGCGCTTGAAGAACGATTTTTCGTTGCCGGAAGAGTAGTTACAGGGCGACTCTTCCGCGCTGATTTCGCCGGACGAGCCGACAGCAACCGCCACCATTCGCCATGCCTGAGCAAGCTCAACGCCGCGCGCCCGCCCTGCATACCGTGGATTCTCCCGCGCGCGATTCCGACTCTTACGAAGAACTTCGCCATCTCATTGTCGGTCCCGAGCAGCGCGGCATTGCCGAAATCAACCGGCGTCTAGACGATCCCGATCGGCGCGCCGGCGATGTCGGTTCCGTCATTGCCGAAGCGATCGAAATTCGCCGTCGCGGTGATGACGCTTCTCTCGCCTCCGCGCTCGCTCCCACCATCCGCGAAACGCTTCGCGAGTCCGTTCGCAAGGACCCGCACGAACTGGCTGACGCGCTCTTCCCCGTCATGGGCCCGGCCATCCGCAAGTCGATCACGGAAACGCTCCGCTCGATGCTTGAATCCTTCAATACGGCACTCGAAAACAGTCTTTCCTGGCGCGGCATTCGCTGGCGCGTCGAGTCGCTGCGCACCGGAAAATCGTTTGCAGAAATCGTTCTCATGCACAGCCTGCTCTATCGCGTCGAACAAGTGTTTCTCATCCATCGCGAGACAGGCCTTGTGCTCAATCACGTCGTAGCTCCTTCCATCGCTTCACAGGATCCTTCCCTCGTCGCCGGGATGCTCTCCGCCATTCAGCAATTCGTCCAGGACTCGTTTGAATCGCCGCGTGGCGACACTCTCGGTAGCCTGACCGTCGGCGACCTGCAGGTCTGGATCGAACAGGGCCCTCACGCCGTGCTTGCCGCCGTCATCCGCGGCCATGCGCCTGGTTCCTATCGCGTCACTCTCACGGAGACGCTTGAAAAGCTCGAAGAAGACTTCGCCCTCCCGCTCGCAGGCTTCCAAGGCGATTCCTCCTCATTCCGCGCCGCCACGGACCGTCTCGCCGCGCTCCTCGAAACGCAGTATCGTGAAAAGCACGCACCGTCGAGAAAGCCGCGGCTGGCGATAGCCGCTGGAATTCTTGCGCTCATTGTTGTTCTCTCCTGGATCGTCTACGTCACCGTTCAAGCGCGCCGCTGGGACAATTTCTCCCGCTCACTCGCCTCTCATCCCGGCATTGTTGTCACTGGCATCGACAAATCCGGCGGCCGCTGGCATATCCGCGGTTTCCGCGACCCGCTTGCCGACGATCCCTCAAGCGAACTCTCCCGCGAGCATCTCGCTTCAACCGACGCTGCTTTCGAGCTTTCTCCTTTCTATTCGCTCGACAGCACAATCGTTCTGCGCCGCGCCAACGCTTTTCTCCGGCCGCCACCCACCGTCCAGCTTTCCCTAAAAAATGGCGCCCTGGTCGTCGCAGGCTCCGCGTCGTCGCGCTGGATTCGCAAGCTCGATGAGCGCGCTCCACTGACTCCCGGAGTCTCTTCCGTCGACACCGCAAATCTCCGCAACGAAAATGCTGTCGCGCTCCAATCCCTCGTACTCACCTTCCCCCTCGGTGAAGCGACTCTCGATGGTGGACAGGAAGCTACGCTCGCCCGCGCGCGCAATGAAATTCTGGCTCTTCGCGACTTGGCCGCCGCAACCGGCCAGACCATGACCGTCTCCGTCATCGGCCATACCGATTCGACTGGTATCGAAGGCAACAATCTCGTTCTCAGCCGTCAGCGCGCCGAGCGCGTATCCGCACTTCTCTTCCCCGGAGGATTTCCAGGAGGCGCCGTCGAACGCGCCGGCGTCGGTCCCTCGCAGCCGCTTCGCCCGGAAACCACCGAGGAAGGCCGCCATCTCAACCGCAGTGTTACTTTCCAGGTCCGCCTCTCGCCGACTGCTCCGGCCAGCTAGACTCTTCCGATGCTCCAGAAAAAAATCTGCATGTTGGGATCCTTCTCGGTGGGCAAGACAAGCCTCGTCCGCCGCTTCGTCAGCGGCATTTTCAGCGACAAATATCAGACCAGCATCGGCGTGAAGATCGACAACAAGACGGTCGAGATCTCCGGCGAAGAAGTGAAGCTCCTTCTCTGGGATATCTACGGCGAGGACCGTTTCCAGAAAGTCCAGATGAGCTATCTGAACGGCATGTCGGGCTATCTTCTCGTCGTCGACCCCACACGCCGCGAAACGCTCGAAGACGCTCTCGACCTCCAGCAGCGCGTCAAGGAATCGAAAGGTGAAGTTCCTTCCGTCCTCGTGCTCAACAAGTCTGACCTTCTCAAAGACTGGGATATCGATTCCGACCGCATCGCCCTGCTCGAACGCAACGGCCAGATCGTCCTCTGCACCAGCGCAAAAACCGGCGAAGGCGTGGAACTCGCCTTTTCCCGTCTCGCCCGGGCTATGCTAGAGTCGCCTGCCTGAGCTTTCGCGCCCGGCATGCCCCGCCACTCCATCTACGAATCGTTTCTCCTCCAGCAAGGTCTTGCTCTTTTCGAGTCGCTGCCCGGTGGCCAATTCGTTCCGCTCGGCCATCCTCCCGACTGGGCGAAATCTGTTTGGCGGACTTCCGCCGGCTCCCATCTGAATCTCGCCGAAAGATCTCCCTTTCTGGAAAATTTTCTCGCTGAATCCGCGCGCTTTTGGGATTCTGCCTCGGGCGAATCTCCCGATTCCGGCACGTGGACAGAGCAAGACTCCGCCGGCAACGACTACCATCTCGAGGCTTCCGCGCTCTGGCTCGACGGCAGGCGCATCCTTCTCGTTCGCAATCTCGGCTCGATTTTTTCTGCGCGCCAGCAGGTCTATCAAACCGCGCGCGATTCGCTCCTCGCCCACGAGCGCCTCGTTCACGAAATCCAGAAAAAAGAGATTCTTCTCCACACCATCATTCACGATCTCTCACAACCTCTCACGGCCATGCGCGGCTGTTTCGACCTTCTGCTAGTCGAAACTCTCCCTCCCAACATCGCTAAGTTCGTCAACATCGGGCATCGCGAATCTCTCCGTCAGGAGCAGATGATTCGGGGCATCCTCGAAGCCTTTTCCGCCGATCTTTCCGCCGAGCAGTCTCTCGGAAAAGACGCTGCCGGGCCTCCCGATCTCGCGCTTTCCTCCAAGCTCGCTGTCGAGCAGTTTTCGCCCCCATTCTTCGAACGCGGCGTCAAACTCGTCGTTGACCGCAAGCTCGACGATTCGCTCGATTGGCGCGTCATCGGCGATACTCCTCGCATTGAGCGCATTTTCGGCAATCTTCTCGAGAATGCTCTTCGTTATTCCCCGCGTGGCTCCACGGTCACCGTTGGCCTCGAAGATCGCGGCTCCTCCATCCTCGCTTTCGTCGATGACGAAGGCCCCGGTCTTCCCAGCGACGCTTCGCACGACCGCATCTTCGCGCTTTTCTCCAAGGGAAAAGACCGCCCCGGCAAAGCCGGCCTCGGCCTCTATTTCTGCAAAATGACCGTCGAGCGCTGGGGTGGCACCATTGGCGCAGACAATCGTCCGGGCGGCGGCTCGCGTTTTTGGTTCCGTCTCCTTCGCGCTCCGGCAGCGTCCGCCGCATCTGTGAAATCCCCCGCGCCCGCTGCCCCGCCTGTCACTCTTTCCGTTCCTTCCGCGCCTGCTCCTGCGCCGAAACCTTCGCCCGCGCCTCCCCGCCCATTGCGCATTCTGATCGCCGACGACAATGAGACCATCCTCGAACTTGCCGTTGAGATTCTCCGCTCCCGCGGCCATTTCGTCACACCCGTTTCCGACGGCGCCGCCGCGCTCGACGCCTTCGTCAAGAACAAAGACAGAAATAAATTCGACGTCGTTGTCCTCGACCAGGAAATGCCGCGTCTCAACGGCCTGGAAACTGCTCGCGCCATCTGCGAAAAAGAAAAAAAATCCGGCGCGCTACACACCCGGCTTGTCAGTCTCACAGGTAACGCTACTCCTGAGGATTCCCGCCGCATTCGCGAATCCGGCTTCGACGCCCTGCTCCCCAAACCTTTCGAGCGCAACGCGCTCTATCAAGTGATCGAAAGCGGCTTCTCTGCTTCTCCGGACGCATCGGCCGCTGCGCCGTCCGCCGCGCCCCTGGCCGGTGCTGTGCCAGCTCCGCCGGAAGATCTCGTCGCGCATCTTGCACGTCTCACGAACGACAATGCAAAGCTCCGCCGCACGCTCATCTCCAGTTTTCTCTCCGATGCGCCGAAAAAAATCGCCGCCATCCGCCGCGCCCTGGCCCGCAAAAATGCGAATGATCTCGCCGCTTCCGCGCACTCTCTCAAGGGCGCGATTGCGATTTTCCAGGCGGAAAAACTCGTTGCCGCCGCTCGCGCTCTCGAAGCCATGGGTCGCGCGCACAATCTGAAAGGCGCCGCCGATGAATTTCGTTTGCTCACAAGCGGCCTCGAAGAGCTCTTCCGCAACCTGCGCGCTCTCCTTCCCCGCTCCCCGCGCCGCGCAAAACCCCGCCGTTCTCCCCGCTCCCGCAAGACTCGCCCGTAGTGGGTCAGTCTCCCCGTTTCTCGTGCGCTTCCTTCTTAGGCGATGAAACCTTCATCCTTGGCACTCATCCCAAAAACACCAAATTCTTCGACGATGTTGTTCCTTGGCGCCGACTGCAAGATATTCTGGAGGCGATCTGGAACCCATTGGAGTTAACAGTGCCTTGTGTTCTGCGCGCAATAGGATTTGGTTTTGCTGTCGATGAGTTTTTGGCCGCATCATCACTGCGACCGATCACCATCTTTCATCGAGGGGAAAAGCAGTCAGCAATGTCACGACCTATGACCACCTCAGGGTTTCATGCCGACGTTAGCGCAGCTAACTTTTCCAATCTTGCGAGCCAAATCGCAGACGCTGTTCAATTTGTCGAACGAAACCGGGATGAACTTGCACGTCTCATCGGTTTCCCAGGCGTCGAAAACGTTTCAGTCGACTTCGGAATCGAGGAGCGCGATGTCGCGGCCCAGAGCGAGCGATTCCCGCCAAATCTCTTAAGAATGCTAGGCAATCTTGGCATCTCCCTCGAATTCACACTGTACCCTTGCCAAACAACCCGGACGGGCTGATGCCACGAAGAACGCAACCAAGAGAAAAGCCCGCGCAACTGCCGCCAAGACTCGCAAAATCCCAGGTAGTGAAAAACTGAACCGCTATCATCGTATTGCCGTTCTTTACTTTTGCTTTTTATTCGCCTATACTTTCTTCTGGTAGCGGTAACGGGACGGCGGGCGCCGCCGCAGCCCATTGCCGTTCAGGGTCCTCCCTCGCGGGATCAACCCGGCTCTCACGGTTCGCGGCCGCCCGCTTCGTTTCCGCCACCTCTCCCCTTCCCGTTCCCTCCTCCCCGGAGAGCCTCTTCCGTTGTTTCATTTTCTGAATGGCTTGGCCTCCAGAGCGAAGCTTGCCTGATGGTTCCGAGGGCCTTTAGGGCTTCCAGCGGAGACCCTTCCCGAGTCAGGGCATGCAGGACAAGCAAGAGCGCATGGCTGGAGGCGTCTGCTACAAAGACGACGCTGGGTGCAGGCACGGCACGAGAGGGGTGAACGAAGGCGACCTTGATGCGAAAGAGGCAATCAACCCGCGGGAGGGTAGGCGCATCTAGGAGAACGTAGGGCCCCTTTATAACCTAACCAAGTCAGGAGGAAGCGCATGAGAAGACTTCTCATACTCGCTGTCGCTTTGATCCTGGGCTGCATCGGATTTGCAACAACGAGCCGAGCAGCCTCATCCACCACCGCTAAACCCACCGCGAAAAGCACCACAACGACCGCCACGAAGACAACTACGCACGAGATGCACGGAACGGTGTCTTCGGTGACGGCTTCCGAGCTGGTGTTGACGCATGAATGGAAAGGCAAGACCGAGGAGACGAAGTTCACGGTGAACTCATCAACGAAGAAGGATGGAACGCTGGCGAAGGGAGACGCAGTCCTCGTGAAGTATGAGTATTCGAACCACGTGAGGACCGCAACGGAAATCACTCCGACGACAGCGAAGTCGCCCACTACGAAGAAGTCGTAATTATTCGAGAGCAAGCGCCTCGCTCCTGCTGCGGCGGGAGCGAGGCTTTTTATTTTAGGGCTGCGATTTGTGCGGCGGAACCGGCAGCCGGAGGAGATTACATTTCGAGCTGGGCTTGCAGGACTTCGCCAGGAAGGCGAGTGATGCGAGAGGAGGAAGAATGCGCAGAGCGCGGACGGGCGGCGCGCTCGGCGTCCATTTGTCCGGAAGCCATGCGCTCCATCGCGACGCGCAGCTTGCTGGGCGGAGCGGGAGGCACGGACTCGGGCGTCATGCGCTCGATCTTGATGCCGAGCGTGCGTTCGAGCTGAAGGAGTTCGGGGCGCTGTTCGCGGCCATACAAAGTGGAGGCGAGACCGGTTTCACCGGCGCGGCCGGTGCGGCCGACACGGTGAATGAAATTCTCGGCGATGTCGGGGAGATCGTAGTTGATGACGTGCGCGATTTCGTGGACGTGAATGCCGCGCGCGGCCAAATCGGTGGCGACAAGGACCCGATGACGTCCGCGCTGAAAGCCCGAGAGAGCCGCGGTGCGCTGCGATTGCGAGAGGCCGCCATGAATCAGGGCCGCCGAAAATCCTTCGCGCGAGAGATTTTTCGCGAGGCGCTCAGCGCCGCGCTTGGTGCGCGTGAAGACCAGGCAGCGGCCGGATACCTTGGCGAGCAGCGCCTGAAGCAGGTCCTGCTTGCGCTCGGCGGAAACTTCGTAGGCCTGGATGCGGACGTTCTCCGAAGGCTTCAGAATCGAGCCAAGCGCGAGACGCACGGGATGGCGCATGTAGTCGTTGACGAGATGCGCGACCGAAGCTTCGAGAGTGGCCGAGAAGCAGAGCGTCTGGCGGTCTTTCGGCAGAATCGAAGCGATGCGGCGAAGCGAGGGAAGAAATCCCATGTCGAGCATGCGGTCGGCTTCGTCGAGAACGAGGATGCGCAGGCGCGAGAAATTGACGAGCTTGCGATCGAGATAGTCTTCGAGGCGGCCGGGAGTGGCGACGATGAGGCGCGCGCCCCTGCGAAGAGCGTCGAGCTGCTTGCCTTCGGGAAGTCCGCCGACCACGAGAGCCGCGGCGGGAAGCTTATTGCCGCGCAGGGCGTTGTATTGATCCAAGACCTGCATGGCGAGCTCGCGCGTGGGGACGAGAACGAGCGCGGCGACGCCGGGGACATCGTGGCGCAGCAGATGCTCCATGGCGGGAATCAGGAAGGCGAGAGTCTTGCCGGTGCCCGTTTGGGCGGTGGCGAGAACGTCTTTGCCTGCGAGAGCCTGCGGAATGGCCGCAGCCTGCACGGGCGTCGGGGTGGTGAAGCGAGCGGTGACGAGCCGATCGATCACATAGTTGGAAATTTCCATTTGTGAAAACGAAACTGTGTTGCTTTGCATTGTGCTATTTTTCTCTCTGGCGGAGCGCACTGCGGTGCGGGTGTACATAAGCACACTTCCGCCCGGATGGGGCTAGCCAGTTCTTTTTAAATTACGCTTGAAACGTCCGGAGGACTAAGAGGCGGGGTGTACGCGGGTGAACTTCTTACGACTACCAGGCAACCACACCAGACAACCGATGTAATAAGCGCAAGGGAAGAATAGCATATTTGCAGAGTTTGCGGGGAATTCCTTTGGGGGTGTGCGGATGCGTCAATGGCGGCGACTATTCGAGCTGGGGCGCTAGAGCAGCTCGGCGACGGCTTCGGAGAAGACTTCGGTGTGGCGATCGACGTCGGCGGCGGTGGTGGCGGGGGACATGAGCGCCATATTGTGGAACGGAGTGAGGAGGATGCCGCGATTGAGAGCGTAGAGATGCAGGAAGCGCTCGAGATCGAAATCCATCGATGCGGCGGCTTCTCCACCATTACGCGGCGGAGCGGGTTGAAAATGATATTCGGCACGACAGCCAAGGCGGGAGACGTGCCAAGGGAGCCCGGCGGAAGTGATCGCGCTCGCAACGCCATGGGCCCAGCGCTCGGCAAGAGGAATCATGCGGGCAAAGGCGGCGGGCGTAAGGACGTTTTCGAGCGTGGCACGCATGGCGGCGAGAGACAGAGCGTTGCCGGCGAGGGTCCCGCCGATGCCTCCGGTGTCGCAATCTTCGAGTTGAATGCGCGAGGAGATTTTTTGCGCGACCTCGGCAGAGCAGCCATAAGCGCCGGCGGGAAGACCACCGGCGATAGGCTTGCCGACGACGAGCATATCGGGATGGAGATGATGCTCCTGCGTGTAGCCGCCGGGGCTGCAGCAGAGCGTGTGCGTCTCGTCGAGGATGAGAAGCGTGGCGTGAAGCTGAGCAAGCTCCTGCGCGGCCTGCCAGAAACCGTGCTCGGGAAGAACGATACCGACGTTGGTCATGACGGGCTCGGCGAGAATGCAGGCGACGTCGGTATGCGCGAGCGCGGCTTCGAGAGCGGCGAGATCGTTGAATTCAACAACGCGCGTGGTGAGTGAAGGATTGACGGGCGGACCGACATTGCCTCGGCGAGGACCGGCGACGCCGTGATGGAGGGTAATGAAGGATTCATCGACGCTGCCGTGATAGCAGTAGTTGAAGACGAGAATTTTCGAGCGCCCAGTGATTTCGCGCGCGATGCGGATGGAGAAGCGATTGGCGTCTGTGGCCGTGAGCGTGAACTGCCAGAATGGGAGCGAGAAACGACGAGTGAGTTCTTCGCCGACCCAGCAGGCATCTTCGGTGGGAAGCATGAGCGTGATTCCCTGCTGGGACTGGCGGGCGATGGCTTCGGCCGCGGGAGCGGGTGAGTGGCCGGTCATCGCGCCGGTGTCGCCGAGGCAAAAGTCAATGTAGTCGTGGCCGTCGACATCGGTGAAATGCGCGCCGCGAGCTTCGGACACGAAGACGGGAAATTTGCCAGCCCATTTTTTCATCCAGTTCATGGGCACACCGCCGAGGAGAGATTGCTGGGCGCGTCCGTAAAGAGCGGCGGATTTCGGATGGGCGTCGATGAAGGCTTGCGATTCGCGCTCCAAAAGAGGCTGGAGGCGGGAGCGATTGATGTACTTGCGAGAGGATGTAGCAGGAGTGGACATGGCGAAGGCGGAAGGATAGCAGAAAGAAGTAGCTAGTGGCGAGAGGAGGCGCGGAGATAGAGGAAGTAGAGGACGCAAAGGAGATAAAGGAGAAAGGCAACAGCAGATTCCTCAGAACGTGCGCTTCACGTTCCTCGGGATGACGGGGTAATTTTAATTGAGGCGGATTATTTGCGGAGGGAGCGAAGGATTTCGCGGGCGGCGTTTTGGCCGGAGGCGCCCGTAAGACCGTTGCCGGGATGCGTGCCGCTGCCGCAGAGGAAGAGATTCTTGACGGGCGTCGAATAGCGAGCCCAATTGAGAAGGGGGCGCATGGTGAAAATCTGGTCGAGAGCGAGCTCACCGTGGAAGGGGTGGCCGCCGGAGAGGCCATAAATATTTTCAAGATCGAGCGGCGTGAGAAGCTGGTGGGCGAGCATTTTGCCCGGCAGGTCGGGCGCGTACTGCGCGAGCGTTTGAAGGATTGTGCTGGCGAGCGGCTCGCGCTGTTTGGTCCAGTCGGTGTTCTTCAGCTGATAAGGCGCGAACTGCATGTAGACAGACATCACATGCTTGCCGGAAGGCGCGAGAGACGGATCGGTGAGCGTGGGAATCATGATGTCGAGATAGGGCGCGGTGGAAAACTCGCCATACTTTGAGTGGTCGAAGGCGCGCTCGAGATAATCGATGCCGGGACCGACATGAATGCGGCCGGCGAGATGATTGGCCGGATCGGAATTGGAATTTTTCAGCGCTGTGAAAGACGGTAGCGCGTCGAGAGCGATATTCATTTTCGCGACGGTGCCCTGCGAGCGGTAGTGCTGCATTTTGACGACGAAGCTCGGCGGCAGATGGACTGGATCGACGAGACCGAGGAAGGTGCGGCGCGGGTCGGCGCCGGAGACGACCGCTTTGGCGGTGATTTCTTCGCCGGAAGCTAATGCAATGCCGTTGACAGCACCGTTCTTGACGAGAATTTGCGCGACTTCGGCGCCCGTGCGGATTTCGGCACCGGCTTCTTTGGCGGCGGAGGCCATCGCGGCGGTAAGCGCGCCCATGCCACCGCGAGGCTGCGCGGAGTTGCCGACGGGGTAAGGATCGGCGGCGGCGCGAAGAAGCAGAAGAGCCGTAGAGCCGGCAGACCACGGGCCGAGCGCCGCGCCAAAAATGCCGCGAGCGGCAATGACGGCGCGGAGAAGATCGTTTTCAAAGAATTCGGCGACGAAATCCGCGGCGGCCATCGGGCCCCAGCGAATGAGTCGCATCATTTCCTTCTTGCCGAGGCCGCGAACTTTCTTGCCGACTTTCAGGAGTTTCCAGATGTCTTCGGCGGAAGGCTTTTCGATAACGGGAGGCGTGAGAACGAGAAGCTCAGCGGCGATCGCGGCGGCGCGAGCGAGGCCAGCGGCAAATTCGGGATATTTTTCCGCGTCCTTTGTGGAGAATGCTTTGATTTCTCCGGCAGAGGCGTGCGTGTCCGTGTAGATGGTGAGCGACCGGCCTTCGGGAGTGGGCGCGAAGATGCGAACGGGCGATTCGAGCTTTTGCAGGCCGTGGCGTGCGAGCTGCATGTCCTGAAGGATCGAAAGAAGCGGCGGGCCTCCGGCGTGAGCGAGCGTGGAGCAGCGGAAGCCGGGGAAAAACTCCTCGGTAATGGCGGCGCCGCCGACGATTTCGCGGCGTTCGAGGGTGAGCGGTTTGAGGCCTTTTTTTGCGAGATAGAAAGCGGCGACGAGAGCATTGTGGCCGCCGCCGATAATTACGATGTCACGCTGGGCGGCCACGGTCAGGACCTCCCTACGTCTTTCAAAATTTCAAGAGCGGCGAGGCGACCCGGCGCGCCCATGATGCCACCGCCGGGATGCGTGGCGGAGCCGCACATGTAGAGGCGCTTGATGGGAGTGCGATATTTCGCCCAGCCGGCTGCGGGGCGAAGGAAGAAAAGCTGTTCGAGAGACAGCTCGCCCTGAAAGATGTTGCCTTCGGAAAGGCCGGTGGTGCGCTCGATATCGAGCGGTGTGATGAACTGCTTGCCGACGATGATGTTTTTGATGTTGGGTGCGTATTCCGCGATGGTGTTGATAACGGTATTGCCGAAGGCTTCGCGCTGCTCGTCCCAAGTGCCGCTTGCGAGCTTGTAAGGCGCGTATTGGACGAAGCAGGAAAGTATGTGCTTGCCGGGAGGCGCAACAGATGGGTCAGTGAGAGTCGGGATGACCATGTCGATGTACGGGCGGCGTGAAAATTCGCCGTACTTGGCCTGGTCGTAGGCGCGCTCCATATAGTCCATCGAAGGAGAGATGGACATGGCGCCGCGAAGATGGCGGCCGAAGCCGGGCAGAGCCTCGAATTCGGGAAGCGCGTCGAGAGCTAGGTTCACTTTGCCGGAAGAGCCACGGAATTTGTAGAGACGGACTTCGTCGAGAAAATCGCCGGGAAGCTCGCGCGAGTCGATAAAGTTCAGGAAGGTGAGGCGCGGATCGACGCTCGAAGAGACGACGGAGGCATGGATTTCTTCGCCGTTTTCGAGGACCACGCCGCCGGCGACGCCGTCCTTGACCAGAATTTTCGCGACCGGCGCTTCGGTGCGGATCTCAACGCCCAGCTCGCGGGCGGCGCTGCCGATGGCGTTGGAGATGCCGCCTGTGCCTCCGCGGCTAAAACCCCAGGAGCGGAATGCGCCGTCGATTTCTCCCATGTAATGATGAAGGAGAACGTAAGCGGTGCCGGGCGAGCGAATACCGAGAAACGTGCCGATGATGCCGGAGGCAGACATGGTGGCCTTGAGGCAATCGGTCTCGAACCACTGGTCGAGAAAATCAGCGGCGCTCATGGTCATGAGCTGGACAAGGTTGTAACGGTCTTCGGATGAGAGCGACTGAAAGCGCTTGCCAAGGAAAATGAGTTTTTTGAGGTCGCGCGGATCGAGAGAGGTGGGATCGGGCGGAATCATGCCGAGGATGGGCTTGACGAAGCGGCACATCTGAACCATCGACTTGCCGAACTCTTCGTAGGCTTCGGCATCGAGCTTCGAATGGCGCTCGATTTCGCGGCGCGTTTTGCCATGGTCGTTGACGCGCCAGAGATAGTCACCGCTTGGGAGAGGCGTAAAGGTGCCGTCGAGAGGAAGAATTTCAAGGCCGTGGCGCGGGAGATCGAGGTCGCGAATGATCTCCGGGCGAAGCAGAGAGACGACGTAGGAGAAAACGGAAAATTTGAAGCCGGGAACAATTTCTTCGGTGACGGCGGCGCCGCCGAGAACGTAGCGGCGTTCGAGGCAAAGAACCTTTTTGCCGGCGCGGGCGAGATAGGCCGCGTTGACGAGGCCGTTGTGGCCTCCACCGATGACGATGGCATCGTAGCGCTTGGGCATGAAGGGTAGAACTTCGTCGATAAAATGCAATCGAGCCGGAGCATTTTACAAGTGTCGGTTAGAAGTCACAAGCAGGAAGAGCGAGAAGCAGCTGACCGAGAGTCACGAAAAAGGCCGTAAAAATGGGGCTTGGAACGATGTCCGGCATATTGCAGGAGGACAGCCGCGGCACTATAATTCGCGGGCTGGCTTGGCGATAAAAAGCGTGGAGTACTGAGCCTCATCCTTTATCAAGTGAGCCAAGGATGGGGCACACGACGGTGGAAGTTGAAAAGCGGATTCCTCCGACCCGTCATTGGAGGGTGGTCGTAATGACAAAAGAGAGCGGAGCAGGAGAGGAGCAGACGTGCCGATAGGAACCGCGTTTCACGAGAGAACTTCGCGGCTGTGCGAGAGCCTGAATTACCGCGAGTGGTCGGGCTACTACACAGTGAGTGTGTACGAAATGCACCACGAGCACGAATACAACGCGGTGCGCAACGCCGCGGCCGTATTCGACGTGACGCCGCTCTACAAATACTGGATCACGGGTAAGGACGCGACGCGATTCGTGAACCGGGTGATCACGCGCGACGTCAACAAGGTTGCGGTGGGGCAGGTGATCTACTGCTGCTGGTGCGACGAGCAAGGGAAAGTGATCGACGACGGCACGATTTCAAGATTGGGCGAAAACACGTACCGGTGGACGGCGGCCGATCCGAGCCTGCGATGGTTCCACGAGAACGCGTTGGGGCTGGATGTGAAGATCGAGGATATTTCGGACCGCGTGGCGGCGCTGGCGCTGCAGGGGCCGACTGCGGGACGCCTGCTGATGCAAGTAGCGGAAGCGGACGTCCAGAATCTGAAATATTTCCGGGTGACGCGGGGAAAAATCGGCGGCGTGGAAGTGGATATTTCACGGACCGGCTACACGGGCGACCTAGGATATGAAATCTGGGTGCCGTGGCAGGAAGCGAACCGCGTTTGGGACGCATTGTTCGAGCAAGGGCGGCAATTCGACCTGCACCCGGCGGGAATGCTGGCGCTGGACGTGGTGCGAATTGAGGCGGGGCTGATCCTGATCGAAGTGGATTATTTCAGCAGCAAAAAGGCGCTGATCGAATCGCAGAAATATTCACCATACGAAATCGGACTCGGAAAACTGGTGGATTTGAAGAAGGAGCATTTCATCGGGCGCGCGGCTCTGGAGGAAGAAAACAAGCGCGGGCCGAAGCGGCTGCTGGCGGGGCTGGACATTCACTGGGAAGACGTGGAGCGGCTGTTCGACGAGGTGGGGCTGGCGCCGCAGGTGCCGAGCGCGGCTTCGCGCGTGCCCGTGCCGGTGTATCGCGGCGGGATGCAGGTGGGCAAAGCGACTTCGACAACGTGGTCGCCTACTCTGAAAAAAATGATTGCACTGGCCAGCGTTTCCCGCGAACATGCTGCGCCGGGAACGGAATTGCAGATGGAACTGACGGTGGAAGCGGTACGTCATAAAGTACGTGCCACAACGCGTGAGCTTCCCTTTTTCAATCCACCCAGAAAGACGGCCACACCCATCGTATAACGCCGGGCAGGGGCGCCCGGCGAGACGAAAGGATGAACATGCGAATCCGTGCGGCGCGGCCTAGCGCCGAGGGAGCCCCTTTTGCTCTGGCGGCCAATCGCCGCTTCCTGTTCGCGACCATGCTCCTGACAATTTCCGCTTCCCTTCCCTGCGCGGCGCAAGAAGCCGCCGCGGGCAAATGTCCTCCGCCGACGAAAAAAGACAATGTAGTGGACACGTATTTCGGCGTGAAAGTGCCGGATCCGTACCGGTGGCTCGAAGACCAGGAGAGCCCTGAGACGCGAGCGTGGATCGATGCCGAGGACAAGTGCACTGATACCGCGCTCAAGAACCTGCCGACGCGGGAGGGGATCACGAAGCGGCTGGGCGAACTCCTGAAGGTAGACAGCGTGGGCGTGCCACGCGTACGCAATGGAAAATACTTTTTTGCGAAGAGGAGCGCGGATCAGGACCTGTACGTGATTTACGAGCGGAATGGGGCCAATGGGCAGGACAAAGTTCTCGTGGACCCCGCGCCGCTGAGTGCGGACCATTCGACGAGCGTAAATTTGGCGGACGTGTCGCATGATGGATCGCTGATTGCGTATGAAATTCGCACCGGCGGGCAGGATGAGACGACGGTTCATTTCCGGACCACGGAAACGAAGAAAGATTTGAGCGACGAACTGCCGAAGGCGGTGTATTTCGGATTGGAATTCACACCGGACGGGAAAGGCGTGTATTACGCGCGGACGACGGAGAAGGGCCCGCGGCTGTTCTATCACGCCATGGGTACGGACGCCGCCACGGACAAGCTGATTTTTGGCGAAGGATACGGGAAGGACAAGATTATTACGCTGCAGCTCTCGGAGGGCGGGCGGTACCTGCTGATCTACCTCGTGTACGGAACAGGGAGTCAGAGGTCAGATTTGTATTATGCGGACTTGAAGGAAGGCGGCGCAGTGAAGCCGCTGGCGAACGACACGGAAGCTGTGTTCTACGGGCAGATCGAGGCCGGAAAGGCGATCATCCAGACGAACTGGAACGCACCGAAGTGGAGAATCTTTTCGGCGGACATGACGAACGTGGCAAAGAACGCGTGGAAGGAGATCGTGCCGGAATCGGACGCGGCGATCGAGAGCTCACAACTGTTGGGCGGGAAACTGCTTGTGCAGTACGTGAAGAACGCGACGTCGGAAGTGAAGATATTCAGCATCGACGGGAAACCGGAAGGGACGGTGGCGCAGCCGGGCCTGGGAACAGTCTCGGAATGGCGCGGACAATGGGATCAGAAGGAAGCGTTCTATTATTTCGAGTCGTTCAACGTGCCGGCGAGCGTCTACCAATACAACATTCCTGAGAACAAGGCGACGGTGTGGGCGGCGCCGAAAGTGCCGATCGATTCGAGTGCCTACACGGTCGAGCAGGTCTGGTACCAGTCGAAGGACGGAACGCGGGTGCCGATGTTCCTGATGTACAAGAAAGGTTTGAAGAAGGACGGCGAGAGGCCGGTGATGATGACTGCCTACGGCGGGTTCGATGTGAACCTGGAGCCGAGCTTCGAGGCGACAGCGGTGACGTGGGCCGACGCGGGAGGGATTTTCGCGCAGCCAAATCTTCGCGGCGGAGGAGAATTCGGCGAAGCGTGGCACCATGCGGGAATGCTCGGAAACAAGCAGAACGTGTTCGACGATTTCATTGCGGCGGGCGAATGGCTGGTAGCAAACGGATATACGAATCCGAAGAAGCTGGCGATTGAGGGGGCCAGCAACGGCGGATTGCTCGTGGGAGCGGCGCTAGTGCAGAGGCCGGATTTGTATCGGGCGGTGGTGTGCGCCTATCCGCTGCTGGACATGCTGCGATATCAGAAATTCGAGGATGGGCCGTACTGGGTGCCGGAATACGGATCGTCGGACAACGAAGCGCAATTCAAATATCTGCTGAAATATTCGCCGTATCAAAATGTAAAGGACGGGACGAAATATCCGGCGGTGCTGTTCATTACGGGTGACGGAGACACGCGCGTGGCGCCGCTGCATGCGCGGAAAATGGCAGCGCGGCTGCAGGCGGCGACGACTTCTGGCAAACCCGTGCTGCTGCTCTACGACACGAAATCGGGACATTCTGGCGGGCGGCCGCTCGGGAAGCAGATCGAAGAGGAAGCGGATTGGATGAGTTTTCTATTTTGGCAATTGGGGATTAGCGGGAACTGAGGTAGCGGGAATTTCCGGCAGAAGGTCTCAGTTGGCTTTGTTGAGATCCTCGCGAAACACCTACTGCTAGGTGTCCGCCGTTCCGGCGCCGAGATTCCTCGTCGTCGCAAAGGCGCCCGGTTTTCGCGCAGTTACGGGATGTAGGCTCGAAAATCGGGCCGCTCCTCCTCGGAATGACAATCGCGGGGGCGCGGAGGACGAGGGATGTCAACAGAGCCGTCTCAGGTCTAAAGACCTAAGCTACATTGCCAAGGAAGCGACGGGCGAGAAGTGCAAGAGATTTTTATCATACAGGAGAGGAAATGATTCGAAACCGGGGACAAGTGTTGTCAATGGCGATGGGACTGGCGATGGCCGCGCTGCTGGCGTGCGGAGTGGCGCAAGCTCAAGTGCAACCAGGGGCGATCCGGCTGGCAGTGGACGCAACGAGCGCCCCGCAGAAGATTTTGCACGTGCACGAGGAAATTCCCGTGGCGCCGGGGTCTCTGACGCTCTATTACCCAGAATGGATTCCGGGAGAACACATGCCGGATGGACCGATCATTCAGATGGCGGGGCTCGAATTCACGGGAAACGGCGCGCGGATTCCGTGGCGGCGGGACCTGGTGGAGATGTTCACATTTCACCTGGACATACCGCAGGGCGTGTCGACGCTGGATGTGAAATTCGATTTCCTCCTTTCGGCGCCGGCATCGGGATTTTCCGCGGGTTCTTCGGCGACCGCTTCGCTCGACGTGCTGAGCTGGAACCAAGTTTTGCTGTATCCAAAAGGAGCTCCGGCGAGAGACATCACGTTTGCGCCAAGCCTGAAGATTCCCGAGGGATGGAAGTACGGGACAGCGCTGCCAGGAGCAAAAGAGACGGGGAACGCGATCACATTCTCCGACGTACAGCTGAACACGCTGGTGGATTCACCGGTGATCACGGGGAAATACTACCGGGCGATCCAACTGACGCCGGGGGAGACGCCTTCGCATGAGGTGGACATTGCCGCAGACAGCGCGGCGGCGCTGGAAATGACGCCGGAAACGCAGGAAGAACTTCATCAACTGGTGGAGGAAGCAGGGGCGCTGTATGGCGTGCGGCATTACCGCGATTATCACTTCCTGCTGACGCTGAGCGACGACGTAGCGCATTTCGGGCTGGAGCATCATGAATCGAGCGACGACCGGACGTGGGAGCGGAGCCTGATCGACGACGATCTGCGGATTGAATTCGCGGATTTGCTGCCGCACGAGTACACGCATTCGTGGAACGGAAAGTACCGCCGGCCCGCCGACCTGGCGACGCCGGATTACCAAACACCGATGAAGGATGATCTGCTGTGGGTATACGAGGGACTGACGGAATATCTCGGCAGCTTTGTGCTGACGGCGCGGAGCGGGTTGCTGACGCAGGACCAATCGAAGGAAGCGCTGGCGTACCTGGCAGCCGAATATCAACTTCGGCCAGGAAGATCGTGGAGGCCACTCCAGGATACGGCGGACGCAGCCGTGTTTTTGTATGACGCGGGCGCCGACTGGTCAAACTGGCGGCGCGGGGTGGATTTCTACGACGAGGGGCAACTGCTGTGGCTCGACGTGGATTCGACGATCCGGGCGCTGACGAACGACAAGAAGTCGATGAATGATTTTTGCAAGATTTTTTACGCGGGACCGAAGGATGAACCGGCGCTGAAGACGTATACGTTCGACGATGTGGTGGTTACGCTGAATGAGGTGGCGCCGTACGATTGGGCGAAATTCCTGCGCGAGCGGTTGGACGGAGTGTCGACAGATACACCGACCGAATCGGTTGAAAAGAGCGGCTGGAAAATCGTATACGACGAAAATCCAAACGAGATAGAAGCGAACGGAGATGAAGTGCGGCAGATGGCAGACATGAGGCTTTCGATCGGACTGGTGGCGGAGGCAGACGGGACGCTCGAGGACGTGATTCACGGCGGTCCGGCATACCAAGCTGGCATGGGGCCAGGGATGAAAATCATCGCGGTGAACGGACAGACGTTCTCGGGCCCGGCGCTGCGCGATGCGGTGACGGCGGCGAAGAATTCGACGGCGCCGATCGAATTGCTGGCCGCGAACGGAACCCAGTATCAAACGTACTCCTTGGACTATCACGGCGGGCTGCGCTACCCGCATCTGGCGCGCGAAGACGGCAAGCCGGATTACTTGAGCGAGATCCTGCACCCTCTGGTGAAATCGTCCGGAGAAAATTCCGCAGCGCAAGCTGCCGGGAACGGAAACATGGTGCAAGTGGGAACAGGCCGGTAGACCCATGAATCTGGGCTTCCGTCGCGTAGCCGGAATCGTGCTGCTGGCGGCGGGAATCTGGCTGCTGTACCGGCCGAACATTCCGACGCACATGAAGAAGAGCGAAGTTCACATTGGCTCGACGCGTGCGATTGTCGAGACGCGGCGGATGATCAGCGTGCCGAAGACGGCGAGCTGGGTTCTGATCGCGTGCGGGGGATTGCTGATCGTGCTGGGCGGCCAAAGAAGATAAACCGGGCTGAAGCCTTGTCGCGCGTGGAGCGAAGCGCGAGAGGTGCGCGTCTGAGGCCTCGGCCGCCTGAACATTCCAAGCAGATCGCAGGAGGCCTCCTATGAAATGGAACGTGCGAGGAGTGTGGACCCTGGCGGCGGTTATGGCGCTGGGGTGGACGGCGCTCGGGCAGGAAGCGCCACGGCGTGCGATCACCTTTGAAGACTTGATTTCGATGCATCGCGTGAGCGACCCGCAGATTTCACCGGACGGGAAATGGATCGCCTACAGTGTGTCCACGCCGGACTTGGAGGCCAACCATTCGACGAGGAATATCTGGATTGTGCCGGCAGCTGGAGGAGAGTCGCGGCAACTGACGCAGGGCGGAACGGACGAGCGGCCGAGGTGGTCGCCGGACGGGAGCAAGGTGGCATTTCTCTCCTCGCGCGGCGGGACGCCAGAAGTGTACGAAGTAGGGCTCGAAGGCGGAGACGCGGTGCGCGTGACTTCGATTTCAACGGGCGCGGACAACGAGCTCTGGTCACCGGACCGAAAATGGATCGCATTCATCTCGCGCGTGTACCCGTCGTGCAAGACGGATGCCTGCAACGCGGAACGCGACGCTCAAGTGGACAGCAGCAAAGTGAAAGCACGCGAGTACGACGAACTGCTCTACCGGCACTGGACCGACTGGTGGGACGGGAAGCGGAGCCACTTGTTTGTGGTGAGCGCGGAAGGGGGCGAGGCGCGCGACTTGACTCCCGGTGCAAATTACGATGTGCCGCCGTTCAACTTGGGCGAACCGGAAGCCATTGCGTTTTCGCCCGACAGCAAGGAGCTGTGCTTCACGGCGAGCACAGACAAGGACGCGGCGGAGAGCACGAACGGAGATTTGTTTACTGTACAGGTTTCAGGAACGAGCGAGCCCGCAAGAATCACGACGAACAAAGGGAACGATTGGGGGCCGGCGTATTCTCCGGACGGGAAATGGATCGCCTACCGCGCGCAATTTACGCCGGGGTATGAGAGCGACCGGTGGCGACTGATGCTCTACGATCGGGCGAACGCGAAGCATACCGATCTGACGGAAAATTTTGACAGAAATATCGAGTCTATTGCGTGGTCGCCTGACAGCCGGGCGATTTATTTCCAGGCCGAAGATAAGGCGGAAATGCCGGTCTACCGGATTTCGGCGCAGGCCGGCAGCAAGCCAAGAGTGATCATTCCGCAGACGTTCAACAGTGAATTCTCGCTGGGCGCGGATGGAAAACTCCTGGCGCTGGCGCAGAGCAGCGCGGCGGCTCCGACGGAGATTTTCACGGCAAATTCGGACGGAAGCGGTGTGAAGCAACTGACGCATCAGAACGACGCAATTCTGGCGAAGCTCGACCTGCCGCCCGTCGAGCCGTTCTGGTTTGAAGGCGCGGAGAAGACGCAAGTGGAAGGTCTGCTGCTGAAGCCCCCGCATTTCGACGCCACAAAGAAATATCCGCTGCTGCTGCTGATCCACGGCGGGCCGCAAGGCGCGTGGGACGACAATTGGGGCTACCGCTGGAACCCGCAGGTGATGGCTGCGCCGGGATATGTGACGCTGATGATCAACCCGCGCGGCTCAACCGGTTATGGGCAAAAGTTTGTCGAGGAGATCAGCAAGGATTGGGGCGGGAAGGTATATGAGGACCTGATGGACGGGGTGGACGCGGCTCTCGAAAAATTTCCGTTCATCGACGGATCGCGAATGGCGGCTGCGGGAGGTTCCTATGGCGGGTACATGGTCGACTGGATCGCCACGCACAACGGGCGGTTCAAATGTCTGATCAGCCATGCGGGACCGTACGACGAAGTGGCCATGTACGGTGCGACCGAAGAGCTGTGGTTCATGAACTGGGAATTCGGCGGGCCGCCGTGGTCGCATCCGGACCTGTATAAGAAGTGGTCGCCGAACGAGTATGCGGAGGAGCTCGGGAAATATAAGACGCCGACGCTGGTGATCGGCGGCGAACTGGATTTTCGCGTGCCTTACACGCAGGATTTGGAGTTCTTTACGGCACTGCAGGTGCAGAATGTGCCCTCGAAGCTGCTGATCTTCCCGGATGAAGGGCACTGGGTGCTGAAGCCGCAGAACAGCCGGATTTGGTACAAGACGTTTTCAGGGTGGCTGGCTGAATACCTGCAATAGCGAACTGAAGGTCAGCGAGCGAAGCCAAGTTTTGTGTGAGTAAGAGGAGGTTCAGTACTCTCATTGCTTTCTTCAGACCCTACGTAATTCCACGGATTGACACCCTTCCCTTCCGAAATACACTCGAAGCGTCTCTCAGAGGTTTTGAAATGCGTTTGCGGCTGCGCGGTTCCCTACTGACCATCGTGTGTGCGGGCGCGGTTGGAGCCTTCTCCGTGGGAGTAAGCGCGGAGACGCTCAAGGTCACCACGAGTCCGTCTGGTGCGTTAGTGGAAATCGACGGCTCCAGGGTGTGCAACACTCCGTGCGAACTGAAGTATCCGGGGGATTATTTTCACAAGCCGCATACCGTGTTCAGTTCGCGACTCGAACACTCGATGGTGATGAAGCTGTCGAAGCCCGGATTTCGCACGAAAGAAATGACGCTGACGGATGGGCCGATTGCGTGGACTGACCTGAGAGGGCGAAGACACGGCGAGTATTACATCCTGAAGAGCGAGGCCGTGGACGTGACGCTTGATCCCTTGCCGCCGACGGAGAGCGACGACGGAAGTGAGATCGAACCCGCTGGGCCGATTCGCCCCGCCCGAGGACATTCGGGGGTTGCGGCACTCGGGGAAACGCAGATGGGAAACGGTACCGTGAAGGTCCAATCGGGCACGATGTGTGCAGATATCTACGTCGATGGAAATTTTGTGGGGCAGACGCCAGCGGAATTTTTGCTTGCGGCAGGTTTACATCACCTAATGATAAAAGCACAAGGAAGAGAAGCTTGGGAACGGGATGTGGAGGTGATGAAGGATAGCCAGGTGACGCTCAACCCCGTGCTCGATTCGGTTGGAAGCGCGGCAACACGGTGAGGCTTGTGGAAAGCGGTACGGCTAGCCGTTAGCCCGTGAGTCCCGCGAATGAAAGCGCGCGGCGAAGATAGCCGTCGAGCTCGCGGACGCGAAACAGTTTCAGGAGAACGAGAAGTAGCAGGCAGCCAGCGGCAGTGGCAAGAACGAGAACCTCGAGAGCTCCGAGCATTCGCTGCCAGGCGATGAATCGCTCAAGGCGCTCAACCAGCCAGGAACACGCATAGCCGGTCACGACCGAAGCCGCTGCGACCTTCGCGACAAAAGCGACTACGGCTCTCTGCTCGCGATTTTTGGTCCGACGGTTCAGCAGGACAAATAGAACAACCGTGTAAGCAATGATGCCGATCGAGCTGGCGAGCGCGAGGCCGATATGCTGCTCGCGGCGGACCAATGCCCAATAAAGAGGAATGGAAAGGGCCGTCATAATGGTGCCGACAACGGCGGGAGTGATCGTGTCGTGGGTGGCGTAAAAGCCGCGCGCGAGGATATATTGCGCGCCCCAGGCGAACAAACCAATCGAGAAATAGGCGAGTGTCTGGGAGGTGGCGAGGAGATCGGAGGCGTGAAGGCGCGTGTGCGCAAAAACCAAATGAACGAGCGGCAGGCTCTGAGCAATGATAAGCGCGGAGATTGGAAGGAGAAGGAGAATCAAGCCCTTGAAGGTGGAATTGAGGACGCGGTTCAAATCGTCGAATTTTTTTTCCGAGTAAAGCTGGGCGAGGACGGGAAACGAAGCGACGCCGATGGCTTGTCCGACCAGGCCGAGCGGGACACGCATGAGCGTTTTGCCATAGCTGAGCCAGGTGATGGACGCGGGCTGCAGATAGGAGCCGAACCAACGGATGATCCAGTCGTCGGCGAAAGAAAGCGAAAGGGCGAGCATGATGGGAATGGAGAGCTTCAGGAAGAGGATGAAACCGGGATGGAGGACACGGAAATTCGGCGAAAAGCGAGCCCCGGCTTTATAGGCGCCGTAAATCTGAAGCAGTAAGTTGCCGACAAAAGCCCCGACGAGAACGCCTACTGAAAAACCTGTGATTCCGATTCGAGAGGAAAGGAAAACTCCGCCAAGAATAATGCCAGTGTTGTAAATCAGCGGAGCGAGAGCGGGGACAAGAAATCGCCCCTTGGCGTATTGGACGGCGCTTAGAATGCTGCCTTCGTAAAAGCAGATTTGCGCGGGCAGCATGAGGCGCGTGAGAAAAATAACGCGATCGCGCTCGGCCAAGCCGAAGCCGGGAGCGATCCAGCGGGCGATGTGCGGCGCGAAAATTTCGCCGAGAATGACGAGCCCCGTGACACCGAAGCCCATCACGGTGACGACGGTAGAAAAGACGCGCCAGCCCTCTTCCTCATTCTGTTCGGCGACGTATTTGGAGAAGACAGGAATGAAGGTGACGCTGAGCGAAGCTCCGGCAATCAAATAGTTGAGGAAATCAGGGAGGGTGAAGGCGGCGTAATAGGCGTCAGTAACCCCAGTGGAGCCGATTTGATGAGCAACGGTCCATTCTCGGAAGAAGCCGAGAATGCGGCTGAGCAGGACGCTCGCCATGACAATGCCTGTGGCGGCGGCGATGCGCCGGTGAAGGGTGTCCGTCGTCACGAGGGACATGGTAGATGGTTTGCGGCGGACGGACTAGGGTCTTCGTACGGTGGAGTTCCCTTCCGGGCAGCAGGCTGCTCAGCGGGCGACGGAACCAGGGGGAGCGGCACGAAGATACTGCGAAGGCCAGGCGATGGATTGTCCGAGTTCACGCGCTGCATGAAGGGCAAAATAGGGATCGCGGAGCATTTCGCGAGCGAGCAGCACCACGTCGGCTTTTCCTTCACGAATAATTGAATCGGCTTGCTGCGGAGTGGTGATCATGCCGACGGCGCCAGTGAGAACCCTTGCATCGCGGCGGACAGCCTCTGAAAAAGGGACCTGGTAGCCGGGACCGACGGGAATCTTCGCATCTGCTGTAAGACCGCCGGAAGAGCAATCGACCAAGTCCACGCCCAAAGGACCAAGCTGGCGGGCGAGCTCTACCGTTTGGGGCAAGTCCCAGCCGCCCTCAACCCAATCCGTCGCAGAAACACGAACAAATAACGGAAGATTCTCTGGCCAAACAACGCGGACGGCGGAAACGACTTCGCGAAGCAGACGCGTGCGATTCTCAAACGATCCGCCATAGGAATCGGTGCGATGGTTGGAGAGGGGCGAGAGAAACTCATGAAGCAGGTAGCCGTGGGCGGAATGAATTTCAATAATCTGTATCCCAGCAGCAAGCACACGGCGCGCGGCGTCCGCAAAAGCCCGGATTGTCGAACGGAGGGTTGCTTCGTCCATGGCGGCAGGCTTTGCGTAGGATGGATCGAAAGAAATGGCGCTCGGAGCAACAGGAATCCAGCCGCCTTCGGAAACAGGAATCGCTCCGCTGCCTGACCAAGGGCGCTGCGTGCTCCCTTTGCGGCCGGAGTGCGCCAGCTGAACGCCAAAGACGGCACCTTGCTCGCGGACGAATCGGGCAATGCGCGAGAGCGTGTCCACGTGCGCATCTTTCCAAATGCCGAGGTCCTGAGGGCTGATGCGCCCCTCAGGCAAGACAGCCGTCGCTTCCGTGAGGACCGCTGCGGCCCCGCCTACAGCGCGGCTGCCCAAATGGACGACATGCCAGTCAGAGGCGAAACCATCAACGCTTGAGTACTCGCACATCGGGGAGACGAAGATGCGATTGCGGAATTTCAGACTGCGAATGGAAAGTGGTTCGAAAAGAGACACAGAGTCCCCCTCAAGTATGAAATGCTCTCAAAATCCACGCCGCGGGAGTTAATCGTCGCGGCGGTGATGTTTCATGTGCTGATGATCGGCGACGGGGTCGAGCAAGCGGAAAATGTGCTCGCCGGCGGCAGAATCGAACCGGTACAAAAGAACAGCGTCGGCGGCGCGATCTTCGCGAGTCAGCTCAAGCTCGGGATTGTCGATAATGACGTCGCCATTGTTGCGTACACGGACTGTACTACCTACCTGCAGGACAATCTTCATCTCTTCCTTGTTCTGAGCGGCCATGGCTGCCTCCGGGAAGATTGATTCGCAAACATACAGGCTTTTGTATTCGATGCACAAGGAATGCAAATTGGTTCACCGGAAAACGAGAATGGAGGCAGAGACGAAAATTGGCGGATAATTTCGAGCACATTTTTGACGCCGTTGTGTATCAAAGAAATATGCGACACTCCATTCTCGGACCTGTTCGTCATTCAACTCCGCTTGAAGGGAAACACCGCCATTCATGAGCAGCGCGGATGAGGCTTTGCCAACCCGGCTAGCAGCCGAGACATTGGAATCGCCTCCGGTCACCGTAAATCCCTGGTTGATCGCCATCGCGGTGATGCTGGCGACGTTCATGGAGGTGCTGGACACGTCGATTTCGGCTGTGTCTCTGCCTTACATCGGCGGGAGCCTGGCAGCAAGCACGGATGAAGCCACATGGGTTCTGACCAGCTATCTGGTGGCCAATGCAATCGTCCTGCCGGCGAGCGGATGGTTTTCGCTGCGGTTCGGCCGGAAGCGGTTTCTGTTGACCTGCATCGTGATTTTTACGACGGCGTCGTTTCTATGCGGCGCCGCCACATCACTTCCGATGATCCTGATCGCGCGTGCGATCCAGGGAGCGGGAGGGGGCGCCTTGCAACCAATGTCGCAGGCGATTCTGCTGGAGACGTTCCCGCCAGAAAAACGCGGGCAGGCAATGGCAGCGTTCGGATTCGGAGTGGTTGTGGCGCCGGTGATCGGCCCGACGCTTGGCGGATGGATCACGGAGAATTATACGTGGCGGTGGTCGTTTTACATCAACATTCCGATCGGCATTCTGGCGGTAATCCTGATCATGCGCTACGTGACGGACCCGCACTATATCCGGCTGGCAAAGCCTGCAAGATTGGACGCGATCGGGTTGGGGCTGCTGGCAATCTGGCTGGGAGCGCTGCAAATCATCCTGGACAAGGGGCAAGAAGACGATTGGTTCGGAGCGATGTGGATTCGCTGGGCGACAGTGATTCTGGTGGTCGCCTTTGTGGCGTTTCTCATCCGGCAACTGACGCACAAAAAGCCGCTGACGAATTTACGAGTCTTCAGGAATAGGAACTTTGCGGCGGGCTGCCTGATCATCACGCTATACGGGGGAATCATTTATGGAATCGTGACCATACTGCCGCTTTTCTTTCAAACGCTGCTCGGATATACGGCGCTGAGCGCGGGATGGGCCGTGAGCCCGCGAGGAGTGGGAGCAATGTGCGCGATGCCCGTAGTGGCTCTGCTGACCGCAAAATTCGACAACCGCCGTCTGATTTCGATGGGGTTCCTCGGGCTGGGTGTCTGCACTCTGTGGATAGGCAGCGCGACCCTGGAGATTTCGGAGACTTCCCTGCTCTGGCCGATCATCCTGAGCGGTTTTTTCATTGGATTCATTTTTGTGCCGCTGGCGACGATCACGATGGGAACTCTACCGAACGAGCAGATTGGAAACGCCGCGGGGCTCTATAACCTGCTGCGAAACGTGGGCGGGAGCGTGGGAATTTCGATGGTCAATACGCTCCTGGCGCGGCGAGAACAACTGCACCAGACGGAATTGTCACACTCGCTTTCGCCAGGAAGTCCCTTATGGCAAGAATCGGTGAAACATCTTACGGACCTCATGAGCCTGCACGTCGATCCAGTCACGGCGTTGAAGCGAGCGGAGGAGCTGCTGCAAGCGTTGCTGGCGCAGCAGGCACAGCTATGGTCGTTCGTAGACGATTTCCGGTATCTGGCAGTAGTTTGCGCAATTTGTGTTCCGCTGACGTTCCTGTTGCAGCGTGTGAGAACGAGGCCCGGACATGTGATGGTCGACTAACTAGAAGGCCAGCAAAAAGAGTAGTGCGGTGTGGATCGGGAAACACTAGAATTTCAAGACGATTCCGGCAGCCACGCGGGCGCTCTCCTGGTGAACGCCGAAGAGGAATGTGCCGACAAGATCTCCCTGCAGGCGATAAGTCCAGCGGCTGTGAGGCTTTCCAAAATCAACGCCGCCTCCTGCCTCGTAGGCGCCGCCTGTCGGAAAACCATAAATCGTGGTGGGTGAGTAGTGGGCAACTCCGCCAAGACCGTGGATCCAAAACTCGATCCCCTTGGTAGTCTGCCAGCGAACACGTGGGCCCGCACCAAAGAAGACGAAGTTGGCCGTCTTTCCGCCGTCGCTTCCCGCGGCATCGAAAACCTCAAGGTCTGCGGCGGCCCAGGGCTTCAGATAGTAAGCCATCGACACGTCCACGCCATTCAGGTTCTGTTCGGTCGACGGCAGCTCGAAAAAGCGAAAATAGGTATAGCCGATAAAGACCTGCGTCGAACTCTCCCCATAGACGCCTTGCACTTCCTGCGGCATGGCTGCCGGATCGGGCGATGGGGAGGGTTCAGGCTTGGCGGGAAGAGCGGCAAGATCAGGGTAGGAGTTGACCGCAAACATGACGGGCGGCGCGGTAGCCATCGTGACGTCGGGAAGAGCCGCAGATGCCGAAGAGGTACCCTGCGCCTGCGTGTAAATAGCAAAAAACAGCAGAGCGCCCAGTATGATTACTGAATGTCGCATCGCCCTTTCTCCCCCGTGCTCCCCACCTGATTACCCTGCGCTGGACGAAGACGGCAGGGCCCCTAGATAAATGCTACCTAGAACGAGAGATTTCTGCGGAGAAGTTGGGACAGATGGTGCGAACTCGTCAATAATTTAGCCGTTCACCAATAAGCGACATAGCGGGCGCGCAGCCGCACCTAACCCTTTCGGTTTCCGCCAGTTGCCTTAGGCTTGATAGAGATGCGGCGAAGGTGGCACTACCTTCGAATGTTCACCCTTGGGCGCTGGCTCTCCAAGACTTCCTTCAGCTTTGCCATCTCGATGTCCATCTCCTTCATGGCGTGGTCGAACATCTGGTCGTTCATAACAGGTGGCTGAAAGAGCGTCATCATTACGGTCGAGCCGTCACCGTTGGGAACAACACGGCAATAGACCTTCCAGGACGCCTGGGGATCCTTCCAAACGTGATCGAGGATTCCAAATTCCTCGACGCCGTCAACTTTGATTTCTCCTTCGCCAAATTTCGTCACGGCTTTGAACCAGCCGTTCTGTCCCGGCGTTACGGAACGCAAATTCACGACAGCATACCTGGGCCAGTTGAGCGGGTCAGCAAGAAATGCAAACGTCTTGTCGACCGTGGCCTGAATATCGATTGACTTGATTGCGGAACGAACAATTTCCTCCATTATGTTTTTCCTTTCCATGCGTCTTTTCGGTGTTGCTTTGGGCCCAGCTCAGCGTGAGCCTGGGAAATACTGCACGTGTTCGCCGCCGTGGCGGCCGAAATAACGGACCATCTTCCCGTTGAGGAAGACGATATAGTAGGCACATCCGGCGGTCGTGCTTTCGGCGATGAAGTCAGCGTAGGAGGCCTGCCCTGCCTGCACTCTGCGGTTGATGTCTTCAATCCTTTCTGCTGAAAACTCGCCGGCCACGCCCTTGTGGGGCAGCGGCAAGGCGATGATGAGCGAGTCTCCATTTTTCGCATAATAGCGAAATTCATCTCTCAGAAGATCGACGTGGTACGACTCGACTCCCTCCTTCGAGAGAGCCGTGAGAACTTCCGGAAAGGGGACCTTCCTAGTCAGCGCCCGTTCGATGAGTTCTTGAATCAAGTCCTTATTCATTGTCCTTCCTTTCAAGCGATAGGCATTTTCGTGATGTTGTGAAGCGTCGCGGTCTTCTGCAGAATTCGCGATAAGGTTTTTCTTTCCGATTTCGACAGGACACCAAAGAATTCCTCGTCATTTATGTCCGCAAGCTTCGCAAGTCGCGGCACGATCTCGATCGCTGCCTGCGTGAGCTTCACGTCCTGAAAGCGGCGGTCTTTTGTCGATTCCTGGCGCGTGACGAATCCCTTCTTAAGCAGGCGCGTAATCAGCTTGGAGACTGCGCCGGGAGTCAAGCTCGTGAGCTTTGCGACGACACCGGGAGACGTGGTGTCGTCGCCGGCGTACATTTCGCGAAGGACAACCCATTCGGCAACCGTGACGCCGCTCGCCTCCAGTTTGCGAGCGAAGGCATGCGAGACGCTGTTGGAAACAAGTCGCATCCAAAATCCGATGTGGATCGTCAAACGACTCGCCTCGATCTTGCGACTACCCGTTCTGGCCGCCTTGATCATCACCCCTTCTCAATCCCGATACTATTATCACTGGAATCTGTTGTCAAGACATTATTTTCCTAGGAATATAGTTACTTGACCACATTTCGCGTTTCCTGGAAATGAATGGTCAACGAGCGCCTCTGGACGGGATACGAATTCCGGACGGGCAGCGCACCCGAGCATTTACGTGTGGAGGTTTAGTTGGCGAAAAGCCTGCAATCCTTTCGCGTAAATGTCTTAGAATCGAGTCATTCAGTGCGCCCGTAGCTCAGTTGGATAGAGCGTCTGCCTTCTAAGCAGAGGGTCGGGGGTTCGAATCCCTCCGGGCGCGCCACCTCAAATCCATCGCCTTTGCATTTCTCCATGCGCACCTTCCCCTCCCCGGACCTGAGAGCGCCTGAAAGACCGAAGCCGTGCCATCGAGAGCTCTCCCGAACACGCGCAACTGAAAAAGGGTATGATCGCAGTTCCCAAGCGCGATTGTGAAGGTCAACATGGCTCTTCCAACTCTCGATTTTTCGGACGAGGGATATGCCAAAGTTCAAAACGCTGATCAAGGGGCTCTCTTTCACCGAATGCCCGCGTTGGCACGATGGGAGGCTCTACTTCTCGGATTTTTATACTCAGCGGGTCTATGCCGTAGCGCTGGATGGTGCCAAGGAGACCGTCGCTGAAGTGCCGGGCCGGCCCTCGGGACTTGGCTTTTTGCGTGACGGGCGAATGCTGATTGTGTCCATGCGCGACCGCAAGATCCTGCGACGCGAACTCGACGGCTCTCTTATCGAGTATGCCGATCTTTGCGCCCTCGCCCCGTGGCATTTGAACGACATGCTTGTCGATCACCAAGGGCGAGCCTGGGTGGGCAATTTCGGGTTTGATTTAATGAGTGGCGCCGATGCCACGACCACAAATCTGATCCGCGTTGAGCCGGATGGCGCCGCCACCGTCGCGGCCGTTGGACTTGGTTTTCCGAACGGGATGGCTCTGACACCCGATGGAGATACATTGATTGTTGCGGAAACGACAATGAATCGCCTCAGCGCCTTTGACTTCGCCTCCGGTGTGCTCGGTAACCGGCGCACCTGGGCGGCGTTCGGCGATCCGCCAACGTCCACAAAAACTGCCGAGCTTTTTCGTCAGGTGGACGTCGCGCCGGACGGAATCTGTCTCGACGCGGAAGGGGCCGTCTGGGTCGCCGACGCAATCAAGTGTCGGTTGATTCGTGTAGCTGAAGGCGGCGGGATTCTGGAAGAGCTACAGACCGATGGATTGGGAGTTTTCGCGTGCATGCTCGGAGGGGACGACGGGCGGACACTCTTCGCGTGTGTTGCGCCTACATTCACCGAGGCTGAGGCATCCGCAAGCCGTAGGGCTGAGATTTGGATGACCCAGGTCAACGCGCCCCGGGCTGGGCTTCCCTAGCGCCTACGACGGGATATGGCGTGGAGTTAGTTAGTGCACGGCTTAATCTACGGTGAGCAGTTCTTCGTAGAATCCGCCAATCTTTCTGGCGCGATCGACAAAATGGATCTCGAGGATCCAGTGGCGCGTCTGGCCGTCCGCACCCAAATCGCGCATACGATTCGGATTCTTCGGGTGCACATACAGTGTGATTTTGTCGCCGGGAATCCGTTCGTGAGGGAATTGCCCCACCAAGTGCCCGGCAATTGGTCCGCCGTACTCCCAGCCGTATTTCTTCGCTAAATCTTGCGCGTGACGGTAAAGTTCCGCGGCCGTGATATCAGGATGAGCCTTGAAATATTCCTTTCCCTCAGCAAAAGCCTTTTGAATGTCTTCACGCAGCTTGTGCTTCACTGGGTCCGACCCAATCACGAACGTTCGCCCGAAGTCGGCCTCCCACTCCTCGAATACGGGCCCAAGGTCCAGGAAGACGATCTCATCCTCACCGAGCGTTAGGTCCGGCGGGTTTTCGTCATAGGGCAAGAGCGTGTTTGAGCCGGCGCGCACAATGCGCTTGTGCCAATGCTTGTTGACACCAAACTCGCGTTCGGCAAGCCCGTAGATACGTTCGTTGAGCTGGCTTTCGGAAATCCCCGGACGGATCAACCCGTTTGCTTCAACGGCCTTGAAAAGGGCGCCCGCGCAATTTTGCGCCGCGCGAAGCGCAGCAGCGCGTGGATCTTCGATCTGTGTTGCCATCCGATATCACCTATGCTTGTGTGAAGGAGCATTCTACTATGAGGCCATCCGTTCACGTGAGGCACCAAGCACAGCCTAAGGCCTTGCTTCGCCGGCCCGCTGGCGGGCGAATTCCACATTCGGCTGCCTCGCAGAGACTCGGCCGGCCCAGATCCAGGCGTACCTGCTGAGCGCAGAACCGACGAGAAAAAAGATTGCGGCTGTCAAGCGCCCGTAGTGCGTGGAGCCCCAGAAGAGTCGCACAAGGAGCGAGCCGGGGCCTTCGAGCAGGCCCGCGATGCGGAATGCGATTCCCGAGGGTCCGTGATGCAGTGGCGCGTCCACAGCCGGCTTTCGAAGTTCGACCTTCAAGTCGAGCAACGTCTCGACTCCCGCGGCGATAAATCCCAGGATTTGAGTCGGCAGCACAAAAAATCCGGCAAGTTCGAGAATCGCCGAAGCACCGCCCATGCCGGATGTCAGAAAGTGGACCGGCAGCACGCGCCGGTTTGCCGACCACAAAGGATTCGCCGTGGCTCCAATCAACACGCCGGTGTATCCCGCAAGCAGCAATCCCGTGACTAACGCCCCCGCTTCCGCAGACCAGCGAAGGAAGCCGAGGATGGGCCAATCGAATCCGCGAAGAATAAGCTCGTTTGCAAACAACGCCGGCGTTATGCATGCGGAGAATCCAATCAGAATCCACGCACCCATCGACATTGCCGAGCGCCATTTGAAAACGCGCAGCATGTTGAGAAATCGCGCGGGCCGCCCTAAATCAGCAATTAGAAGCATCGGGCATATCGCTGAGCCGATGAATCCCACCCAAAGGAGGACGCGAACCAAGCCGGGATCCGCGTGGAGAAGATGGGCGACGAACGCCATGCACCCGGAGACGCCAGAGATTCCCCCCAGGAAGAAATAGAGGGGAATCTCCCAAGTCCACACCGGGGGCTTCAGCGCAGGGAGACCGTAGTAGCTGTCGTGTCCCGTGATTTGCGGATGTGATCCCAGTTTCGCTGCGCCGGGAGCCAGAGACGTTTCGCCTGCGATGCGCTTGATTTCTTGCAAGCGTTCTTCGGTGGCCCTGCCTCTTGGGTTGCCCGGGACGGTCATGATTCAAGGTAATACGCTGAAGGCTCTCTCATCGGAAGGAAAATGCCGCAAACACAACACCGATAAGGATCGCGGCGGTCAAAAGCGCGGAGGTCCAAGCGCTTTTCAAATACACGGTCGGGACTTCCGGCGCGGGCGGCAAATTATAATTCTCAGGTTCACCCAAAATAACGAAGAAGGCGTGAATTCCCCCCACGCTCGTTTCCTTCGGATCGTAAAGCTTGGCGTCGGTGTAGCCGCGTTCTTGCAATTCTACAACGCGGTCCTTCGCGCGTTCCTGGAGCTCTTCGTAGGGACCGAATTGAATCGAGTGCGTCGGGCATGCGGTGGCACATGCAGGCATTAGCCCGACCTTTTGCCGGTCGTAGCAGAATGTGCATTTGAATGCACGCCCGTCTTCGTGATTCTTGTCGATGACTCCAAACGGACAGGACACCACGCAGTATCCGCAGCCGTTGCAGACATCCGGCTGAACGTAAACCGTGCCCAGATCCGTGCGAACGATCGCGCCCGTCGGGCATCCTTCGAGACAGCCGGAGTTTGCGCAGTGCTTGCAAACGTCCGAGAGGAACACCCACCGGAACGGCTCGCTGGTGCCCGCAATCTGCGGCCCCGCTCTTTGCGGCTGCTCCAGAAACATCACATGCCGCCAAGTGGATGCGCCAAGAGCCTGTGTATTGTCGTAGGAGAGACCTGTCCAGGTGAATCCATCCGCAGGAACGTTGTTCCACTCCTTGCAAGCAACTTCGCAAGCCTTACAACCGATGCAAATCGTGGCGTCGGTCAAAAACGCGCTCTTGGTCATGAAGCCCCTTTCGAGCGCAGCTCGCACAACTTCTCGGTATTTTCAGCGCGCCGCCCGCGCAGTACTGTGCACAAAATGCCTTTGGACTCCATGATGCGGACGGTGGGCTCTTCGGAAATTGCGACCAGATCGTTGCCGCTGTCGCCCTTAACCAGACCAGAATACCCCCAGTGGAACGGGACACCGACTTGCTCGATGGTTTTATCGCCAATGGTCAGCGACTGCATTCGCGGGGTCACAAGCGCGTGGGCTTCCACAGAGCCGCGAGCCGTGGCTATCGTCACCCATTCTCCCGGCGTAATTCCCAAAGTCTTCGCCAGTTGGACAGAGATTTCGCAAAAGAAGGTCGGCTGAAGTTCCGCCAGATGCGAAAGCGTCCGTGACATTCCTCCCGCCGTGTGATGCTCCGTCAGCCGGTATGTCGTCAGTACATACGGAAACCTCTGGTCCGGCGAATTTGCGTATTCGTTCAATGCGCGCGATTTTCGGTCGGCAACCGGATTCGACTGAAATTTCGGATAGACCGGATTGCGAATAGGCGACTCGAACGCCTCATAATGTGATGGCAATGGGCCGTCGGCCAATCCTGTCGGCACCCAAAGCCAGCCTAGTCCGTCCGCGTGGAGGATGAAAGGCTTGTCCCCGGCCAAGCCGGAGTCACCTTGTGCATCCGCGGATGGTTGATGATCCGGCGGCTTCGTAGCTACGAAATCAGGAACATCGTTGCCAGTCCACATCTTGGCTTCGGCGTCCCACCAAACCAACTTTTTCCTTTCACTCCAGGGCGTGCCGTCTGGTTTGGCGGATGCGCGGTTGTAGAGGATGCGCCGGTCGGCCGGCCATGCCCAGCCCCACCCATGTCCGTAAAAATCATTGGAATTACGCGCGTTGGCGAGGTTCTTCCCTTCCACAGGAAAAACGCCCGAATAGATCCAGCAGCCGCATGCCGTGGAGCCATCCGCCTTCAAAGCCCCAAATCCAGGCAAAAGCTTCTTGTCGGAGACCGCGTAGCCGTTCATCTCCTTCAGAATTTCCTCTCCGACAACTTCGTGATTCTCGCCCTCCGTCGGGTAGTCCCATCGCAGCGCAAGCAAGCCCGCATTCCGTGGACGTGGATCGCGCCGCGCCTTTTCGCGAAGAATATTTCCGAGATTGAAAATGAAATTGCTCTCGCTCCGGCAATCCCCTGGAGGATCGACCGCCTTCTCCCGCCACTGCAGCAACCGCTGGGTGTTCGTGAACGTTCCTGCTTTTTCGGCGTGACCCGCTGCAGGCATCAGGAAAACTTCGGTGGGGATTTCTTCGGTTTTCACCTCGCCGTGCCGTACTTCCGGAGAGTCATACCAGAACGAAGCGCTTTCGGTCTCCACCATCTCGCGTACCACAAGCCATTTCAGCTTCATCATGGCGCGCCGTTCGAAGCTGGAATTTGGTCCCGCGACGGCTGGATTTTGTCCCATCACGAACAGGCCTTCCATCTTGCCGTCCATCATGTCAAGCCAGTAGGCCTGATGGGAATGGTCGCCGGTCAGCCGTGGAAGCCAGTTGAATCCGTAGTCGTTTTCGGCAGTTGCCGCTTCATCGTAGAAGGCTTTCAACATGCTCACGATGTACTTATCGAAATTGTTCCACCAGCCCGTCCGCGTTTTGTACTTGGCGATGAAATTGGAAAGACTCTTCGACTCCTCGCCGAACTTCGGCATGTTGATATAGCCCGGCAAAATATCGAACAGCGTCGGCACGTCTGTGGAACCCTGGATCGATGCGTGTCCCCGCAACGCCATGATTCCGCCGCCGGGCCTACCCATGTTGCCGAGCAACAGCTGCAAAATCGCTGCGCAGCGGATCATCTGCACACCGGAAGAGTGCTGCGTCCAGCCGACCGCATAGCATATCGATGCCGTCTTATCGGGGCCCGACGCCTTGCAATAGGTACTGGCGACACGCAGAAACATCTCGCGAGATACGCCGCAATACTTCTCGACCAGCTCCGGCGTATATCGCGCGAAATGCTTTTTCATCAATTGATAGACGCATCTGGGATGTTGCAGAGTCTCGTCCTTTTTGTACCCGCTCAGGTCGGGCGCCGCACCACTTCCTTGGCCTGACGCCGCGGCGACGCCCTCGTACATCCAGCTCGAAGGGTCGTAGAATTTCTTGTCGGGATTCCAGCCCGAAAAGACGCCTTCCAGATCCTCGGTATCCTTAAAATCCTCAGGAATTATCACTGGCGCGTTGGTGTAGTGGGCCACGTACTCGCGGAAAATCAGGTCGTTTTCGAGGATGTAGTGGATCAACCCGCCGAGAAAGATGATGTCGGAGCCGACACGAAGCGGAACCCAGATACTGGAGACGGCAGACGTCCGGCTGAATCGCGGATCGACGTGCATCACCGTCGTGCCCTTTTCTTTCGCGTCGATCACCCACTGAAACGCGACCGGATGGTTTTCCGCCATGTTGGAACCCATGATCAGAATCACGTCCGCATTCGTCAGGTCCTTCGGCGAACTCGTCGCCCCACCACGTCCGTAGGTTGTGCCCAGACCGGGCACGGTCGAGCTATGTCATATACGGGCTTGGTTGCTGATGCACACCATGCCCAGCCCGGCGGTGAAAAGCTTCTTGATAAGATAGTTCTCTTCGTTATCCAGTGTCGCGCCGCCAAGATGAGCGATTGCTGTTGTCTGCATCAGGCTTTGGCCGTCTTTCGTTTCCACGAAGGTCCGCTCGCGGCTCTCCCAGATCCGGTCCGCAATCATTTCCATGGCCTGTTGCAGCGGGATTTCTTCCCACTTCGTGCCATAAGGCCGACGGTACTTTACTTTTGTCAGCCGCTTGTCATGCGTCAGCAGTTCGAAACTTGCTGAGCCCTTGGGACACAAGCGCCCGCGCGAAACCGGAGACGCAGGGTCCCCCTCGATCGAAATGAGCCGATTGTCCCGGTGGAAGATCTGCTGGCCGCATCCGGTCGCACAGTAGGGACATACCGAACGCGCCACTTTGGCACCATGGTTCTTCGGCTGAATCCTCCGCATGTGTTCACTCCAAGCGTCCGCACCGGTTCCGTCGCTCTGGTGCACGATCTGCCGGATTACAGGCCACCGCATCGCTAGCTCTTTGATCATGCCGAGGCTCCACCCTGACTCGTCAAAGCAGGTCAATCTTGCAGCCATCTAATTCTATACTTCACCGTATTGGTTTGGATTCGCATCTAGACACAAAAAATTAATTTTATTGGATCAAACGCTTCATTCCGCCAGCCATCAACAGCCGTTGATAGCAGATGGGGCCCTCTACAAGTGCGACGATGGCGATCTCTGGGCGTTCGCTAGGGGAACATCGAGACGAGCTTATGCGAAGTGCCATCCGTCAAGCCGAGATCGGTGAGGTGAGGGCCGGGATTGCAAGCGAGGCAAGTGCCCTCGATGGCTTTGAATGTCCAATAGGGAGGCTTCCAATCTGTCACCTGACTTGCAGCATCCCGCAGCGCCCTGAATTTCCCAGCCAGGGATGCTGGGGCCAAATCGGACAGCAACCCACCGACGGGGAATTCAACAAACGCCAAAACAGCGCCTCCCTGAGCCACCGCCATGCCGCCGCCACAGCGAATCAACGCATTGCCCGCGGCGCGCATGTCTTCCACTGATCCGCCCAGGATTACCAAGTTATGCGAATCGTGCGAGTATGTCGTGGCGATAGCTCCACGCATGCGGCCGATGCCGAGCTGAATCGCACACTGTCCTTGGCCAGTGTGGCGCCCGTGACGATGCCGCACATACATCATGCTTGCGTCTTCGGGCAGCTCTAGAAAGCCATCCCGCACTTTCACTTCAATGTCGCGCCATTCTGCGAAACGCATCCCAAGAATGGCGCGCACTCTAGCCGTGCCGGCTGCACTGGCAGTGCTGCTGATCTGCAGATCTTCTTCCCGAAGTTCAGGCACCTGGACAGAGTGAAGAAGCCTGGGAAAAGATGTCGATTCGTGGAGCGAGACCAGCCACTGGCCGCGCTCCACAACATGGCATCCGGCAACAAACACACTCTCTACGTTAAACTCTTCCAGCGAGTTCAGCACCGCAATATCAGCGATCCGTCCTGCACATACTGCCCCCAAGTCGGGCCGACGCAGGCGCAGGGAAGCGTTGAACGTGGCGCAGCGAATCGCATCCACATCATTCATTCCGTAGCCAACCAAACGCCGCAGAACATCCGAAACACCGCCTTTTTCCACAAGATAGTCAGGCGGCACATCGTCAGTGCAAATACTGACCTGCGAAGGAATTTGAGGCAGCTTTCGGAGTTCTTCGACGACACCGGGGAGAACATAGTCATGAGAACCACGGATTTCGATGGCGAGCCCAGCCCGCAATTTCTCGACGGCGTCCTCTCCGGACGTAATCTCATGATCGGAGCCGACTCCTGCAGAGAGATACGCCTGAAGCGAAGGGCCTGCAAGTCCTCGCGCATGCCCTTCAATCAATTTTCCGGAATTCAATCCGGCCGAAACGACATCGACCATCCGCGGCGTTCGTGCCAGCACGCCGCGCATGTCCATTACCTCGGCGACGCCCGCAACATCCTCCCACGACAACATCTCCTGCATTTCACCGCCGCCAAACTTCGCGCCCGAGGTTTCAAGACCCTCGGCAGACGGAACGCATGACGGTGCCGCGCAGAGAAATCTGAGAGGCAATCCACGGCTTGCTTCAATGGCGTAGCGGACGCCGTCCAGACCAAAAACGTTGGCCAGCTCGTGGGGGTCGTAAAATATCGTCGTGGTTCCTTGCGCCACTACTTGTTCCGCGTAATAGACAGGGAGCAAATGCGACGTTTCAAAGTGCACGTGCGTGTCGATAAATCCCGGACAAATCCATCTGCCGGCCGCGTTGTAAGTAATCGCAGCATCTAACCGCGCGCTTGGAGGATGCACACTGGCAATCATTGCGCCGGTGACGCCGACATCGGCCTTGCGCAATTCTCCCGTGAGCACGTCAACGAGCGTTCCATCTACGATGAGCAGATCGAAGGGGATTTCGCCTTGCGCTGCCCTTACGGCTCTAGCTCGTGTGGCGTTGTCGATAATTCCGGGAAACCTGTGCGGGCTCATCTGTTTTCTGAAGAAGGGCCGACAATACAATCAAACGTGAATAGATGCTATCAGAAGTTTAGGCTTGCAACGCTGTAGGGCATATGAAAGATTTGGGCGCATCTCGCGGCGAGAAATAGCTCGTTGTCTGCTCAAGATCTTCAAGCGATGCCTCTGAGTTTCGCGAGCATCGGGATCATGCGCCCGGAGATCCAGTATTGGGGGCTCGGCCATTATGGGGACCACGCAAGAAAAGCATTCCTTCGGCAGTGAAATCCGAATCCGCCAAGAGCTTGTGGCCGTTGCATTGGAAGTTGAAGCGGCCGATTTGGTGATGGAACACGCGACACTTCTGAATGTCCACTCGCTCACCTGGAAAAACGACTGGGACATTGTGATCAAAGGGCAGCGGATCGCCTGGGTCGGTCCGCACGGAGACTGGAAGGGTTCTGCGAGCTGCAAAGTCTCCGTTCAAGGCCTGTGGGCTGTGCCCGGCTTCGGCGAAGCTCACAAACATATCGAAAGCACGATGTTGAGCCCCGAATATGAGGCAGACCTTGTCTTGCGATTCGGCACGACGTGGAATGTAGAAGCCTCGCACGAGTTTTCGAACGTCAACGGCGAGCGTAACGTGGAGTTCTGGCTGCTGCCTCGCCAGCGCGGAAGCCCATTCAAAATATTCCCGTCGCTTGGTTCGGCGACTCCGCCGACGGGCTGGGAGGAATCGGGCGGCTATTATGGCTATTCGGAGATTCGCAACTTCATCGACCGGAATCTATGGGTCACGGGCCTCGACGAAGTGATGGACTGGTCCGCAGTCGTCAATCCCAAAAATCCCGGATACAAGAGATTGTGGGAAAACATCGAAGCCACGTTGGAAGCGCGCGGCGTTGTGGAGGGACACGGAAACGGACTTGTCTCCCTGGCAGAAATCTCTGCCTTTGCGGCAAGTGGCATCAGCTCGGACCACGAGGTCTGTCAGGGCCAGGAGGCCTGGGACAAGTTAGAGAGGGGGATTTTTCTCGAGACGCGCCCTGACAGCAGGCATGTTCTGAAGTTTCTCTTGGAAAGAGGTCTGCGCGACTGGTCGAACGTGTCGGTGACCACCGACGATCGCAACGCAGAAACGACGCTCCGCCGCGGTGCGATGGACCACAACATTCGCTGCGCGATTGAGAATGGTGTGCCCGTTGAGATTGCCTATTCGCTCGGCGGCTACAATACAGCCCGCCATTTTCGAATTGACCACGTAGTCGGATCCCTCACGCCCGGACGCTACGCCGATGTCGTTCTCCTTTCCGACCCCGAGCGAGTGAAGATCAAGGCCGTATACTCGGACGGAATCAAAGTCTCCGAAGACGGCAAGATGCTTGTCCCTGTTCCGAAAATTGACTGGCCCAAGTGGGCCACCAAAACGGTCAATCTGGGCCGCAAAATTGAACCATCGGATTTTGCCGTTCCAGCGCCGACGGGACGAACGACGGTCTACGCCGCTGTAGTCCCCCCTTTTCATCACCAGAAGGACTTCTTTACGGTGGAATTGTCCGTTGAAAACGGCTTGGTACAACGGGATGAAATGCGTGCCATCACGAAGGTCGCTCTGCTGGATCGGTATTCCGGCCGCACACGCATTTCGCGGATGTTTTGGAAAGATGTCGGGATGAAAACGCCCGATTCCGCGATGTGCTGCTCGATTGTCCACGACAATCACAACGCCTGGGTGATCGGCAGCAGCGACGAAGCCATGGCGCTGGCTGTAAACACGATGGCGGAAATGGACGGGGGCTTTGTTCTGGTCAGCCACGGAAAAGTCGTGGCGAAAGTTCGGCTGGAAATCGGCGGGTTGATGACTGCCCGTCCGGCGGAGGAACTCGCTCACGACTTGCTGGCAATGCGTGCGGAAATGGACAAGCTCGAATGGATGGAAAAGTCCGTACCTGCCATCCAGGATTTCCTCGGTGTCGAGCACGTCACGGAGGCGCTGTGCTATGCCTTTCTCACATGCCCTCCCTGGCACTGGACTTTTATGCCGCCCAGCGAGGCGCTGCCCGAAGGCTTCGTCAACATCCGCACGGGCGAGACCCATCCCGTCATTTGGTAGGGCAACAACTGAATCGCGGAGGGCAGGTGGAGAAGCAAGTCAGAGTTTTCTTCAACCGGGATCGTGAGGTAACTCCAGATCGATGAGTCAGCCGGTTGAGAATGAGATTCCTGTCGCAGAAGGCTCTCTCCAACGGTTGTCCGCCGCGCTCGACCGTTTCTTTCACTACAGCGAACGAGGCTCCACATTCTGGGTAGAGGTGCTGGGAGGCATCACTACCTTCAGCACCCTATCTTACGTCCTAGTCGTACATCCGCTGATTCTCTCCGAGGCGGGCATGGACCGCGGGGCCCTCATCACAGTGACTGCGCTCGCCGCGGCAATTTTCTCAGTGGTCATGGGCCTGCGAACGAATTATCCGCTGGCCATGGCGCCGGGGATGGGCATCAATGCGTACATCGCCGTCCAGGTTTGCCAGGGCATGAACATCCCCTGGCAGGCGGCGCTTGGAATGGTTTTCTACTCGGGCATTCTTTTTCTGTTGATTTCCGTCACAGGCCTTCGCCGCAGGATGATCGATTCCTTCCCGGACAGCTTCAAAAAGACGGTCGGCGCGGGCATCGGCATGTTCATTGCTTTTATAGGATTAAAGAACGCGGGAATCGTTACTTCCAATCCTCAATCTCTTGTTTCCATCGGAGATTTCTCTTCCCCGAAGGTCCTGCTTGGCTTTGCGGGCATTCTGCTTACCATCATTCTGGTAAACCGCGGCGTGCGCGGCGCGTTGATTCTGTCGATCCTCGCCATCACTTTTGCCGGGATGTTCTTGTCGGCGGCCAAGGCTGGCGCCCGGATTACTCCCTGGCCGCACCAGATTTTCGGCTGGCCGCATTCCATCGCTCCCATCTTTTTGAAGCTGGACTTCGTGTACCCTCTTCGCCATCCTCTCGAGAGCCTGCCGATCATTTTCGCAATTCTCTTTGGCGATCTTTTTGCGGCCATGGCGGTGCTCATGGCCGTCGCGGTTCGCGCTCGATTGAACGACGAGACAGGCCAACTGCCAAAATTGCGTGAAGCGCTTTCTGCGGACGCGGCCGCCTGCTGCGGTGGAGCACTTCTCGGTACAACCACCACGATTATTTATCTGGAATCGGCAGCTGGTGTCGAACAGGGTTCGCGGACCGGGTTGACCAGTCTCGTGGTCGCTGCCTGTTCCATGGTTGCGCTTTTTTTTACCCCTCTAATCGCTATTGTTCCGGCCGTGGCAACCACGCCCGCGCTTGTGATGATTGGGATATTCATGATGGAGGGGTTCGCCGATCTGGACTTGCGAGACGGCGTCGTGACTGCGACTGCGTTGGTCACGACCTTGCTTACACTCTTGGGATCTGCCAGCGACGGCTTGGCGTTAGGATTTATCACCAATATAACGCTGCTGGCGACGCTGGGCCGCTCAAGACAAGTGAAGCCATTGGCCTACGTGCTGGCGGGCATTCTTCTTCTGCATTACGTTTTGTGAGTCCTCTGCGCCGCAATCATCGGCGAATATTACCGAACCCACTTTGTGCCCAGAGGCTTTCCCAATTCCACATTCTAGCGGTGACTTTCGGAGGGAAAGGAAAGCCCAATTGATGCGCCAACATACATGCCTGACCACGGTGATGTGCCTCATGCGAAATCATGTAGGCAAGCATCGCGGGGCCGCCCGCCCACGGCCTGGCCCACGCGTCACGGAGGAACTTCTTGACGGGGCCTGCTGGACCATCGAGTGCATCAGCAAGCATTTCCGAGCAGCGGAGTGTGCTTTCAGCAAGCGCTGCGCGGACCTGCTTTTGCGTACACCCAGTGCGGTGAAGCTCCGCCGGCAGCTTGAGATACGGGGCTGAAAGCCTGATCCACTTCCGGCGTATGTTATGCACGTGCGTAAAAATCGCCGCAATTGTCCGCGTGTTTGTGCCAGGAAGTCTGGCGTGCCATGCACGAGGATCAAGGTGTTCGATCACAATTTGGTTGATCCTGTCGTTGACCGCATAGGTCTCTAGCATTGCCCGGCGGTAGTCAGGTGTGGGCAGTGTTGCGGCGCGAGCCATAGGACCTCCTCAGGGCGCGGGGCGGAGGATTACAGCGAAAATATGCCGACTTGGACAGTACGGTACCCTATTTTCTCCTGAAGCGGAATCGTGCGACACAGGTTCCAAGAGTGGAGAGGATGAAAGAGTGCGGCCACTTTCAGTGTGCCGCACCCGGGAAAGATGCCTGGAGACGAGGGGGCTCAGTGCAAGAAAACGCTAAGCCTCAGTCCCCGAATGAGGAAGGCCCGCGGCCGAAGCTCGGGAAGAAAAATGCAGTCCCTCTGCCATGTTCATAGCGTTCCGATTCACGTCGATCATCGCAGGCAAGCAATGAGCCATCTCGATTACAAATGATTTTTACGCGGCATACTCTGATCTTGACTTGGCAATTGCCCTCAAGGCTGAGGACTTGCGCAGAGCCGTCCGCGCGTGAAACAGCCGGCTCTTGGCTACAACCACCGAAACACCCAGAGCCATTGCCGTTTCCTTGAGCGAAAGCTCTTGCAAATGCTGAAGCTCGATCACTCGCCGGCGGGTCGGCTTCATGGCGTTGATTACGCCCAGAAGAATTTCCTGGCGCTCGCGCTGGGAAAAGTCGGCTTCCGGACTTGGGCCGGCATCGGGAATATTCCACACTCTCTCATTACCCTCGCTTCCGATTTCGTCGACGGCCGAAATTTCGGGGCTGTTGCGTCTCTTGCGAATGATCATTAGTGAAGAATTGATGACTATGCGTGTCAGCCATGTCGAGAACGTCGAGCCGCCGTTGAAATTCTTCATGTTGACGAAGGCGCGCAGCAAAGAATCCTGCGCGGCGTCTTCCGCATCCTCGCGGTTCCTCGTAATCCGATAGGCGGTCCGGCGAATCTTGCTCATGCACGGCTGGCACAGCTGCTCGAACGCCTCGGAATCGCCGTGTCTGGCAGCTGTCACCAGGTTCTTTTCTTCTTCCGCGTGTGAATTTGTTGCGACAAGATGTAATGAATTGTTGCGATCCCGCAACATTGCACCCTCAGAAATCATGTTCCCTCCAAAGTACAATTTCACTTCCTGCCGCAGACTATGAAGAGTTCTGCGAAAGAAATCATCCCGTGATGGAATGATTTTTCATTACCACTCTGGGGGCGACCGGAAATACCACATTCGGCGGATATGCGATGAGAGAGGAAAAATCTGCATGCGGACGGCTGCCGAAGAATCGATGAGTCTGCAGCACTTAATTCAGTATTCAGGCGGCCGTGTGGCGGGTGGAATCACGATCTCGCGCCTGCCGAATAGACGCGCATCCAGCGAGAAGGCTCCCGGGCCTAGCAATGAGAGCGACACAGCGAGCACAACGATTTGAAGCACGAAGAGTCGCGACCCGGATGAATTAAACCATGGGCCAGCAATCCACTTCAGGAGAATTCCTAGATTGCACAGTCCGGCCAAGAGCCCTGAAACAGGGGTGATAAATCCGATCAGTAGCGAGACCCCTGCGGCGAGAAACAAGATGCCAACCGCAAGACCCTCTAAACCAAGGGCATCCTTGCCCCATAAATACAGCAGCCCCTGCGCCGTGGCCGTAAGGCCAATCGAAGCCCGTAGTACGAGCAAGCCTGCTCCAGGCCTTCCGCCTGGGAACGTCGAAAAAAGTCTCTGCAGCGCCGTTCTCCCTAGGACACTCCTGCGTGCCGGTGCGACTAAGTCTAAGTCTGGCGCACGGTCGAAAGTAATCCCTGAACGTGGTATTTTTCGATTCCACGCATTGGGGACCAGTTCTATTTGCCTGTAGAACTTTAGAGATGAATGATTCCGCGGCGGATACCGATGGACACTGCCTGGGTACGGTCGCTGGCTCCCAGCTTTTCCATGATGTGCTTGATATGAACCTTCACAGTCTCTTCGGTGATGAACAGTTTCTCTGCAATATCACGGTTCCTCCTGCCAGCCGCGACGTGGTTGAGAACTTCTATCTCGCGCCCGGTCAAGGCGTCCTCGCTCATGTATTCGGCAAGACGCGCGGCTACCTGAGGATGGATGCGTTTTTTTCCCAAGTGCACTTGACGGATCGCCTCCACGATATCTTTAGGCGGCATGCTCTTGAGCAGATACCCACTGGCACCTGCTTCCAGCGCCCGCTGGATTTCCACATCCCCTTCAAAGGTCGTGAGGATCACAACGTGTGCCTCTGGAAATTCTGCACGGATCTCGGCTAAAGCGTCGATACCGCTCATATCCGGCAGCCGCAGGTCCATCAACGTGACGTCGGGAACATATTTTCTGAATTGTTGAATGGCTTCCTGCGCGGAAGCCGCTTCCGCCACCAGTTCCATGTCTGGCTGGCTTCGAATGATCGTTCCGATCCCTTCGCGAAGGAGTGGATGATCATCCACGCACAGGACGCGAATCCGCGTCGCGCTGCTCATGCCTCACGCTCGCTTTCGATTTCCCGTTTCTTTTCTCTCGCACGGTCGGGCCTGGAAAACCAGCTTCTGCGTCGCGGACCCGACTGACTCTCAAAGGCAATCTGAGATGGTACCGACAATTCAATCTCCGTTCCCGCGGCAACCCGGCTCAGCACGCGGAGCGTTCCTCCAATCCTTCGCGCCCGCTCCCGCATGACCGACAGCCCCCAGTGCCCATCGCGTCCCGAAGTTACCACCTGAGGGTCGATTCCGCTGCCATTGTCGCGCACCAGAATGCGTAGATCGTTCGAGCCATATTCGAGTTCGAGCTCGATTTCCCTCGCATGAGAATGGCGAAATGCATTGGACAAGGCTTCGTGCCCGATCAAGTAAACTTCGTCCAGAATCAACGGCCGGAGCGACCGGGGTGTACCATCTACAATTATCCGGAACTCAACTTGCGAGTGTACCGGGAACTCCTGTCGCACACGGGAGAAAGCCTCTTCGAGATCCGGAGACGCACGGCTCGACAGTCGCAGCCCTTGGACGGCGTTGCGCCCCTCTTCGACGACGCGCCCCATCAATTCGAGCGCGCGCCCTAGAAACGGCTTTGCGGGTGAATCAGAAGACAATCGCTCGTTGGCTACGTGAAGCTGCATCGAAACGCTCAGGAATCCCTGGAGCAACGTGTCGTGCAGCTCTTGCGCAATTCTCGTTCTCTCCGCCAAGCGCTCTTCAAAGCGCACATTCAATTGCCGCGTCAACTGCAACATTCTCAAGCGCAACGTAGCCAAAACGATCAGGCAAACAGCAGCCACGAACGACAGTCGAAACCACCATGTCTGCCAAAACATCGGCTCGATGTTGAATTGAAGCGTCGACTCGCCGCTGTTCCAGAGGCCGTCGCTATTGCTTGCCATCACGCGGAAGCGGTAATTGCCCGGTCCCAGGTTCGTGTATGCAGCATCGTGCATGGAAACGGGCTCGCTCCAATGCTTGTCGAACCCATCCAGCATATACTTGAACCGAACACGGTCAGGAACCGACAGGCTCAGCCCCGAAAACCGAATATCAACACGGCGGTCGTCAGACGGTAGATTTATCGGTCCCTCAAGGCCAACGGGTCTGCCATCAGCGTTCATCCCTTCAATCCGGACGATGGTGGGAGCGGAGGTCGCGTTCGCCCTCCTCGTATCGACCACGGAAAGACCCCGGTTCGTGGAAATCCATACCCGGCCCGATGCATCTGCAAATATGGACTCATACCTCTTCACTCCCTCAGTTCCTCCAAGCCCGTCGTCCACCCCATACTCGCGAACATCGCTAGGGCTAAGCGCACCTTTCAACAGCTCGAGGCGATTTACCGCCAAAATGTGATTCGTCGTGGCAATCCACAGCCGCCCATTCGCGTCTTCCGCAATTCCCAGAATCCCCTCGCGCAACTGAGGCATGGTTTCAGCAGGCACCTGCAGTCGTCCAGACTTTAGAAATGCTTGTCCTGCTTCCGTTCCAATCCAAAGCACTCCTTGGGAGTCGGCCATGAGGGTGTCGACATTGTCGGAAGGCATTCCGTTGTTAGTCGTGAAAGTGCTCCAGCGCCCTCGCGAGAGTGAACTGAGCCCGTTGGGCGTTCCGAACCATATGGTACCGTCCGGAGTCTCTGCGAACGACGTGACCGTGTTCGAGGCCAGGCCGTTTGCAGTCGTGTAGGTCGTAAAGCGATGGTCCTTGTATTCGCTCACTCCTCCACTTAGCGTGGCCGACCACACAGCTCCGTCGCGGCTCAGAAACACTGCGTAGACACCGTCTTGGGGGAGACCATTGGCTTCGGTGAAGGTTTCCGTTGTAACCTCGCCATCGGCATCGCGTATGTGCGCGAGCCCTTCCTGCTGTGTTCCGACCCACATGTCGTTCTTGTTTCCGGTGATGGAATAGACCACATCACTGCCCAGGTGACCCGTCGCTACAATTCCAGCTTTTTCTCCCTGCAACCACCGCAATCCACCCTCGATTGGAGCAAACCAAGTCCTTCCCTCCTGATCAACATAAACCGGACCGCTGCTTCCCGACTGCGTGCCCGTCATCGAGTAGGTCACAAAAGTACTGTCGCGCAGACGCTCGATGCCTTGCGAGCCACCCACCCACAGATTTCCCTCTCGATCCTCAAAGAGTGCCGTCACCGGGCCGGAAACATTGAGCGTACTCAACTCTGCAGAAACACCATCATCCATGGCACGAACCAGCCCGTCGGCGGTGCCGACCCAAATGTTCGAGTCGCGATCGCGAATCATTGCGAAAATTCGCGTGCGCCGAAGCAAAGGCGGCACTCCCTCGTCGGTGAGCGCAGTCCCATTCCACTCCAACATGCCTTTTTCGGTGCCGATCCATAATTTCCTGTCTTCCAGCGGCAGCAAGCAGTCGACGTTCTTGGGCTGACTTTCTTTCGTCGCAGAGAAGACGTGGCCGTCGATCGTGTAAAAAAGTCCCTTTTCCCGTGTGCCCAACCACACTCTTCCGTCGGAAGTCTGGGACATCGACGTGACCGCGACGTTCGGCTCGGCGAACCGGTGAATTGCAACGCCGGTAGCCCAACTGAAATGGCTCGATAGCTCGTCCGTCGTTTCCGAGCTTGCTCCGGCCTTGGAGCTCTGCGACGTTCCTGACTGAGGCAGGAAAACCTGGATCTTTCCATCCACGTAGCTTAGGGGGCCGTAAACAAGCGACGAGAAAAGGACCGTCCCGTTCAATCGTTTGCCGACAGCAGTGATTCCAAACCCTGCCTGGTCGCGGCCAGGTTCAAATTCCCCTTCGCGATACCGGAGAATATTTGTGCTCTGCAAGAGCACCCACAAATTCCCGTCGGCATCCGATTGCAATCCTTGGACGCCCCCGATCGAAGACGCTCCGGGAACTGGCCGCTTTATTTCCAGAAAATTCTGTCCGTCGAAGCGGATGAGCCCTTTGTTCGTCCCAATCCAAAGATAACCGTCGCTGCTTTGAGAGATTGCCGTAACCGAGCCAGGCGGAAAGCCTCTGTCGCTTCCCCACCGTTCGAAGGAGTATTGCGAAATCGTCCTGTGCGGGTCGAGCGCTCGTACTTGAGAGGCGAAGTAGAGCGCGAAAAACCCCACAATCAGGCACGCGAGAAACCTCCAGCCGCTGTGCTTTCTCTCACGGAAGGTATTCGAATTTTTCAACGACAACCTCGGTCCCTTTCTGCAGCGGGTCCGTATTGCTCGGCACCACATAAAAGATCAACTGGAAGGTTTCCTGCCCGGGCGTGGGGACCCCGGACGTGAAGACATGCTCGGAAACGACGGAAGCATCGGCGTTCGTCGAGGAGCCACGAACTGTCGTGAAAGTGGCCCGCCCCGACTCCCATCGAACCGTGTGCGTCAGCGTACCCGCAGGCTCCGCAAAGGGCGCGACATTTCCCGGGACATAGAAAGGCTGTATCGCATATTGGGCATTGTATTTGCTCTTCGCGTCTCCCCAGCGGCTGATCTCTACGTCCCATTCACGATAGTGTTCGGCTCCGCCCCAGTCGTCGAACGTGTTCAGGCTCAGCACCGCTGCCGGTTCCAAATAGGACGTATCTCGGACCGTCGTGATGTAGGTCCCATAACCCAGGCTGTGCGTCAGTTTCATCTCCGTGCATGACCATTTGTCACCTTCCCGCTTGATACGCATATGCAGGGCGCCGCTTGCATCCACCCAGGCGTTATCTCCGTCGTAGAGGTTGTTCATTCCGCCGCGATCGCTGGAGATGGTCCGAACCAACCAGTCGTATCCACTGAAACGCAGCTGCTTGTAGTATGTGGAAAGCGACCCCATGCCTTTCGTAACCGCAACGGTGAGAATCGCCCCGCCTTGTACTGGAGCGACGTCCAACGTTGGCGGTGGCTGATAGGTTGAGTCCACTAGCATCGCTGCATATTCCCATCCCAGGTGAGTTTGCGTGCTCCACGTTGAATCCGCCTTGATCGCGATGAAAGGTGATTCAGGCCAGGGCTGCACCCACCAAGGGCCGCTGCGGGCATAGATTACGATTCTGTCGCCAGAACGCGCACCCACAACACGCCCCGAAATTACGTCGACTCTCTCGCGGCCTCCCTGGGCAGCCGGTGGAATTTTTGTGAATTCAATGGAAGGTCCCATCCTAGCCTGTCGCGAATGGCATCCGGACAGGACGAAGCAGAGCAGCAACAAGAGAGCGTTCGCTGCAAAGAATCGGCATACCACCCCGCATGCACAAATCCTCCGCAAAAGGGAAGAAACCGAACGAACTGAAATTTGACAGGAATCGAAGCGTGCCATTCTCATCCTCGACGGTGCGCTGTCGTCCGCCCGCAACTTCGTACCGAGTGCAAGGGTTCCACGGAATCGTACAACCGCGCTGATTCAGTGCCAACAATTGTATGCCACCGCGCCGGCGAAGCCGCAGAAGCCTCCCTGTCGAGAAGCAACAAGAAAACCCAGAAGTCCTTTGATCGGGAAATGACACGGCAAATCTTTGCAACGAGGGTCCTCATGGGAGGTATCCGAACTTCTCGATCACGACTTCGGCGTTTCTCCGAAGTGGACTCTTGTCGCTCGCCACGACATACAACATCAGCTCTACTCTCTCCTGGCCGGGAGTCGGTACTCCCGACGTAAAAACGTGGTGCGAAACAACCGTTGCGCCGCGGCCTACAGAGGAGCCGCGAGTCGTTGTAAAGTTCGCGGTTCCATATTCCCAGCGCAAGATGTGCGTGAGCGTCCCTGAAGGCTCCACGAAGCGGGCAACGTCACCAGGAACGTAAAAAGGCTGAATTGCATATTGCGCGTTGGGCTTGCTGGTTGCGTCACCCCAGCGGCTGACCTCGATGTCCATTTCGCGATAGTGCTCGTCCGCTCCCCATCCGTCGAAGGTGTGCATGCTCAGTACGGCCGCGGGCTGCAAATGCGACGTGTCGCGCACGACGAAAGTGTACGTTCCATACCCAAGGCTCTGTGAGAGAACCAGTTGCGCACACGTCCACCTGTCACTTCTCTTCGCGATTCGCATGTGCAATGCGCCGCTCGCGTCTGTCCACGCGTTGTCGGCGTCGTACAGGTTATTGAGTCCGCCACGATCCGCGGGCGTCATGCGAACTTTCCAGTCGTATCCGCTGAAGCGTAGCAGCTTGGTCGGGTTCGGCGGCAGCGTGCCCACACCCTTGGAGATCGCGACCGCCACCACATTCCTGCCCTCCGCCGGCGTCGAGTCCATCGTGGGTGGTGGGTCGTATCCGGGAGTGACCAGAAGCGCCGCGTAGTCGTAACCTAAATGAGTCGGCGTGGTCCAAGTCGAATCCGACTGAATCGTTATAAATGGCTTTTCGGGCCACGGCTGTACCCACCACGGGCCGCTCCGCGCGTAGACTACGACGCGCTCCCCTGCCGTTGCACCGAGCACGCGGCCAGAGATCGTCGCCACCCTATCCCGCCCTCCCTCTGCAGCAGGCGGAACTTCAGTAAATTCGATGACCGGCCGCTTTCCCGCTTCCGACGAGTGGCAGCCACTCAGGAGCGCGCAAAGGACGGCCAGTGGGAGCGCCCATCTTTCGACCAGGAAGCCAAAAATCGCTCGCAGGAATTTCTCCGCAAAATCAAAGAGACCCAACAGACCCCCTTAAGAGAACAAACAGGAATTCTCATTTTTCCTTCGTTCATCGCCGAACTAGGATTTGCAGATCGCCTACGGCTTTCGTAACCGGGCGAATCCTACATCCATCACTGTCCGCTTGCCAACTTTCAAGCACAATTCCAGCTATGCTGGCCCTCACGACGCACCTTCACACGAAAAAGCGTTCGCCCGTAAACAAGCTTCCGGAATTAAAAACTCCACCAACGCCACCATTCACGCATCCAACTTGTATCAATACCCATTCGAGAACCTGTCTAAGATTTTGGTCGCATGAATGAACAAAAATCCCAACGAAAGGCTCTTCCGTTACTCCCCAAAGGAGTCTGCCCATCAAGGGAAGTACGCGAAAACGGCTCAGGCTCGGGCGAGATACAAACGTCAGGAAGCTACCCCTGAACCGATTAACTCTGTCGGGCATATTGTGATCGTCGGCGTCTAGCCAATGCTGGATCCAAACGCGTTCAATCTTGTGCTGAAATAGGGCAAGCTTGCCGTTTCGGGTGCCCACCTATGCCGAAAAATGGAGTTAACTATGGCTAACGCTGTCAAAGTGCTTCTATTGACGATCAGCGCTCTTTTCCCGATTGTCGACCCGCTGAGCGGAAGCCCCATCTTTCTGGCGCTCACCAAGGAATATTCGCCCCCCATGCGCCGGGATCTCTCGGCGCGCGTCGCCGTGAATAGTTTCTTGCTTATGATTGGCTCGTATCTCATTGGAGCGCACGTCCTGGGCTTCTTTGGCGTTTCTCTGCCAGTTGTTCAAGTAGGCGGCGGGCTCATCGTGGTCGCCGTGGGCTGGTCAATGCTGATGCAAAAAGAGGACGGTGGAGAGCCGGCGCGCAAAACCGTTCAGCCACAGGATGAATTTCGCTGCGCGTTTTACCCTCTCACCTTGCCGTTGACCGTCGGTCCCGGATCTATTTCGGTGGCGATCACATTGGGCGCAAATTCGACTCACCGCTACGGAATTCACATTTGGTTGATCCTCGCGGCGGTGGTCGCCACCGGTTTGATCGCGGTGAGCGTCTATCTCTGTTACGGTTTTGCGGACCGCCTGGCGCGAATGCTGGGAGAGAGCGCAATGAATGTCATCGTCCGCCTCTCGGCCTTTCTCCTTGTTTGCATCGGAGTCCAGATCACCTGGAACGGAATCGCCGCGCTTCTGTTATCGATTCGCTTTCAGGTGCGCTAAGGAACATTCATGCCGAATTCCGATGCCTTGGCGGAAAAATGGCTCACCTTCGGTCTCGCCTTCGTCGGAGGTTATGGAGACGCGGCTGGCCTCGTGCTCGCAAAGACGTTCACCGGTCACGTCACTGGTAACCTTGTGCTCGTCGCTATTTCTTTGGTTTCTCGCGATGAACGCGCCACGCTCGCTCATTTCGTCGCCATCGGTACGTTTCTTTTTGGAGTTTTCCTGAGCATCCTCGTCGCTCATCTACTCCACGAATGGCCCTCCTGGTCGTACCTTCCGGCCATCATGAGCATTGAAGTGATTCTGATCGGCGTTTCCTCCTGGGCGATGTCCATGCGCGCAGCAATCGGAGTGGGAATATTTATCGTTTGCGTTTCTCTCGCTCTTGGCCTGCAAAACGGGGCCCTCCGCCGTACAGGCGGAATCAGCGTGCACACAACGTATCTGACCGGAATGATTACGCGCCTCATCACTACAGAGGCGGACAAAATCGGCTCGCTGGCTACCGCTCCTCCTCCACCAGGACCAGACCCGACAATTGTTGTCCTTGGCGGAATCTGGGCGAGCTTCGCACTCGGAGCCGCGACGGGAGCTGCGACGGCGTTTCAATTCAGGGACCGCGGCATCCTCGGAGTCGCTTTTATTCTGCTCGCCCTCATCGTGAGATGTCTCGCATTGCGCCGGAAGGGAGATGCAGCCGCTTCTAATAAGAATTTGCAGTGAATGAAAATCCACCGCTTCGGCCAGCCATCAATGTCCCGCATTCGCCAGCGGAAGCCATACTTGAAACCGTGTATCGCCCGGTTTCGAATGGACCTGAATATTGCCGCGATGTTTCTTGACAATCCGCTGCACCGTATCCAGCCCCAGCCCCGTCCCTTCCCCTACGCCTTTCGTTGTGAAGAACGGTTCAAAAATATGTGTCACAACGTCCGCCGGGATTCCGGCCCCATTGTCTCCGATCTCGACCACAACGCAGCCGGCATCGCGATATGTCCGGACACGAAGCTCGCCGTTGCCGTTCATGGCGTCAATCGCGTTGTCGATGAGATTCGTCCACACTTGGTTGAGCTCGCTTCCGAACGAGTCGACGAGCAGCGGGATCGGCTGGTACTCGCGATGGACCGTCACTCCGCGTTTTAGCTTATGGTTCATGATCGTCAAAGTTGTTTCAAGGCTCTTCACCACGTCCACGTTTTGCACGGGAGCTTGGTCCATAAACGTGTATTGTTTGATCGCCCCAACCAGGTCAGAGATTCGCGAAGTGCTGCTTTCAATTTCGTTCAACAGGCTTGCCATCTCTACGGAAGCGGCAATTCTCACCAGTGCCGCTCGTGCGCTGCCGGTGTCGAGGTTTTCGAACAGGGATTCCAAGGCGGCCGGTTGGATTCCTCGTTGCGCCAGCTCCGCCGCTAGCTGCCACAAATCGTTCTGCCCGTGACTTCGCAGCAAGGAACCGATCTGATCTTCCAGGTCACTGATGGTCAGAGCATCAGGCGGCACCTCCTCCCAGTGCGTAATCGAAGCTTCCAGCTTCTCGATTTCCGCCTTTTGGGCGGGAGTCAGATCGCGCCGGCCAAGTTCGTGGCTGGCGTCCTTGATGCGTTTTAAAGTGTCCCGCAACTGTGCCGCCGCGCGTTTGGCAGCGGAAGCAGGATTGTTGAGCTCATGGGCGAGCCCAGCGGAGAGTTTTCCCAGCCCGGCCAGTCGGTCGCGCTGCTGTTCCAGGCGCGTCACTTCGCGGATGCGGTCGGACATCAAAGCGACCAAGCGCTTGGCCAACTCCGGCATTCTCTGAATTAGATCCGGAAACAGCACGGCCGGAAATCGCAGGATACGCCCATCCGTCAAAGCCCTACCTGTAATCGTAAATTGCTTCATCCGCGAGAAGGGCAACGCTCCCGTCACGTCGCCGACCTTGCCCGCAATTACCGTGGTGCCTCCGCCAAGCTCACCGCGCCACTCGAATTCTCCTTCGAGAAGAACAAACATTGCCTCGGGAGGGTCACCCTGCTTCGCATAGATTTCTCCCGCCTTGATGTTCACTTCCTGCGTCTTGCTGAGGAACCAGGCAATCTGATCCTCAGGCAAACCGGCGAACGTCGGAAAGCACAATAGCTCCGAGGGAGTGACCATCAGACCTTGCTCAGATATTGATGAATGAATTGCACGGCCACAGACCCCTCGCCCACGCCCGACGCTACTCGCTTCACGGAACCATGCCGCACGTCTCCCACCGCGAACACGCCGGGAATATTCGTTTCCAGCAGGAATGGATCACGTTCGAGCGACCATCCTTTCGGCCGCTCGCCATCCCGTACTAGGTCCGGGCCGGTGAGGATGAATCCCCGGTCGTCCCGCTCGATGATTCCGGAAAGCCATTCGGTCCGCGGCAGGGCGCCAATAAAGATGAACATTGAACTCGCAGGCACTCGTTCCACCTTGTTCGTGTCCGTGCACAGGACCGAAAGCTCTTCCAAACGCTTGTCTCCATGCGCTTCGGCCACGCTGGCATGAGTCCACGTTTGAATGTTGGGAGTTTGCTGGATTTGATCGATCAGATACTGGGACATGGTGGCGGCCAGGCCATCGCCGCGTACCAGAATTACGACTCGTTCGGCGTACTTGGCAAAGTTCAGCGCAGCTTGTCCTGCGGAGTTTGCCCCGCCGACCACATAGACTTTCTCGCCTTTACAAGACAGAGCCTCCGTAGCGCCGCCGCCATAGTAGACCCCGGCTCCTTGTAGTTTGTCGATTCCCGGAGCATCCAGACGTCGCCACTGCACTCCCGTGGCCACCAGCAATGCGTGGCAGGAAAGCTCGCATCCATCGGCCAGCTTGATGATTCGATAGGATCCTTCCGTCCGGACGCCTACCGCCTCTTGCGGTGACAATATCTCCACCCCAAATCGTTGCGATTGCACCACCGCCCGGCGCGCCAGATCGCCTCCGCTCAGCCCCGTAGGAAATCCGAGATAGTTCTCAATGCGCGAACTCATTCCCGCCTGACCGCCGGGAGCTTCGCGTTCAATCATCACCGTCTTCAGGCCTTCCGACGCACCGTAAACAGCCGCCGCCAGACCCGCAGGGCCTCCGCCTATAATCGCCAAATCGTAGAAGTCGGTCTGGGCCCGCGTGCGGAGTCCCACTTTTTGCGCCACGTCAGCCGGCAAGCTCTCGAGGAGTTTTGTTCCGTCCGGGAATAGCACAATGGGTAGATTCGCGGGTTCAGGCGAAAGAACCTCCAGAAGACGCTTCGTTTCCGGATCGCTGGCGGCCAGCTCCACGTCGATCCATTGATAGGGCACGTGATTCCGCGCCAGAAAATCGCGCATCTCATAGCTTCGCGGCGACCACCGTGTACCCAGCACTCGTATACCCTCGAACACCGGATGGTACGATGCCCTCCAATCATCAAGCAGGTCGTCCAGTTGCGGATACAGGTGCTCGGCCGGCGGATCCCACGGCTTCATGAAGAAGTAGTTGATGCTTGCTTCGTTGATGGCGCTGATGGCGGCATTCGTGTCCGCGTAAGCGGTCAAAAGCGCCCGCTTGGCATCGGGAAAGAGGTGCATTCCCTCCTGAAGAAATTCCACTCCGTTCATCCGAGGCATGCGCTGATCGGCGAGTAAAAGAGCCACATCGTCGTTGCGCAATTTCAGTTGCTTCAGAATTTCAAGCGCCTTCTCCGGCGAATTGCTTCCAATCACACGGTAATCCGCCCCGTATTTGGACCGCAGATCGCGCTCGATCGCCCGTAATACATCGGAGTCATCATCTACGCTAAGTAATATTGGCCTGGCCATTGGCAGCTCTCATTTGGGAGACACATACAACTCGACCTTAACATCAGTACCCCAACAAACCATTAGATACAATATCCGTCCCTTGGTCGCGGGATGTCGGAGGAGGCGAGAATAAAACGCGCACGCTTGCCCGCCTGCGGCAGGGGCGAAGTCGGCAAGCATGCCGGCAAAGGCCCATGTGAGAAACTGCCATAAGCGTCATGTGCCATCAAAGACCGTCACATGGAATTTTCGGGGGGGCAAATCGCGGTAAGTCGTTTAATTTCTGGTGAGCCACCCAGGACTTGTCCCGATGGTTCGGGACAGGAACCCGTTACCACCTCGCCGAACGCCAAGTAGTTGGCTCGCCTGACCCGTTCTCGTGTCGTAGTCGCTGGTTTCCGTCCCGTTCGTTGCTTAATGTTCCCTATGTGTTCCCCGTCGCAGTCTCTCTGCTCCATCTGAGTCGCGCGTCACGCCTAATCCCGCTACCTCAGGCGCCGTACTCAGGTCAACTGCTTCTTCGGTGCAGGAAATATATGCGAAATCGAGATTTGCAATAATCCATCGCGCCATTGTAATCGGCCCCGACGGAAAATCTATCCGCGATGAACGAACAAAGGTTGTCCCTTCGTTCTGAGGTTCAGAACTGAAATGTGATCGCGACCGAGATTCGAGACGTAGAGCTGATCGAAATTTGGTCCACCAAAGGCGCAATTAGTTGGCTGGCAGAGAAGCAGGTTCTCTTCATCCTTGCACAGAAGATCAACTTTCCGTTCGGGAGAAACGCGATAGATGCAGTTGGAGGCGTAGGTTGTGACGTAAAGATTTCGCGCAGCATCGAAGGCGAGTCCGTCGGGAAGGCGTGCCATACCATCCACGAAAACCTCCGTTGCGCCGGCCGTACCGTCGAGATTGATGGCGATCCTCAAGACTCGATCTAAGTTGCTTTCTACCACATAAAGAAATTTCTCTGCCGCATCCAACGCGAGGCCGTTCGTGAAATGGAACGGCCCTGACGAAAAGAGCGATGGCTTGCCCGAGACGGAAAGCTTCCAAATGACACCGTTGCCTCCCTTCCATTCGCCCGAGTCGCTGAAGTAAAGATTTCCCCTCGAGTCGAAGACGCTGAAATTCGGCACGCGAATCTTCGTACCGTCCACCGTGTCCACGACCAGACTTACGTCTCCATGCTGCGTCACTTTCAGAAGCGCGTGCCGGTTCAAATCGCAGACGTAAATATTTTCTTCGCGGTCCAGCGTGAGCCCCAAACAGAAGCCGCCTGTATTAGCAATTTCCTTCACATTTTTTCCGTCTGGGGAGACCCGGTAAATCTGTCCGCGCTCGCCTCCGGCGTAAAGAGTTCCATCGCGTCCCACCGCCACGCATTCGGGATGATCAAGGCCGTAGAGGACGACATGTACCTCCGAGACAGGATAGAGCATGGAATCTCCTCGTCGATGGACCAGTCCACCTAGCGGAAGACGAAGATATGCAAAATGGGCGCTTCGGGCAAGGTGAATCGAATTCACACGCACGAAGGCGAAAAACTCACGGCTTGCTGCGGAAAATTTCGCCGATCATCCTCTCTTCACCGTCCAGGATGCTTTCGATCATGCTCAAGCGGTCCTTGCTGGGAACGAACTCAAGTCGGCGAATTCCAAACGGATCGATCTCCTTGCGGATGAGGCGCAACTCTTCTGGAGTGGGCGGAGCCATCCTCGGCAGAGGATTGGCGACAAGGAATTGCCCGGCCGTCTGACTGCGAACTTCCTCAAGCGTTGCTTCGGGATGAATGTTCACAAGCTTGAACCGTCGCTCGGAATGGTCAAGCTCGAAAATCCCGAGACTCGAAATGAGCCGGACTTTGCCAGGCTGAAGGCCGTTTCGTATGCGTTCGGCGTCGCCGAGGATTCCTCTCGAGGCTGTGCAGAATTGCACCGATTCGACAAATCTCTCGGGAGAATGACGTGTGAGATAGAGCACGAAATGCTGGTGAAGATTTGCGACATCAGCCATTCCACCCTGTCCAGGGAGCCGGAGTCGCTTGCCGTTGGATTCGATCCATGCGTTATTGGTGCGCCCGTGGACATCCAACTGCGCAACGGTGATCACTTCGTGCGTGATCCGGCCCGTCTGGTAGTACCAGTGATATGTTTCATCGCCGCCCCAGAAGACTTTAGCTGTTTCCCAATCCAGCGGCTCGGCAAGCGTTAGTGACATGGGGTGAGGGTCCACGTCAATGAAGCCGCCGTTGAGTGCGATAAGAGCAAGCCCTGGGGCGTGGGTGCGCTTGGCCAGCAGGTACGAGACCATCGCGAGCGGCGAAACGGAGCCGACCGAGCAGATGCTCGAACTGTCGTACTCGTGCGCGAGCGTGGCGGCGAGAAATTCATCAACGGTGCAGGGAGCCTCGGGAGAAATATCCAGCCCGAATCGGGAAAGTCGCTCCGAGGTCAGCGCCCGGCCCGGAGTGCTTGCGGCCTGCGCGAGGAATGCCACCCGCCCTTCGGGCGGGGCGAATTGAAATTTCGGCGAATGGATTTGCTTGGCGGGCACAGCGGCTGCCTGGGGCGCAGAGGAAGCAGTCTTCTTCTTCTCGCCCTCTTCCCGCATGCGCTGGAGCAACCGACGGTAGTCCGTTGAATAGTAGGGAAGACATGAAGTGGGGTACGCCCCGAGAGGCGCCTTGGCAACTGCGCTGACAAATTCACGGGGAAGGACAAAGGATTTCGGCGCATCGCCCAGCCTGCCTACTTCCACGACTTCCTCGACGGTGAAGAGTTTGTTCTTCGCCGCTCCCAACGAGCTCAGATCCAGTCCTCGAGCCCCCTGAATTTCAATATTCCCCTGCGTATCTGCTCTTTGCGCGTGAATGAGCAGGTAATCCAAATCGAGCCGGCGAGCAAGCGCAACCGGCTCGCCGGTGAAGGGCGAAGTCGTCTTTTTCCAGAAGTCACCGGCATTCATTAGGTCGGAACCCGCGGGAATCTGAAAGGGCATTTCCGGGATGTTATAGAAGGCAGCGTGCATTCCTTGAATCATGGCCAAAGCGGTCCATTCCTCGACTTCCACGATGTTCTTTTCGAGCGCCTGTCGAAACCGTGGAGCGAGGCCGAAAAAATCCATGCTGGAAAAGCAGAAGATGAGCTTCTTGATGGCCCCAGCCTCCAGAAACAATTCGAGTGGCAACCCCCCACCCCAACTGATGTAGGTGAAGTCGTTGCGACCGAGATCCAGAACGGCAGCGATCAAGGCAATCGGCAGGCGGGAGAGATGGACACCGCCAATCCCAACGCGACAGCCGCTCGGGACCTTTTTAGCGAGTTCTTCCAGCGCAACGAATTCCGTCATTTGAATTTCGAATCCTCCCCGCGAAAGGGCGAAAAGCGCGATATTCGTGGTGACGAAGTATAGCAGCGGGGGAACGCAGGCCGAAACCGGAGGCTCGTTGTGCCGCGAGAAAAAGGCGGAGGAGGAATCCGCGTTATGGTACGTTACTGGTTCCAACTGACGCCCGCGGACCGTTCAGGCGCGCGGGACTTTCACAAATTTCAAGTCTAGGGGGCTCTTTACGATGCGCCTCAAGGATCGTGTGGCATTCGTCTCCGGCTCAGCGAGCGGAATCGGGCAGGCAATCACCGAGCTATTCTCGGCCGAAGGCGCAGCCACAGTCGGAGTGGATATTGACGAAAGAGGCGGCGTGGAGACGCGTGATCGGATCCGCGGGAAGGGCAGGCGCAGTGTTTTCGCGAAAGCCGACGTCGGATCCGAGCCCGAAGTCAGAGCGGCAGTAGAAGCGGGAATCAAGGAGTTCGGCAGGATCGATGTTCTGGCCAACATCGTCGGAATCGCCTCGGAGGCGCCCTGCCATTTGATGGAGTTGAGCGATTGGGACCGGATCATCCGCGTCAATCTAACCAGTATGTTTCTGACTTCAAAGTACGTCCTGCCAGGAATGATTGACCGAAAGTACGGTTCGATCGTCCACATGTCTTCGGTGCAGGGAATTTTGGGGCTGTCCGGATATCCGCACTACGCCGCCAGCAAGGGCGGAATCATCGCGATGACTCGCCAGATGGCGCGAGAATACGCCTCGAAGAATATTCGCGTGAATTGCATCGCGCCTGGGACGGTCGACACGCCGCTTAACCGGATGGTACTCGAGCGCGTGCCCGATCCAAAAGCACTCTATGCCGCTTGGCTAAAAATGCATCCGCTTGGAAGGCTGGGGACTCCTCTTGAAATTGCGTATGGCGCGCTCTACTTGGCAAGCGACGAAAGTTCCTGGGTGACTGGGCAATGCCTCGTGATTGATGGTGGTTTTTCTTCCTCCGCACCTGTGTGAGCCGGAGGCAGGGATCGAAGCGGCGCATCCCATCGCCGGAAAAATAAGGAGTTCAAGAAAACATGAATGGACCGTTAAAGGGCCTGCGAGTTGCAGATTTCAGCCAATTGGTGCAAGGCCCGAGCGCCACGCAATTGCTGGGAGATATGGGTGCGGACATTGTAAAGGTCGAGCCGAAAGGTGGCGATTGGTCACGCAACTGGTCGGTTGGCGATTGCTTCATGAATGGCGAAAGCCTCTCGTTTATCGCCTTCAACCGCGCAAAGCGCAGCATCACTCTCGATTTGAAGGCCCCGGAAGGCAAGGAAGTCGCGATGAGAATCATAAAGTCCTGCGACGTCCTGATCGAAAACTTCCGGCCGGGCGTGATGGACCGCCTCGGGATCGGCTATGAAGCGCTTTCCAAGGCTCATCCCGGTCTGATTTATTGCGCAAGCAGCGGATGGGGGCAGGACGGTCCCTATAAGGATCGGCCTGGACAAGATCTATTAGCGCAGTCGATCGCGGGCGTTCTGATGCTCAACGGCAGCGCGCAGGATCCGCCGATGCCAGTGGGAATTGGGCTCGCCGACCTTACCGCCTCCATGCACATCGTGATCGCCGTATTGATGGCGTTGTATGAGAAGGCGAAATCCGGGAAGGGGCAGCGAATCGACATCAATCTGCTTCACTCGATGATGCACATGGCAACGCAGGAACTCACGCTCTACTTCAATACATTGAGCGAACCTGTGCGCAGCGGCGCCGGCGTCGCTTATCCCTGTGCGGGTGCGCCGATGGGCGTCTACCAGACCAGGGACGGATTCATTTCAATCGCTATGATGCCCGTAGGGAAGATCGCGGAGCTCGTCGGCGTTTCGGGATTTGAAGGCAATGATTCGAGAAATGTGACGGACGACCGCGACGGAGTAAAGAGGAAACTTGAAGAAGGCTTCAAGCGGAAGACGACAGCGGAATTGATGGATATTTTCATGGCGGCCGATATCTGGGCGGCCCCTGTCAATCGGTTCCCCGACGTGGAACGCGATCCGCAGGTGGTACACAACAAGGTGATCATCGAATTCGAGCATCCCCAGGCGGGAAAATTCCGAACCGTAGGACCGCCTATGAAATTTAGCCGAACACCAGGCGAGATTCGCAGGCCACCCCTGTTGGGCGAGCACAAAGACGAGATCCTGGCCGAGATCGGCTACTCCGGTCAGGAAATTGCGAGATTGAAGGAATCCAAAGTCGTCTGACCTTCAGTACCACTCAAATCACATGCGAGGAATCTGGAGAACCCTCTGTGACAACCCTTCGGGGAATTACGTGGAATCACGACCGCGGCCTGGCCCCTATGTTGGCCACGGCCGCGCAATTTAGAGAGTCGCACCCGGCAGTCCAAATCGAATGGACGGTTCGCTCTCTGCAGGGCTTTGCCGATCAATCGATCCAGCAGCTCTCGGAACAGTTCGATCTGATCGTGCTCGACCATCCCTTCATGGGGACAGGCTCGAAGACCGGTTGCCTCGAACCGCTCGGCCGCCACATCTCGCCCGATGTTCTGAAAACGCTGCGAACCGAAAGTGTGGGCCACTCGCACGACAGCTACTTCTACGACGGGCGCCAATGGGCTCTGGCAATTGACGCTGCAGCGCACGTCGCCGGCTACCGCCCGGACCTGCTTGAGAAGGCGGGAGCGAAAGTCCCGGAGACGTGGGACGAAGTGTTCGAACTTGCGCGCATCCGTCCGGGATTCGTCACCACACCACTGCTGCCAGTTGATTCTTCCTGCGCTTTCCTGTCTCTCTGTGCCAACGCCGGGGAGCCTGCCTTCGCCGATTCAAACCGTGCGGTGAGGGAAAGTACAGGGGCGCTGGCTCTTGAGACTCTGAAACGTCTTTCTGAAGCATCGTCGCGCGAGGCTCTCTCGTGGAATCCCATCGCCGTGTGGGAAAGAATGGGTACGACGGACGATATCGCTTATTGCCCCCTCGGATTCGGGTATTCGAATTATGCCCGGCCGGGATACAGGAAATCACTCGTCCGATTTACCAATATTCCGTCCCAAGGTTCGCGCGGTCCGGTGGGAGCGATACTCGGTGGAGCAGGCCTCGCCATCTCGGCGCAGTGCAAAGAAATGCCGGTTGCAGTCGAGTATGCACAGTGGGTTGCGAGTGCGGAATGCCAGAAATCCATCTATGTGAGCTCGGGTGGCCAACCCGCGAATAGGAAAGCATGGATTGACCCGCAAGTGAACGCAATGACTACCAATTTTTTCGAGGATACGCTTCTCTCGCTCGAAAGATCCTATGTCCGCCCGCGATTCCCTGGGTTCGTGGAATTTCAAGCGGAGATTTCTTCCATAATCAGCGAATTCCTTCACGGGCAGAACACGGCGGCTGTGACGCTGCGTTCGCTCGACGCAAGCTACTCCCGCTGGAAATCCTAAAGAAGACTGTTGAGCCGCCCATCCCGAAGAGTCGCTGGTACCCGCGGATTAGTCACCGAAGTCGGGCAAGAATTATGCCCCAAACCAATTTCTCGTGGTGAGCCGCCCAGGACTCGAACCTGGAACCCGCTGTCACCACAACATATGCTAAGTAACTGATTCGTCTTGTTCGTTCTCGCGTCATAGTTGCTGGTTTTCGACCCTGTTCGTCGCTTAATGTTCCCCTAGAGTTCCCTGCGCGAGTTTCGCTCGTTTGATGCCAACGATGGGGTCGTGTGTCATACCTGTTCCCCATGCCGAAGGCATGGCTCTTCCAGCGCTCCCCGGCGCTGTCCGTTAACTTGTCAGGACGTTTAGCGACTTCCGCAGCTTGTCCGCCGGGCCAGCAAAACGTAGGAGAGGCCGGTTAGTTTTGGAAACCGTGCCCGAGCTTGTAAACGTAATGCTTAGTGAACCCCTTGGGGTTCACGTCACCATAGCCGGTCACGTTGCACAGAACCTCATTGCCGCTGAGCCATTTCTTGGCTGAAAAATATACGTGCCCGTTTCCCAGAACGCTTCTTGCCTCATGTCGCGAGCGAAGGTATTCAAGCATCTCCTCTCGTAGGTCCACAGGCTGATTCGTCCAAGGCGCGGTGAACAGGATCGGACGCGACTCGTCGCTACCCTCATAATCATTCACCACGAATGCGTTCGAGGTTGGCGCCCAAAGCACATCGACGTGGCGGGCATAGGAATAGACTTTGGTCGCTGCGCCGTCTCTATTGTCTATCAGAGTGAGGGTATGTGCGGGTACCTGGCTTCCGTCATCCGCATTCCGAATCGTATAGCGGCCATCGGGTGATGTGGTTTCCGAACGAGTCCCGGGAAACGAAGTCTTTTGCGCTTTCGCGTCGGCGAGCGTGACGAAACATAGGACTATCGTCAAGAGCAATCCGATCATGCGGCAGAGCCGACGAGATAGTTTCCTCAAATTGGGTCGCCTCACGCTTAGACGCCTAGGATTGTGCAGCACTACTGACAGCCGCAGCCCCCGTCAGGAGTGCAGATGGTCACCATTCGCCACTGCTTGCCCCACTGTTTCGCCTGCGCACAGGGAAGCCAAATGTCTAGCCAAGAGTCCGGTGGCACGTTGTGATGCTTTGGGTCCCAACCTTTGCCCGTGTCGTGTACGCACCCAACGTAGGCAGGCGTGTTGAACGGGTCGGTGGGTTGACTATGGAAAACAGGGTCTGGGTCGCCCGACACGCTCACGCTGGACCCAAACGGGTATGCTGGCGGAACTGTATCGGCAACCGCCACGGTGCCTGGACCCACACTACCCGGTTTTCCACCGTGCGTCTTGGGCTTGAAGAAGGGCCAGTCTGTGCCTGGTCCAGTGGTGCAGTAGGCTGTGATCAGCATGATCTTCTGAATGCACTTCAGGCCAAAGGGATCCAAGGCGTCAGTCGGATTGTTTCCTGCATACATATAGAAATTCGGCCCGAAGAGGAATGGGTCCTCGCTGATGAACCTCCCAGGAGCCGGATCGTAGTATCTGGCTCGGTAGTAATAGAGACCGGTTTCCGTGTCGAACTCACGTCCCGTATAGCGCAAGAAATTCGTCAGCGAGCCGCTGGAGTTGGTGGTGTTTCCGAACGAGTCGTACGTGTAGCTCTGAGCGAGCGTGCCTGCTGATGCGCTCAACGACGTAACCGAGCCAAGGCCATCCTGCTCGTAGTAACTCGTTGTGGTGCCGCGCTGCATCGCCAACGGTTCATCAACATTCTCTGTCTGCGTGTAGCGGGCTACCACGACGCCGCTAGCGTTCACCGTTTCGATGAGGTTCGGGCCATCGTAGGCGAAGATGCTGGTGGCAGTGGGCGAGATTTTCTCGATGCGTCTGCCGAACGGATCGTACTTGAAGGTCACGGTGCCGCCCGAGTTCGGCAGTGTGACCTCGGTCAGGCGGTTCTCGTAGTCCCAAGTGTAGTTCGTCGTGCCCGTCGAGTCTGTCTTGCTGGTCGTGTTGCCGTTGTAGTCGTACGTGTAGCTAGCGTTTGAGGTTGACGTCAGCTCATTCGAGGAATTGTTCGTGTACGACGATACGCCGAGCGAACTCAGTCGGTTGCCCACCGGATCATAGGTGTAGCTCTCAGTGGTCGTGGACCCCTGCGTCGCCTGCAAGAGTTCGTAGATCGAGTCGTAGCCGTAGTTGGTCGTCACGTTCGCCAGCTCATCCGCCTTTGACGTACGGTTTCCGGCAGAATCGACGGTATAAACTGCTCCGTCAATGGTACTCCCGGACAGTTGGTGCAACACCGAAACCAGGCGCGATAGCGAATTGTAGCTGTAGCTCGTCGTCACGTTGTTGGGCCGCGTGAGCTGCGTGCGGCGGCCCAGAGCATCGTAGGAGAACCCGAACGACCCCGCCCAACTGTTTGTCAGACTCGTCATCCGGTTTAACGTGTCGTAGGCGTATGCGTTCGTGCTGCTGACCTGCCCCCAAGATTCGCACGGGTGATCATACGACGTTTGCCCGTTTAACTTCAGCGTCGGTGGATGGGCCGCCGTCGCCGGAGCTGGGGGAAAGTGGGAATCCCGCCGCTTCTGCGGGATTT
>Ga0335072_10000459_pt1 | contig 80243 bp, 86 predicted proteins | sample Lox_Sample_21_FD_206725 | JGI IMG/M metagenome (GOLD analysis project Ga0335072, IMG submission 206725) | Soil microbial communities from Loxahatchee National Wildlife Refuge, Florida, United States - Lox_Sample_2.1 | ecosystem: Environmental > Terrestrial > Soil > Wetlands | place: USA... | reverse complement strand
CCCAGGGCCCACGACTGGCCTGGTCAAATATTTGAATGTCAGACAGTCTCCGTGCTGCACTAGTGTTCCGGTACCACAGCCATTTTGACTGACTGATCACCTCGGCCAACACCATCAACAGTAATGACCTTGTGAAAGTTGACAGAACGGAAATCGCCGCGTTGAGCTTTGCGTGTCAGCAAGGACGCAATGATAGAGATAGAGCGGGATCCACTAACCGTGATTCCATGGGGCCACAGTGGGACTGGTGCATGATTGTAACTCCACAGAAGGACGACAAGCGCCACAAAGATCGTCAAAGCAAAAGCTGCCACAAGAAGCTCTAACAACCACCAATTGGTTACGAGGTTAGTGACGGTTGACGAGGTGCTTGGTTGGCTCTTCTTTGACTTCTGCAACAGCGTCGAAGAGGCATGAGTCCTGGTCTCTTCCGAAGAAGTAGGGCAAGGGCTGAAATTTTGCCCTTCCGTCGACTTCGCCATTATGGTTCGTGTAGGATTGTTTACTTCAGGCCGATACGTCGATTTTGATGGTACTGGGATGGGCTTTCGTGGAATGGGTTGCGGAGGTTGTTTAGAAGGTAGCGTGGCGAGCCTAGATCCTGATAACAGGCCAGGCGGAGAAGGTCTTCGATCCGAATATGGATTCTTTTTTGTGGACTTGTCCATTGAAAGGTTTGAGCAACCAGACAGGTGAGATTTGTGACATACGTGACAGCTAGTTGTGAAAATCCCGTCGTCTTCAATAAAGTCTCGTAAGACTGAACCTCGTGGGTGGGAAATTGTGGTCTAAAGCAGGCCAGTTTTTAGACAAAGTTGAGACCTTTTAACTTAGCTACAGTGGACGGCTTGCAATTTTGATAAGAGATATGGGAGAGGGTTTGCGAACTGCCACAAATCGTAGGATCAAGTGGAGTCAGCGTGCCTCTATTGGGCCTGCAGGCGAGTGTGGCTGAGTATTGCGCAAGGGCCCATATTTTGCAGAGGCTGTCTGCGAGTGCTGCCCAGATGAGGCAATGGCCAGATCTCCTCAACCCCTCCTAGATAAGACTCCTGAATGATGAGTGCATAGAGCGCCTTCACTGGAGAGTTTTCCGGACTCCGACTATTCTTTGCTCTGTTGTGGGCGAAGCGCCTTGCATAACCAGCCCCCAATGACAATTCGGTCGAGTTCATATCCGATTCCTGCTTACACGCAATGCTCCCAGTGATGATGTGGTCAAGCTCGTAGCTCTTATCCATCTTTACACTTACACTTCCTCACATACTTGTTGGGTGTGGCTAAATATTGGCATCAGGGTCCTAAATTAGAACCCCTTCTTAGCGTGGGTGAACAGAGGCTTGGACCAAAAGTAGTCGCCGCCAAGAGAACTCTGCCATAATTTTGGTACTTGGCGAGTTAAGGGCCTGTTCTTGTGTTGGCCATGATCCCTTCGGAGCGAGGCCTCGACTGCGCAAAGCGGTGAGAGCTAGCGTCCGGTGACAAATTTTTGGCCCCCGCGGAAGCAATAGCACCCGAGTGCCCACTTAGTGCCAACATGCGAAATTCGACTTCAGGCCAGGACCACGACAAAGTAAAAACGGATGCATGCTGTGGTGCACGCCAATGAGATGCATGCCCGTGAGGTGCACGCCCGTGAGATGCATGCACGCCTATGAGATGCATGCCCATGAGATGCACGCCCATGAGGTACACGCCCATGAGATGCACGCCCATGAAGTACACGCTTATGAGATGCACACTTATGAGACATCTGCTCATCAGATGTACGCCTGTGAGGTACACGTCTATGAGATACATGCTCATTAAATGCATGCCTATGAGATGCACGCCCATGAGGTATACGTCTATGTTCTCTTCTGTCCAATCCCAAATCCATCTTTGAAGATGTGTCGCCTGGTGTGAGATCTAGGATCAAGAATGAGACAGGATTTTCAGGAAGAGATGGCACGAATGTGAAGTTCTAAAGTCCCCAGCAACTTTCGCGGTTTCAGAGATGTCACACTAACCAAAGTAAGCTGGTATCTATTGGTGGCCGCATACTGGGCCCCCTAATAGCGAAGTGCTGCCTGCAATCCTCAGAGCGTAGAAAGATCTAGAAGGAAATCAAAGCGTTTTCGTATTTTGCATTACTTCAATACTGTAGTCGTCTCAGCAAGAATGTCTCGCCACACCTCCGAAACGTCTCTGCCTACGAGGCAGAGGACTGGAGAGGAGGCCTCCAAGCAGCGTCTAATCGTTGGTATCGACTATGGAACTACCTTCAATTCGGTTGCCTACGCCACTATTCCCGCAGAGGGATTTCCACTTGCTGGTCCAAATTGTCCAGACATTCGGCCAGTTGTGATTTAGCCAGGAAAGACGGGTACGGCCGGGCTGCCCACGAGGACAATCTAGTACAACGATGAGAACAGCGACCTCAAACTCGAGTGGGGCTTCGGTGCTCGAGGCTTAGAATTTGAGGCACAGGGTTTCACTGCATGGCATCCTATTGCTTTGGCCAAACTGCTTCTCCACTCTTCTTACGAGACTGGCGACGAGACTGGTGAAGAGACTTCAAGTCTTCAACGTTATGCGGTAGAAATTCCCAAGTGTGGAAAGGAACTTGTGAAGGACTTCCTAACCCGCCTGCTCGACTATCTCTTTCGCGAAGACGCCATGGCGCCTGGACTCCTCTGAGAGTCAGAACTAGATCTCATGAAACCGTTCAAGAAGAGTGATATCGAATTCGTGATCGGAGTTCCAGCAGTCTGGAAAGAACAAGAGTAGATAGACATGGTCGCAGCCGCAGGGTGTGTAGGGTTCCAAAACGTGTCTCGGGTCTCAGAGCCTAAGGCGGCAGCCACAGAGTTCTTCGTGGATGAGGCCTATAAAGGGCGTCTGGAGGTTAGCATTGTTCTCTGACGATGAATGCTGTCGCTTATGGATGAGTAGGCTGGAAGAACTTACGTTGTCTGCGATGCTGGTAGCGGCACTGTTGTAAGAATTGCTCTTCCACAGATGGCGCTGACCCCTAGCGAGCATGTGCCGTGCTTTAGAGGCTAACGTGTTCGACAGGATTTTGGGACCTTTACCGTCGAGTCTGTTCATCCTCTAAAAATCAAGGAAGGATGCGCCGCTGAAGGTGTGTTTCTCGCTTCTTGGATGAATCCTCTTGACTTTAGCTAGGACCCCAGCTGACGGCTTCCAGATGTGCTTTGCGGATCAACATACCTGAACAAGCGCTTTAGATCCGCGCTGGAAAAGAAGCTGCAAGGGACAGAAAATCTGGAAGACATAGAAGCTAAAATTAACCTTGCCGTGATTATGTTCGACGAGAATTGCAAACCTACACATAACGGCACTGGTTGTTCTCAACCATTCAAAATTCTTGGCCTTCCCGATAACCCTGAGAAGGGATTCAGAAACGGTTGTGTCTGGTTCTCGGCGTTAGCTTCAATAGAGTCATCTTCAGGTCCTTTTGCTAACAGCATGCAGGAAATATCTGTGTGAACAGGTCTTTGACGGGATTATTGACACCATCGTCATGAAAGTCCAACGTCAGATTGCTAAAGATCATGACGAAGAGCCAGATCTCCACATTGAGGTGCGTACTGCACTAGCCACATCAAGATATCGCTGCTGAGCTTCAGGCAGGCCATCATCCTCGCCGGGGGCCTTTCGCAGAATCCTCACCTGAAGGGCAAGATGCGCGCCCATTTTGAGGGCTACCCGCTGCCAGAGCGAAGGCCTATCTCGATACAGATCAGGCATTCTTAGTCGGTTGCCCCACAAGCCCATGAAGTAACGTAGCTGATCTGATTACCAAGCAATGCGATTGCTACACGTGGCCTCGTCCACAGAGTTCGCCTGCAAGGCCTGGTTAGCCAGAGGCGAAGCAAGCTAAACTATGGAGTTCACACACAGCACCCATACGAAGGAGCAGAGGTTCACGAGACAAGGTCAGAAGTGAAGCCAACATTGGACCATTGCCACGGTAACCATTACATCGACACTATTGAGTGGTTCCTTCCAAAGGTTTGTGTCATTTCAAGCTCATCTCTCAACCACTGTATCAACACTCAGCAGGATCACACCATCGTTGAAGGCAAAGAGATTGAGAAGGAGCGGGTCCAATATTTCCGACTGAATCAGAGACGGTTTGGTAGAGAACTACATCGTCTGGCACGAGGATATTGATACAACAGAAGGTCTAACATTGTGGATCGATGGCCCGGAAGATCTCACAAGTGAGGCTCTCCGTGCATCTTTCTCATGCTTCAATCCGTGCTGATGTTTCGCCTTAGGCATACCATTTTCTTTCAGTGTGGAGGACTATCCGGACGACCAATTCGACGTCATAACCAACCGCAGGAGGATCAAGTATCGAGTCGTTCCGTATAAGATTGTGTTGCGGATCGATGGCTCAGACCTCGTATGGACACTTCGTATCCAATTGAGGGATCAAGTGGTCGAACACTCCATCACGACTGACCTTGAAGTAGAAGTCACGCAGAACCGGTTCATTGGCTCCTTGAGCGGCAGTACAATGGACTGCGCAGGCCACTGTCGGATCGTCCGCCGGAGCCCACGTTCAGTAGCAAGAAGCGAAATAGTAGGAGAGTCGAGGTCACAGCAACGAGGGCGGTGGAAGATCCGTCAGACCAAGGGTTTCTGCAGCCAGAGGTGCCGGGCTTACAGGCGAAGGCGCTGAGGGTAGGAGGTCTAGTAGGCTGAAGGATAGGGAAGCGGAGGAAGCAGAGAGAAGAGCGAGACACATTGCACAAGAGCAGGCATTGGCAGCAAGGAGAGCTGGTCAGGATGTTGGGGGGGGATTGTTCAGTTAATTTAGCGGGATGTTACAACACCGGCCGTGTCTTGATGGAGGCGCAGCAAGTGACCTCGTAAATAGTTATATTGATGGAGCAACTGAGAGGTGGTGTTGTCTGTGGTCGGCGGTTACGCGCGAGGAATGCAGGGGACGGCAAGGTCGACATACGCATGGACTCTTTCGCGCTTAGCAACGTTCTCATGTGGCACTTCAATCTTTACGTCACCAAGTTTTTATCCCGATATTGCCTCTGAATAAAGATTACTTTCAAGTCAACGTCCTTCATCGGATGAGCTTGGTTTGGTTAGTGGCTGAGAAGTGATCCTCGAAGGCTATTTGGGCAACACACTATCTGCCTTTTCTGTACTAACGATATAGAATTGCGACACGTAGGATCATGATTGATTATTATCTACTGGACGAACAAGGAGAACCTGCTCAACCTTCGCTGACTGGTAGGAAAAGTCCACAGTAAGAGGACTTGTCTCGACATATACGACCGAAGGGCACAAGCTGGCCGCATACATCGTGGAAGAATGGGGAATGTAAAATCTTAGCGAATAACTCGCTTCCACTACATCCTCAAAAGTTTTCTCACTGTTCTCCATACTCCAATGCTTGGTCACCATTCTGGTTGCCAACCATTAGTACCCGTTCATAGTCATTCTCTGTGACTGCCTGCTAAGTTCCCGCTCGGCGGAAGGGCTTATAGGCCTGCTACCAGTCATGCCGCCAGCCGAACTCTGCTCCTTGAGCGCGAGCAACTGCTTAGCTCGGAACGTCTCGTAGTGAATCTGGCTTGTTGTCTCAATCAAGTCTTGTAGATGTGTGCGCGTGAGGAAGTTTCGTAGCCACACGAATTCGCAGTGATTTTCGTCTTCGACGTTGATGACTCCCCACCGGTTTTGTCGTCCTCGAACTTGCCTGCCATTAACGATGATCGACTTCTCACTTCCGACCACGGCGAAAGGAATCATTTCTTTGATGGTAGCATCTCTTGCTCGCTCCTCATCGTCTAGCTCGTCGTTGTCGTAGGGATACATCTTCAGGTTGTGGAACGCAAACTCCTCCTTGATGCGCTCCTTGAAGGCGCGACGCTCTTCCAATGTGAGCGAGTCAGATTTGGCGATGACCGGCACGACGTTGACAACGTCTGAGAGCTTCTTAAGGACGACGATATCAATGGGCTTGAGGGCATGGCCAGAAGGTTGGATGAAGAAGAGGCAGCAATGAACGCGGCTGTCTTGGATGTAGCGCTCTCGTTGGGCGGTCAATTCCTTTCGGAGATAGGCGGAGTGCTGATCTTTGATATATTTGACAATTGGATCCCAGCTAACATACGTCAGTAAACTTGCGAGGTCTCTCGACAACGGCACTTACCATCGGTCGTTGTTGACTAGGTCACCATAGCCCGGTGTGTCGACAATGTTCAGTCGCAGTCGCACTCCATTCTCTTCGATAACTACTCAAATGTCAGAGTCAGGGCGAGTCATAGTGTGTGAAACACGAACTGTGTGATTTGGCATCGATTTCAGTGGTCTTTTTCATTTCTTGGTCGGGCCTGAGACGACCTTTCGAGTCGATAAGGTGTGATGCGAATATCGTATTGATGAGAGTAGATTTCCCAAGGCCAGTTTGACCTGCAATCGAGCATCGTCAGTGAGAAGCAAACGATGACGTTCAGTAAAAGTGAACCCACCGACACAGATGACATTGAACTGGAACCCTCGCTTCAGCAACTTCTTCTCGATTTGCTGCGTGATGCTGTCGAAACCAACGTGGCTTCTGGGGAAGACAGCGTTCCCCTCGGGCATCGCTGCGGCCATGGTGGGCTAGTGATGGTCGCGTAGGAAACGGGTGTGCTTGAAGAAGGTGGAAGGATGCTTAACAATGCAGATTGGCGCGATTGTAATGTAGAGAGTGTAGCACGAGGAAGCAAGATATTCCCCAGTTTCTTTGGGGATCCCCTATTATTTTCCTGGAGCCAAGAATCCAGGGGACGAAACCACACTTACCCTATCCGTCTTAGCTTAATTGCTAGGGAAGAGCGAATTGAAGAGCTTCAACGAAACTGCACGCTGCGTATTGGGCAATAGACAAATTCACTTCTGGTCGGGGAGGTATTCCTCTGTAACGAACTTTATCGGCGAGCATGGCTCTCCGCAGTGCCTCGCTGTCCGCGGCGATCTATGACCTCCTCCCATACGCTCTCAATTCCCCACGACTCTTCCAGATGAGGACTGCTACACACCTCTGTCGATTCCTATCTTCTCCCTTATTACCTTCCTCCGCTCTCTCGATTCCTTCGATTTCTCTGAACATCCCAGATTTGCTTGGAGATATTTGGGAAGGCATATTGAAAGCAGTACCAAAGAAAAAGACATCCCACATGAAGAAGCGACACAGACAATTGGCAGGGAAAGCCTTGAAGGACGTGAACAGCATAAACACTTGCCCGGCGTGTGGAAAGCCGAAAAGAGCACACCTATTATGTCCATACTGCGTTGAAGGCTAGTTCAGACGTATCCTTGGACCCGCATTCTTCTAACATTGGCTACAGAGATCAAGCAATCATGGAAACAGGCAGCGAAGACGGCAAAAGAAGATGTTGCGAGCTCTGGAGATGTATAGGCACCGGCCGCTATTGCAGCATTGCAGAGGTTGAACATATTTCATAGCGACGGAGTTTGGGAATTCACTCATGAAAGAATCATATTTTGCATGGGAGGACATCTATAAGGCGGATCAATGGCCCTGGCGGGTATCAGCAAGAGGGTGAGCATTGATAAGGATAGGGCATTAGATCTTGTCACAAGCTTTGAGTCCGGTTCGAATGTATAGTAGATCTACCCTACCGGAAAACGGCATCTTGCAGCGTGACAACAGCGATCCTCCAACTTGGGACAAAATCATGTTCGTTGGAATGCTATGCTCCGAGCACGAATTCCATGCTTAGTACCAGAAAGTGTCGTAAATTTGGTCATCATACTACCCCATTTCAGTTGGACAATGCTCCTCGGAACACGCCAAGTATCTCCAATCACCGCGTCATTAGAGCGGTTAGCAACACAGCTTCAAAGAACTATCACTTTGTCAAAGATGTCGAAGCAATACCTGGCCGAACACACAATTGACGACGCACATCGCATAGACATCTACTCTTTAGCTGTGACCCCAACACAAATCATTTCAGCATCCGGCGAATCCTCACTCAAGATTCACTCGACGAAAGAAGCTGATTTCCCGATCGCCCAGGTGCTGAAGAATGCGCACAAGCTCGGCTGTCACCATGTCGTCACAAGTCGCGATGGACGAAGAGCTGTCAGTGTAGGCTTTGGAGGCGAGGCTAAGATCTGGCGCTACGACGAAGGGATGTGGAAGGATGACGGGGAGATTGCCGAGGCTCCAAAGGCAGGTGAGTTGTGGGCTGTGGTGTTGTCGGCCGAAGGCAGGTATCTTGCAGCCACGACGTACAATGGTCGCATAAATGTGTGGGATCTAGATGATGGCAAAAAACGGTTCATGGAGTATGAGACGAAAGGAAGCTTTGGTATGAGTATTGACCTGGTAAGTTCTTCGCCTTCACGGCTCTGCAAGGAACCTGTTTTCATCTAAAAGTGTCTATGTAGTCTTTCGACGGACGTTTCACAGCAAGCGGTCATGAAAGTGGGAACATTTACGTCTTCAGCAACGATACGAGCCGCCTCCTACATTCTCTACCTGGCTTGGTAAAACCCGTTCGAGCTGTCGCCTTCTCGCCGGGAGGGAAATTGCTTGCCGCTGCAGGTGATGCAAGAATCATTGCACTCTACGACCACGCGTCTGGTGAACAGGTTGCGAACTTTACAGGCCACAGTGCCTGGATTACTTCATTGGACTGGAGCCATACCGGGGAGTATCTGCTCAGCGGGTGAGTCGAAAGCTCCCTCCTTAAACGCCCTTTCTGAAATGGCATTCCGGACCAGAAGCTGACTGCATCAGCTCGCTCGACGGCAAAGTCAAAGTGTGGTCCGTTGAACAAAGAACATGTGTAGCCACACATTCAGAGACCGATAAGGCGCTGTGGAGTGTTAGATGGCTTCCAAAGGTTGATCGAACAGAGCGCTTTGCCACCGCCGGATCTAACCATAGCATCGCATTCTACCGAGAAGCTACTGGAGGTTGATCCGGAAAGATTGGGCAAATGATGCTGGTATGGCAGGCCCATTGCATCAGAGCTTACGAAATCCCCGCGGATATGGCCCGGGCGAAAATCTCATTCAACGACAAAAGCCCCAATACTTCTGAAAGCTCATACTGTGAGCGAAGCCTCAACATTGCAGTATTCGATGGCTTCGAGCAGCGGAGAATATCTCACGACATCGAGGCTCTCGATGTTGGCGCCTTTCTGAATCAAAGACACACGCCCATGAGATATGCGCCAATGAGATACATGCCCGTAGGATGCAAGCCCTGAGGTGCATGCCCATGAGACACCTTCTCTCTTCCTTCTGGTACTTGTCGATTTATCGCATCTGCCTCATCATATCTCCTCTGATCTCGAAGCACTGATGCCAGGTTGCTGAAGCTGATCAGCGTCTCTGAATGCTCCGGTCCAAGCTTTTTATCTCAGTCTCCCAACGCCTACTGGCGGAGGTTCTCGGCCTGGGTGTGTGTACGCTATTCCTGAAGTACAATATCCAGGTGGTTGATGCTCGCCGGCATTGTCGAACGTCTGGGTCACAACAGCGACAATTTGGGAGCCTTGAATGAAGAGATTGGCTGCGGTAGGGGTGGGCTTTGGGCGGCGCCGCCCTGATGATCTGAATTGCCTTCTTTCTTCCGCTGTCAATGGCGGCTGTCAATGGCGGCTTTTTGTTGCGCCGCGGCGTCGTTGACCTTCCTCTACCAGTGCTCAAACATCGTGTGGGCCGCTCACTGTTTTCCAGCTCACACTTTATTCTGCTTCCCTTCTATAGCTCTGAGAAGTTCCCGATGATATCTGTTCGGTTCATAGAAGAAAACTGATCGGGGAGTGTTGAAACCAGCTAAGAGGCTTGGCGTGTTTTCCCGATTAGAACCTCTTCGAACCACATTAGACACAATCAACCATTTTTCAACGTTTTATAAGGGAGCACATGTGTCTTTCTCGTAACCTTGTTGGTGCAGCGTTGCCTAAATGCGGGCGAATGGTTGATGCGTGGCGTACGCAGGCAGTGATCAGAGCCTATCCGGACAGAGAAATAGAAGCCACTCGTCAAGATTGGCGTCCTGGGCCACGAATAGAATTTGAACAAGTGACCTGTCCCAGCTGCACCTGCTCTTCCCCGCTGTTGTGAAGGATATTCACCTCAAGGGCACGCCTCTCTTCCCAAGAGCTTCCTGGTTCGTATTTACCCAAGGTCTCAGATTCACAGTTCCATCTAAGAACCGCCTCTTATCCTCGCCAATATTTCCAACGGAACCTAAGCAAATCAACTATACTATACGACAGTGAGTGGAAGCCGAAGTTCTTCGACGACCGAATTACAATCGTGAGTAGAGTCCTCTAGACGAAGAATCGGTAGTGTGGATGTGGAGCTCTTATGCGTATGCTCACAAGACCCCTACCCTAAATTTAACCCGCCCTCGAAGGCTGCGAGCTCTGTTCTGGAGCCTAAGCCTCTCTACAGAAAGCACTTTGCAGTTGGCCGTCTGCTTCGATACGAACTCAAATATCTTGCGAATCCTGCTGACGTGCAAACTCCCACCTCTAGCATTGTTCCAACGGAGATAGAATATGTCCCCCCAGGGTGCCACCGACCAGGACATACCTACCATGCCAGGCAGCAGCAAGGAGGCTAAAGAAGCCAGCGACTTGCCTATCTCCTCTGGCGGTCCACGACCTCAAGGAGAACCCAAGTCGGAAGAGACAGTGGCATTGACGCCGAGCGTCGTACGATCGTTATCGACTCTCCACCACATCTCCGCCGCTGTTGTCTCTTGGGCCCCTAACCGGCTCGACATCTTCGGGCTCGGGACCGACAATCAGATGTACCAGAAGACGTGGAATGGATCATCATGGCAACCTTCTCAGACTGGCTGGACGGCGCTTGGTGGGGTCTTCAGCAGCACCCCGGCAGCGGCTTCCTGGGGCCGTAACCGGCTTGACATATTTGGGCTCGGGACCGACAATCAGATGTATCACAAAGCGTGGAATGGGTCATGGCTCCCTTCACCCACTGGATGGGAGGCGCTTGGTGGGGTCTTCTCAAGTCCTCCAGCCGTGGCTTCCTGGGGCTCTGACCGGCTTGACATTTTTGGGCTTGGGACCGACAATCAGATGTATCACAAGGCGTGGAATGGGTCATGGCTCCCTTCGCCCACTGGTTGGGAGGCGCTTGGAGGGGTCTTTTCAAGTCCTCCAGCCGTGGTTTCCTGGGGCGCTGACCGGCTCGACATCTTCGGGCTCGGGACCGACAATCAGATGTACCACAAGGCGTGGAATGGGTCATGGCAACCTTCTCAAACTGGCTGGGAGGCGCTTGGTGGGGTCTTCGACTCAGGCTAGTGATCCGCATAGTCCAATACGTTGGAAATGCTCACTTATACCTACAACGGGTGAATTGAACCAATGATGCGACAGCTATTCTTGTCGATCTATTTGCTACATCTTGCTTGGGTTCTGATCAATTTATGAGTCTACTCCTCTTGTTAGGGTTTGAGTGCAGATACAGTCGTTGTCCCAACGTAAGTTATTGTGGTTACCAACACAATCTTTTTATCATCTCATACTCTCTTTGCAACGCAATCTTAGTATAGGCCTCAAAGTCGAATAACTATCAGAATTATCTCTCCTTTCGTGGCTAGACATGCTTAACGCTAAGGATATCCTAAACAGTCTTGTCGAGTTGTGGCTCATTTTCCTAGCAAAAGATATCAACACCTAGCCCCGAATTCCCCACCTTTAGGAATCCTGTTGCGGCCCTCCACAAATGGTGTAAAGACTCCGACCACGAAGGCAGTGCAGTGCAGCATTGCTGCTCATTGTAGATGCTTTCTATGTTGCGAATAGGCCGCGTTTCGGTTGCTACTTGTTGCGTGGAAGCTGAGTGTCATTTCTGCTATCTGAGAGATTCTAACATATATGTACACGAAAGCTGCAGTCTGGGCAACCAGCGCCACCCCCTGACCTATGTGGGACGTAGACGGTTCTAGTATGGTCCCTCTACCAAATATGGTAGCTGTTTCCCGTGACAAGGTGTGAAGCGGGTGGAGCTCCGTATATGGGCAGAGGCCCCGCGACGGTCGACGGCTGAGCGGTCGGGGGGGGGGGGACATTGACCGTGGACGCCTGCCCTGCGCCTGTGCTTCGACCTGCGTCTGTAGCCGTATTTCTGCTCCCGCCTGTGTCCCAGCCTGTGCCCCAACTTGTGCCTGTGATGCCGGGGCAGTTTGGCCTTCCTCTGCGACAAGCGGATCTGGTACAAGGGTGAAAAAAGCCAAGGCTGCCTCACCCTCCAGAAGCTGTGGTGCGTTCCGGGTCAACCGAATTTTCCCTCTTGGATTTCAATTTTCTACCTCATCACCTGACGAATCGGAATCGAGGCCATAATTGATCTCTGAGAACCGTAGAGGAATCGCTTGAGGCAGGAGAGGCTCAACTGCAACCAACGCTATTAGCATGATATCATACTTTGGGAAAGGGTAAAAACATCGCAGCCGTGGGCCGTGTCAGCGGCGTCCACCTCCCGTACCCGGGCCAAATGGGCACAGGTGGGAACCTCGCAATACCATTGACTCCCCTCGAAGCCTCCCTCGGTGAAGTCTGTCAATTCTGTGTCTACAAGCTACTCCAAACTGGCGACGGCATCTTCGACGATGGCCTCGTGGCGCTCCCGGCGCTCGCAGAGATTCTACACTCCAAAAATGCAGGGCCGTACGAGATCACGTTCGACATTGTATTCCGCAACCTCACGTGCCACGAGCGGGCACAGAAGCCCGGAAAATTGACTAAAGAGCGGATCGCGAAACTCTATAACATAAAGCCGGAAAATGTTGTAGCGCGCCAGTTTTTCAGGCAGGCCGAGGCGTCCAAATGCACGATTACGAGGGGCGGGATTGCGGGGAGCTTTGGGGGATAGGGAGGCTGATGATCCTGCGTGCAGGAACTGTAACGTGTTTTGGTCTGGTTTTGCGAACTGCTTGCCAGGGTAAGCCTGTTGAAGAAGCTGAATTGCCGCAGCGAGTCGATCATCCCACAGGCCCAGGGGATAATAATCCATCACACCCTGCTCGTTACGGAAAGAGCATTATATAGCACCTTGATTACAATTACACTACGCGATTGCTTGTCCGGACGTCTAGTGTGCCATCTTGTCATATTTATATCTACAATCCTAGTTCCTTGAACGGAGATCTCTGTTACGGCAGCGTGAAGATGATTCGATTCAGCTATTCTAACGAGGATACCAAAGACGAAGAATCAAAGAGGTCTACGGTGCGGGCGAGGAATGGTTAAAACCCCTTAGGTGGCGGAACGACTCGGGGGCAGGTATCGGAGGTAGGGTTTTGTCAGACGCAGAACGGTGATGCTGAATTGCTTGAGGTATCTAGAATGACAGGAAGGTCAGCTTCCTAATATACGTACAATGCTTGCCACTATACTTACCGTACCTCGGCATCTCAGAGCACAGCCGAGGGGAGCTGCTACTAGGTCGAAAGGCTGTACTAGTCCTATTCTGGCTGACAGGTTTGTTCCAGCCCACCCCCAACAGGTCCCGGCTGGAGCACGGGCTGGAATAGGTCTCTACATACCGCTTATTAATGACCCGGCGCTTCTTCTCGGGCTCCATCCTCAATTCTTTCTAAGGGCTGTAGATACCGGCAATTGTACCTTATGCTTAGATTTAGGGCCCGTGTGGAAGCGCCCAAGGGGTCGCTAATTGAGATGCGAGATATACAACGTAGGTGGGTTAGTATTGGTACTCAGAAGTCCTACTTCGATACCCTAGAGTTCAATAGCCGAATCTCCCTGTGGCCGAATTCCCTGTCGAAGCTACCTGCCCCGAGTCATCCCGGCGTGACACACGCTAGCCCTCAGAACCCAACGCACACAACAATCTCCGCAGTTATTTTTGTACATTTTCCCTTCCTATCTTAAAGCTTTAAACGCTCACCTTCTCTTCCTTTTCCCTAGTAGTTGTTTACAGTGGTTTCCTTTTTTCTATAGTCTGACTCACTATGTTTGGAAACTCTTTCTTTGCTCTTCTTCTCGCGATACTGGGGATATACATCGCGAAAACCATACTATTTCGCAAAAAGAGCAGCGTCCCACTCCCCCCCGGTCCCAAACCGAAACCCATTATTGGTAATCTCTCTGACCTTCCGCCGGCCGGAGTTCAGGAATGGCAACACTGGCTCAAATACAAGGACCTCTACGGTCCCATAAGCTCCATCACCGTCTTCGGTCAGACCATAATCATCATAAATGCCGCCGAGGTGGCCACTGAGATCCTGGAGAAGCGCTGCTCATTGAATTCGTCACGTCCTAGGATGGTGTTCGCCAATGAAATGGTCGGATGGGGGGATTTTATGGTGGGACAGGTGCCGTCCAATAGATTCCGGGCTTATAGGAAGGCCATTCATGGCGTTATGGGTACTAAAAGGGCTGTTGCACAATTTGACTCTCTGCAGGACGTCGAAGTGCGCCGATTCCTGCTGCGTGTGCTCGAGAAGCCGAAAGATTTATTTCAGCACATTCGAACGGAGGCTGGAGCAATAATATTGAGGATTGCCTATGGCTATGCAATTGAAGCACACAAGGAGGACCCGCTGATTAAAATCGCCGATTTGGCGCTCCTGCAATTTTCAGTCGCATCTGTTCCTGGCGCTTGGCTGGTAGATGTTCTTCCTGCCCGTATGTCTTTCTTCGGCCATCCAACTCATACCATGCTAACGACATTAGTCAAATACCTTCCAGATTGGTTTCCCGGCGCTGGATTTAAGCGAACCGCGAAGGAATGGAATAAGACGGTTATGGACTTCGTTGAGAAACCCTACAATCTTGTCAGACGACGTATGGCTGAGGGAAAATACCGGCCATCTTATCTCTCAAAGCTACTAAAGGATGGCAATATTAGCACCGAAGAGGACTTTGTTGCTAAATGGACTGCTGCATCACTTTACGCTGGTGGTGCTGATACAGTAAGTTGCAATCCATTAGCCGCGGTCTTTCATGACTTAGACTTCCAAAACCAATATCGCGTTTAGACTGTCTCCTCAATGAGTTGTTTCTTCCTCGCGATGACCTTGTTCCCAGAAGTTCAGCTCAAAGCGCAGGAAGAAATCGACCGAATCGTCGGCACCAAGCGGCTACCAAACGGTGAAGACCGCGCAAATTTACCCTATGTCGACGCAATCGTCAAAGAAGTCCTACGATGGCATCCTGTTGGGCCCATTGGGCTACCGCACATGACAACCGAAGATGACATATTTAATGGATATCTCATTCCAAAGGGCGCATTGATTCTTGCAAATATTTGGTATGCTTCGATCTTCTATTCACCGCTACTTCTCCGTTCCTCTCAATTTCCACTCAATCGTGGCTAACTTCGATGCCTCAAATAGGGCCATCAACCATGACCCCAAAGTATACCATGATCCATCAGTCTTCAAGCCAGAGCGTTTTCTCAACTCTCCCGAACACGAACCAGAACCCGATTCGCACAATGTTTCCTTCGGCTTTGGGCGCCGCATCTGTCCTGGCCGCGTCCTCGCAGACAGCACAATCTATCTGACTGTCGCGCAATCTCTCGCCGTCTTCACCATCAGCAAGGTGGTCGAAAATGGCAAAGAGATCGAGCCCGTGGTGCAGTTTTCCCCAGGTATTATTAGCCATCCTGCTCCTTATCAAACCTCCATCAAGCCGCGTAGTCCAGAGCATGAAGCACTGGTTCGGGCGGTTGAGATGGAGCATCCATGGGAGGAGGGTGATGCGAAGTATCTCTGAGCGTCAAACGCGCCACATCAAAATTGTGAAAGCGCAAGGTATCGTAAGCTATCGCCTTTGTCTTTGAAGGCGAGCACCTCCTCTCTCTCGTCGTCTGTAACTGTCAGCCTGGTCTATGCTACAGGAAGAAGAGGCAAAGGGTGATGCTCTGAATGTATGTAGATTGGCGCTGTCTCCTCTTCGGCGAGGAAGTAACGCCATCAAGTTGGCCGCTGTAGGCAATCTCCAGCGCGGGCCGAAGAGCTGAGCAATATTGATCGCTGCTTGCAGTTCTTCCTTCATTATTTGTTGTCTGTCTGCCTTGTTTCTGGTAAAATGCCTCACGGAGACGAACCACTTCGTTTGCCCACGTCGGCCTTTGGCTTTCTCCATCGAGCTTTTAAACTCGGGTTGTAATAAGAACAACCTCTGGGCGATGATTGCCTGCGCTGAAATGATTTGACACTTGTTTTCGATTCTCAGTGCATCCTGCGACCGGTATTCTCCAAAGTAAAAGGATCCTGCGAAAGTTGCGGTGCTTCTTTCCTCCGGAGATCCTCCAAGTCCCGCAGGTTTTCGTCGAACGATCGATAGGCATGGATCAGATCCATGTCTGGAAGGAATACCCTCTCTGGAAAAGTGGCTCCAGTCCAGCGCTCCACGGTATGAGGCCGGACCTGAATATGACCACGGTAAGGTATTTTCTCCATTGGCCTGGTCGCGGCGTAATCTGCGTCTAACCTAACCTCTCCTTTGACTACACCCAGCCGCAATGGAGATCAGTAACAGGACGACCTAGTGGTGACACAGCGGTGACGCAGCCAGTCAACGAGCTAACGCGGCCTTAGTCGAACATGATGGAGACTTGAGGTGTGGTGGATTTGTGGACGAAGCTTAAAGGGGAGGAGCAGGAGTCCTGCATTTAAGGCCGTCGCGTGACCAAGTCGCCGGCGACCTGCTGGAACGCCGGGGCGCTTCACCAGTGTCATTGTGCAAGGGTCGACGCATGGGCCAGACGGTCGAGGAGACAATTCTACCGAGGCGCCGAGCGAATAAGAGCCAGCCGGTCACGCTGCGGCATTTTTCCCCCTGGCCGCGTCGTATTGGTTCTATGGGATAGGGGGGCCCGCAGGGAGTAAATGGAGCTCGGTGCGGCCTGAGGCACGACCGGGTGGGGCGGTGCAGGAAGGTGAAGAATGAGGGGGAAAAAAAGGGAGGGAGGGAGTTTGTTGGAAAAGCGGCAGGGGACGAGTGCGTCTTTATACCTGGGCGAAGGGCCGGGCTGGCAGATGAAGGTCGGGTTTCGACGCCATGCCGGACGCGGCGGGCGGCGAGGGTCACGGGGCCACTAAACCGCAAGGGGCAGTCCACAGGTAGGCCATGGACCCAATGCTTTGCGCAAGATGTTTGCTGCGACATAGCGAGAAGCCAATTTTCTGACCGCTCCTAAACCGGCGAATTGGCTCACAAGTCTTACCCTAATCCTCGATATTTCTACTTCGGAGATAGCCTTAACTACTTCTAAATGACATCGGCGATCTGTCACTTCTGCCCATCGTACCCTCCGGAGAAATTGGCTAGAAACTTCAGCCCTACTACGTTTTACGCCAAGATCGCCGCTGCAAATAAGCGATGCGGCCAATCGGTAGTAACTTACTTCCAGCGACTGGTTGCCTTTGATGTCATTGAAAGGAGCACCTTTCATACTTATCTCCTTGATGATAGGCTCATACACCCTCAGCTGGCTGCTATTCTTGGCCACCTTGTCCATTGTCCCAGTCAAATATGCTGTTGATGATTTTGAATTCGGTCTCTGTACACCTGGCAACTACCACCAGCTTGGCACGTCTGACAGCTCTTCCGCAAACGGATTTGTGATACACAGCTGAGTCTGTTGATCAGTCCTGTAATCCATTGTAGGACGTGAAGGTAGGCCGTAGCCACGAACAGCATTTCGCTATGACAGGGGGCCTGAACTGACCCCGAAAAATCGCCGGGTTCCTTACCAAATCGCCTTTTAGCGACCTTTGTACAGCAACGACCTAGGGTAAGGCGTCCTCTTCTTACTGTGTGGAATCTAGTAGCACCTTGTACGAATATAGTTAGCAACGATACGAGCGGGCTCCAAAGAGCGTTATTTGGTATAATTCCCCCCCAGGTCCCCTCACAGTATGAATTTCGCACTCGTCTATCTACACATCTCAGTCATTAACTCAAGATGTTGCCCCCAGAGACCAATGTCTTGGTCTCTGACCTAAGGACGTTGCAGACTGCGATCAATGCGGCTATCGAATATTACTGCTCGCTGCAACAGTCCTCTGGGACAGACATGAATGAAATAGGCAGAGCGCACGATCTGGTTTTCTCAAGCGCCACGAAAATTGTGGAGCGGACATCTCACCCAGCTGGCGCCATCTTTCAGCTTGGATTTGGACCTAGTTTGAATGCAGCAGTTAGAACTGCCATTGATCTGGATATATTCAGCCTTGTCCATACTCCTGCTACAGTAACACAACTTGCAGCAGCGACGGGCGCGGACAACACCTTGGTGCTTCGAATTTTGAGAGTCATTGCAGCTTTTGGCTTCATCGACGAGGTTGGAGAGCAATGCTATGGACCCAACCGACTCTCTAAAGCCCTGGCCGTGCCAGTGTACAGGGACTTTATTAAACAGACGTATGTCCACGCAAATTACGAAGCGGTTCTAGTGTACACGTATGTCCAGAGCTAACGCTATCATGAATCTTTAAGTTTCGACACTTCACTCCCAATCATGCAAACAATGCCTACCTATCTAGCCAATATTGGCTACAGGAATCCTGACAGTCATGTTCCTCTCACTCCCGCACGCCATGCCTTCGGCTGCGAGTTCTGGGAACACCTCAGCAAGCACCCTGAGAAACAAGCAGACTTCGACTCCTCTATGAAGATGTCAGACATGGTTCCTCCGGCAGCATCTCCGACGTATCCATTTGCAGAAAAAGCTAGCGAGCTACGTCATGACCAAGTGGCAATTGTCGATATCGGAGGTGGCCGCGGACAGTTCCTCGAGCGACTGCGCAGACAGAGTCCTGACCTATCTGGTCGATTTGTTCTGCAAGATCTGCAACAGTCCATTGACCTCCTCAAGGAGAGCGAGACGGACCTTTGCTTCGAGCCAATGGCTCATGACATGTTCACACCTCAACCTATAATTGGTAAGCCTTCCTAAGCCGCATTTCACCCCCCCTTGCCCTGTTGCACAATCAATCCGTCAACCAAAATTTCACCAGGAAACTCTCTCTGACACATCTTGTAGGTGCTCGCTGGTATCATCTTCGCCGCGTCCTTCACAATTGGTCAGACCCCGACTGCTGTCGGGTGCTCATACAGACCAAGGCAGCCTTCACTCCCGGCTTCTCTAAGCTGTTGATTCAAGAGAATGTGCTCCCAAACCGAGGCTGTCCAAAACGGGGAGCGCTTGGGGACATTGCGATGATGCAACACACTGGCATGGAGCGGAGCGAAGACCAATGGCGCCAACTCTTATCGCAGGCCGGGTTTGAGATATTGCGGATCTGGTGGGCAGAACTGGGAACAACTGCGATTATTGAGGCTGATCTTAAGGGTGAGGAGACGAGTAGTGCAACAAACAGATTTGTCACCCAAGCAAACGGACCTACACTTCCGGCGAATGAGCCTGCCATTGGGGCCAACGATTCCAACGGAGCCTTCTCTCACCCTATTACTGCCACATCACTTGCTGAGACCGCTGAGAGTAGTTTACGATCTCAACCGGTCATCCTGAGCGCATGAAAGGCTGGGAGTTCATACACGTGGCAATTTTTTGAATACTGTTATATTGTGTCATTAACGAGATTGCGACGTACGTTCTAGGGTTAAATCCTAGCGATTCATCATATTCATAGCAATGCAAAGAATCTTTTGGTTCAAAATTCCTTGAGCAGTACCAACACCAACCTCTTCCACTGGCAGTGTCCTCGAAAGTACGTGTTGATAAGACCTTCAGTCCACAGAATAATTGTGACCTCCGTTCTCGTATCTGAGCTGTATGATTTTGCATGAGAATAGAGCTCTCCTTGCTCTTTGGTGATGGGTCAAAATGGAGGTTTGGTGCTAAGACTTGATATTGAGCTCTTTCGTGGCCTACCGCTCCAAAATTAGTCGTTGAAAATAGTCACTAATCAAGCCTATCGTCAGAGAGTTACTTCATGAGGATACAGAAGTGACAACGACTGTCAGCTAGCATATGAAGTTGTGGCGAGGAGGCAAAGAACTGGAAGTGAAGGAGCAAAAGAGATTAGGGGAGACAACGGACATTCAGGGTTAGGTTTCAACTTCAACGATGCACTGTCAGCCACCAACGCAGCGGAGCAACGGTGACACTTCCTCAAAGTGATAGAGGATGGAGGGAAATAGATGAAGAAAATAGCGAGCCAAAGCTATTTACCATGAATTTTGAGCTTGAATGATCTGTACATAATGGACTCTGCCCCAAGCGATCGTTTGAACCCTCAAAAACGCCATGCTCCAGTGACCACAGTCGCAACGACATGCTGTGTCCGGATAAATGCTCAATCCTATCAATCGCTGGCATCTACTTCCTGTACCATAATCGCGTGATCTTGGTGTGTCGCATCTTCTTCTGGAGCTGGAAGATGCCATACATGAGAGCTTCTGAGGTTGGGGGACCTGAAAAGCCCATGTCAGCAATCTTCTATCAAATCAGTCTTGCCATGCGTTTAACTCACATCCAGGAACGTAAATATCGACCGGCACAATCCTATCACACCCTCTTGTGACTGAGTAGCTGTAATGATAGTACCCGCCACCGTTTGCACAGCTGCCCATACTAACTACCCATCTCGGGTCCGGCATCTGATCATACACCTGTCTCAGTGCTGGAGCCATCTTGTTGGTCAGCGTGCCCGCCACAATCATAACATCGCTCTGCCGTGGACTCGCGCGGAAGATTATGCCCAGACGATCTTGGTCGTAGCGCGGCGTGGAGAGATGCATCATTTCGACGGCGCAGCAGGCGAGGCCGAAGGTCATGGGCCAGAGGGAGCCTTGACGCGCCCAGTTGGCGATTTGGTCGAGAGTTGTGAGCGCGTATTGCATGGCGCCTTTCTTGGGTTCTTGAGAAGGGAGGGGCACTTCACGGCGGATGCCGCCGGTGACGGGGAGACGGGTAGAGTCGTGGGTGGACGTAGGTTCGAGGGAGGTGGCGGATTTGGCGGGCGTCGTTGATATGCATGCTGCTGGGGCGGCGCGAACGAGGGACTTGGGTAGAACGGAAGTGGCTGTTTGAGTAGGTTAGCTCTGCCATGGCGAATTGGAGGTAGTGGGCGTACCTCGCAGCACCCGAGGGGCGACTGATCTAGAGAGAGAGAACATTGCTATCACGTTGTGAGATGAACGTGATAGAAGGTTGGGTCGAAGGGGGAGGGAATTGGAGAGTTAGTGAGTGCCGTAGAGGCAAAGGGTAATTCTTTGAATTTGCGGAGAGAGGTCACTGACGAAAGCAGCCATGACATTTGGGCCCTGCCGATTGGCTGATCTAATAACGATCGAGATCACAACGAATCACACCCTCAGTCCACGAAACAACTTTACTGGCTCGTGCCTTCGTACATGGGATGGCTTCACCGGCCATTGCGTGCATTGGTGTAATCGGCAAATATGTAAGAGTCCTCTACGCGCTGAGGGCTATGCAGTGAGCTGACCAAATGATGTAGGACAACCCTCTCCATACCTCCCTCTTCCCTCCACACGAAAATGAGCTGCTAGAGCTTTCCTTCCTTCTCAATACGTGCCTCGACGTCTTTGAGATCCGACAGAATAACAAGACCATTGATCAAGACCTCGGTCTCTTGCAGGCTGTGGATGAGCGTCTAGCGGCTTACGGATGGCTCACAAATACTGGTATCAAGTTCGTGATCGTGGTGGATATGGCAGGCCGGCCACCAGCACCTGAAGACGACAAAAAGAAATCACCACCGATTGTTGGGCTGCGAGATTCGGACCTCAAGCCTGCATTTCGAGCACTCCAGACTGCGTATATCCAGCTACTGCAGAATCCTTTCTATCAGCCTGAAAACCGATCGCCGATGGCACTTGCAAACAGTGTTGGACGATCGGCTGAGATTACCAATGCCCGCTTTATCAGAGAAGTGAAGCGTATCGGTGGTGTGTGGGCACCTGGAGTGACGAACATTTGAGGCATGCACTGACTCCGGGGCGGACTACAATAAGCTCGAACATCAACAAACTGGCCTAATTCCACAGGGCTAGTTCTCTCAGGGCTATCCTGCGACTTTGCTTCATTCCTTCACGCCGATTGGATCTGGAGATAGTTCGTCGAGTTTGAAATCTATGCGAAGTTCACACCTGAAGCCACCTCTCCATCAGAGCAACGCCGCTCCGTCAGCTTACCCATCGAGATCAGCGGCTATATTTTCACCTTCCTCTTCAGCTTTCGGGGCGCGGCATTAGTGCGCTATTCTCAAGACCGGCATTTCGTTCCCAACCATCGCTGTTCTACCAAAGTTGCAGCTCTCTGCCACCAGATTCGAGATAGAGCTCTTTCAATTCTCTACGGAAGCACAACGTTCTGTGGCCCCTAGGACTGATGCGAAACCGGATCCTTTCTGTCATGGTCAAGGCAATTCGAGCTCAGTCAAATGCATTGAGGGATATCATAAATATGGCCACCCCTCTCGCAATGCCCGGTGACGTGGTCTACAAGAAATCAATGTCAAGACTACTGATCGTGACTGGCTTGGGATCTGTTAGAAGAATTAGTGGATCTGTGCTCGAGATCGTGATTATATCTTGGAGAATGTGAGGGAAGGAGTCAGTGAAAGACTCGATTAACTCGTGGAGCGAGTCAGAACCACTAGATTCTTGTAGGACTGAGGGCTGTCGATTCACCGGAAATCCATATCATATCAGCGACTTGGAGGCTTGAGCTTTATGTGCGTACTCTGATCGCGGAAGCCTCAAAATCTAACGAAGATAGGAATCATTGATTACCGACCTATCGAAGTGCCAAATTATCACTGATGCGGTACCTCAGAAGTCAAATTCTGACTGAGCATCCACAAGCTAGACGCTGCGTGACCCAGCTTTGTTGGACAATTTGGAACAATCTCAATCTTGAAGGGCTTCTGCATAGGAGACTTTCTAACACTCACTCCCCTTTGTCGAACCCTGGCAGCCAAACTTGGGGCTGTAGTCCTGAATGTAGCATACCGCCTCGCGCCCGAAAACCCATTCCCAATTCCGATCTATGATTCGTGGGATGCTTTGCAATGGGTATATCTTAATGTCCTCAACGCCTTCTGTGTCCTTTACTAATATCCAAGTCAGGCTGCAAGGAATACCACCTCTCTCAAAGCCAGTCCAGAAGCTGGTTTCATCGTTAGTGGCGAGTCTGCAGGAGCCAACATATCTGCAGTGCTTACGCATCTTGCCGTCGATGAAAAGCTGCATCCTCCATTGACCGGCTAATTTTTGAGTGCGGGAACCTTCTTTGGCCACCAAAATGTGCCAGACAAGTACAAAGCGCAATATCTGAGCTATGAACAATGCCAGAGCTCCCAAATCTTGACTGGGTCAGTACATGAAATGTTCATGTGTAAGTGACCCTTTCCTGTTTGCTGAAGCCGCGTCATCGTACCTCGAAACATACCTGGTGATCGACTTCGGCTGACGACTACCAGCAAACTACAATCCCGATCACAACTCGCCACTAAGGTTACCGTCCTACCACCCAGGAGGACATATTGGCCAGCCGCCAGTTTACTTCCACGTGTGTGGCTCTGACATGGTGCGTGACGGGTCACTCATCTATGAGCGTGCCCTTCGTGAGGAGTATGGTGTCAAGATGAAGTTGGACATCTACCCCAGTCTGCCGCATATCTTCTGGAACCACTTTGCAGATCTAAACGCAACGAAGAAGCACTACCAAGACACAATCGAAGGCTTCGAATGGTTGTTGAACGAAGAGAGTCAGTTGTGAAGGCCAGATCTTAAAGGATAGCTGGCTACGCAGGCAGCGGCAGCCCGAAGTCCTACGTATTCCTATTCTGAAAAGGTTGCCGGATGTTATCGTTGATCTCGAAACTGCGACCTTGTCTTTGTGCTCGGTAATTGCAGAACGCTCAAAGCTGGAGCAGGTGCAGTAATTACGGTTGCGCTCGGCTAGTTGACAATTTATATTGGAAAGGAAGAATAGCACAGCTTTCAAGTATCCTCTGTCCTGCGTTGACGTGGTGGCTGCATTTGTCCGTTTGTAGATATAGGGCAATCGGTAAGGGCAGCTACGTCGGAGCAAAAGCACCATTAGCGCTCATCATCTCGGCCAATTGGCGTCAACTCAGTTGCACATGTATCTCTCTCACTACCGAGTCTTTGTTTCATGCGTATCTGTAATCCTCGATGCCAACCGTACCACCTTCCACAGGCCTCACTATCACTGATCCCATTGTGGCATACCGGACACTCTTGGCGCTAAAGCAGATCAGGCCGGATCCTGCACAGCATAGATTAGCTTTCCAATTACAGAAGCTCTATTACCGACTCAAAGACTACAACCCAGAACTTGAATACAGGCATCGCTTAGATGAGATAACTCGGACTGTTCAGCAAGCTTCCAGCGCCAGCACTCATAATGGCTCCCAGCAGAGGCCCCAAAATGCTCGCCTCTTCTCCTCCATCTGGTCATCAATTTCACGAGACCCTTCCACCCTTGCACTCACTCGCACAATTCCCATGCAGGAATCCGCAATATCGATCAAGTCCCCACGAGGTATGCTCCTCTATGGCGAAGTTGGCCGTGGCAAGTCCATGCTCCTAGACCTCCTGGCCGATTCACTGCCCAGTTGCAAGAAAAAGCGGTGGCACTTCAACACTTTCATGCTCGACATCTTTCGCCGCCTTGAATCTCTGCGGAATCAGCGACTTAACCTCCCATCTCACCTCCAGGGAATCGAACAAGAGCACTCGGTCCTTTCCTTAGCGAAAGATACTATCTCCACCTCTCCCATCTTGTTCTTGGATGAGTTCCAGATGCCAGATCGCGCGGTTTCGAAGCTGTTGAACAATTTTATGACTTCCTTCTTCCACCTCGGTGGCGTATTAATTGCGACGAGTAATCGGATGCCCGAAGAGTTGGCAAAGGCAGCTGGTGTGGAGTTTGGCCTACAGCCGAACTCGGCTGGTGATCTGTTCGGGTGGAGGAGGCGGCATAGTGAGGGGCAGAGAGCTGCTGTGTCAGAATTTGGGCAATTTCTAGATGTCCTAAAGGCGAGATGTGAGGTTTGGGAGATGGAAGGTGAGAGAGACTGGAGGCGTGAGGATGGACAATTTGGAGAGGGTGAAGGAGATGAAAATGGAGAGATTTCATCGGATTTAGTACTTGGTACTGGGGCTGGTGTGACTGCAGCCATGACAAACACAGCATTCTCTGAGAAAGCGCATAAGTCCAGCCAAGCACCGCCGCATTATCACATTCTCTTCCCGCCTGACTCATTCGACTGCACCGCTGCAGAAAGCGACTGGCTCAACGAAGTCAATGCTCTTACTCTCACGGGATCATCTGATCCTTCGCCAATCTGGAAACCTTCTACGCTCCATGTTTATGGTCGCCGCATCAAAGTCGCTGCTAGCACTCCCTCTGGTATGACTATGTGGACATTCTCCCAGCTCTGTGCCGCCAACCTCGGCCCCGCTGATTATATCACTCTCGCCTCTACCTACCACACCTTAATTTTGACTGACGTTCCTGTCTTGACACTGCTGCTCAAGAACGAGGCACGCCGCTTCATCACGCTACTCGACGCACTATACGAATCCAAATGCAGATTACTGATCCGTGCACAGGCGCCACCAGATTTGCTGTTCTTTCCTGAGACGAAGAAAGCCGCTGGGTTGTCAATTGAGGGCGGTGGCGGGAAAGATGAATCAGGCGAAAGCGTTTACCAAGAGACCTTTTCAGAGATCTACCAAGATAGTACAGCACCGTTTCGACCAAATATTTCCATCTACGCAGAGGGGCAGGATTCAGCGACACTGTCCCCAAACCTGCCGCCCTCACATGGTTCGCAGTTGCGATCTGTCCGTGCGGATGAAGATGCAGACTTCGGGCCTGTATATGGCAACGGCAGAACTTACGGGGCATCGGTTTGGGAGGGGGGGTTTGCGGAGTTGGAGAGGAGACAGGGACTAGATTTCAGTCAAGCTTCGAAGATGCTGACTGGTGAAGATGAGCGGTTTGCATATAAGCGGGCGAGGAGTAGATTATGGGAGATGTGTGGGGAGAGGTGGTGGAAGGCGAGGGAGGGAAAGGAAGTGGAGGATTGGTGGAGGCCTGTGCAGAGGGAGGCTCGCCACTGGGAGGGAGAGATGGAAAGAGAGAAAGTGGCTGCAGACAAGAGTGTTGAGGTGATAACAGACAGTTCGCATGATGGTGGTCAGAGGGTGGTGGACCAGGGACTAATAAACAAAAAAGAGGAGAGCCTGTTCAGGCATGGTGCGAGCCCGTTCAGGACGCGGGCAGATCTGCCGCCGAGATTTGGCTGGCAGCATGCATGGGGAATGATGACATGGGGAAAGAAGGCCGGGGAGTGGGGGAAAGGTGTCGAGGGGAGTAAGAAGAAAGATAAGAACGAAGACTAAGTGATCTGGCCTGGCCTGTGATTTTAGATGAGGACATTGGATTGCGACGAAAGTCGAAAACATTACAAGAACAGAATTGATAGAAGATGCTCTAAAACTGCCAAATGTCAACACGGGACTCACTGTCTCCAACGAGGCTACAGAAATTACCATTCTGTGATCATCAAACCATCCCTCATTGATGCAGTGAAGAATTCGATCCTAAGAGTTGCGGCGGCTGTGGTGACGGAGCGCGTTTGGAGTTGCGAATACCTCATCCTAATTAAGAAGCAAATTGCCAAAATTGAAAATCTGGCAGATAGAGCACCAAAGGGGCAGGTGACAAGCCTACTTGGTGAAGGAAGCTGTTTTAGGGGCTTGGCATTTCTTGGTCAGAACATGGACGGGCGCACGGGCAGCAAATTCGCACAAGATGCTCTCCGCCTTTTGATCTGCCATAAACGCGACAGCCAGGCTACCCATGCCATGCTGAAAGCGCGATGTGCGAGCGGCAAGCCTTCCGTATCATACACAGTGTGCGTACTTAGAGCTGCTACGGAGTACGATCTGAACCCTACATACTAGCTGATTAAGGTATGGGTCGGATGAGTCAATGAGCAAACGCCGTTGAACGACTCGCTGGAAAAGGTTTCGTCGATTCCTAGCTAATGCACGCCTGCAACCGGACGTGGTGGACGTGTAGTAATCCCATCGCCGTCAACGCTATGGACTTAGCGTCATGCTAATCTTGTTATGCTAGCTATCTGGCAAGATGTCTACTGGCCTCATCTTCTATTTGTGTATCGAGGAGGGTATTGAACACATCAAAGGTTCATCGCCAACACCAGTCGCTAAGCCCAACTTAGGAGGCTCACTCTCTTACCCTTATGCATTGCCTTTCAGAGCCTCCGCCTCCTGCTGCCCTATTGTACCCTCCCGCTGAAGATTCCGTTCACTAGTGGCTGTCCGCTGCAGTTCCAAGTCTCTTGTAGCTTCTCTCTCAAGTTCTCTCTTCTCATCCGCAGTCAGATCACTTTTCGCTTTCGGAATATTGACAAACAGAATCATGAGCAACAATGATGCGGTCCCCGCCGCAACGCCGAACCAGAAGGTATTCTTGTAGCTTCTCCTCAATCCCTGGTATGGAGCTGTCTCGGATTGTATTATATCTGTAAGCCCTAAACAGACCGCAATACCCAGCTGCAACACAGAATTGATAAGGCCACCACCAAGTCCTTGCCTCTCACTCGGCAACTGCGTCGTAATGAAAATGGTAGCAATGTTGAAGGTAATATCAATTCCAATAGTCGCGAAGATCATGGCCGGAAAAACGTACGCCCAATAATTCCCACCTACTGGCACCAAGGCCAGCAGCATCGAAGCTCCAATCCAGCCGAATCCCGAAAAGATGAGCAAAGCTCGTCCGGGAAGGAGATGCAGGATGAAGCCGCCAAGGGTGGACAGGATGAGCCCCCCGAGGACCATTGGGACGTACCATGCCACGACCTGCAGTGGGGTTGCTCCCATGATGTTCTGCAAGTATTGCGTGCCGTAAAGGAGGTAGACGCCCAGGACACCAAAGTTGAATAGGAGACTGATGTTCAGAGGCGTCATACTTTTGACAGCGAAGATGTCGGGTGGGAGTAGGGGCATTTCGGCAACCCAGCCTTCGACGTAGACGGCACCGCCGAGAAGGAGGATCCCGATGACCAGCAGCGTGGGTATATATGGACTCCTCCAGCCGTCTGGCGCGTGTGAGCTATCGGTAAGCGCGAAGACGACCAGGACCAATCCAGAGACAATAAGTGCGGCTCCTGCCCAATCCATTTTGATGCCATTCTTTCTTTTCTCAGCAGAGTCCGAAGGTATCGCAAAATACGACATGACGGTCGTTACTGAGGTGAACGCGGCGCCAATCCAGAAGTACCAGCCCCAGTGTAAAAATTGGCCAACCAAGCCGGAAAAGAAAATGCCAAAGAAGAATCCGATTACTGCACAAGCCCCGTACAAGCTGAAGACAAGGTTCTTTCTCGGACCCGGCCTGTATACGCTGCCTAGGAGCATCACTCCTGTAGGAAGGTATGCGGCCGAGCCAAGGCCTTGCAATGCTCTGCAGAAGTCCAGCATAAGCGGATTGATGGAGAAGCCGGCAATGAGAGACCAGACAGTAAGCCAAGCCAGACCGGAGATGTAGACGACGAAGCCGCCGTACATGTCGCCCAATCTTCCAAAGACCAACAGTGTCGATGCGATGGCGAGGGAGAAAGCGCTGGCAGGCCACACGCTCGAAGCTTGTGGGATGTTGAGAGCTTTGATTAATGTCGGAATGATGACGTTAAAGCCGGAAACGAAATATTCGGTCATGACCTGCGACATGAGGACGGAGAAGATGAAAGCGAGCTCTGCCCATAGGGTGGGAAATCCGGCGGGACGTTCTCTCCCTAGCCGTTCGATGCGTGCCTCGAGTGATTCTTCCTCGTCATTTTCGAAAGTCTGATCCTTTTCCGGTTCGGGACGGAGGACAGTGGCTACAGTACTCATTTGTTCCACGTATGCCATGATTCAAGAGGCGTAACAGGTTGCTCAACACAGAGCAAGCAAGAAATATCAAAGAGATAGGAAGGACAATGGTATTCTTGGAAGGTAGGTCGCTGCTAGAGACAGCACACTAGCGCATATGAAACAGACCTCTCTGGTCAAGGGTGTACCAACATAGAGCTACTATGTCACCACGGGCAGGATGCCAGGGAGATTGAGGGACAGTCCATTCAAAATCTTGACGAACGACGATTGACGAGACAAAAAGAGAGACAAGATGAAGAGTCGAACGCAACATATCTACTGACACAACGCAATGGTTTGCTAATTTACCTCCCTGCCTGAAAGTGCTTGATTCGTAATAAGCCCTCGACTTTTCTCCTCCCCCCGTGGCCTGATGGGCTGGCGGGTTCGGGTGGATGCCGCAAGAGAGCTTTTCAGCTCCCTTCATGGCTCACTGCTGATGTAAGGTCTTGGCAGCAGTCCGGCTCCGACAGCATTTCTCGGATCCGGCCCGGGTTGGGCTCTTCGATACCACATCAAGATTCACTTTTGGTAGCATACCTTTCCTAAGGTATATGCGCTCTGCCTCGGTTCAGCTATCGCACGATGCTTCTTACTAGCGCACGTATATCAAAGAGTACGAGAGACTAGCATTGACGTTTTTTCTATTGTGCGTTGGCACGGCATCCGAACGAGATAATGTGCTTGCGGCTCATTCATCGATGAACCCTTGAGTCGTCCTGTTCTAATTTGACTTGCCTCGTGCACGTTGTTGATTCTGGTTTCCTACAGAAGCCATTTTATTCTAGTCGATAGGAATCCGGATTCTAGGTATCCGGCGTAGCGATATCGGGGCACGCCTCGCGATGAGCCTTGCTGCGCCACTACGTCTAGCGACAGGCAAGCAATCCCAAGCCATCCCCGGAGATCTTCCCTTCCACCGACCAGAAGGACTCTAGCGAACGAACAAGCGTCTGTCGGTAGTTATCGATGGAGTTCTAAAAGAGAGAGTGTGTGAGAGGGGTATGTGTCGTGTATTCCCACACGTCTGAATTTCTCTCACTTGCTTCCTCGACTCTGCCTTCATCACGTTTCATCTACATTTAGTTATGCTACATGGTCGCTCCCTCTCCGCGCTGGGTGATCCGCGATGGGTCTCTGCCTCCCCTCATTTCGCAACTTATGCCCCTCTGGTCGTGCTGTCGTTGCTTGTCCTCAGTGTTATCCAGGTCGCGCTGGGTACCGTGTGGGTTTCTAAAACGCTACCATCCTTGACTTTGTACGTTCTATGGCTCTTTCTATCTCCCTGTGAGGGAACATGTCATGAGTGAGGGTTATGGATATAACCGTCTGTCGCTGACGCTCGAGAGCACCATACAGCACAGGCATGCTGCAGCCCGTCATTCTCCCGAGCCTCTCATTCTTCAATGCGATCCCATCAGCACAGCTACACATCTTCGCACGCTCCAACAAACCCATGATGGTGATCTGCTTTTCGAGCCCAATGGCCTTGCTGTACCTCGCATCTGCCATCGTCTCTCTCGTGTCATGCTCTACCGGCACCGAAAGTTTCCGGCGTACGGAATGTCCTGTTAACTACGACTTTGGGGGCCCCAGCCAGCCTTTGTGGGATGCCATGGTGGCGTTGTGGCTCTGTAGCGCGGTCGGGTACGTGTTGCATGTGGCTATGGCGTGGAAGGTGAGGAGGGTACTCAAGAGGAATGTGAGAAATGCCGGGGGGGATGTGAATGCGGCGGAATTGGTTGTCGTGGATCCGGAAACCAAGACGAGAATGGAACAGGAGACAATGGATAGGCGGGCGAGGCTTGTTGATCTTTGAGTGACAAGGACGTACGCCGAACAGAGCTTAAAAGCAGGATGTGTCGAAGGCATTCTCAATTTGGTTGAAGGTTCACAGCGAGGCCTGTTTACAACTGCGTTTTTCTCCTACATTCAACGCACCCGTCGTTGGAATACGGGTCAATTCATCGAATGTATATCATCCGCTACAATCAATTGAAGATGCTTTCAATTTCGTGAGAAGGCTGCTCCAACGAGCTAAATGACCTCCCATACCCAGTTCATGCGTTACTTTTGTCTTTCCAGGTGTAGATATAATGCCAAACTCCACCCATATGATTACGACTCCTTGACACTTTCTGTATCTTGCTCGCATCTTCTGATAACAAAACCACCTTGCAGCTCAGAACATCTCTTCACGCTGATAGCCAATCCAAGAATTCTGGTGTAAAATAGCTCACCACAATACCCGCCCCCGCTCTCAATATCCCCTCCGTACTCTCAAATGCCATTGTCTTGAGATCAAACACGCCTGCCTTTGCACCTGCATGTATCATGGCAAACTCCCCACTGACCTGATACGCGGCGATAGGCATATCTTTCCCCAGCTCCTTCGCATCGCTGATGATATCAAGATATGAGCTCGCTGGCTTTACCATAATGATGTCCGCACCCTCCGCAATATCCCGAACAATCGCACGGCGTGCAAGGCCGCGCCCACCAGGTGGGAGCTGGTAGCATTTCCGGTCGCCGAAAGAGGGGCAGGAGCCTGCTGCATCACGGAAAGGGCCGTAAAGACACCCCGAGAATTTTGCAGAGTATGACATCAGGTTAACACGGTGTGCGATTCCCGCTTCGATAAGCTTTAGCTTTATGGCGCGGACGCGACCGTCGTTCATGTCTGACGGAGCAACGCAATGGGCACCTGCTTCGGCATAGGCCATTGCGACATCCGAGATGCGTTCGACGGACATAGCGTTGTTAAGGGAGCCATCGTCGCGGAGGATACCGCAGTGGCCGTGGGAGGTATATTCGCAGAGGCAGACATCGGCGACGATGAAGAGGTTTGGAAAGGTACGACGTAGGAGGCGGATGGCGGAAATGACGGGGCCGGATGGGTCATCGGCGGCCGTGCCGAGGGCATCCTTCGCTGAGGGGGCAAGTGGGACGCCGAAGAGGATTACTGAGCGGAGGCCTTTTGCAACGAGGGGGGTGAGGAAGGGGACGAGACGGTTGAGGCCACGGCGGTGTTGGTTGGGGAGGGAGGGTATGGGTGTTTCTTCGTCTGGATTGTCTGTGATGAAGAGGGGATATATGAGCATTGCCTGGGAGATCTCGTTAGGAGTGTGTTCGATTGTAGGGCAAGGTTAGGTATACCTTGGTCAATTGTCTCTCAGCTTGCCACGCTCGACTCAAAGGATGACTGTATCCGCCATGAAGTTGTGATGAAATGTCGCCGGCTATGCTGACGCTGGTCGCGGCTGTAGACGTGTATGATCTTGCAGCAGAAGGCGCCACAGAACTCCTGTCATCCCCACGACTATCGCGGTACGCAATATCTTGGACCAATGTCGAGAAAGACATTATGGTAATGAATTGGCGGTGGGCAGTGTGTTCTCCTTACAGTCGAGTTCTTCAAACCGCAAGGTCGCCGGCCTCAAGGACGAGAGAAGTATTTCTCAAAGGAAATTGCGAATCGCGAGAGCGCTCAAGTTCAACCGTTCAAGGGTCTTGAGTCGCAATGTCAAAGATGGTTCGTCGCGACACTGCGCTGGCTGATCTGTGTGCGGTATGGTTTAGGAAAATTGAGTAACGCGTACGGGGCGAGTTCGGTGGGGATGTGGGGACCGGACGTCAAGTCCGTCGACTATTTGTAGGATTCCAAAGATTCTTCCAAGTTGAATGTTCAATGGAATTTCGGAGCGGATATTTACTTCGTATGTGAAATTCGCTTATGTTTTGAAGTACTGTGATTGGTTGTATCCACCTCGGCTTCAAGTCCGACGGATGGGCATGGGAATGACGATTGATCACGTGACATCTAACAAAGTTACCAAGGACAAGGTCTTACGGTACTTTAGCCTTCTCACGTAGTTCAAGTTCTTCAGCAAGCATGACTTCAGCGGCGAATTCTACCGAAATGGTAGCTGATACCGTCGGTGTTGAGAAGCAGTGCGGTGTGACCTTATCAACGAGCGCGCAATGCGCGAGGAGCTTGACATGCGAGCGCCACTCTTTTGCAGCGAAGCACGCTGTACCTGGCAGAAGTCTTCCCTACGATATGCTATTGCAGGCTTATCAGAAGATGAACCAAATAGAGACATAAAGTATTTCCATCTACTGTAAATTGCTGGTAAGAGAGCTACCCAATGTTTGAGAACACTTCAACTGATGCATGAGGCCGTCGATCCGCCATGCATAGCTGAAGAAGAAATAGAGATCTATTCAACTCCAACAAGCCTTCCGCTATGAAAATACGCGGTAGCGTCCTACATTATCTGTTACTGTCATTACTCATGACTTCAGACTGGTCGATCGATTGGCTAACTGGTCCGAGATCCGTCTCGACTCGTTTTGTTGCCCTAGCGGACTGAACGTGCCCTTCGGCCGGCGGCTTCGGCCGGCACCAGCATGCGGTCAATCGTGCGTGTTACCACCACCTCGAAGGATTGGAAACCATTTCAGGAGTTGCTTTGTTACGTGCGACTCACGTACGAACGGAACTTCTCTTGTCATTATGTGCAACAACCAAATCCATATATACAAACAACGCTGTCCTTATTCGATCTGCAGGTGTTGCCCGCTTGTTTGCTCACACCTTCCCTCCGCTTCCTGACAGTAGTTCATATCCTGTGTCGTTGCCCTCCCCCAAATCCGCTGTCCCTATAGACAACCACCCAGAGTATAAGCGCTCCGTCATGGATAACTTCGCGCTCATTGAACGCGCGGGATAGTGTCGACCCGAAACCGGGTATTCGTGTTTATTCCGCAGCCCCTTCTGGAAGCATAAGTATTTGGACTTCGTATCAAGATTAGGATGCTGAAATGATTGCCAATCAGCTGCTAGGCATTTTCGTGGCTGATCCTCATTGTTCCCACAAGAACTTGCGTGACTGAGTGCGGCTTAGTTAGACAAGCACATAGGGCCGCAACATAGTCTTACTCCAGTCAGGCAAGCGACCGCCACCAATTCTGACCACAGGACCTAGGAATTTGTATTCATCTTGCGCTCGTGGGCGGAGGAGGAAGAGACATGAGCCACCGAGCAGAGCGACGACAATGTCATCCAGCCTGGCTTCTCGAGGAACCAATAACTCCAACCTTTCATGTTCTGTTGAAGTCTTTAAAACCGAAGGACGTCGAGGCCAAGAGTCTCCAAGTTTAGCACATTTACCCAAAACGAAGCAATTGGACTCAATCATCTCCACGTAATTGGCGTCCATGCATTTGAGATCCGGGGAAATTTCGGCTTTCTGGTCTCGTTTCGACCGAGCAGTTATTACCTCTAGTGGTGTACCTACCTGCACACCCTCGAGTGTCAATTTTCCATATTCATTTAGATCTTGAATGGGAGCTTCGCCGATCCTCTCACGCTCTGGCTTGTCATCCGGCGCGCAATGCACAATCGACCTCCTGTTGCATCGACGCCAGTCCGTGACCCAGGATGGCAGATCTTTAGCTCGATTACGGCGACTCTCGAAAATCTGGAGCACATCAAGGTTTCGGTCGAGGTTGATCAAATATTTGACCACATCCTGATAGACTTCTGACACGGACTTGGTATAGCTGATCGGAAACTCCGCACCCTGGATATCGGGGCGAATTTCCACATAGTACTTTGTTGTAGGACTTGTAATGATGCCCAAGACGCCATAGACCTTATCTCGAGGGTCTGTTTCTTCGAAGTTGACGCCTTCGTTGAGCACTTGGAGCCAGTGGGCGCTGTATCTCAAACGTTGCCTCGGCGGCTCGTAGTCATAGCAGTCTGTGCCTGCATGCTGACATGAATTTGCCAGGACAGACACACTGGCAGGCACAAGCAACCTTTGTCGTTCAGTCTCATCTCCTTGACGCCGGTCCGGCCGGGAAGCAAGTCCTGCCTGCAGCGGATTGGACAAGAGCCACTGCTCAAAGGCCGAAAATAGCCGCGTGGCTGTGAGGAAGTCACGAAGGCTTATCGTCTGCCCGCCACAGTAGAGTTTCAAATTGCTGGTCCCAAATACCTCCTGACGCACCCATGTCCGGCGAAACCATGGTCGCCTGAGGTAATCATCCGCAACCCTGACTATCTTGGAGACATTTTCGAGGCATTCTGGGTCGTGCGGCCGGCCACCATCCTCCAAGCAATACTTTATGGCCGCATGTGGCCTTTGCTTGGGATGTCGGGAATCGTCGTCGCTCTCGTCGGTCAAGGCGCGATAAAGGGCTCTTGTCCAATCATCGGCACGTCCAATCCAGGCAATGACTAGATCTGCCTTCTCGAAGATTCGAAGCATGTTTCGTACCTGTTGGGCTTTCTCTACTGGGTCTGCCTGATTTATGCATAAAGCGTCACACCAGATACGTACGGGCTCTCGCTCTTTGCGCAGATCCAACAAAGCTGAGGCGAGACTGTCGTTCACCGGAACCGCAACTCTGTTGCAGGTAATGATTTTTGTCGCTTCACCACGGCCCCACGAGTAGGAGAGAGCACTGTACGTAACGATGTTGGATGTTCCCAATACCGCCACCCCGGGGTTGTGGATTAATTCGGCAGTCCACAGCTCGCAGCAGAGCGGCTCATTGGAAGTTGCGGGAAGTATGGTAACAACTCTTGTCTGCCATGGTTTCAGAGGTTGATAAAGATCCTTGACGTTTGATTTGGCTGCATCGAGTGCGTCAGGGTCAGCGTCCGGTACAAGTGCGGATGCCGGTAGCCGTGTCTCCCGCAACCGATTTCCCCCAAGCGTTCTGAACCAGCACCCGCAGACGCCAGATCCTGGCGTCCGCAGATTTCTGGTATCTCCCCGTCCCCATTCTAACGTTCTTCGGCTCGGCATCCAAGCCATCTTGAGATCGAGACAGCCTAGAAGTGTTTACAGAGTCGTCTGAACGAGTGAATTCGAGTCATTATCGCGCTGTGCTGGAGCTGCTCATTGAGCGGAGTTATCCTGACCGGACCCGACCTTGCTCTTTGATCAGGTAATAGGCGTCCGCTATGTTCGTCTGGCTCACAAGATAAGGTACAGAACACGTACTAGTCCTGACCATTAACTTCCAAACTCTTTCGGTAGTCAACTGGTACCAGCGAGGTCGTCGGCTTTTGACAACGATGATATTACCAATACCTTCGAGAACAAGGTTAAGGGGGAAAGCCGCGATCAAGCTCGTTGATGTGCTCCGAGTTGGTTGTCTATGAAGTTCTTGACCACTTGTGAGGAAGCTCGTTCCTGGCCAATCAATCAATCAGTTGCTTGATTGGGCAGGCCAAAGCTTGAGAACACTCTATTTGGACATGAACCACAGTATCAGGCCAGAGTCTGTGGCCAACAGAAATGCAAGAGTAACGCGGGAACAGACAAGGCTGCAGATGATAAAAATAGCCCAATTTCGCACCATTCCTAAAACAGAACCACTCAAAAAGCATAGAGACGACAACGAGAGAAACCTCTTGTCATTGTCATAAATGTAGCTAGTATGTAGCCTGTACAGATTCCTACATATCCACATTCAAAGCCCAGGAGTTATGCATGGTCAAAATCGAGTAAGAAATTCTAGTGCACGGAAGTTAGACATTCAACAGAAAGCTGCTAGCCCGGGCGGCGTAAATCTACTGTTTCGATTGTGCTTTGACATTCATGTTAGCCATTTATCTGAAAACAGGTCTTTACCTTCATGATCATTTCCCGCAGCTTGCAGAAAGCTTTTCAGCCATGTATATCTACCATGTCTCGCGACAGAGCGGCCTTGACCTCCTATCGCACTTTCAGCAACCTCTCCATCGTCCGAAACCCTCTCGAAATGGATAACAGTCCAGACCTCTTCCGTTATACCTCTGGTAGATGGATGTACGTCTTCGGGGGTAACTCAAGGCGTGCGCAGCTAATGCCCGGACGTGATAGATACAACGAACCTCTACGCCTTAACGAACGGATCCTCCACTTCGACGTCGCCAAGCTCAAGAAAGCCGCTGCCGCGGCTGTCGGCAAAGATGCAGCAGGCGTCCAAAGCCTCCATAAACTTGCCGAAGGCGGTTTCAATAGAGTCTTTGAGCTCACGATCGATGGTCTTCAAGTTGTCGTAAGACTTCCATATCCTTCAACATATCCGAAGCACTTCTCTGTTGCTAGTGAAGTAGCTACTATGGACCTTGTCAGATCACATGGTGTACCAGTTCCGAAGGTTCTGGACTATTCGACTACATGTCACAATGCGGTGGGCGCCGAGTACATAATCATGGAGAAGGTCAATGGCAGAGATCTGGGAGATATCTGGTACGAACTTTCGGAAAAGGAGCGAATCAAAGTCGTAGCCCAAGTCGCGATGGTGGAATCGGTCTTGTTCTCTATTTCCTTTCCTGGATCCGGAAGCGTCTACTACAAGCGCGATCTGGAAGATGGCACCGAAGCTGTGAATATTGCAGCAGGTGAAGGCGCAGGCGAAAGTGCCGGACAGTTGTGTATCGGCCCCGATGTGGCACAGACATGGTGGTACGACAAGCGGGATCAGTTGTCAGTCTCCCGTGGACCATGTAAGCATGAACCCTACACGAGACGTTACTCCAATTCGATATTGCTCACACTATGAACAGTCTTGCAGGCAGACCAAACCTTCGTAGCCGGCGCGACAAAGGAGTTGGCATGGCTCAAAACGCACGCTCGTCCTCGTCTTCCTTACATTATCCCGCACAGAGAACTTTACGACTACCAAAAGGTGTCTCCGGCGGAACATGTAGCCAGTGTCGAAAAATATCTCCAAATTGCTCCTCATCTAGTGCCCAGCAGCGAAGACTACTTGCTGCGGCCGACTCTACGTCATCCTGATTTACAGCCACGCAACATTTTTGTCGCAGATGATTTCACTATTACTAGCATAATCGACTGGCAGCACTGTTCAGTCTTGCCTCTAATCCTTCAGGCAGGTATACCAGAATACTTCCAGAATTTCGGAGACAGTGAATCACTCCGACTGAAGAAGCCATCTCCTCCCGAAATTTCCAACATGAGCGATGCAGACCAAGCGCAAGCATTGGAGCAGTACCGGAGACGGCAGCTTCACTACTATTACTTTGTTGCCACGTACAAGTACAACAAACCCCACTTCGACGCACTTTGCCTGGACTCAACCATGCCGAAGCAGAAACTCCAGCACTACGCAAGCACTCCCTGGGAAGGCGACAACATCACTCTCAAGGCGGAGCTGATTCGTGCAGTCAGGAACTGGCCAGAGCTTACTGCAGGCAAGGACGGCAACGTTCCTGCGTGCCCGATACACTTCTCAGACGAAGAAGCAGGAGAGTGCTTGCGCATTGAAGCGGAGCAAAACCACATCGATTTGCAGATGGAGAAGATACGGGACCGGATTGGGATCAGTACCGATGGCTGGACCTCCAATGAAAGATACGAGGACGCTCTTGAGGAGAATGAGCATGTGAAGGCAGAAGCCCTAGATGGAGAGGATGAGGCTACGAGGAGCGAGGTCCTCGAGAATTGGCCTTTCGATGATCACGAGGAGTTTCCAGACGGAATAGGACTAGTACAGCCTTCCGCCCTTCTTTCTAGCGTGGTTGCCACCCACACCAACGACACCTCTCTCAGAGATGCCTACGGATGCCTACAGGTGCCTACAGATGAGCCACAGGGACCTACGGTACAGTGACTCAGGACATCTTGCCCTTGGAAGGTATAAGGATGCGTATACCTCGCCGTCTAGCTAGGACAGTCAGATTAATACATTCATTTCAAACCCAATTTCTGGCTCACCGGAAAAGTCCCACAGAAGCAGACCTTGACGATCAAAGTTTAGCACCATCTCGTTCCACCTAGAATGGAGATTGATGGTAGTTTGCTCGTTGTTCGAGAGATTGAGAGCTTTCCCCCATAACCCACCGCCTCTTTCTACATGGTTGTGTTCTTCAGACTCCACAATAAGAATTCTGCACTTTGTTGCCAGAAAAAATGTCTACAGTACCGTTCCAAGTGTACCTCCCTGGGGCTCGCCCCCCTAGCTGCGTATTAGGTACAATGATACCCTCGCTGCTATTCTTTGAGGTAGCTGGCCTAGCTACCTGCTTACTGGCATTTTACTGCTCTTCTCTGCCCTATCTACAGCCATTTCAGCAGCCTCTGGCCCAGTGAGTGACCTGGCACAGGTCTCGCTGTGAGTATTTCTAAACTTCGCCTATTTTGGCTTCTGTATTTTATCTAGCAGGCGTGTTGGTAGTAAATCGTCCTGGGCAAGCTAGCCTGCGCAGTTAACTGAAACCTCTGGACAGCGCGAAGTCTTGTAAACAAGCTAGACAAGCCTTTCCGGACTCGAAACCCTCACCCTCTTTGGGCGGAAGTAACCAAGGCTGTGCAGATACGAGGACATGGCGGGTGTGTAACAAAACCTAGATTAGGGCTAGGACTAGACATCTTGCAGGCGGCAGCGAGGTTGATTGAGACTTGAAGGTCATAGGTTTGAAAACGATGGGGTTCTCTTTTGGTGTGTGTGGCTAACAAAATCTAGTTAGGTGCCCTACCGAAGGCCTACCATGCTTAATAGCCGATGTTGCCAGTAGGTGCAATTTGCTTGTCGGAGTTGCCTTGCCCTGAAGCACTCCGGCTATCACGCATCTAGGTTCTCTGTCTCCGCATTGAGAAAGAGTCGTGAACTCCGAAATTTGTAGCACCTGAGCCGTTTTTCGTACTATAGTGTCTGACCTCAAAGTCTCAGGTAGGAACAGTAAAGACCCACGACCCTGCACATATTTCGCGATAGTAGACGCCTTAGTACGAAAATCTGAATTTTGGATGACCGTCTCCGAGGTTGTCAAGTTCATCAGCAGGCAGGTTGTTCAGGTAGTCGCGCTTGCCAGCATTGCGTTTCTTGTTCTCGGACATGAGCAGGAAGAAAAAGGCGATTGCGGAGAACCCACAAAGCCAGACGAGGCCCAAGCTCAGCCCAAAGCCGAGAGGGTAGTGAGGAGCCTGGCGCTCAAGAAAGATGTTGCTTGCGATGAGACCACCGCAGTTGCCGATACCAATCTGCATAGCGGATGAGATGCCTATATGTAACGTCAGCTGAACGAGCGTTTAGCGTACGGAGTGTTATCCAACCTCTCTTGTAATGGCCGCCCATGTTGTTACTCAGCCAAACGATGGTGACTGGCTGAGCAATGTAGCCACCACCAGTGATGAGATACAGGGCGAAATAGCGGGCGCCGACAGGGACATGCTCCATATTCAAGAGTATTGCGTATCCGGTCGTAGCAACGCAGCAACCAATGATGATGGCTCCAAATCGGTGCTTAAGTCGATCTGTCACGACTGCAGTCGTCAGGGCAAGGATAGTGGCGACAATGAAGATCGGGATGCTCATCACTTGAGCATGAATTGACTTCCATCCAAGCTGAGTCAAGATTGTAGGTGTAAAAAAGGATGTAGCGTATCCAGTATTGACTATACCCATGTACATCAAGATCCTGTTTCCCAAGTCAGACTTAAACATTCGAGATTATTGACTTGACTCACCCCAGGTAGATCTTCGGGTCACAGAAGACTCTCTTGGCTGCCTTCTTGTCCCATCGGCTCATCTTGGCATCTGCTGCGTCTACTGCGAGACGGTGGATCAATAACTCGCGTTCTTCCGTGGTAAGGAACCTGGCAGACTCGGGCCAGTCGGGAATGAGCCAAAAAGAGGTGAAAGCGACGACACAAGTGAAGAGCCCTTCAAGGATGAAGATCCAGCGCCAACCACCGTAACCAGCAATACCGGACATGTGGGCAATTGCATATGCAAGAAGCTGTTCGTTGTCAGGTACAAAATCCAGTGTAAGGAATCTTCAGCTTACGCCACTGAAAGCTCCTGCTAGGATACTTGCCGAGAAGAAGAGATTGACACGTAACTGTAGCTCGTAGCGCTGGTAGTACATTGAGAGTAGGTAGATGCAGCCTAAGAACTATGAGATCTCACCCAGTTGGTGAGTTGGGAGGCATACCTGGAAAGAAGCCTGCCTCAAACACTCCCAGCAGAACGCGGCAGACCACGAGACCAGCAAAGGACTGAGTGACGCCTTGACAGATCGTGATGACACCTAGCAGCAAGGTCAAATCTTCTCCATGTCATAGCGAGAGAGGCAACATACCCCAGCAGAACATTATCGCACTTATCCAGACCGATGGTCGAAGTTTCTTCAGTATCATGTTGCTCGGGACTTCGAGGAGGATGTAAGGGATGAAGAACATGAAAAGTGCGATATTGTAGTCTTCTCCTTTCATATTGAGGTCTTTCGTGAGGCCCTGGATCTTGGCATTGCCGATGTTGATGCTGGTGACACGTCAGTAATGTGGGCAGTTAGATGGGAGCTGTGGCACTGGCCGGTCGACGAATGCGCAGAGGAAAAGCAAGAACAAGATGGGCACCAAGTGGATGTCACATTTTCGAATGACTTTCTTCTCGAGTGCGTGATCGATAGATTCGAGAGACTCCCCTAAGTCGCTGAATCGCTTGTCGGAGGGTATAACTTGAAGTTCAGCTTTCTCAGACATTGTGTTGGGGACGTTGTTGTTGGTCCTGGAGAACGAGACCGTCACGAGTAGGCAATATGGGGACTGGGGACAAGGAAGAGGTGATGGTTTCAAGGGAAGTTTGAGTTGGCGGTCAAAAGGCAAGGATAAATGAATTGATGGGGACTGATGAAGGCACGGGATGCAGCTAGAGCACGCAAGAACACAACGAGAGGAACACTCTGATGTTGGACGAACTATTCACTTTTCGAGGCTATCGACATGATATATGATCAGTGCCTTGATTTTACCATCCGCACGCTAAAAGCATTGCATAGAGCATCGCGTTCCAGCATGATGCGAGTTTGGTCAGATGTGGGGAAGGAACGCCTTGAGGTCAATCATTCCCCCCATGGGCAGCGGAAACCGTCCGCCTTGGCTGGCGACTTGGTGATCCCTTTCACACGTTTACGTTGGCTTCACCGCCCTGGCAGTACCACCAATGGCGACGGACATCCCTCCGAACGCCTCCGCAGGCAGATGGTCGCCTTCAGGACACCATAAAACCATGGGATCACATTCCCGTGTTGAATTGCCGGATGCAGGATTTCGAGGAGGGCGGAATTGAATCGCTCTTCGCCTTTTTCTCTTGGACAGCTTGCCCTACAATGCACAGCATAAGTTTCACGCAGAGCATCTCATTCGTGTGCTCCAGACCAGGGTTGTACTTGTTGTCGCCTGCACACCTTGACCCCGTCAAAAGACCCTGCGTGTGAATCTGTCGGTGCTATCGTGGTACCATGCATCGTCCCGCCTCTAGGATTCGGTTGGCTTCACGAACTCGCGTTCGGAAATTTTCAAGATTTGTGTCCAATTCCTCCGCACTTTACGCATCCGTTTCCTTTGGTGTGACAGGCCATGTCCATCAACAAAGCCTAACGTCTCCAAAGTCACTCCGCTCCTGCAATGCTCCAAAGTTCCCCTTCCTTTCCTTCACCGCAAGCGATGGACCGACCTCTACACCACAGACGCAGATCACGCCCATGCCAAGCGGGTCGATTGGAAAGCTCGCCGGTCCGAAAATCCAGATGCGGTAAGACATGGCCAATGCAGTTCATGCAGGAAGATATCAAATCATGATTTACTACGTCCGAGAAGTTAGATGAGGGCATATTCCAGGACAAAATGAGGCTCTAGCCTTCCAAACGGATCTTAGAAGAAATGTAGTCAAAGTACGCTGCGGTTGGTCAACTGGATGTCTACCACTTTCAAAATTTGCTTGCCTTGCGCATTCATCATTTATGTTCCTTGGATTCGCCTGGTTGGAACCACAAGATTTGCAAGACTCAGTACCACACTTGACCCTTGGGTTGGCTTGCAGATTCTTCTTCAGCGGATACCCGCATCGGACCCTGTCTATATCGCCCAAACTGTTCACAGCGCATCAAGTTTGTGATCGGATTATCTCTTGTTGTGATGGCGCGTCCAAAAATATTCAAGGCTGATTCTAAAAGCGGCAATGAAGCACGTAAGAGAAGCACATCACTAGTGGTTGAACTCTCTGATTGTGACAGCTGTCGCTCGTCCGTTACACTTATCATATCCACTGTACAGCCCGAAATGCCGTGTGAGTGTGCCAATGATGGGACTCAAGCCAACTACTGACTTGAGCAACCTCGGTCGAACAATTTGACATTACGCTATGTCACTCATCTTTTGGTCTACAATATGTAGGGTACAAGCATAACCTATTGCCTTTTGGACTCCTGGCGCTCCTCAACCTGCTCCTAGAGTCACACCAACGAACTTCCTCGGCGCCACTCAAGCTAGCGGCCGAGCCAATGCTCTCTATACACGTCTCCTGCGTGTACCTATCTTTTCAAAGGAAGAGCTCCTCATCAACCTTTGCATTTTCCCAATACTCCCTCCCACGCCTGGAGCGTAATTGATCCTTTCAGCGACTTCTGCACCCTCCCTTTTGTGTAATTACTGCAAGCCCAAAACTCCATTGCTAACGATTCCGGCAACACATACCCGAGCTTCGTTCCTGAGAAGTTCAAAACTACCAACCACCTCTCACTACTCTCACTCATCCTTCCATAGGCGAAGATGCTTGGGTCTTCAGGCGAGGTCTCTTGGAAGTCACCATAAACGAAGACTTCCTTCTGCTCCTTTCCGTGCAGTAAAGCGTTCTGCCAGAACTGCCAGACCGACAACTCTCTCTCGTCTTGGGCTTTCATCTGGTCCTCAACGTTGATAGTGCAATAGCCGTCCATCACCCGCATCCATGGCTTGATGTTCTCCGTACAGAAGCCTGCATTAGGCCCACTGTTCCACTGCATTGGCGTTCTGGAGTGGTCGCGAGCCTTCATGTGGATGACCTTCCGCCCATGCGCCAACCTCTCCTCGTCATCGCCGTACAAAGCCTTGCACTTCTTCCAGTAGTTGATTGTCTCAATGTCTTTATATTCGGTCTCGATGTCCCACTCGCGGGGCGCATTGCGAATGCCGATCTCTTCGCCTTGGTAGACGAAGAGTGTGCCGGAAAGTGTCGTCTGCATCAACGCTAGCAGTTTCGCACCTTTATCGCGTAATTGATCACTATCATCAGTATACCTTGAGACGCTCCGTGGGTTGTCGTGATTCTCAATGAAGACCGAGTTCCAGCCGTCATGCTCGATCATGGCTCGCTGCCACTTCGAGATAAGCCTCTTGAACACATGGACATCCCACGGCTTGAGAGCCATCCTCACATTCGGCTTGTCAATATCCACAACGTCAAAGATGAAAATCATATTCAACTCGCCTGCCTTACTCCCAACAGTCCGCAGTATCTCGTCAATGTCCGAGACTCCAGGCATCTCCCCAACAGTAACCGCGTCATATTTACTCAACACCTCTCTATTCATCTCCTGCAGATACTCGTGCATCCTTGGCCCATTCACAAAGTACTTCTGTCCAGGCTGGTACTTATGACTTGGGTCGATCGTCGGATCCGCATCCGGAAACAGTGGGTCCTTCGAAATCATGTTGATGACATCCATCCTGAATCCAGAGACCCCACGCCGCATCCAGAAATGCATCACATCGTACACCGCGGCCCGCACCTCGGGGTTCTCCCAGTTCAGATCCGGCTGCTCGGGCGTGAAGATACTAAGATAGTACTCCCCAGTCTCCGTGTCGTATGTCCAGGCCGAATTGGCTTCGCCTAGGATCTGCGCCCAATTATTCGGTGGTTCCGAACTGGCCTTCGGTGGCTTCCAGATATACCAATCTCGCTTCGGGTTCGTCTTTGAGGACCGCGATTCGAGGAACCATGGATGCATGTTCGAGGTATGGTTGACAACTAGATCCATCATCAACTTCATACCGCGCTTCTTGAGCTCGGCAATGAGCTCGTCAACATCGGCGAGGGAGCCGTACATTGGGTCAACGTCCTTGTAGTCCGCAATGTCGTAGCCCATGTCTGCCTGTGGACTTTTGTAGATCGGAGACGTCCAGACAATGTCGATGCCAAGTTGCTTCAGATAGTCGAGCCTCGAGGTGATGCCCTTCACGTCGCCCCAGCCGTCGCCGTTGCTGTCTTGGAATGAGGACGGGTAGATTTGGTAGATGATAGACTCCTTCCACCAGCGGTGAGCGTCTTTGCCAAAGGGTGCCATGCTAGGATCTATTCAAGGTCCTTTCCAGTCAGATCACTTGCGTCCCGCTTACAGAATCCAGCTATCGCTGTAGAAATAGCCTATATGGTGTAGAGGGAATTTTAATGTCTCAAGCAAGAAAAAGATCAACGCTCTTCAGCCCCAATTTAGGTTCCTTTCATTCTCAACGTGAAGCGTCGCTGGGCAGAAGCACAACCACAGGCCAGACGACTTTGCTCCTACAAATTGCTAAATACTTCCGGCCTACGTAAATATAGAGCCTACAGCTACGTCGTGGCCTCAACGATGCGCATGATGTCATTGATGGTGATTTCGCATATGGTGCATTTGTACCTTGCAGATTCCCCCTTGGTTGGTCTACAAGTCGGCCCAAATTCTGCACTATGATAGGGTCGGAGCGGTGGAGCTACACATTGTAGTGGGCCCGCTCTGACTTCTGTAGGCCACTAGGACAGGACGATCAACGGCTCGGCCGCCGTATGGGGCTTCCACAATTTCCCAGGGGCCCACTGTAGCTATCATGTCTTCCTCCCTCGCTTTCCCATTCTTCCTTTTCAAAACTAACACTCCAGGCTCGTCAACCGCCCCCAACGTCTACCTCGACACCCCCCCCAAACGACATGGTCTGTCTACCGCACACTGCTGTGCGTTCATTCTAAATCAGCCCCTTGGAGAGAAAAACAGTAACCCCAGACATTACGAATGTCATCCGCCACCAGTATGCCTACATCGAGCCAATGGTACGACCGTCACCGCAAGTGCGAGGACGGCAACTCCCACGAGGGAAAGCTTGAATTGATCACCTGGACATCCACGGCTGGCGGTGACCGCATGGGATGGGGCAATTGCCTCGCCACCGAATCCGACGAGCTGAAGGAAAAATTCGAGAAGGAATTCGACTCCAACGAAGAGAAGATGTACGACTACTGGCCACAGGGCTTCCGGTGGACATGTTGCGGAACAACAGGAGATCAACTATTCGGATGTGATCACCATGGAGACGGAAGCACGCCATGTAGTTGTGATTTTTGCAAGGTTAGTACTTTAGGTGTTGCCCGAGATTGAGAGAGCTTAGTCGACATGGAGTAAAGGCATTGACTTACCAGAATCGGCAGATGGGCAAACCAATTCCGGACTCCATCCATAGAGAGCGGACGGAATCTTCTGCCGGAAAGGGGCTGACACTCTCCAGAGGTCCAGACCCAAGAAGCTTCAACAAGAGCCAGGGCCGTATAGCGGAGATCATGCGCTCGGTCTTGGGGGAGCCCTGAAAGTCCTTACATAGCGTGAAATGGTTGGCTGTTCAGAGGCCTCCTCTTTTGGCTTCACCTCAGACGTTCTGTATTGGTGTTTTTGAATCTGGTCAAAGTAGCGAATTGTAGGCGATGGAGGTATCGAGAATTGCCTAATTGGGAAGATCCTTCCGCGGAGTAGAATATAGGAGTAATCTACATCTTCCTTATTTACGTCGCTTGACGCGCTGTCCCCCTACCAATGCAGTTACGAATTGGGCCTCAGCCACAGCCCTGGCATGCCCGAGACCACCCCGTTCCTCCACCACCCGTAGACATTTGCACACGGAAGCAACTGTCTTGTCTATCTACCTGCCTGAGGCCCTTGCTGCCTGATACCTCTGCCTAGCTGAACTATACAAACGTACGAGCATACGAGCATGCCAATAGCAACCGAAATGCGGCCTACTCACAACACTGACGGCGCCAAAGAGCGTGCTCCGTGTTGCGCGCAGCAGATAAGTGTACATAGAATGGATGGAAGCAGCTGTCTTGTAACTATCTACCTACCAGAGGAGGAGAGGACATCTATCAAACCATTCGGCATCAGAGATAAAGACGATATTAAAGACCCTTCTGAGCCTCTAGGAGACCCCTATCTCTTCATTGAGGGAATAAAGGTTTACGGCTAACCCCACTCTTGCTCCGAACCCTGTTTTATGCCATCAGAGACTACATGCTCATCATGGAGATGCAGAGATATTGGTGGAAAATGACGCTCGAAGCTTTTGAGACATGCGCACCTCGGAAGTCACATTGGTCGACGACAGAAGGTTTCCTGTCCCTCCTCGAGAAGGTAGTCGTCATTACAGATTGCTACGGCAGCGTGAAGATGATTCAATTCAGCTATCCTAAGATAGCAAGGATGAAGAAGGAAAAGGGTTGTGGAAGAGCCGCGTTCTACTGCGCAGATCTCAGAGTGCTCACTTAAACTCTACCACGACGAATCGCTGACTTGAGGTTCTAGAGGCCGAGTTGCCCGGGCTCGCGTGTTGTGTAAGTGAGGTCTGGTTGATCTGCGCGGTGTCACTTTCGTCTTCCATCGATCTGACATTCTGGGCAGAGTCCTCCGTCGCTTCGCAGACGGCAGCGGGATGTCGTCTCGTGCGATTGTAGGTGAGTGAGAACCGCCACCTGCTGTGCAATCCTCTGAATTGCTGTCATTCAAATAAAGAAGCCCATAGCAAGGTGTTTCACGTATTTTCTGCGAGCAGAACGAAATCAAGGAGGCAGGGGTAGGCAGCAGATTCTCGTGGGAGTAAAACAGGTGGATTTGGCTGATTTTGCAAAGCATCGAATGTAGATTGGGTGAGACAATCGACCGTTTCCTCCTTCTCAAAACACCATTGCTTTACCAGGATTGCCAGGCATGGAAACAGCTCGGAGTTACCACCATATTGAGACCCAGCAAAGAATGGCCCAAGCGAAAGCAAAGCAAATCAATCTGCCATTTCCTCCGAGAAGCCATCTTGCGGCACGCCAGCTACAAATCCACCACGCCTCCATCAAGCCCAGGGAGGCGAAATCTAGTCCATCAACAAACTCACTGTTTCCCTCCTACTACATCCTCTCAATGTCCATCCACCTTCCTATTCGCATTCTCATTTGAGTCCAGACTCCCTTTCTCCCTATAATACGGCCTCGGAACATTGTCATAGTAAGGAACCACAATCATATCCTCATCCTCTGTCATGTCCACCATGCGTCGCGTCACTCCCGTAATCGGCGTCTCACTCACGATCAAATTCAGCAACCCAGGTCCCTTCCCCACCTCACTCAGCCCCCTCACAGCCTCTCCAATCTTCTCATATTCCGTCACCATCACGCCCTCACACCCAAACCCCTGCGCCACCACATCATACCGACAACTTGGGCTGAGCTTGCTGATCATCCGTGCCGGCGTCTTAAGACTGTACACAATCTCCTGCCCCGCCAGACTCATGCCCCACGCGTAGTTATTCACTACGACAGTCAGGATCCGCAGCCCGTGCCGCGCGAAAGTGTCTAGCTCGGCGATGTGGAACCCTGCGCTGCCATCGCCGTGTATGTTCACAACCAACCGGCTCGGGTCCGCGACTGCACTGCCCAGCGCGTAGCCCCACCCGTTTCCCAGGAAACCCAGGTAGCCGGTAGCGGCCATGGCAATATGGGGTTTCGCGGCTTCGAGGGCGCCCTGCGCCCAGATGCCGGCTTCGCCGCCGTCCACGGTGATGATGCTGTCCGGGGGCAGGGCGCGCATGACGGCTTGTACGGCGTGATAGGGGTGTAGGCGACCATCAGGTTGGGCCTTTGGGTCGTTGGCATGGGGTGAGGGGAAAGATATGAGGGAGGAGGCTAGTTGAGTCCATTCGCCGTTTTCTTTGAACGGAGAATCTGAGTCTCGGTCTATTTGTGTGAGTGTGGCTTCGAGGAAGCGTGTGGCGTCTGAAATGATGCCTAGGTCAATGGGGTGGGACTTGCCAATCTCAGCGCCGTCGACGTCAACTTGGATGACCTTGCAGTCTGCGTTCGGGATGACGGTGCCGCTACGGCCGCCGAGGAGGAAGCCAGTTCTTGCACCAAGGAGGATGATGAGGTCCGTTTGAGGCTTTCCAATGGCAGGGAGCGCTGCGAGGAGGCCGGCTGGCCCACCTCGAAGCTCATGGCCGTGCGGGATGGTATTGCTGTACTTTGTACTGTAAAAGACTGGCGTGTGAGATTTCTCGGCGAGCTTGAGGAGAAGGTCACCGGTACCGCGAGCACCTGTCCCCGTGATTATGGCAGGCCGAGACGATGCTTTCCACAGTGACAGGAGTTCGTCGACTGCTGCAGGATCAGGGGCCGGTGCCCGGGCTGGCGGCCTTGTTACAGCTCCAAAGGAGATGGCGGACAGTCGTGGAGGCGAGAATAGTACGTCAACTGGGAAGTCGACCAAGACAGGGCCAGGAGCTCCAGAGCTAGCAGTATGAAAGGCGTATGCGACGAGCCTAGGGATCTCCTCAACATTAGTGACGCGGTGGACAAACTTCGTGATTGGTTTGGCGAGGACAACTTGGTCGTGGAAGCCTTGCAGACAGTTCGTTTCTGCATCACGGGAGGGAGGGGAGCTAGTGACGCAGAAAATTGGGCTTCGGTCCGCGAAGGCTGTGGCTAGGCCGGGGACGCCGTTACAGAATCTTTTGGCTCGTCAGTAAGAACGTATAGAACTCTGAAGCGGTATAACTACCCTGAGTTTGCAGTGACGAAGCATACTCCCACCTTGCCTGTGACCTTCGCATACCCCTCGGCGGCCTGGACCGCCACCGTTTCATGACGGGTATCAATCAGATCAATACCAACATTGTCGCATCCTATCAAGAAAGCATCTAAATGACCTCCATGAAGACCAAAAGCGACTTTTACTCCCAACTCAGACAACGACTGTGCTAGGAGGTCGCCTCCTAGCAACTCACGATTCTTCGGCTTTTTGAGCTCAAAATTCGCCATGATGCGTGAGTGTGCCCTTTACATGCTTTGTCCAGTGAGGCAGTCCTATAAAATTCAACATGCGAGCCTGACTCGAGAAAAGCAACATAGTTGAATGGTGGTTGCTGGTTTCTTTTGCGGGGTCAAGCCTCGGATCGACCTAGGCTATTGTACTGTGTCGACTTGGCGGCCTGGTGTCGCCGCGAGAGCGTTAAGGGTGGCGGGAGAGACGCTGAGCAAGCAGCTATAATGGGTAATATGGAGTAGGATAAGGTAGATATGCGCTATGGCAGCTAATGGCAGGCGTCTCGTACATAGACTTCAAGCTGAAGATCCTCTAGATCTCTCAGCTTTAGGGAGACAAGTATGCCCTCTGAAGGATAGGCTTGGCAAGGCTTGGCAGGCCTGACAAACGCCCTAAACGGAGTGTGGGAACGACGCCAAAAAGTGCGTTAGAGGCCGCCGGTTTCTGCCGCCTTCCCATAGATACGCAGTTGCTGGTGGTTAAACTGATACCACACATGCGCCATCGTTCAGAAAATGCGGAATGCGTAAGTTGTTGTTAGGAGCAGTTTGCTGACGCTATGGACCTTTTTAAAGCGAAAATCTCCTAATGGGGGTCCGCCGTGGTGGATGAAGGCTGGTTGGCCGTGGCTTGGCAAGCGTTTGCCCGTACATACGGCAAAGGCAAACAAGATCAGACGCTTGGCGCCATGAAACATCCAGCTGTACCATTCCCTCGGTGGTAACTACCAGTGGGATCGGGACAAAAAGTGCAGATGACAAAATCGCCTGTGGAAATGCGCACTTCACGACCTCACACAATTTGTATGAGCACACATGAGAGCTCGATTCCCTTCCTACACCGTGACCTCGCCGCTGCCGCCTATTTTACCTCGCTGTCGCTTCTAAATCGGGAAACTTGTTAGGGGCAATAGAGCCCAAGTGTCACTTTACACCTGCACGCCCATGAGATGCACACCTATGAGATACGCGCATAAGATGCACGCCCATGAAGTACACGCCGATGAGATACACGCCCGCAAGATGCTCGCTTATGAGGTGCACACCCATGAGATGCACACCCATAAAGAACACGCGTTTGAGGTTCATGCCAATGAGATGCAGCTCATGAGGTACACACATGAGGTGCACGCCAGTGAGATGCACGTTTATGAGGTACACACCCATGAGGTACACTCCTATGAGGGTGTACGCTCATGAGGTGGGGTACACGCCTATGAGATGCACGCCCGTGACACGCACGCCTGTGAGATACACGCCTATGAGGTGCACGCCTATGAGATACACGTTTATGACGTACACCCACATGAGATGCACACCTATGAGGTACACGCCCATGAGATGCACGCCCATAAGGTAGAGCTTGTGAAGTGCACGCCCGTGAGGCACGCGCTCATGAGATACACGCCTGTGAGGTACACGCCCATGAGATACACGCCTGTGAGATGCACACCCATAAGGTAGACGTCTGTGGGGTGCACGCCCGTGAGGTACACGCCCGTGAGATGCACACCCTGTGAGATGCAACACCATGTGAGATGCACACCCTGTGAGATGCTCGCCATGAGATGCACGCCTATGAAAACACCCGCCTACGAGATGCACATTCGCGAGATGTATGCCTGTGACACATACACCCACTGTAGCGTGACCTTTTTAGGGATAATAGCCGAATATCTGACAAAGTCCGCGATTTAGAAGCGACATCGAGGTAAAATGAGCGGTGGGCGAGATCACGGTGTAGGAAGGGAATCGAGTTCTCATGTGTGAGGACGCGGAGTGCACATTTCCACAAGCGCATTTGGCGATTTTGTCATTGGCATTTTTTGGTCTAATCATCCCGCCATACCACCCTCCGATGCACACTCATGAGATGCACGCCTATGAGGTACGCGCCATAAGATGCACGTCCATTATGTACACGCCAGTGAGATGCATGCCCATTATGTACGCGCCTATGGGTTGCATTCCAATGAGGTGCACGTCCATGAGATGCACTCCGTAAGGTACTCGCCTATAAGATCGAGATGCACGCTGATGAGGTACACGCCTATCAGATGCAACGTCTGTGAGATGCACACCCATAAGGTACACGCCTGTGAGATGCACGCCGACGAGACACCTGCCCATGAGATTCGCGCTCACGAGATGCACGCTTATGAGGCACCCGCTTACGAGACGCACACTCGCGAGATGCACACCCGTGATATATACGCCCACTGTAGTGTGAAGGGATAAATACCCGAACATCTGATAGTTTTCCTGATTTAGAAGCGACAGCGAGGTAAAATGGGCGGCGGAGACATCATGGTCTAGGAATGGAATCGAGTTCTCATACATGTTCGTACAAATTGTGTAAGGGCGTGGGAATCGCAAGTGCATTTGGCGATCTTGTTGTTGGCACTTTTTTTTGTCCGAATGATCGGCAAGATCGCCAAGCAACGATCGATTATTAATGCCCCACCCGCCCTAGTCAGGAACCAGCCTGTTCATATCTGGATAGGTACAATACAACCTTGTGCCTAATTAGTGAGAGCGTACCATCGAGTGACGCGACGATAGCTGAATAACTATGCGTCACCTAATTAGGGGCGACCGACTTCCTGGCCTTGGCAAAACCTTTCATGTACTTAAAGAGTTCAGATTCAATCGACACAAGATTCAAAGCTAGACAACATCTCTTTCATCCTTCGGATCCTCCATCTTTCCACGAACCCTCTTAAGCCAACCATTCCGTTATTCTCTCAACTCATAGAACTCTCATCTAAACCCACCTTCACCACCTTCCAAAAATGTACTCCACAATCACCCTCCTCCCCAGCCTCATCTTCCTCCTTGCCCCCCTCAGCTCCGCCATCTGCAACAGTGGCGAAGTCGGCGTCGGCACGAGCCAACTCTGCCAGCTCAGTGGTTACTGCGGCGGCGCCCTCGGCACCATCTTCGCCAATGACTGCGGCTACATCGACGTCTCGTGGAACTCGGGCTATTGCGACGGTGGTTGGGATTCTGGGTACGGAGTTTCGTGCAACGGCCATGTCCCGGAGACGGTGACGACCACGGGCGGGGATTTCGGCAACTGCTATGCACTCAGTAGCGGCGATTGCTCGACCGGACCGCTTCAGTATAACGATGTGGATTATTGCTGCAAGAGACTGTAATGGAGGTCCGACGATGTAGATATTGCGAACGCCCTACCGAACGCCCCGGAGCACACGTTGGAGCTGTTTGGTATATCAACAGTTGGGTTTTTCCCCTTGCAGGAGGTTCAAGTTCGACGGAACACATCTACAAAGTTTTAGAGTTAAAGCGACATATAGTAATCGTACATCAACCCACCAAGCATGATCTAATCAATCCTACACACACAAGCCAGCATCTAAGTGAAGACAACACATGGTAGCCCATCATCACCCAGCCCTCATAGTAATGAGAAAACGAAACAGAATAGTGAAAGGATGAATAATACTGGAGAAAGGCAATAGGGTGGACTTCAAGGACAAAGACAGTGAGACACCTCTCTCGATCAAAGTGCCATATGGGAGGTTGGAGCCAGTCAGGGGAGTACTGGGATGAGAAGCAGGTGTAGAACTCGACTAACCTTCCGTTGCGCTGGAGTACGCATTCGTTAGTGAGAAGAATGTTGAAGCAGCTCTCGACATCGTCCCAGAAGCGCAGAGCAGCGCGGCTATTGGGCAGAGGGACTAATCTTTCATAGTGGAAGTCATTGGTCAACTATGAGTGATTGGGGCGGTCCGATCGGCGACCTGGATACGGTCTATCAAGGAGGGTGGAATTAGCCTTACGAGATGTCGAGCTGTTCGGGTGGCTCTGAGCTAGCTTGCCTTGGTAAAATCGCCGCCGTCGCCTTTTCTATCATCGTCATCGTCGCTGGTGAGATCCACCACCCGCTTTGCCCGCTTTGCCCGCTTTGAAGAGGCCAGGATCTGCTCCACGGAGGGCAGATCGTTGTCATCGTTGTCGTCGTCGTCGCCGTCGTCGGAATCAAAGATTTCTCCGGCCTCCGAGAGGGCCGTGCGAGCGGACGGGAGTAACTTGCCGACAGCCCAGGGGCGCTTGAAACCAACGGCGTTCATCGACGGCGGCAGGTCCATCGTAGATAGATTGACGCGAGCGGCGCAGCCGAGTACTGAGGTATCTGAGGGGTTTGGAAGTTTCGAGGACTGAAAGCCCAATTCCACGACAGATCTGTGGGGAGTGCTGTGGGCGATCGGTTGAAAACACGTGGAAGCCATCGAAATCAGGTCGCCTATCCACATGAGGGAAGGAGTAGATTGCGAAAGAGAAGCGGAAGAATGACACACAAGCAGGGCGAGAGGAAAAAGATGCTCCAGCGGAGGGGGGATCGTCTTGAGCTTTATAGACTCAAAGACGGCGGTCTCTTCGGAGGGTTTGGAGCCCCTAGACAGCGGCCTCGACAGCGGCCTCCGGCGACGCACAGTGTCAGGTCTCCCATGCGCCACACCCGCTCATTGCTCATCTGTTTTGGCAATGGCAGCCACAGCTCGGAGCACTCTGGCTACTCAGCCTGTCCTGGCCTTGAGATCGGGTTCCCAACCCAAGTCAACAGCTACTGAGAGCTCATTATGGGAGTTGGCGGCGAAAGAGCTGGACAAGAAGGACTACGACAAAAATAACGTCAATATCGTAAATCAAGTCTTGGAATCTATGCAAACGAAGAAGGACATCTGCATCACAAACCAGTGGTCGTACATTGCGGAACACAAGTCCGATTAAGCTGGTTATTTCTCGCCTGGTGCGGCCCAGCGCTGGGAAGTTACACGAGTGAGGACCGTTCATGTAGAGAAAGCCTAACCCGCCTTAGTGTGGGGAGGTCAGATAGGGGAACGGCTTACCAGTCCCCTAGTCGCGCGGATTTCAAAATCGTCATGAGCCGCAGCTGCGGCTGATCCTCTTTCTAAACAACCGGGCTTTCATTGGATGGCGCAATGCTCTTCACTTGGGTAAAGCACGCTGACCCTTTAGACCGGACTGCGTTGGAAAGACGTCCACGCGATCGGCATTTCACGTGATATAATTCTCAAAGGTCAGAATGAGAGAATCTGGTTTCCCACAATCGCTGCATCCATATCTCGACACCCTTTGGCTGTGATAAAGGAAGGCTTGCACTCGATCTGGTGTGAGAGCTCGAACGACCAAGGTCTTGCAAAAGGGATCTACATAGGATCGTGGAAAAAGCTTGATTGGGGTTGGGTTGGTCCGCCCGGCCCTCCGAATTTCCTCGAATCTTCCTCACTGCAAATTGAGCAGTAACTCAAGCTACCAGCAACATGCTACACGACACGAGCACAGCCAACCAATGTGTCTGATATGAACCTAGAGCGTTTGTTGCAGATAGCCACTGCAAATACATCTCTCACATTATTATCTCATCTACACCGGCGTGGAAAGGGTGGGAAAGGTGCAGAACCCGCAAGGCCGGTCAAATTAGACAAAGAAAAGGGCGTAATTGGAGGACGAGGAGCGTCTGGTGATGGCTTTTCACAGATCACAAAGTGGACACTGAACGTATTGGTACCTGTCTCTCTGCAAAGCTAAGTCACAGTTGGTCTTCTGCGCTGGATAATGGATTTGCGTCTTTAGTAACAGATACCACTGTTTCCACTTGTTTGAGCTCCGATACTTCTTTCTCTCCTCCTCATTGGCACTCAGCCCATAGCCGCACGCTGGTAAATGAGGTCTGAGAGTAGCCTCATGCTCCGGATTCTGTAGCATACATGAAACGAGAACTGCACTAAACGGTCCCTTGTACATCCTTCTTTCGATATTGTTCGCTAGCTCGCTCGCCACCACGCTGCTTTCCTGCCTTTCTTGTGCTTCACTTTCGGCCTTCAAAAGAGGTCTCCGCGGGTAAGAAAAACGGAGGATATGCGTGGTCGGTGTCCCGTGAGTTTATTGCGGAAGCGATGGAAGATACATTTCGTCAATTGACCCTCGCTCCATGAGCAGAAGTAATCGAGGATGTACACCGTTAATGTCCTTTGACAGCGCTCTGGGCAGGACCCACGGAAGATGCAGCTCGTTGGTGTCCTTTAACAGTGGCTTGTTGGAGAAAGATCGAAGATGCACGTCGACGATGCTTCTTGACAGTATAATCAGCCAGCTCCACAATGCCGTCGTTAGGTTTGTCACGGGCGAGGCTGTAATTGATCTTGAAGAAGATGTGGCAAGAGACTAAGCTGGCACGGTGCTTAGCGACCCACACTCGAGCCAGGTGAAGTTCAGCACGCATGTCTGCTGGCACGACTTCATCTGGAAGCTCCCAAGCTTTGGCCGTGAGGTCCTGGAATACAGAACTGAGGAGCTGAAGTTGTTCGATGACTTTTTGAGTGGAAGTACGCTCGCTGTCCATGAAGCCCTTGCTGAAGGGTTTGTGTCCGTCAAGGGCTGCTTGGTACGATCTGAACCCCTGACGAATGGTAGGAACGTGGCTAGCTTCTTTGGAGGCAGTGGCAATAAATGCAGACTTGATATGGGTATCTGGGTGGTGTTCATCATCCGTGGATGCACTGGTATCAGCGAAGGGACAGAGCCAGCTGCGAAGATCGTTCGTGGGAGAGTTGGGGATTGTCGACGAATGGTTTGGTGACGAAACGCTTGAAGAATTGTTTGGCGGGGACATTGTGATGTCGATGAGAAGGGAGGTTCGTGTCAAGGTGATTGTTGATAAAAAGGGATTCGGTAGCTTATGGTAAAGGTGAGTGTGGGTCGGTGTTCCGTCGCCGGAGATGCTAAATGGGGTGGATTGCTGCCGATTGACTGCCAGTGCTTTGAGTTGGTCGAGTCAGGTAAGGGCGCTTCCTCTCTGTACATTCGATTTGCGTTTGCCACCATAGGAGGAACCTGTGTTGCGCGTTTTCATAACCTAGCTTCTTTGGTCATCTTGGCGTAATGGTGGAGGATAATCTCCAGTTGTGTCCAACGGCATTTCAACCTGCCTCTACGCAATTGGAAGAGAGCCTATCCTATAAGCAGGAGTTCGCCGTTTCTTGTAACATATCGACCGAAGCAAGCTCTCTCCCTGTCCAAACGCCTTCGCTAAATGCAATGCAATGGATGGCATCCTACCACTGATATATCGGCGTTATTCTTGACCCTGCTACAAGTGTTCACATCTGCATAGCATCACCGCTGCCAATCCCGTTTACTCCTTGAGAGGTCTCTTCATCTTCATCTGACCCATGCTCATCCATCTCAAAATCAAAGTCACCTCTTTCTATCCTACTACATTTGTCGAGTAGTTGCTGATACTCTCTGCGCAGATCGTTTAGCGTGATGACGATTCTCCTACGTGTCGAGCCTCCATTTGGATCAGCGGCACCTCCGAAGTTTCTGACCATCATACCATTGGTCTTCGGAGATTCATTCTCCTCTGTGAGCAGATATGCCTCATCAGGTGCCACACAACTGAGAGCATTGATCAGAACAAGTAGTGCTCGTCGGAGCTGGATTGCTTCTGGATCATTTCGCGCCTGGTTAGACCTCTTAATCAGCTTTAACCGGTCAAGCAGCACAGTGACAGCGCCTCGATAGTCCTTTTGGGCAATTCTGAATGCATGCAGAATTGTCAAATAGTCGACATCGTTGGGCGACGTCCACAGCTGACTTTGTACGCCAGGGATTGACTTTTGCTTCTTGGCAAGAGCAGCAAGGTGCTGATCCACATGCCGCGATAGTTGAGGGTGAAGACCAATGGGGAGCGTCTCAATCACTTGGAGTCCACCAACGAGGTCCGTGGTTGAAGAAGTTGACGATATGATAGCGTCGATGAGTGCGATCATGGCCGACTTTTGCAAGGCGTGATCGGTGAATTGGGCAAGGGCGGTGAAGGCAGCAAGGAAGCGTGAACATTTCAACTCTGCTGTGAAGAGTCGCGATAGGATCTCTGATTTGAAGGCGAAAGCCGGCTCCTTCTGTCCTGGCTGCAACGCTTGTAGAGCCAAGTGAGCGAAGTCGGCTGCGTGTGAAAATGCTTTGGCCATCTCAAAGAGAGCAAGCACGTGCTGGAAGTATCTAGGGATGCCATTGTAGAACAGGTCAGCATCCATCATCGATACGAGACCCGCAGACATTTCATGGAGGTGCCCTGGAGGTCTACCGCTAGCTGTGTCCTAGTTAGCTGTGATTGAAGTGATCGAAATCAGCGTCCAATCACTTACCAAGAGAATATGCAGCCTTTCTGAAGTACATGGCCGCTTGATCATATTCTGAACGGGCGATATGCAGTCTGGCCTTCACATAGGTTGCCCAAGCTGTCTTTGGTTGGTAACGTAAAAAATCGGTGGCCAGGTCGACGTTCTTGTGCAAGATTAGATTGCACTGAATGTAGACAAGACCATCCACTGGTGACATGTCATCGCTTCCACCTAGATGAGATACGACTTCCTCCAAAGTCTGGGTCAGCAGGAAGCTGTGGGGCTTGTCCATTGCTGGTTGTGGTCTGATGTCCTTGCCCAGGGTGTCATACAGAATAGTAATGACGGTGGAATCATCAGGCGCAAGACTCATGCCGATCCTAGCTGTATCTGACGCGGCGTCAGGGCCTAAGAACTCAAGCGGAGCAAGGCGGACATGTGAGATCAGCCAAATGTTCTTTTCATATTCTTTCAGTGAATCCAACAATCGGGAGAATAGCTCCGGCGCATCGAAGTCAGGCATTTGCCTCTCTTCTTGATTGAATTCGCATTCTAGGAACACGATCAGGACAAGAAGACTTAGCGTGAGCTGCCTTCCCAACATGAGAGTGTCTTGCAGCCCCGAAGTCAAAACATTGGATCCAAACAAGGTTGATCGCAGAGCAGATTTGGGATGACGGACTTGCTCTGGCAGGGTGTCGATAAGAGCAAAGAACAGCTCGTTACTCAAGCCTGAAGCACCACCAATGTGCTCAAGGGCCTCTACGAGCTCTTCATAGCTCTCGTTCGATACAGCTTCCGTAAAGTTACAGCGCTCATAGAAGTCGATGATACGTGAAGGTACCGGCAATTCTGCATCTTGCTGCATTTCTTCGTCAAGCGCAATGCGAATATCTTTCGAGAGCTCTGGAGCAAATTGTGCTTGAAAAGCTACTGCAGTTCTGATCAAGGCACACATCCCTTCGAAAGACTCTCCAGACTCAGCACTCACTCTTCGATGAGGCCACCTGCTCTGCGTAAGGGAGTCTAATTTGCCGACTCGTTGAGGGTGGTTGTAGGCTAGTAGCTCCGATTTGCTACATTCTCGGATTGCGCAGCAGTGATTGGTCATGGTAATCCATGGAATGTCGGCATAGGTATCAATCGCAAGCGACAGGGGTGCATATTGGAGCTCAGAGATTGTCTCTACGATCCTCCAGAAGTTCCGCCATTGAGAATCAGTGTCTGACGTGAACCTCTCGTAGTCCATGTCAGATTCGCTGTACCTTCGAAGCATTACTGTTGCTGAGATTGTAGCACATAGCCGCTCCTGAAGGGATTTATTCCTTTGTTGTGTTGTCATTTTGCTGGAAGTTGCATCTTGGTAGATTGAAAGAGATGTTTCGAGGACCTCCGCAGCATACCGCCCGGGCCAGAACAGATATTCTAACCACTTCTCCGTGGAATCGCAAGGATCGGATTTGACTAGATCTGGCGGATTGGGCTTGTTTTGAGCATCCATTGCGGTCTGAACCCAGTTAGTCTCCCATGATTCTGGGAGAGTGTGAAGATCAAAATGGACGGTGTACAGCCGATAGTAGTTATTGTTGCGCCATAGAACCCAAAGCTCTGTTGGCTTTTGCGTATTGCCTGGCTTAATATCGAAGCCTGTCAAGGACCAAATCGTGTTACCCGATGGATCGGGATCCGGTGGACACAACTTGACGTCGGGAAACTTATCCTCGACGCTCAAAGGCTCAGTGAGTCCTCCTCTGATGTTCCAAAACTTGAATTGACCTCCTTCTAGAGGTGAATACGTGAGTAAAACCGAATGATCCATCAACCCCGCCTGGAACAGTCGAATGAAAGCAGGCTCCGCTGGATTCAGTTGTGCCGAATCTTGAGGCTGTCGTGGTTTGTTCAACAAGTCTTTGGAAACAACCAACTTTCCCGTTGTCAAATTCCATACTCTCAGCGTATGATTAAGGCAAACGGTGTATGCAAAGGTGGAATCAGAGGAGGCAACAATCGCTTGTGCAGTCAACTGGTCCAGTACCCTCGATCCGAGCTGCATAGTCTTGATGCCTCGACGGCTAACCATTCCGCGTATTGAAGCCGTCCACGTTCTATCATCGTAATTTTCTTGTATCCAATCCTTGCCCTCCGCGGTTCTTGTGAGTCTTTGAAGGCGACCGCTGTCGAAGGAAATGAACAGTTCGAAAGGGGTATTGGCATAAAGTCGATGTGGCTGGTCGATCATGAAAGATGACGGCACGACGGTGCGGCACCAAGGGCGACCATCGCTAGTGATTGCCTTATTATTTCTGAAGACCTCGATCGGTAGCGACAACGTGTGAAGTTCCCTGCTTGATGTGACCACGAAAACCCAGAGGATATCGGCATTGTCTGCGTCTGCCAGCGCCACACCACCAGATATGATTGAGGCTTGGAATTCAATGCTCAGTGTCAAGTACGCCTCTTTCTGATCATGCTCGCTTCTGGCGAGATCAGCGCATCGTATCTCCAGGACCTTTTCGTGATTCACAACACTCCACAGGAAGCTTCGTGGGTATGCTTTGGACCGTCGAAAGTAGATTGAACTCTGTGTCGCAAGATATTGTTCGGCAAATGACTTCTCGTCTTGAGCGAGTCGAGTCTGGTCCCCAAGCGATTTCTTGGAGGTTGAGGGCTTCGGATGGCCATACGAGCCATTCTGAGACGTAATTTCGTGAGAAATGAGAGAGGAAGGAGTGGATGGCTTCACCTGAAAAGGTGTCGCCCGGTACAGGTGGAGCATGGCCGGCGCAAATAGATGCTCATCGAAGATTTGCGAGCCTAGAATAGCATTTCTACAATCAGCAAGCACAATATTGAATCATCCTGATCGCGGCGAGATCCAGTGTAGCTGATCGTCCATTTTTATTTCATGAAGATCAGCGAAACGCGAACTCCAACCACGCGCTTTGCCAAGCCCGCGGCCTCAGCCTTGCAAGTTGGGAATGTCTTCAGCGATCTGAAAACTAGTTCTGGTACGCATTTACTCTATCAAGATCCATCTCTCAGTACCCTGGTAACCACTTCACCAAGATTCTGCCTCAGCAAGCCCAGCATTTCATTCGCAAGCTTCTCGTCCAAGGCAAAATCATCTTCCAATCCACCAGTCACAGTCGCAGCAGCCAAGGTCAACTTACCCATGCCTGGCCACATCTTGCCCTGTGCCAGCAAGTCTTTACCCTGCTCTATCTGCTCGTCCCCTTTGACGTGCTCGATGTCCCAGTCATCAAATCCAGTAGCCTTCTTCAATAAGGCGACAAATTCATTCATCGTGATCTCGAATGACCAAACGTAGAGAAACTAGTTAGCGGTTTCCTTAGGATTGGCAAGGACAGCACCGACAGCTTTGGCGATCGTGGCTTTGAGAACTTTTCATCCCTCAAATCCCAGATGGTGGCCTCGCGCTTTGTGCTGAGAACTCTAAAGCCTGTTAGAAGGAACCTGGTCCGCCCAGACAATGCTCAAACGTGAATGCTGTCGAGTTTTCGAAACCCAGGGGCGTTTGTGGAGTTTCGCTCGTAAGATCCTGCCCAGATTTATCCCGTCTCCTATCCCCATTTGACAAATTTGCTCCTGCATGCTCGGGGGTTGTCAGCAGAAGTCAACTCCTGTTCCTAAGGTAGCCTTACGAAGCTTGGAAATTGTACTTTCCCTTGATGAGCCTGCGCATTTTTTGAAGTGATTTGCGCTCAACAAGGTACAACTTGCGAATTTCATTCCGATACTTCGTCCAATCTCTGGCCATATCTGACAAAAAAATTGCAGATGCTGGCCTTTTCTTCAAGTCCTACCAGAGGACGTAGCAGATTGTCAGTCAACGAGCTGACATGGGCGTTGTCGGCCGTGGTGGGGGACTTGGATTGATTCGTTCGGGAGAGCTAAGAGGAGGGGCCGGCTCCGACTCCGAAAAGCCGGGCCTTGAGACGCCCCATCCCGATGTTAAAAAATTCTGCGACCTGTCCGGCTCTGGTGTTGTGCAGGCGAACCACCGCTCGCAGCCTCACGCGCCATGTCTAGGCAACTTGAGCCCGAATCTTAGTAACTGAGGGGGGCTCCAGGATTAGATGAAGCATTCTGATTCGCGAAAAACTTGCAGAGTCAAAATGCAAATCTGAGTCCCACCAACTGTTATATCGGCGTCTGTGACTGGACGACGCAACCACCATTGCAGCCAACAGATGTCGCCATCTCACTATGCTGCCGCCGTGTTTTTCTGGAGTGGAGAAGAATGGGAGGAGATGGCGCACACTTGCAGGAAATCGACGCTACAAGAGGGACACACCAGCCCAAGAAAGGATACGCGTCAAGGGGATATTTTGGCCGGGGTAGAATTCAAATGGGGCTCAGCTGAGAAAACTCCTTTCGATTCAAACGAGGCTCGGCTGAGAAATTTTTTTCGACGTCACTTTTGGTTGTCCTCCAGAAACTATAGTGCCCATCCTCCCCCTTTGGCTCAGGCTACCGAGTTTCGACTTCAACGGCGTGACTAGCCAAGGAGAAGATCGCCACCTCGGCTACACATAAGCAGTCGAACATCCATGATTCAATAGGCAAGATGCAGTGTCTCATTCTAAATGCTTTGTCATTTGCCGTGCAATTCAAGACAATTGAGACTAGATCATGCGGCCATGCAATTCTCAAGGCAATTGAGACTAGATCATGCGGCCATGCACTGCTAAGGCACTGCTAGTTCAGGGAGTAACCGAGAAGAACCTTTCAACTAAATCGCTGCTAAACCTTAGGCGCGAGAGTGGAACGCCACATATTTAGGACGACAAAATACTGAACACCGAACCTGCTCAACGACTTGGGGCATCACTTCTAGCCATCGTTTCATCAATATCGCTGCGTCATCCCTGGAAAAAATACGAAGCGCTGCTCGTTACCGGCATCGGTCTGACTGACCTGCGAATCAGGCCCTTCTTTAAACCACCTTTTCCTGTATTCTCCAATACCGCAGCGATAGCTTCGTTGATCCCAATCCTTCGCATCCATTGCTGATTTACACTGTCTTCCGCAAAATGCTTCTGCAGGTAGGTCGGAGCGCAGAATTGTGAACGGTAACCCACTTCTACCTGTCCTATTAGAGAGCCTTGCCTCTTCCCCTTTGCCTTTCCCAACTTCTTCTCTTTCCTTGCTTTGCTTTAGAAGCATCTCCTTGTCCCAAGGCTGATATCCTGCCTTGAGTCCACAAGTCTCTTGCAATATTCATTTACACTCAAGCATATCGTGCATTCCTCCAGCGCCATTATGGCCGAGCACAAAGTCCTTTCCCATACCAAAGTTCAAGATGAACTTCAAGCCTTTCCTACATCCTGTGTTCTTCGTACTGGAAACCCCGGGGGTACATTCGGTCAGCCCTCCAATGACACAAGCCATGTCAGCAACCAGGATGCGAGTATTCACTTGTATGTCGCTAAATTCCGTCTCTCCCCTCGTGTCCCGTGGAAATTCACGAAGAAGTCGCTGACGGCTGCGCAGCCCCATCACCTCCCGCACTCAGCCTTCCCACAGTGAAGCGCGAGACTTATCTGTTCCTATGCAACGATTCCTCCAGGAGGCTCTACGGGAGCAGCCCTGGACGCCACTTGGATGTCTCGCCGGGGGACAGCAAGTGAAGAGCGAGGGTGCGGCGGCAAAGCTTTGAGATGCAAGACCCATTCAGTGAATCGCACTGCGGCTACCACACGTGGGAATGTTACACTAGTAGACATGCTCGATGCTGTCCTGTCAATGCTCGGGGGTTGGTCAGCCAGCTAGGCAGATGGATGAGATTCACTGAAGTTAGATCACTTTGAAGAGTAAAAGAGCGAGGGTATTAAACAGGGATGATTAGCAAATGAATAGAATAAGATCACTCAGGAATTGAAGTTACTTGCCTAGCCAAAGTTATCTGCTTAGCCCCATCCTACACATTCTTCCTCACGCGCACTGTATAGCAGCGCCGAGGAAAAAGGAATCGTTGAGTGTTTTCCCCATTTGGAGAAAGTGTAGGCGCCAAGGACAATTTCATGTTATAGTCGACTATAAGAAGAGAAGAGATATTGTTTTCTACAGCTTCAATCGTTGACGATTTTTGGAACTTTTGTCTGACCACCTTACGTGTTTCACGTCAATACCAAGCATACATAGGTCCCTTCGGGTTGTCGCCCATGTGTTTCGCATGCTACTGCGGCGGCGGCGGCAGCAGCGTCAAGATCAACCTTGTAGTGAAAAGAGCTCGCAAGACTTGAGTAGCTTCAAGACCTCAAGCCAGGTGCAATGGCAGAACTTATTTTGCCGTATCCAGCGGCCAAAGTCGGGTAGCGCTATGGAAATCGGACAAGGCTGCGTGACCCTTGCTATCCGAAAAAAGAAACCTGACAGTCTTGCTGGATAACGGCGAAGGCATGGACCTCCCAAGGTTGCTAGCACCAGCACTAAGTACTGACGCTAAATTTCCTCGGCTCCGTTTCAGTGAGGCCGCACCGCGCCCCAAAACACGGCGCAACTTGGACCCCAGTGCCGCCCAATTTTGGGCCCGAGAAATGACGGCATCTTCAGTGCTCCGAGTCCAGGTAGAATGTTATGCTCAGGCATTATATGACAGCTCTGATTAAAGCCGCTGCAGATCTTATCGTCACCAATTTGGCTGGCCCACCTAAGAGATGAGCAACAAAGGCCAATCTGCCCCGGCCTGGCAAGAAAGTTGCGGAAGAGTGGACGAACCACGAGCAGCGCAGGGTACTACTGAAGTAAGGAATTGAAACCAAGTTGTTACACATTTATCAATGACAAATCACTATCTAGACAAATCTCTTCTGCGGCGATCATTGAGAAGAATGGACCAACTATTAGCGCAGTCGAGCCTTCCGGTCGCTAATTCGGAGCCAGAGTGAGGTCAGGGGAGCCCCAGGGTAAGCCTCACCCACGACCCTCGCGAGAACGCGCGCTCTCAGGGCGGCGTCATCCAATGACCGAAGCAGGGTGTGCCCATGGCATATTTCACGAACTCTTAGCATCAGGCTATTCAAGCGTCCCTTGCGAACAATACCCCACGACTTCAAACGGCACACATCACGAGGCAGACCAACCTCTCCCAGCGATAATGGCTTTGGACTTGCGAAGGAGAATGTCTTATCAGCACATACTTTGACTTGCTCAAGTCAGGAAGTTTGTCCAGATCATGGACTACCGAGTAGCAGGACTGGTCATGTTCACAGGTATTCCCAGCACCAGATAGCACAAAGCCATCTGTGCCAATAGGGCCCTTTAATATCACACTCTTGTCATTGCGGCAGCCCATGTGCTAGAAGCATTCCGTCACAGTCGTCTCGCCAGCGATGCTTGCACTTTGCTGATCCACGGCAAACCAGTTGACTCCATCCGGGACATGAGGGGCGTTGCCTATGAGTGTTGGAAAGCGAGAGTGTGCAGCCAGTCGATGACTCAGGGCGTTCTCAACAGGTTTATATGGGAAAGTGTGTGTTTGCCTTGAAGCGGAAGGAGTGAGGGACTGGAAGCTCAAAGTCGCTGCGCTGTCTCTGATGGAGCCCGAGCCATTGTGTTAGCTAGTACGTGCTGAACCAGGTCCATGTTGCGTCAATTCAGGACGGTAGCGTAAGGCCTCTAGAAGTAGCGCATCGCGATCTGCCATGCAAAATATCAGTCAGTGTAGAACACTATGTGAGATCTTGTTGAAGATAACTAACCCGTTTTGTTCAGGAAGATGATGGTAAAGTTCTCTAGAAGGGGCGGACGGTCTCGTGACAATATCCTCATCAAAGATAACACAACGGAAGATCTGGGCGACTCAGAAGATGTTGCCGAAAGTTTTCGGTCGGGCACTTCCGCATCTATTGTCGCGCCTACACCCCTGAAGCTCAGTCCCGTCTCGCCTTCACCGTTGGCCTCAATGGATTCTCGACAGACTGTTACGGCATTATCAGCATACTGTGAAAGGAGCGGATCAGACTAAACGAACGACTAAACTCGAGATACTTTTTCCGTCCTTCTTTCCCCATTAAAGGTACCATGAATCGGACCTCAGACCCAGAGCGCTCTTTCCAAATTCGAACATTTTCGTATCCTGTGAGGCGCTCGTCGTCCCTTATCCAATGCCCGCAATATATCTCTTTTACAGGTATTGTAAGTAACAACTCCCAACCGTAGAGGTGTTCTTGAACCGGCAACACATCATCGCACCTTAGACCAATGGATCTTCGCTCAAGGCGCCCCTAGTCCATAGTTTCTCTGAACATTGCCATCTTTAGAACCGCCAGGAGGCTTAAAACAGCAGAATTGAAATTGCGGTACGCCATAGTTATGCGGCCACGTTGTGACACCGGAAAGTAACAGTGCGCCCCTCTTGGCTCTTCACGAAGCTTGGGACCCGTAACTTGCGCCCTGGCCTCCAAAAAAGGCCTAGTTACCAGACCAAAATTTCCATGTTCCCTGGCGTCCAGGCGCTGCACCACATAAGCAAGTTAGAAATTCCAGGCTATGTCATGTTTCAGAGGCTCTCTCAGGCATCTATGCAGCTGATGGCAAATGTCCACCAAAAGCGGCCCGATGCCTTCAACAAAGGGTCATAGATTTACTTCTATCCGCTCGTTCAACTTCACAAAAGCACGTCGAGCGGAAAAGAAGTACCCAACCTTGCACAATGGTAAACCGGCAACATACTAGCCGTCATGACCCATTTCCAGATTTTGAAGAGAGATATAAAGCATGTGGAAGTTCGCTATTCTCTCTCCTTTCGGACCTCTTCGAGCGTGCCGCTGATTCCATGATCAGGACCCAAATCTCCGGCGGGCACTTGTCCTCCAAGAGATTGACGAAAAGCCTTTCGGTTGGGCGCAACTGCGAGCCATTCTTGTCGCAGGCACCGGTTTCTTGACGGATTCATATGACGTAAGTTCAGCATGATATGTATTGCGCAACTGCAAATCGAATACTAAGCCATAGTCGTAGATCTTCTCCATCAACCTTGTCACCGACATGATAGGCTTTTGCTACTTCCCGAATAATGGCAACAAAATTCCACAAAGCAGCGATACGTCGATAAAGGTCGTCACATCTGCTGGCACGCTCCTCGGCCAGCTCTTCTTTGGCTCGTTGGCAGATGTGGTTGGGCGCAAGCGCATGTACGGGTATGAGTTGCTCATCATCACACTGACAACACTTGGGCAATGTATCACCGGTCCTTCTCCGGCCATTGGTATTACGGGACTTCTGGTATTCTGGCGTGTGCTAATAGGGCTGGGAATCGGAGGCGGCTACCCTCTCTCCAACGTGATTACATCCGAGTGAGTTACTATGCTTTCGAGAATTAGGGCCCGTGAGGAGAGTGCTGATGCAGAACGTAGGTTTGCTTCTACTAAGTCGAGAGGAGCAATGATAGCCGCCGTGTTCGCAACGCAAGCTCTAGGGCAGTTTCTGGCAACTGTGGTGGCATTGATCGTCACAGAGTGTTTTAGAAATGCGACGGACACTCCGGGCAATCAATGCCAGGGGGATCACTGTGACCAGACTGCTTCCGGCCGTGATGCTGTTGACCGCATGTGGAGAATTATTATCGGCTTTGGGGCTATACCAGCTGTTATCGCTCTCTATTGTCGTCTGACTATTCCAGAGACCCCTCGTTACACGTTTGACGTGAATAGGGACGTAGAGCAGGGCTTTGCTGACTACAAGGCGTGGGTCAAGGACACTATCGGTCCCACGAGAGGTCAAGGACACGTGGACGCCGACAGAGAAGACGTTCGCGCGCAATTGAATAACGAACCCGACCGCGGTCTCAGCCAGAGCGACGTTCCGCCCTCTTCCTGGAAAGACTTCAAGAGTCATTTCGGCCAATGGCAAAATTTCTGCGTCCTCCTTGGAACCGCGGGTTCGTGGTTTTTCCTTGACGCTGCATATTATGCACTTGCGCTGAATAACACAATCTTTCTTCAAAAGCTGGGATACGGTTCATTTGGGGACAATGGGTCTTACTCCATTTACACTGTTCTCCAGAACGGTGCCATTGGAAATTTGATTCTCGTGTGTGCAGGAGTAATACCAGGATCTGTCTTTTCATTCCTTCTAGTGGACGTAATTGGACGCAAACCAATCCAAATCGGAGGGTTCGCTATGCTTACAGTATTGCTCTTGATACTAGGCAGCTGCTTCGAGCACATGACGGATGCTTCCCGTGTGACAATTTTTGTATTCTGTCTCTTTTTCTTCAACTTTGGTAAGTCCACCCAATGACTATCGAAGCTTTCCCAGACCGACTCACGCTGACATCGTTTGACAGGCCCGAATGCGACGACGTTCATAGTTCCAGGTGAATGTTTTCCAACAAGATACCGAAGCACCTCGCATGGAATCTCAGCTGCTTTCGGCAAACTGGGAGCGGTCCTTGCTCAATCTCTTACGGGGCCTCTGCGGAGGATAGGTTCCGTAAAAGGCGGATCCGATGCCTCTCCTTGGCTCCCTCATGTGATTCAGATGTACGCTCACTTATAAACTTGATGTGGCCGCGCTAATATTTGTGATTGTGCTAGTCTTTCGGCATTCACATTTTGCGGGCTTTTGCTTTCGTTCTTGATCCCAGAAACAATGGGCAAGACGCTAGAAGAATTGGCGAAAGGAGAGGATAGGGAAAGATATCATGGGTGGCTGGGAAAGTTGACTCAGGGATGGGTACAATTCCCTCGTCCGAAGGCAGATGGCGTTGCAAATTGTCAAGCCCTAACTGGTAGTGGGGAAGATCTTGTCCCATCTTTAAATGGCAACTTGAATGGGCCCAGGTCAGACCCAGATGGACTGAATGTGGAAGAGCGGGAGCTGGATATAATTTCTGGTTCTGGAAGGAGTGTGGCTCACGAGGCAATCGAACGTTCTGAGGCAATCGACAAGATCTAGTCCCGACTAGAGGGCGCTACGTGTTCGGCATACAGGCTTTGAGGCAAAAATTGACACCTTTATACCAAACCGGAGACACAATCTCAACCAATGCCGCTTCCTTCCTTGGAGGAGAGTGTAGATGTTTTAACCAGGCGTCACAGGGATGCTGGAAGGATATTCACCGATCAGTGTGGATATTTGAGCAGAGGAATACAGCATCTATCCAATGGTGCAGCTGTCGGTGCAGGCTTGGTTTCCGGAGAGAGATCGGACGACGGGTTTCGCGGAACGGGCCTATGGCCACGAGTGGTATTGTCCTTGCCTTACAGCGGCTGCCCCGTGATCAATGGGCCCTCCCCTAAACCGCGAAATAGATGCTCGGAAGGTGCTTTCCACAAGCCATGTCACAGTTAATACAGAACCGAGCTTCTCTGTCGTCTTGGTCAGAGGAGAGCGAAGACATCCCGAATAGCTAAGAGTGTTGAGCAGCGGGCAGACTGCGACCCGTAAGGCTCTCGCAGCTATATTTGGATTCGACTACATATTTGACAGGAATCTGCGAAGGACTCCTCACAAGCTTGTATCAGTGCAATAAGGCATCTACTGTTGCACATAGTTCTATGTTGCTAGCTCCTTACAAATGGCATCATTTCTGAACCTTGATCTCGTGATGTGCTCCATTGCAACCCTCTGTTAGAAATCCGGGAGGATTGCTCAGGCACTCGGCGACACGGAGGGAAGGGAAGAGACATGTGCTTTTCTACTTCGGCTTGAGAGCAGGCCTTGTGGGCTCATCACAATGGACCTGCAGTGTAAGCACAGTATGAGGTTAGCGAAAGACGACTAAGGAGAGCACATCATGTCTGAAACGGGTATAGGCTCAGCAGAGTGGAAGCTTTTGGAATGAACGCAGTTAAATCGAGAATATTTCAAAGACTTCGCCAAGAGTATTCAACCCCCCTTTTGGGCGTAGTTCCTGAGAGACCCCCACGTCGGCAGATTATGTGCTGTTTGAGCTTATGAAGGACTCCAGGTGCTGACCATCCGTCATGACACCAGTGTTCCTCAACCGGGAGCGCAAATTTATACACCTCCCAATATTGAAGCTCAGATCGTTCGTAGCTTCTTCACCACCAATCACCCTGATCCTTCATGGCAGCAGCTACCTTGCTGAACCCAGCAATATTGCTTCCAGCAACCAAACTTGGGAGCTCACCCTCTTTTGGCTCGACATACTTCTTCGCAGTCTCCAACCCATTCTTGAAACACTCCGCCATGATCCCCTTCAGCTTCTCATCAACCTCCTCACTTGTCCACTTCATCCTCTGCGAGTTCTGTGCCATCTCCAGCCCAGAGACTGCAACACCGCCTGCATTCGCCGCTTTGCCGGGCGCATACCAGATAGCATCTCCTTTGTTCGCTTTCCTATTCGCCTCGAAAATGTCAATTGCTTCTTGTGTACAACCCATGTTGCTGCCCTCGGCAATGAATTTGGCCTTGGCCTTGATCAGACCCTCGGCCTCTTCACCGGAAACTTCATTTTGTGTGGCGCACGGCAGTGCAACGTCCACGTCACCAACATGCAACCATGGGCGTGCTCCGCCAATATATCTGAAGCCAGTGAGCTTGTCGGCAACTTCTGAAAGCTGCTTCCTCTCAACCTTAAGCTGGGCAATTGTGCTGATTTCTTCTGGCGTGACGCCCTTTTCTTCTGTTGCAACAATGGAACCCTTGCTGTCGCTGAGAGAAACAACTGTAGCGCCGAGTTCGATGCATTTAAGGGCAGCATATTGCGCGACGTTGCCGGAACCCGAGATGACGACCTTTTTGCCTTTGAAGGATTCCTTACCGCCAGACGCGTAATCGATCATGTGTTGTACGTACTAGCTAGCGTCAGCAATAAAGAACTATGAGGTGCTGGGTGTCATCCAGAATTACTCACGTAAACGAGACCATAGCCTGTAGCCTCCGGACGGATCAGACTGCCACCCCAGCTAAGGCCCTTCCCAGTCAGGATACCGCCCCAGATCTTTGTTTGCTTCCTGTATGATCCAAACATCCAGCCAATCTCCCGCCCTGAGACACCAATGTCTCCGGCTGGGACATCGGTGTCTGTTCCGATGTGCTTGCTCAGTTCGGCCATGAAGGCAACGCAGAACTTTCGGATCTCATTATCAGATTTGCCTTTTGGGTCAAAGTCTGCACCACCTTTGCCGCCACCCATGCTCACTATGTGCTTTCGGTCAGTGTTGGCTCGTGTGAGGTGTACGTTCATGACTTACGTCCTGTAAGAGCATTTTTGAAGATCTGCTCGAAGCCCAAGAACTTCAAGATTGACAAATTGACTAAACGATTACCCCCCAGTCAGTGACCTTTTTTCAAGCTCAACAAAGCCAAGCTTTAAGCTTACCAGTCGGGTGAAATCGGAGACCGCCTTTGTATGGCCCAAGGGCGGAATTGAACTGCACGCGGTAACCTCGATTCACTTGAACCTGCACTCAAACACTTAACAGGCGGTCAACGAGCTGCAAAGATAGAGGGGCCATACCTCTCCTTTGTCATCTTCCCACACAACTCTGAACTGAATCACGCGTTCGGGAACAGAAGCGACCAGAAGCGCCTTCTTGTACTCTGGGTTCTTTTCAAATAGGGAAGAGTTCTCGAGGGTAGAAGTGAGTTCTGGCAGATGTCACATGTCAGTTGGAGAAAAAACATTGCCGGACTTTCACCAGCCTCGGAATCCACTTGATCTCTCACCTTTGTAGGCCTGTTCGAACTCAGGCTCGGGTGCTAGATTCGTCATTTTGAGAGAAGGGGGGATTTTAGAGCTTGGATTACAACGGGGAGGATTTGGGGTTAATGGGAAGCAGAAATATGAAGAGAAGAAAGATTTGGGAATGCTACAAAGATCTGGGACGACTGGGAAAGCTGTGAGAGGGGTCGCGTGGGCTTTGGGGAAAGCTAGCTTTATGCTGTGCCTAAGCGACAAGAACAAAGCAGAAAAAGAAAATCAGATCACACCACTTTGGTCAACTTTTGGGAGAGCTCGCTCAAGGGTCTGCGAGTGTGCAAGCTGCAAGCTGAGCCGATCTTTTGTCGATGACAGCATTGCTTTCCCCTCAGAGCTCGAGCTACTGCACGGACTGGCTGGTCAGCGTGGGTCGGAGGCTCCCGGGGGAGCTTTCTGATTGCTTCCATGTAACGCTCATTGGGCGTTCTTTGAAGGGCTCTGTCTATGCAAAACGTCGCGATCTTATCGCAGCGAATAGGAAGCACCGATAAGCTATGGTCTGGACTTGCGGGCTCTTCTCCAACTAATTCGCATTTGAAAAGCAAAAGCCAAGGTAAAAAGGCCATTATTGTTGTCTGATGTCGTTTGGTAATGAGCGAAGGAAAATGTCTGCCGGCAGAAGCACATGTCGAATCGTTTGGGAGATAGGAATCTCTGTTTTGGACTCGCGCGACGAAAACGCGCAGAAGAAAATATTTGAGAAACAATAAACAAATCTGTCGGTCCAGAATGCATAGCGGCCCCGCCTCTAGCGCTCTCGAGCTTGGTGTGGGGTGAAGATGATTCGGGGAGGAGCAGGAGGCATCAGTTGTCGTTGGTGCTTCGCTTCAAGGGACCCTGGGAACTACTTACGCAAGTTTATTTCTATTCAGATCTTAAGTGCGGAGTTCATGCGTTCTACGTCTGCACTACCCAGCCAGGGCGCTTTGCCTCCCACTTCTTGACCGCATCGGCCGCAGTCGTGACTTTCATACCGATCCTGGCATCGAGTTCATACTTCTCCCAACCACGTGCTTTCTCAACCCATTTCTTGCACTCAGCAACTAGCTTCGCGTCGCCTGCCAGGTCCGGATGCGTGATTTGCCGCCGCGCACTTTCAGGATCCACCAGTTCTGTTCCGAACTGTTTGATATATTCATGCCTCTCCATCCACAGATTGACAGCCATTTCGTAGTGCGCTGTTGGTGCTGTCCAGTCGTCCCTGTGCTGGCCCTTAAAGGCAGCCGGGTCGTGGCAGAGTATTTCAGTGCTAAGCAATGTTTTCGCTTCGCTGTGCTTCCTCTGGTTCCTGAGCACCACTGATCTCAGTAATGCTAGTATGGCTTTCTCGTCCAAGCCTTCACGCTTCCAGTGCGGATTTGATTCGGACCACGCCAGATTTTCTAACGAGCGCTCGAGCTGCTCGTTATCCATCTTCTTGTAGCCGTTCCAGAGATACACCATCTCCTCCAATGGGCTGACACCAATGGCATCCACAAAGTCACAACCCCATTCCTTCGCCCTTTGCTCCCACTTTGCTACCTTTCTGTTGACAAAAACATCGAATGGTAGTTGTCTCCCCATGATTTTCTTCTTTCCAATGTGGGTCGGCGCGATTTTGAAGTCCTTTTCGGCAAGCGTGGCTTGCTTCGCCGCCTCTGTCTGCCTTCCTGGTTGGTTTCTGAGCTCCCGATACAGGCTAAGGTGTGCTGCACCGGAGATGTAATAGTAGAGAGCGTGTGACCAAGAATTGAGCTCGACACATGCGATAAACGAATCAGCGCAGAGCTGGTAGCGGTGCGCAAACATCGCGTTCAAACTTTTCTCAAACATATGTAACGCGTTCAATTGCTTTAGCTGGCTCTTGCCCGATTGATCCAACTTGGTCAGTGCTTCGTCCAATCTTCTGTGAGAGGCAGTCATGCGAGCCTCTTCAAGCTGCCAGAGCTGGCTGTTTGGGTATCGCTTCCGCATCGTAAGTAAGAGCTCTTCCAACCGATGCATCGGATAGCCTTCAACGTCATCAGGAATTGTCGGGTCAGAATCAGGAACTATGTCGCAGAACCCAATAAGACCATTGTACCAGCCTAAGAGGATAAGACCGGCCATTCCACCATTGATGTTGTGAAATCTGGAAGCCTGCCACAACATCTGGATGCCTCTTTCGCGGTCACCTCGAAATCCAATAATGTACAGAAGCTTGCTGAAGGTAGGCGGAATGACCGAAATAAGTAACAACAGGAGACCGAAGCAGAAGGTCGCGCCAGAGTGTATGAAGGCATCAAAAGGATGGGCGAAGACTGCTGACTCCGGAGCGTCGGTGAGAAAGTTGAACATGTTGGAGTTTGAGGCTGTGCCAATTGCAGGAGGTGATGGACTAGGGAAATCTCCTGATTCGAAACTATTATGTCTATCCAACGACAAGCTCGCAAGATTTTTGGTAATTGGCGATGTATCGAGGGACGTCTCAAGATTCCCAGCATATGTCTTGGTTATCTGGCTCCCATTTACAGGCTCGTCAGCATCATAAAATTCGTCAGAGTCGTCAGAATCATCGTTTGTATCATCTTGAGGAGTAGTAGCATTGCGCAGGGCTGACGGATGGGTAGTAGTATGAGGGATATCGAGAGCTTTCTCAGTGTGTAGATCATTTGATATCCCATGTCCCGAACCCGTCGACTTGACAGATCTCATGCTTTCCACGGACAGCTTTCGAGAACTGCTTGGGCTACCGACTCCCTTGGTTTTCATGTATCTGTTCTCCATCTCCATCAGTCCAGCAAGAGTGCCATATGCTTTTCTCAACTTATAGAACCCCCGTATTGACTCCGTCAAGCTCTCGTTGAGCACTCCAACCACCGCACTCATGATCTGCGCTTGGGCGTGACAGAGTGCGAATTCAGATCCTTTGTCGTAGATCTCAGAGTGAAAGCCTCGGGTGTCATGCTCCGACCGGTATTGGTCGTTCGAAGCGGATGTCTCGGCATCCGCAAGTTGTGCAGATGCTTCACGAATTACATCTTGCTCGAAGCCTAGAGCTGCTTGTAGAAAGCATACCACTCCTTTGGCGAGTTTGTGGAACGAGGAATTGCCATTCGCCAGACTGTTTTCCACACCCTGAATGTCATCATTGAGGATGAGGTCGGCGGCTCTCAGAGCGATCTCGAGGTTCTGCGTCTCTGCGAGGGAGTCGAGACTTTGCGATGAGGCGCTGGCATGGAGCCTGCCCATCTGCACCCAGGTCCCTACTCTTCGCATGTTTGAGGTGTAGGATCAATCACGGGTATTCACAGTCGCAGGATATCGTGAAGAGATTGAGAACGAGGGAACGGGGAGTTTGTAAAAGGCAGTTCACCAGCCCATATTGGAGGCGTCGGGTGTGCACCAGCTCATAGGAAGCCCTTCGAACTCATTGTCATCAAAACCTCCACTTTCCGCTTATCTGCCACTTACTAAAAAGGGGCTCCGGAACCGATCCTAAGGCACAACGAGCAATTGCCAAGGATTTGCCTTCGTCATGGATTGCAAAGCCCCCGGAGCTCTTTCATGCGCAAAGTCACGGTTGTCCAGATCCGGACCACTTTAATCGTTGCGTTTTCGCCTAACTCTCTAATCTATCGAACACAACTCTACACATCACCGACAAGCGATAAGCTACTTTCACCTGACGCTCAATCAATCCTACTCCCACAAGCGCCCAAACCTCTAGAATGTCAGGCGCAGCTGCTGGCAGCAATCCCACGGCAAAGCTGCAAGAAGACAAGAAGTCCGAGATTGACCCAGCCAAAACCTCACAACAAGCCTCACAACCAAACACGTTGGAGGAAGACGATGAATTCGAGGATTTCCCGGTAGAGGGTGAGCTCCATCAGAATTATTCCGGGTCATTTCGTCAAACGTGAGCTGTGCTGACGTATCGCGCCTTGAGCAGACTGGACACAGGAGGAAGCCGAAGTACCTGGAGGCAACACACATCTGTGGGAGGAGAGCTGGGATGACGATGATGAGAATGAAGACTTTTCGAAGCAACTGAAGTATACCACGTGGCCTGGCTATTGCTTGAGGAAGAGCACTGACATCATTCAGGGAAGAGCTGAAGAAAGTGGAAGCTAGCAAATCATGATCGCCCTTGAGATGAATCAAGTGGCTTTTGCTTTTGCTTCGACAGGCTCCCACTTTATAGAGGCTTACATACTGTCATCCGCAAGAGAAAAAGTGTCCGAGGCCGGGCGTTTAGGGCGTTGTATAGAACATACAACTTGAACTATCTACAAGAAGCTACAGTTCCTGCCTCTCCCCCTTCTGGGAGATGTAGTACGCTCTGCTTGCGTTACTACAGGCTGGGTCCAGTTCCTTTCCGCCACGCTCAATCAGACTCCCTATCCTCGCGGGAGAGTCTCAGTGTGCACTACTTACTTGAGAGAGCCGAGACGCCCGGCAGGTCCTTGCCCTCCAGCAACTCCAGACTCGCACCACCACCGGTCGAGACGTGGCTAAGCTTGTCCTCAACACCATACTTGGCAGCAACTGTGGCTGTATCTCCACCACCAATGATGACTATCTTGCCACTTTGTGCTGCAGCTACTGCAAGATCCATTGTTTTCTTGGTACCATTGGCGAATGGCTCCATTTCGAAAACGCCAGGTGGCCCATTCCACAGGATGGTTTGTGCCTCGTCGATGGCTTTCTCGTACAGCTTGATACTCTCTTCGCCACAGTCCAGGCCCATCCACCCGTCAGGTACTCCGTCTTTGTCCGTTGCGTAACCCGTCTGGGCGTCCTTGTCGAATTTGTCTGCAGTGATGTAGTCGCAAGGCAGAGTGATTGCGACATTGTTATTCTTTGCTTTCTCCACAAGCTCGGCGCATTTCTTGCTTCCTGCTTCGTCAAAAAGACTGTTACCAATCTTGACATTCTCCAGTGTCTTTTTGAATGTGAAAGCCATGCCACCACAGATGATCAGACTGTTGACTTTGCCAAGCAGATTGTCAATTAACTGAATCTTATCAGACACCTTTGCCCCACCGAGGATGGCAAGGAATGGTCGTTTTGGGTTTTCAAGAGCTTGTGCGAAGTAGTCCAACTCCTTCTTCATGAGGAAGCCAGAAGCCTTTTGCGGCAAATCGACACCGACCATGGAGCTGTGGGCACGATGAGCGGTCCCGAATGCGTCGTCTGCTCGACTGTCAGCTAGTTGCATGGAGAAGAGGGATCACTACTAACTGATGTAGACGTCGCCCAGAACCGTCAGGCCCTTTCTGAACTTTGCGACGTCTGCCTTGTCCGCCTTGATTTTGTTACCGTCTGCATCTTTGGCACTTCCTTCCTCTTCGATATGGAACCGCAGATTCTCCAGCAAGATCACCTCTCCTCCGGTGGCTTTGTTGACCGTCTCCTCGACCTCTGGTCCGACACAGTCGTCTGTGAATACCACCTTCTTGCCCAGTAGTTTCTCAAGCTCTGGCACGACCGGCTTTAAGCTGTATTTAGGGTTCCTCTTGCCGTCAGGGCGGCCAAGATGTGACATGAGGATAACTGCCTTGGCTCCATTGTCGATGGCGTATTTGATGGTAGGAAGGGCGCCGACAATGCGTTGAGTGTTAGTCACCTTTTTTTCGGAGTCTAATGGGACATTGAAGTCGACCTACATCGTTGTTAGTAGACAGCTCTGTTGGAAACAAGTTTGCAGTAGCCTACTCTAATGAGGACTCTCTTGTCCTTGAGATCCACATCGGTGATGGCGAGCTTGTTCGAGAGGGACATTGTGGATCAGGAGCAACTTGTAACTTTGCGAAGACAGAATTGTGCAGAGAGGATTCAATGCAGCAGAGATAAGACTGTAAAAATCTGAAAATCTCGTGCAGATGGAATTTGTTTTGGAGGGGCATGAAGATCTGGCGGGGCTTCCTCTTTCCCGCCGACAGGTGCAGGCCACTGACCTTAGCATCACACATGCCATCTCAGCGTTCTGCACGGCAAGAACTTCTGCTTGCCCGGGATAAAGTCTTAGTAGACTGCTGTGGGCAGTGAAATAGGAAAGTTTGAGATTAAGTGCGTAGAGGAGTGTCGCCCATGTATTTGATCATACGCTCTCACCAAGCTGCTAGTGCATTTCTTTACTTGCTACGGCCCCTTCCATTTCTCCTTTCCGGAAGCCACAGACCGACTTCTAGTAGCATGATTTACAAGTGACCGATCAATTGATTTCTGGGACTATGTGGAAAGCTGTCGATCATTACGACCTTGTGACTTTGAGGCAATAATTGGGGCGGCGGGGGTGTCAGCCTTGGACGGCAGAGAATGCCCGGTGGCGGCCTGCAGGGTCGCACTCGTTCCTTCCAGCCTCCAACGACCGACGTCCTTGCCATTGCGAGCATCTTCACTAAGTTCCTCGTCTGTAGATGACATCAAAAAGACACTTTTTCCTATCTACCTGCACCAATCGTTCGACAAGCAATCTGGGAGATACGAACGTGTGTGACGCACTCTCGGCGAAATTGTCGTCATTACTGTGAAACAACAGGTCTTTGACGGAACCGCTTATCCTCCACCAAGCACATTCATTTTCCTCCTGTATAACACATAATGCTTGAAACTATGCGGCGGCGAGCCTTGGCCGCACTGAATAGCAGATATATCTACGGGCGAGTCGTAAGTTGGCCGAAGACAAGGACGTGTCCTTAAACTGCCTCATGTTCTGAATGCAACTAACACCATGTCTTCTTCTGCAGCCACTCCTTCACGTCATCATCTTCTTCATCGAAATGGCCGTCGCCATTCGCCTCATCGCGAAGTTCAACTCTTACTATGACAGCAAACCCATCCTCACAACAATGATATCCAACGCCGTCCTTGGTGGCATCGCCGACACCGTTGCGCAAACCCTTACCGCAATTCGCACTCGAGCCAAAGCCCTCCCCACTACCAATTCGGGTGCACGATCAATCCTGTCAGACACAGTGCTCGAAATGGATGACTTGAATGAAAAGCCCAAAACCGTCCTGCCACTCTCACGATCTCCACCACCACCCTTCGACTTCGAACGCTTAACCCGCTTCATGGCCTATGGCTTCCTCATGGCTCCTGTACAATTCCACTGGTACGCTGCACTATCGCGTTGGTTTCCGATCACCAAGGCACGGGGTATGACGCCAGCTTTGCAAAGAATGGCGATGGACCAGCTAATCTTCGCACCTATCGGCCTGGGCTTTTTCTTCACATTCATGACGGTGGCGGAAGGTGGAGGAAGGAAAGCTGTCGCAAAGAAGTTCCAAGACGTATATGTACCAGCACTAAGGGCGAATTACATACTGTGGCCTATGGTACAGATGATAAACTTCAGGGTCATGCCGGTGCAATTCCAGATCCCGTTCGTCAGCTCAGTTGGAATTGCGTGGACCGCGTACCTGAGCTTGACGAACTCGGCCGATGAGGCGTGAAGTAGTAACGCTTGATGGAAGAAGTATATGAAGCTCGCTTCATGTCTGCATGGGAATGAAAGGCTCTGGTGGCTGGACTTCAAGACCATAGCGACGGCGTTTTCAGGCTTTGGAGCGGGAATACTTTGCATTGTGTGGGCCGTGGCTGGAGGGTTTGCGCTGGCTGACATTTCCATTGCTGGTTGTATCAGTAGGTCAGGTCAAGTAATAAAGGCTCTCTAAAAAGCTCCTCTCTTTTGAAGTTCAAAAAGTGTGTAGAGCAGCAGTCCAATTGGAGAGAAATGAACTCAATCGTACAGTACTTCAAGGGCTAGTCGTAGCGTAATATATGTCTTATGTGCGCCATTGCAAGCATGTTTGAAAGCAGCGTGTACGGCTCTTCATATCATTCCTTTCGAGCCTAGATTCCTGTAATGTCTCTTTTGGTCAAAACGAGTCTGGCCACCATAGAGGAGTTGCCAAGCAGCCTTTTCCAATTATCAAGCAACTTTTCCCAACTTTCTATGACCTTCTACTTATCACTTCCAAGTAACACATAAAGAAAGGCCAGCTGCAGGTGGTAGGTGGGGAGGATGTTAAGTAGTAAACACGTAGGTTATGGAGATAGGCTCTTACGCGATTGCAGCAGTTTGACCACCGCATTGTGCCCCATCACTGCCGCCCACGACAGCGGCGTTCGTCCATCGTTAGCCTTGGCGTCCGGGTCGACTCCGTCCTTCGCGAGCAGCAGCCTGACCACCGCCTCGTGCCCTTCCTCTGCCGCCCACAACAGCGGCGTCTGTCCCCAATCGTTATCCTTGGAGTCCGGGTCGACTCCGTCCTTCGCGAGCAGCAGCCTGACCACCGCCTCGTGCCCCTTCTCTGCCGCCCTCGACAGCGGCGTCCATCCCCACTTATCCTTGGAGTCCGGGTCGACTCCGTCCTTCGCGAGCAGCAGCCTGACCACCGCCTCGTGCCCCTTCCCTGCCGCCCACAACAGCGGCGTCCATCCCCACTTATCCTTGGAGTCCGGGTCGACTCCGTCCTTCGCGAGCAGCAGCCTGACCACCGCCTCGTGCCCGTTCCCTGCCGCCCACGACAGCGGCGT
>Ga0335072_10000458_pt1 | contig 80291 bp, 78 predicted proteins | sample Lox_Sample_21_FD_206725 | JGI IMG/M metagenome (GOLD analysis project Ga0335072, IMG submission 206725) | Soil microbial communities from Loxahatchee National Wildlife Refuge, Florida, United States - Lox_Sample_2.1 | ecosystem: Environmental > Terrestrial > Soil > Wetlands | place: USA... | reverse complement strand
ATAAAATCAAGGGTTACTCACACACGCATGATGTTTATTGCTTTCTCTGAATCCCATTTTCCTCGTTCTTCAAGGGAGATTAGAGCTGTGGCACAAGCGCCGATACCCGAGTTGTCATCAGCAATCCGAGATACGATAAAGTTGCAAAGAAGGTTTCCTATGTGTTATTAGCCAACACTGGAGCACCACAGTCGCACAGGTAGTATAGTTTCCATATAGTCTATTGAATGACTTACTTTGCTGCAAAGTTAGAACTTTCGACGGTGTCGCTTGAAGAACTTCAGCCAGATAGGACATGGCTATACAGTCAGACCACTGAGTTGGAATGTTTGGTAGACGCTTACTCTTTGCTCGTAGAGAGGATTCTTCATGATTCAGATATTCTCCTAATGATTCTATGATCTCGATTAACTTGAGCTCTTTGGTCTCAAGGCCTGTGTTCCCAATTTTTGTCAGCACCAAATCTTCAACCAAAGGCTCGCTCGTGTGCAACATACGTTTAGCAGTGCGCTTGGCGATCTCCGAGGCCTCGGGCTTGTTCTGATCTGCTTCTAGAAGATACAATTGAATATCGGACATCCTGAAAGCGAGTGGAGAGCCGCCTTGCGACGTGGTGATGGAATGTCAAGGATGGGAGAGAAATGTGGCTGATCTGCCGCCTCGCTTGCGCTGTCGGCAGCAGGATTTTCCCCGTACATCTGCAAAAGTTCCGAGCGGAGATTCCTACCTTCCCTGCTTCAAACAGGTGTCAAAATATGAGCCGATCGCCTATCACAGCTTCTGAAATCTATCGGATCCATCGGAGGTTGGATTGCGGTGGTGGCGTCCGCTGGTTCCGGAATTTGAGTCGACCATCATTGTGAAAAGCAGCGTGGCCTGGCTTCACCCTACGATCATCACCTCTTTTCACCCCGATAGCTTCGACGTCAATAGAAGGTGGCTTGCAGGTACGGCAACTCTTTCCACTGTCTCCTCTAGTCTCTCCTCTCACTGGCTCTTCAAAATAATGGCTGGCGTTTCTCTCTGTCCCGTCATATCATCAGCCGTCGTTAGAATAGGGGCCGCATGGCGCCCTGGAAAAAGCGATTTCATTGATGGCGTTCAAGCCTAACAACAAGCTGATCCCCTTTCATCGCTGATCAGTCCCTCGAGGATATTTGATCTGCCCTGAGGAACATTCGTTCATTTTCCTCCTTGAAAAATGTCCCACATTTTTTCCGGCAAATGCCTCAGTTCTCTTGATGCGCTTTTCTAATGTGTTATATGTGTAGCCCAATCATCGCCGGCATGGCGAACGCGAACCTTGCCGAGTCGCCGTCCCATTGCAAGGTCGTCTTAGGTAGGACACTGGCCAAGCCTGTTCTGGACGAGGTTAGAGAAGGCTTGCGGAAAGTCAATCGCGCTCCATTACTCGTGAGTTTCCTAGCAAGCTCCGATCCTGCTGCTAGAGAATACGCCGAATCTACGGGGAAAACATGTCGAGAAAAGTATAATCTTTAGATCTCGCTAGTTCACGTGTTCATATTGACGCGTCGAATAGTGGCTTCGACTTTGAGTTGCGCGAAGTGGAGCGAGAAAAGTTGGAAGACGCCATCATCATAGCCAACAACGACGACAAGGTCGATGGCATTCTGGTCTACTATCCCGTGTTTGGCGGCCAAGAAGACCGATATCTACAGAATGTCGTTGCCGTGAATAAGGACGTCGAAGGTCTCACACATCAATACATATTCAATATGTACCAAAACATACGATTTCTGGACGAGGAACATCACAAGAAGAGCGTACTGCCCTGTACGCCTCTAGCATGTCTCAAAATTCTGGAGCATCTACACATCTATAACCCCATCTTGAACTACGGCAACAGACTACATGGTCACACCATCACGGTGATTAATCGATCCGAAGTGGTTGGACGCCCGCTTGGTGCGCTTCTAGCCAATGATGGCGCTCGTGTTTTCTCAGTGGACATCAATGATGTCCAAGAATATACACGTGGTCAAGGTCTACGAAAGCGAAGACATACCATCATCGAGAGACCCGCTCTCACGTTGGAAGAGTGCCTTCCATTGAGCGACGTAGTCATCAGTGGTGTCCCAGGTGATCAGTTCAAGGTACCGGTAGATTTGCTCCGCGAAGGCGCAGTATGCATCAACTTCTCAAGTCAAAGGGTAACGTTCTCCAGTTCAAATTGCCTTTTTGTTACTAAATCATATCAGAACTTCGACAAAGATAAAGTCAAGGAGAAAGCTTCCATATACGTGCCCGCCATCGGTGCGGTGACAATCGCCGTTCTTCTTCGCAACCTCCTACGGATAGTTCAGAATCGGGAACCCGAGTCTATCAAGATGGAGGTGAAAGCGACCAATGGAAATACCGAGATCAATGGGATCAACGGAACAATGGATCATAAGGTTGAAGATGAAGTTAAAAGCACCAAGGAGGCTGGACCGATCTTGTGATTGACTTTGAATCTTCCTCATGTTTTGTGCGTCTTAGAGTCGTTCACATTGTCCGCCGTCACAGGCCATAAATACCCAAATCAATGTCACATTCTCTCCGCTACAACTCCATGCTGAATGCTACAGAAAGATGTCCTTGTGAACGCAATGATGTTAATGTCTATCTCTTGAGAGACCTTTCCTCTTCGACCAAACCCTCTTCATCCATCTCGTTTCGTGTCCGCTTGAGGCCTTTCATTTTGCGCGTCTGAAGCTGCGAGAGATCCTGCTTGCCAACATGTACCCTTCCAATCTTGTCGCCCATGATATCAGTTTCGATATTCTTTTTCGTCTTCGGTGTCAATTGCTTCGGCTTCTTCATCGCCTCTCGAAGCGCGCTTTCGTCAGGAAGCTGCATCCTTCCGATTCTGAAGTCCATTCGTGGACCCATCTCTTCGATCTCAACCCGCGGTAGCTTCTGACCACTCTTCTTTGTGATGATTCGGTGCACCCGGAAATGGATCTGCGGAGGTGATTGTCCTTCAACTTCTTCGCCAGCGGAAATATGGATCATATATTGCAGACCTTCCACATCAACACTCGTTGCGTCTTGTCCTTTGAATAGATCCACAAACAGGCTCTTCGCAAGGGTATAAGCATTCGGTGTCGGGCTGTCGAAGAGTGTACCCGAAAAGGATATCATTGGTTTCAAGCCGGTTGCAGCTTTCGAGGTCTTGAACTGGCTTATTGTTCTGAACGTTTCTTCGTTCAGATACAGCTCCAGCATATCCAGGATTTTGTGATTAAACATTCGTATTAATGTCAAGCAATTTGGTCGCTTCTTGGAGTGTACGCCGAAAACCATGAGGGATGCGTCGTTCTTCTCGGAGAAGAACTCCAGTGAAGCAGCATCTTCGAAAGGATGAATAGGATTACGCTTCCGAAACTTGATGGCTAAAGGTTCTTTGAGGAGATTCAGGTCGGCGAGAGCGAGCGACACGATCTGACTACACTTCTCGCCGCGTAGGAAAAGTGTCATCTTGGGGTTCTCGACGATTTGCGGCTCTTTCTTTTCCAGAGCACGTTTCGCCCGCGCATTCTTCGGCTTTCTATATCGTTGTCAGAACTCAACCTAACAAAGGGTAATAAAAGAAGTGTTCACATTTGGCTGAACATTGTGAGACCACCTGCTACCTGAAATAGATTACAAAGTTGCCATTGGCTGCATGTACTTGAGGAATAGAAAGTTGCACGAGACTGAAATTTGCATGAGAGGCTCTAAGTTTTTGTCTAATCAGATGGAGGCGCGCATACTGTGCGATACCTCTAATCGATACGATAAGGAATGATGCGACCGTGCGTGGAATCGCGCAAGGATATTTCCGCTGGCGGGTTTACAGATCAGGAGCACGTCAACCTTCTGATTACTTATTCCACGAGAAAACCTTTGGATTTGCCTATCCTAAAAGCTTACCCCTTCACTCTCTCAAACGCACCGCAGTTGACTTATACTCGTCGTAACACTCATATTACCTCTGCCTCACCGGGCGCAATCGCAGCAGCTTCTTGTCCTCACAGAGCGCGAATTTTCCCCATGGCGACGGTGACAGAGATCACATCCGAAGACACATTCAAGCAATATGCATCCAACTTCCCATCCTCGGGCCTTTTGGTCATATACTTCCACGCCCCGTGGGCAGAGCCTTGCAAGCAGATGTCGACTGTCCTTCAAACCCTAGCCAGCACATATCCGGCTGACAACTCCATCGGCTTCGTTTCACTGAATGCCGAAGAGCTTGCGGATATCTCAGAGACATACGACGTGACGGCAGTACCATTCATCGTTCTAGAGAAGGATGGCAAGACTGTTGAGACAATATCAGGAGGCGATGCCGCAAAGGTTAGGACTCTGGTTGAGAAACACACAGGAAAGAGCGGTGCCAATGGCAAATTCGACCTTCCTCCAGCCCAGACCGTATCCAAGCCAACAGAAAACGGAACCTCCAATAGCTTAGGCTCCCATGCGCCGTCCGATCCTGACTCCAAGACCACTCCGGATCCCTCAGGAGAGAAGCAGACAAAAGAACAGATATTTAAGAGGTTGGATGAGCTAGTGAAGGCGGCGCCGGTGATGCTTTTCATGAAAGGCACACCAAGTGCACCGCAATGTGGCTTTAGCAGAAAGACAGTGAACCTCCTTCGAGGGAGGAGTATACGGTATGGTTTCTTCAACATCTTGGCAGACGACGATGTGCGACAGGGATTGAAGGAGTATGCCGACTGGCCGACATTTCCACAACTATGGGTTGACGGTGAGCTCGTTGGAGGGCTGGATATTGTGAGTGTAGATCATTCCACCTCTCTGCTTCACTACTGACTCAGAAAAGGTCCAAGAAGAATTCGATAATGACCCTGATTTCCTCATGCAGTACTCTGTCACCCAAAAACAGTAGAAGCGGCTTGAACCACAGCAATGTACCATGGCTCCGCTCAAAAGTCACCGTCATATAGGCGAATCTGATCTATAAGTGAATTTAGCCGATCAGGTCTAAATTGCTCGGGCGCATACAAGGGATTGTGGACCTTGTAGTTCTATCTCAGGATCAGATAACATGAGAGTAGCAGTAGCGTTGCCAAAATGATATCGTTATGAGTCGCAGACTTGTAGCCCATAAGCTCGCAAAGCGCGTGGTGACATCTGACATTATCAAAGTATTCCTTACCTCCTAATGCACGGCATAGTCTCACATGCAAGAAATGGCAGTAGCAGGCCGAAAGTAATAGAGCTGAGGGTTGTCATTCAGTAATTCTCTAACTCTCGGGGTGGTTCCGAACGGTATTTGATCCTCTAGAACCCGCTTTGGAAGTAGACATCGAGATGATGCCAAATCTGCCAGACATTTAGATTACAAAATGTACTCTACTTGGGACGAGATCCATTTCTTCGGAACTGAATTGCCCATAGTAATTGATTGACGATATCATATCACACACTACCTCATCGTCCGCAGGAAGTTGTCTTCCTTGATACTGCTTCTCCTCTTGGTCCTCATCGCTCTTGTCAGCTCCGTGCGTGCCTCCGCAGCATCCTTGGCTCCCTGCTCAGTTCCGTCGCCAGCTGGTAGATTTATTGTCTGCTCGTAGAGAGGTACTTTGGGAATCTGATCTTCAGGTCTCTGAGCGGCGGCTTTCTTGGCGCGTTTGACTGCTTTTGCACGTTTCGGCCTCGACTTTGCTGTGTCAAAGCTGTTAGCAGTGCTTTCGAATCAGTTGAAGACTCTTTGCGAAAACTTGCGAAGCGGTGTAGTCTTCCAGGCGTAGATTTCGCCTAATAAGAAGTCTTGGAAATGTTTTAGCAGGCTTGAGAGAAAACATACAATATATATCCGCATCCATTGCGGCCTCCTCCGTTGACTTCTTCTTTTCCAGTATGCGCCATAGCCAATCTGGATATTCGTGGTCCTCCATGGCCAGCGGATCTGATTTGCCCTTGATGAAGTTCAGACCCTTCAAGGGCATGCCTGCTGGCACCGACGACATCACAACTGGTGATTGAACCTTTGATTTCGCATCAATGCCGTGTGCTGTAGGTGATACAGGTAGAGGTGTCGAGAATGGCTGAGCAGCTGATGTTGATGTCGCGACTCCTGGTCCTTGGGGTGCTGGCGCTGGAGATTGGGGGTCGGCCATCGATTGCTGGGCGGCGCGCCGCAATTGAGAGGTCGAATATTGCTTCAGATGTTTACTCGATTGCAGACGTAGAGTTCGGAGGAAGCATCGATCGCAAATCATGGTGGTAATGTGTAATTGGAAAAGCGGGCGTGGAACATTTCACGTAAGGACTGAAAGTTTTTGGAGCGGAGAGTGCATCGTAAATGCCGTGGACACGACAGCACCGTGCCTCAGCACACCAAAGCTGTCTCTCTCACTGCAGCCGGCCACATTCCCAACCCGCAGTGTCATCTTGCACCGTCCAGTGTTCATTAGAAATCTGAAAACTGCGCAAGTAAATCCCCCATACAGAAAAACGTCCAACTTTACCATTCTTGCCTCGCCAAGCAATCACTTCGCATCCTATCACGCGGCTAAGAAGTCGGCATATGAGCCTCCGAGTTACCGGAGGGCTTACAAATATCTATGATGCGCCATTTCTTCAAGAAGTTGACATAGGAAAGGGTGGGTGAGTTGGCGGAGTGGTGCGATGCTGAAAAGCAACGAAGCATAGGATAGAGCTCCGTCAGCTCCGGTATGTTATATGTCAGCTTGACAAATGGCACAGAGCAGCAAAACACGCTGCTCAAAGCAGACAAAGCTCCACCCCTACGCGCCTTGTGCCTGGGAAGCTTACCGCTGCCGGTTAGCTGAGCTGGCACTTTTGAGGTAAATGGTCTGAAAGCTTAAGCTCCTCACAGTTATAAATCGTCTCTCAACACCCCTCCTCTCTCTCCACTCCTCCACTCAGCTTTTCATCTCCCAAACAGAGTCGTGTTTCGCTTTGTCTGTCGGTTAATCCGTCTGAAAATTCGCTACAATGGCTCCCAAGATTGCAATTGTCTTCGTATGTTTCCCCGCTGCGGCTCCAAGCGAGCACCTCACAACCAATCCCATTAACCATGCTGTAGTATTCTATGTACGGCCACATCAAGACAATGGCTGAGGCCGAAAAGAGGGGTATTGAGGCTGCTGGTGGTACTGCAGACGTCTATCAGTATGTCTCGGGCCAATGACGTATCGAAGCCCTGATTGACCATTGCAAAGAATCCAAGAAACGCTCCCAGAGGAGGTGCTTGGCAAGATGCATGCGCCACCAAAGGATTCCAGCATTCCGGTTCTGACCGATCCGAAAACTCTGTTAGAGTATGATGCTTTCCTCTTCGGCATCCCGACCAGATTCGGTAACTTCCCGGCCCAGTGGAAGGTTTGTAACTGTCGGTCATGCGTCCTGCGATTCGAAGACTGACAGACTGCGCAGGCATTCTGGGATTCCACCGGCGGTATCTGGCAGAGCGGTGGCTACTGGGGCAAGTAAGTGCTCTCCGAGAACGGATTCCGGTTGTGACATTCTCAATTGACCCGGTCAGGTATGCTGGTATCTTCGTGTCCACTGGCACTCCTGGTGGTGGGCAAGAGTCTACCAACATTGCTGCCATGAGCACCCTCGCTCACCACGGCATCATTTACGTTCCTCTCGGCTACAAGACGTCCTTCCCTCTCTTGGCAAACCTTAACGAGGTCCACGGTAGTTCGCCCTGGGGTGCTGGTACTTTCGCCGGCCCCGACGGCTCTCGCCAGCCCACGAAGCTCGAACTTGAAATCGCCGAAACTCACGGCAAGTCCTTCTATGGTGCCGTGTCTAAAGTCAACTTTGCGTGACTAGATGGCGGTGAGGCTGGAGCTAGCAATGGGACCGGAGCTGTGGTGAGTAAGAATGATCAGTCAGCATCTGGAACTACGGGGGGTGTGAAGGGAACTCAGGACCAATCTACTTCTGATACTCCACAAAAGAAAGGAAAAGAGAGCGAGGGACCGTGTGGCTTACCATTTAAGTGTCTCGTACAGTAACGACCCTTGGAAAACTTCTCTTAGAAACTTAATTCAATCTTATAAGATCTCAACACTGGACATATATTGTGGTGGCTTAACCTCTCCCGGAAACGACTCGCTTTTGCTCACTACGATTCTTGCCATCAGGAACTAAGCTGAAGAAAATAAACTGCAGCAGGACCTTATTCTCTAAAGATATGTACAAGGGGCGTATCGCCGCCTAGTTGAGCAGGGATGTCTGGCAGGCCAAATGTGAAAAAACGCCGCCGACGTCTTCCAAATTCAGATAGTCGCATCCTCTCTACCTGTCGACCTCACCAAACACCAAATCCATGGTGCCAATGATTGCCACTGCATCAGCCAACAAATGACCTCGTGAAATCTGGTCCATGCAACTCAAGTGCGCGAATCCAGGTGCTCGAATCTTGCACCGATATGGCCTCTCACTACCATCGCTGACGACGTACACGCCCATCTCACCCTTCGGCGCCTCGATGGCCGAATACGTCTCGCCCGGCGGAACGGTGTAGCCCTTGCTGAAGAGCAGAAAGTGGTGAATGAGGGCCTCCATATTCTCCTTCATCGCGGTGCGGGGCGGCGGCGCAATCTTGTAGTCCTCGACCTTGACGGGGCCGGTGGGCATCTTGTTCAGGCATTGGTGGATGATGCGCAGCGACTGGCGGAACTCCTCCATGCGGCACAGGTAGCGGTCGTAGCAGTCGCCGTTGACGCCCACCGGCACGTCGAACTCCACCTGGTCGTACGCGTCGTACGGCTGGCTCTTGCGGATGTCCCACGGCACACCCGACCCCCGCAGCATCACGCCCGTGAAGGAGTAGTTGATGGCGTCGGCCGCAGACACCACGCCGACGTTCTTGGTGCGGCCGATCCAGATTCGGTTGTCGGTGAGCAGTTCCTCGGTCTCATCAATGCGATCGCCGAATTGCGTTGCCCACTGGTAGATGTCGTCGAGTAGTCCGATAGGGATATCTTGTGAGACGCCGCCCGGGCGGACATATGCAGCGTGGAGACGGGCGCCCGAAACACGCTCGTAGAACTCCATCAGCTTCTCACGCTCCTCGAAACCCCAAAGGAAAGGTGTGAGGGCGCCGACATCCATTGCGTGAGATAGCACGGACATGAGGTGGTTCAGAATACGCGTAATTTCGCCAAACATGGTCCTAATCCACTTGGCCCGTTCTGGGATCTCAATGTTAAGGAGTTTTTCCACGGCGAGGGAGAAGCATTGTTCGTTGGTCATCATTGAGACATAGTCCAATCGGTCAAAATAGGGCAGTGCCTGCAAGTATGTGCGATATTCGATCAATTTCTCCGTTCCACGGTGAAGCAGGCCGACGTGCGGATCCGCACGGACGATTTCCTCGCCATTGAGTTCTAGGATAAGGCGGAGCACACCGTGGGCGGCTGGATGCTGAGGTCCGAAGTTGACGGTGTAATGCCTGATCTTGCGTTTATGAGGATCGCTGCCGTCGTCGGGGGCGATGTTGAGGTGCTGTGGATCATCTGGATTGACTGGATGCGCAAACGACGAATCTACAGGTATCAATCTTGTCGTACCAAGTTCTTGAGCATAATGGCGCGATACAGACGTTGATAGAGGTCTGGTGAAGCTTGACGGATTGTAGCTTGTTGATCGCGGTCTGACGCATAGCCGCTTGGCCGAATGCCTCGCCAGGTGGCTGAACCGAGCGGACATTGTAGTATGGAGCGGCCACAAGAGGAATTGAGATGGCGGAAGGAGAGGAGGTTGGAGGTGAAGCTCAATTGCTCCTCTCCTGCAGAGCGAGTGGATGTTAACGAGGTAATCACCGTCCCATAGCCCAATGAAGAAAGGCGGTAAAGGCCATAACGGCAGAATTTTTCTACCTTCGCTCTCATCCTAAATTCCACCCTGCTTGACCTCATGACTGCTACTCTGCAATTACTCACGAAGAATGGCACGTCCGAATCAGGAAGAGTTAGATAGACGGAAAGTAAGTATCATTTCTTGTGTCTTGGACCTGGATTTCGAAGGTGCTGACCAGCGTTTCAGTTCGTCGAATTCACCTCAGAAATAATCACAAATACCACAAACACCGAATATCCGGGTTACTATCCAGGCGAAGATCATTCCTGGACCATAGATCGCTTTAGAGATAGCTTTCAAGTTCAGATTCACGACTCGAAGGATCCCTACGATTCTACGTTTTCGCTTGTCGGTCTCGATGCAAGCATCGCTAATGCCTTCCGGCGCATTTTGATCGCCGAAGTTCCTACCATTGCCATCGAAGATGTCTACATTATGAACAATACCTCAATCATACAGGACGAGGTTTTGGCGTCAAGACTTGGCTTGATCCCGCTCACAGGCAACACCGAGGGCCTCAGATGGATGCGATGGAAGCGGAAAGCTGGCGAGGACGATCCCGACGCAAAGAGCATTCTAACAGATTTCAACACGATAGTCCTTAATCTGGACATAGATTGCACCTGGGCTAAAGGTGGAAAAGAAGCCTTCAAAAGGGGAGAAAAGGACTTGGACAAGTTGTATCAAAATCACAATGTCTACGCGCGAGATCTAGTGTTCCAGCCAACCGGACGGCAAGAACAGTATTTCACAGGCAACGGAATAATCAAACCGACCAACCCAGATATTCTGATTGCGAAGCTTCGGCCGGGGCAAGGAATACACTGTCAAATACATTGTTGCATGGGCAAGGGCGGAGATCATGCCAAGTTCTCACCTGTAGCGACGGCTTCGTACAGACTGTTACCGGCCATACACATCTTGAAACCGATCCTTGGAGCCGATGCCAAAAAGTTTGCTCGATGTTTTCCGCGTGGTGTCATCAGATTAGAAACAGTGACTAAACAGGAGGCAAAGCGCAAAGGAAGCGACTATGAGGGCCACGAAGGAGAATTCAAGGCTGTAGTGAATGATCCTATGAAGGACACTGTCAGTAGAGAGTGCTTACGACATGATGAGTTTAAGGATAAGGTCAAGTTGGGACGGATAAGAGACCACTTTATCTTCCATGTCGAGAGCACAGGACAATTTACAAGCGAGGACCTCTTTTTGGAGAGTGTGAAGCTTCTGAAACAAAAATGCCAGAACGCAAAGAAGTTGATGGGAGAGATGATGCTGACGTGAGGTCAGAAGAACTCTTATAGCTTGAGCATAAGGTAGTTTCGGCGCCGCACTTGATGGGCCTTTGCATTGTCTCGAACAAAGTGCTGATGCTTCTCGATGATACCCAAGGATATAGAAGTCAATGTTTCACTGCGAATCCACGATTTGATTTCTGAAATCCTAGACTTTAATCTTCGCATTTATCCGCTGCAAAAAAGCCATCAGGCGCCCTGACAGCTTTGAATAATGCTGTCCGGGTTCTGCAGTCTGAGGGATTTCCTCTGAATACTGCAAGTGTTGCTATAGTTGTTAATTAAAACCAAGATCTCCATGAGTCCTTTGATATGTCAGACTCGTAAATTGTACTTGTTGCGTGGTGAGCGCAGAAGAGCATAATTACCGCATTATCAACATCGCATTGAGATTTGGCTCGAGACAATCCATTGGTTCCACCTTTGATGTTAATCAACTTCATGGATAAGTTTTGCTGTGGATTCCAAAGTCTTTCGCTTCTTGCTCGATGCCGTCACGAAGCAAGCGGTTCTTCAGTATCCATTTTACCATCCGTCTTGGTCTCGCCCTCGGACCATGACAATTTTTCCTGACAGAAAAGACACAGCACGTTCTCCTCCCATACCTTTTCTGCGCCATCTTTCGTCCCTTCGCAAACATACATCAAGACTTGATCTTTCATTTCTGGATCGTCCCGACCTTCAATAGTAACTTTGAAAGCCGCTCCATTTTTTCCACCATTGGCCTTTTTGGAGTCACCGTTCGATACTTTGGTCGAGGATGGGTTGGGCATTTCGTCCTTGCGCAAACGCTCTAGAATTGCGTTGATGAGGCATTGTTCGTGTAGCCATTTCTTGCATGATTCATTATCGCATTGAATTAGGCGCTTGTCGGGGTTGCTCGGCTTGTCACAAATGCAGTGCTGTCTTAATGTCTGTGAAGTAGAGTCAGCGAATTCCGAGTACGCTTGAAGACAGAGGCCACGAACCGAGAGTTGCTTTGTCGTGTAATTCAAGTGCTGCCTCCAGAAGAGCTTTCCTGGTTGTGGAAAGTCATCGTCATCATGCTCGTTCCAATGCTCGATCTCTATTTTGGAGCTCACAGTTTCTACATCCTGTCAGAAATGTCATGAGGGTTAGTGAAGCCTTGATAACTCACTCGCATCAACTACTTCTAGCCAATTGCTTGCTATGACTTCGTTTCGGCCGTGGTATGGCTGGCGACCAGAATCCCTGGAGGCTTTGATCATTCCGGGCTCAATGTCCTCAGGACGGAAGAAGTAGTTGACAAGCAAATACACGTGCGATTCATTCCCTGCCATCACCTTCAAGATTTTCGCAGGCCAAGTGCTTCCATAAGGCCATTCTCCTTCGTCGCCATGGTTCTGATCGTCGTCGGCGCTGTCGTAGCTGACGAGAACGTGGTCCATGACCTGGAACGCGGATTGACTAACTGTTGCACGCGCCTTTAGAGCATTGTCCAGATGAGAGTGTCTTTCGCTGTGCAAGCAAACTTACTAGTGAATTTCCTGTATCGATTCATGGATTTCCATACTTCGGCGGGTTGGATGACGAAATCCACATCCAGGCTCGCATCAGCATCTGACTTGAAGGAGAGTGGTTCGGTACCATGTGGAATTATATTCGGCTTCTTCTCCTTTGGGTCAAGGAAGCGGATGTCAAAATGAAAGGAATCCAGCACTTGATCCCAGTTCATGGTGTCATCGTCGCGTAGGTAATTGGCGAAATCATCGACTGAGTAAGGTCGAACGGGACGGAGAGATCTGCGACCTGATTTCGCTACTTTCTTCGTTGCGTAGCTCTTCGCTCCGTCTTCGGTGTCTTCGTCCCGTTTTCGCTTGGGGCCAGCTTCCTTCATTCTGGCTGTGTCAGAAGATCAAATGCGCGTTATCGAGATATGAGCTATTTAAAGAGGCCAAGAAAAGCTTAGGGATTATATTATAAGCGTTGCTAAATATCTTTCGTTGTTGTAGAACTTTCGGCGCATTCGCACGCGAGGAGGTTCGCGAACGCGTGCGGCTGTAAATGGGAAGGCGGTCAGATGAGGCCACAAGGCTCAACTCGGCAGAACTTCTCCGAATCGGATGGGACTTGGCAAGGCTGTGAAAGATCAATTCTGACAAAGCGAGGACTCCATTTACCATCCAAACCATAAATGAGAGGGTGCTGTCTAGTTCTACTTGCTTCTGGGACTCCTCAAAGACATCGGTTGCCCCAGGCGACATTGCGTAGGTTTGTTTCACTCAATTAAGAGCGCGTGCTCAAGCTAACCTTCAGCATGACCGAAGGCATGCGGCTCTGCACTGCTCTTACGATAATAGAAGCATTCACCGCCATGCAACGGATTTCATTTTACATTTTCTCAAACCTATGTTCGTTCGCTCAATCTATTCTGATAGTTACGGCCTCCCATGCAGATTCCAGCTTCGTTCCTAACCCAAAGGCAGAACAAACACATTACTCTCCAGTCGACGTTGCCCGATGTCATTGACGATCGGTCACTTACAGAAAGATAAATTCTCCGAATTAGGTAGGCTTGGGATTTGTGGATGACCGCCGGCTTTCAAGAATTCGCTGGCTACCCTCTTAAAAGGATGGAAAAGTGCAATCTTGGTTCCAGGCTGCATGCGCATTCCACCCAGTTCTCGCAACCGAGCACGTTTACGATGTTGATGGTGTCGGTCCGGAGCGCCGTGACCAAAAATGAAGTGTCGCTAGCATGGAAGCTTGAAACTAGTGGGCCCAATGGCAGTTGAGGAGGGACGATCCGCAGGCATCCGGTGATCGGGAAGCGAGGCGCAGGTGAGTGCTGGTACGGAGTATCGTAGAGTGTCTACACATTGTGGACGTGCGCACGACTGTGAAAAGAATGTGGGAACGAAGCGTATGCATGACGCCCCAATTGCCAATATTGACCTTCCAAATATTCCGTAAGCCAGGCGGAGCGTCAGGGTAGTAAGGCTTGGTTGCTTGCCACCAAGGCTAATCCCAATATCCGAAGGCCCTTCAACGCTGAGACGGTGCGAGCAAGAGAAGCCTGCCCAGCATTATGCCGTTTACAGACCCCACACACGGCCGAAGTAAAGAAAAACGAAGTGGCTAGACGAGGAAAAACTCGGTCCACTGGCGATGCTCGACCTTTGCGATTCATGTCAGGGCAAGAGTAAGTCCATATGGTGCGCGTTGCTTCAGAGAATGGGCGGCTCTCCACCAGCGGATAGAGGAGAGGTTACGGGGGTTGCGACGTGAGCCCAGGAGCCTGTTTCCCAGCGCATGCGACCACCCATGCTTGGAAGGGTTACGGTGGGCGATGGAATGGGAAATTGTTGCATCATTGGGGCCGTAGCATGCATGTAACTGGCAGTGTGCCTGTCTTTTCGTTCACTGCTCAGGCTCAAGCTTACGCACCCGTCAGCGGCGTACAGAGACGGGGGGCCAACGCCCGCCGTTGCTCGTCGTCGTAATCGCATCCTGATCCATCGTCCACAAAGCTTGGTCCCTCCGGCTCTTGCACGAAATCACTTCCAAGTAGATTTGCTTTCCCATAAACGTGTTGGTGGCTCCCAGATCCTGCACCCTCCTCTCACTCAGCGCCATCCAATATAAACCGTCCGCATTGTCCTCAACGCTCTTTTATTTTTTTCTCTGCGACTGGAAATCTCCGCCGCGGCGACATTGGACAATCCCTCCCACCGGTTCCGGCGATCGCAGTGACGCGCAATCAATCCAAATTCGATTCGCGAACACAAGCAGCCAGTTCCCAGCTACAGTGCGCAGGACAGGTTCCTGGCCAGGTAGCCCACCGCGGCCGTCTCTCCATCCGTTAATATTAGCATCCACTGGGATAAATAGAATCGGGCAAGTCGCGCTGCGCAGCTTGGCGCCCGAGCGCGTCACCAGCGCCTGCAACACATCATGGCTCGATCTCGCGGTGAGTCCCGACCCTCTGAGAGGCTGCCTGCCATTAGCCAAAGCCCAGCTGGCGTCCGTTTTGTCGCTGTCACATGGGCTGCAGTCCCCTTGGAATGAATGTTGCGCTGACACCTACAATTTTGCAGTCCTCTCGTTTATGTCACAATGGGGAGTTCCTCCACGATCTCCAAACAGCGATGCTGATGGTTCGCCTTCATCCAACTCTTCTCAGCAGGCGCAACCGCGCAGCAACGACAACTCCAACGCACCCATTACTCCCTCCGGCTCCTCATTACATCTCGACCAACAGTTGCGCTCCTCTCCAACTTCAGCTCAGCAACAGAGGACAAGCTCCAGACAGGGCTCTAGGCCCGCGTCTATGGTACAGACCTATCAACCGCCCCTGATGGAGGTCGCACAAGATACTTTGTACGTACAACTGTGCTCGTGGTTCTTCTCGAAGCGAGACTGAAGCCGATCAAACTGAACTTTGTGCTAATGTTACCATAGGCCCGAACTACAACCCATTTTCACCTTTTTGAACAGTCACTCGAACAAACTTTATCAGGAGGGTTACTTCCTCAAACTACACGATCTCGACGCTCGAGGCCGACCAAGCGGTGATCGAACATGGCAGGAATGCTTTGCGCAGCTTGTAGGAACCGTGCTCTCGCTCTGGGATGCGGCAGAACTGGATTCTGCCGGCGACGATGGAGAAGTGGTACCGACATTTGTAAACTTGGCTGATGCTTCTATAAAGATGATTGAATCGCTACCAATGAATGAGGGTGGTCAGACGCTGAACAACGTCCTCAGTATCTCGACAGCGGCGAATAATCGATATCTCCTCCATTTCAACTCTCTGAATTCCCTTACGCAATGGACTGCCGGGATCCGACTGACCATGTTCGAACACACAACCTTGCAAGAGGCTTACACCGGATCATTAATCGCCGGCAAAGGAAAACAGCTGAATAACATCCGTCAGATTATGGAGAGAAGTAGGGTGATATACGAGGACTGGGCAAGAGTCAGATTCGGTGCCGGCACACCATGGCGACGTTGCTGGTTCAGAGTTACTCCTCCCGATGAGAAGGAATATCAAAAAATTCAGAAGTCAATGAAGAAGAAAAGCCAGTACGAAAAGATGCCCGTGCTGAAAGGCGACTTGAAGTTCTACGACACGAAGAAAATCGGCAAACGAACTTTACCCATTGCTACCATCACTGATGCTTGGTCGGCGTATGCCATTTACCCGCAATCCAAGCCGTTGATCGACCAGTCGACATTGGTCAAGCTCGAGGGCAAAATCAGGATTCACTCAAATCCTGAGTCAGTCACGGATGGATTCATCTTCGTTATGCCTGAAACCCACCCAGCGGTTTCCGGATTTGAAATCATGCTACGCTTTCTATTCCCAGTGTGGGACACGTTTAATCTGTATGGCAGACCGAACAGACTGGTTGCCGACGTTCGTGACACCAGGGGCCTGATGTTCGCCCTTCCCAAAGAGCGAAGATATGGCTATCTTGAGCTTCTGGACGTAGCTGGATTGGTTCATGCAGAGGGTGCTCAGAACTGGAGTGAACGGAATTGGCGCAAGGAGATGAAAGAATTGACAGCTAAGCGTATGTTGCAATTGGCAGACGAACCAACTACCAGCCGACGTTCAAGTCGTCGGAACACTGTTAATCGAACAAGCTTGCCGCCCGCTGGAGGCGCCAATTTGCGGTTCGCAGACACTCCGACCGGCCGATTCACCCCTAGTCCAGCGCAAGAGTTTGGCTCGGAGCGGCAAGTTGAGGCTGCTCTTGCTCCTGAGCCTGGTCTTCGTCACCGGAGGTCAGCTTCAGAAGCCGTTGGATTCAAACGACAAAACCAAACACAATCACCTCTCAGTCAGTCCAACGTAACGTACGAACGAGAGAGATTGCCTCCACAACCTCCTCCACATCAAGATCCGTACCTGGCAGCATATCCAACGCAGAACATGCATGATCACTATGAGACGGCTTCGGAGGGTAACGAGCACGAATACGCAGGTCATATCGCCCCTCAGGGTCATTCAGAGCTCCTTGAAATGCAGAGAATGGCATCTCCGGAGCCCGTGGCTCCTCCACCGACATTCAGTCACTCGCCAGGTCAGCCACCGCCAGTCCGTCCAAATCCCGTCCCCGAATTGCGACGAGGCCAATCGAATCTCGACGGTGCAACGCTCTCACAAATGGCGGAGGCGACAAGTCCCCGCGCGCTTGGCCCGGGTGATATGCCTGCGTATTTTGATGATCATCAAGATGCTATGATGGATGCGAATGGTTATCAACCGCAGTACAACGACAGACAGTGGGGAGCTGGTGGTCAGAGTGGAGTATATGCGGACATCAATCAACAACGGGGCCCACCCACTAACGACTACAATCAAGGCCCTATGATTTCAAATTCCAGAAATGCGGTTGAACGCCTTGCTACGATTCCGGCGTCGCCTTTCGTACTGCAATCCGACCATTCGCCTGTTTCACTCTCTGCAGCTCCCGAACGCTGGGACGTGGGACAGCCACAACCTGGCACGTTCTCAGTCCTAAACGAGCAAATACCTTCCTCGGAATCCATCGCGCGTAACCAAGCCCCACACGATACAAATACGCCTCCAATTCCACCTCCACATCAACAAAACAACATTCCCTCTGCTTCTCCTCCAGACTACCCTCAATCAGACCCTACGTATTTGAACAGCAGCCATAGCATCCACCGGAAACCCATCACGCGCACCTCACCAGCTCCCACTGATACAAACATGAGCTTCGATGGCAATGCATTCCAAGGTCGCTACGAGAATCCTGAGAGAAGGCGAATGGGCCAGCAAAAGTCGGTTGGCAGCGTAGATCTTCCCAAACAAGAGATCGTGATTGGTGATACCCATTTCACCCAAACTCCACCTGGAAGCTCCGATGGTCCTCATGAACTTCCGACAATTGATTTCGGTCCAACCTATTCGTTAGACCCTTCCAAAAAGAATGGCCCTCCCATCTCGACGAAGTTCGACACAAGCTCTCCTAACAAGTCCTCTCCAAGAGCAACGCCAATTAATGAAAGTCCTGCAAACTCGAAGCCAAGTAGCCCCATGTACGCAAACACCGGTCACAGCAGATCGGCAGGCAGTCTCAGTGCTGGCAGGCCAGGGCATAGTCCTGCTGGATCGCAAACAAGTTTACCATTGCGAACTACTCCGATCTATTCTCACGGTCAGGGATTATCTGGAAGCCAATCGGGACAAGCTGCTTTGCGGCCAGCGTCAAGGTCGTCTGGGAGATCCACACCAGGACTCAGCACCATTGATAAAGATGCTCTGCACAGGCAAACTCTCGCGCAATTGGAAACTTTGACTGATAGTATTGGGCGCTCATTCTTGACTGATGATGACATGCAAGATGTCCGATACGATGGCATGACGGTGCAGCGAGTTCTGGCGGAACATATTCTTCCATTCCGTCCTCGACCTTCGGAGACAGTCGCGAGCGAGGATGGCCGAGAACGGCGTGAGCGATCATTGATATATCAACTGCGGCAGAACGTCAACAATATGTACGAAGAACAGCAACGACGAATGCAAGAGCGAGTGGCGAAGGCTTACAGTGAGGTTGCACCTCCAAACGTTGGACCAATGGACCCGTCACAACAGCGCAGTTTCCAAGCGCAAAATCCATATACTCAATTACCGCAATTGCAGGGACAACAGCAGGCACCTGTCAATCCTCGTTATGTCGATGCCTTGCAGCAACAAGTTAGAACCAATCCTCAACCTTACGGTGGCAAGAGTGTCAGGTCAGCTTATCAAAATTATCCCGAGGTTACAGGCAGATGGCCAGCCTCGAAAGGACCCATGACGCCACCTCATTCAGCTTCCTTTCAGCAACAGCAAAGCATGTATGGGCAAGTGAATCCCTATGCTGGGTACACTCCAGAAGAAGCCATGCGGGCTGGTCGTTATGGCCCGGCACCAGGCAACCAGCCTCCACCAGGTGGACCGAATCAGCAGTGATTAGAGCGGTAGGAGAGAGTGTGATAGAATGACAATACTGCGAATTTTCTTGGGCGCGATCGGCACTCTTCTAACGCGGACTCGTCAACAGAATGGTTATGGCCAAGTCTTTGGAACTTGACAGTTTCAGATGGTATCGTACATCAGCATAAACGGCAGCTTGTGCATGGTTTTAGGCTTTGGTTTCTCTTTCTGAGTTGACACGAGCGTTTTGTTTTCGCATATCACTGCATTGCGTGGATTGACTCTGAGAAGAGTCTCCACGCCGGCGTTTCCTAGAGGACCAGTATCGAAATTACAATTGTTATCCTGCTATTTGTACTCTTCCACCAGTTCCCTTAAGCAGTAAGCTCGTTGTGAATCCGTCCAATGAAGTAAGAGCGTCTACGCGTAAGGAAAGTGTAGTTCATGCCGTCTTCACGAAAATTGATGCCTTGAGCCCTCATCTCGGAAATGTCCAACTTCACAGGTTGGAGATCACCACTCTATTCACTAGATAATTTACCGTGAATCGCCACTTTCAACACCTTGAGTGCGTGATGTCTATGATAGTGCTCGATGCCTATCGCCTAGCAAGCCATTGGCCATGCCGGTCACGTTTTCGCAGAACGACCGCTCTCCATGACTGACACTTCGGACTCCATCAATCCAGTTCCGCCAGCTCACCTCCCATCCAATGCAGAAGAGTTGCTGCGCACGCACGATGACCGCGACGCCCAGGAACTCCCAGAGCTCAACGGGCACGGGGAAAACCCATCACGACAACCGTCGCTCGCCTCAACATCCGAAGACCTCTCGACCTACAGCACGCACACGCGCCGCAACCGCGAAGCACCCGCTCACCCTCAGTGGCACTGGAAACTCGCGCAGCAATGGGAGCGCCACGTCTCAGTGAAGGTACCCGTCGCCTACCGCCGCGACCACCTGGCGCTGGAGCGCACGTTCCTGGGCTACCTGCGCACCAGCGTGGCGCTCAGCATGGTCGGCGTCATTGTCGCGCAGCTGTTCCGCCTCAACACCCAGCCGCTGCCCGACAACCGCATTGGCTACTATCGCGTTAGTATCCCGCTGGCCACGGCGTTCATTCTGAGCGCCATCGCCGTCACGGCGCTGGGCGCGGTCAGGTTCTGGAGGCAGCAGGCGGCCATGACGAGAGGGAAGGTGCATGCCGGCGGGTGGGAGGTGCTGCTGATCATGGGCATCAGTATTTTGGTAAGTGTGGATGTCTCATCTTGAACGACTCTGCAATGTTGACGAATCCATAGCTTTGTGTTACGACGCTTGTCCTTACGCTCATTGCGAAGGATCCGGAAACTTAAAGCATCCACTCTAAACACTCATCCGCATATTCTATACAGTTCATGCCTTCTATCTGAAGCTTGGGGAGAAGCATTTGCCAGAACTTCATCATTTACGTCCATACGTTTGCACGATAATGAGCATCTGGCGCGGGGAAAGCATCTCTCGTGCAAATGTCCAAGAGTAGAGCTATAGCAGCTCTCGTCTTAGCATCACCTAGAGTCCATGACTCTAGCGGAGGTTGTCACAAAAGGAAACAGACAGCAGCAAGTCTTGGAGATCTAAGTAGCAGTCCGTTCGATGGGACTGAGTCGAGGTGACCGGCCACCCTTCCAACATCAGCTACGTAGAGAATAGAGGCTAACGAAGATTTGTTAAGCCGAAAGAGCCCAATTGCGAACCGTGAGTCCGAGTTCTGCCATGTAACGTGAAGCGGTAGCATGCTAGTAGACAAACTGGGAGTTTCTATGAGCTCGGTGGAGAATTGACCGACAGTTCGGCGTAACTCAACCCATGAACTTTCTCGACCCTCGACAAGATCGACCGCCAATATCTCCGCAAATATGCTCCCTGATGCCTCTACCACAATGGAATATCTCCGATTGATGGAACCGACAGTTTATCCTTTTGTTGGAAGCGGATTAAGGTACAGGTTCTTGAGGAAGTTCGTAATCGACAGCAAAATTCCCGTCAGCAAAGTCGAGTATTACACCGTCCATTAGATAACAAGCGGTCGCTAGGCATTTTGCAATGGCTCACGATGTTTGTATATTGACAAAGATCATAATCCATGATTGTCAACTCTCATCAAGATGCATGTCCTTTTCTTTCTTGCCACAATTTTGAGTTTTGCGCTGCTCCCACTCGCTACGAACGATGGGCTTACTGATTTGGTCTCATGGGATTCATACAGTGTCATGATGAATGGTCAACGGATGTTTGTCTATTCCGGAGAGTTTCACTACCAGCGGATGCCTGTCCCCGAGATATAGCTGGATATTTTTCAAAAGTTCAAGGCTAGTGGCTTGAACACTGTCAGCATCTATTTCTTCTGGTCATATCACTCTGCATCTAAGGGCGTCTTTGATTTCTCGACTTCTGGTAAGGACGTTCAGAGAGTTCTCGACTACGCTAAGGAAGCTGGACTCTATGTCATCGCACGGCCTGGACCTTACGTCAATGGCGAAACGAACGGCGGTGGCTTCGCCCTCTGGATGTCTGACGGAAGTGGTGGTCAACTGAGGATTTCGGACGAGGAATACTACAACGATTGGTTGCCGTGGATGCAAGAGATTGAAAGCATTCTCGAGAAAAATCAGATCACCAAGGGTGGACCTGTCATCATACAACAAATTGTGAATGAACTGCAGGAAACAACACACAGTGCTAATAACACTCTAGTTATCTACATGGAGCAGATTGAAGCCGCAACTCGAAATGCTGGGATTGTTGTGCCTTTCTCAAGCAACGAGAAAGTTGAGCGAGATGAATCCTGGTCTACCGACTACGAGGATGTAGGAGGAGGTGTTAATATGTACAGTCTCGACAGCTACCCGGGAGGTTTCAGCTGCACTAATCCAACCACCGGCTTCTCCGTGGTACGTAACTAATACCAGTGGTTCCAGAACTATTCGTCCTCTCAGCCGGAATTCGTACCAGAATTTGAAGGAGGCTATTTTACTCCATGGGGCGGATCTTTCTACGATGATTGTACCGCAGAGCATGAGTCTCAATATGCAGACGTACGTTTGAATTAGAAGACTGTCTTTAGGAAAGTTCTGACCACAACAGATATATTTTAAGAATAGCATCGGTCAGCGTATCACCCTGCAAAATCTCTACATGGCTTTTGGAGGGACGAACTGGGGTCACAGTGCAGCGCCCGTAGTATTTTCACCCTTTGCATAATTTATCGCAAATTCGCAATAACTCATACTACTAGGTTTACACTTCGTACGATTACAGTGCTCCACTACGTGAAACTCGCCAAGTCCAGGACAAGTTCAGTCAGACTAAGCTGATAGGTCTTTTTGTGACAGTTTCCCAAGACCTGCTGAAGACAAACATGGCCGGCAATGGTACCGGATGCGCGTCGAACAGCACCGATACTTTCACTTGGGAACTTAGAAATGTGGACAATGACTCCGGATTTTATGTAGTGCAACAGAACAATTCGGCATCCATTGCGGTCATTTCCTTCACCATGAACCTTCGTACCTCTATTGGTTATGTCACCGTTCCGGATGTACAGCTCAATGGTCGTCAAAGCAAGATACTCGTAACAGATTACCATGTTGGAAGTTCCACGACTTTGCTTTACTCTTCTGCCGACATATTAACCTACGGACTATTCGACGTACCAGTCCTAGTACTCTATTTGGAAGAAGGACAAACTGGCGAATTCGCATTCAAAGAGCCTTTATCTTTCAGGCAGTATGGTACGCAGATTGATATAACGTCTGCGGCTGGAACAAGCAACACTAGCTCGACATTTACCAGATTCACCTGGATCCAGGGCAATGGCCCGACAGTGCTCAAGTCCTCCAATGGCTTACTGGTATACCTTCTTGACCTTCCTACCGCTTGGGCGCTCTTCGCGCCTCCAACCACATCAAATCCTAACGTTGGAGCGAACGAGCACATCTTTGTTATTGGACCATACCTCGTCCGGAATGCAAATGTCATCGGCGGCACAGTCTACGTGACTGGTGATAATGCCAATGCGACTAGCCTTGAAGTCTATGTGGGAAATTCATTCGTCGGATCAATCAACTGGAATGGTCAACCTCTACTGACCAGCAGAACGGCCTACGGGTTCTCTGATCGCCAAAACTAGCGGTGCCAACGGAAGGTCCATCATCCTCCCGACACTGACTGGCTGGAACGTTAACAACTCTCTACCTGAAATCCTTCCGAGCTATGTAGATAAGGAATGGACGGTCTGCAATAGGACCAGCACTTTGTCTCCAGTCGCGCCGATAACGCTTCCCGTACTATTCAGCAGCGATTACGGTTTCTACACTGGTGCCAAGATCTATCGTGGCTATTTCTACGGAACAAAAGCCACCGGAGTCAATATTACTACGTCTGGTGGCCTGGCATTTGGTTGGAACGCTTGGCTGAACCGCAAGCTCCTGGGCGGTAACCCGGGGAATGCCAGTCTAACCACCACATCTGAGTACCTTGGCTTCTCCACGACTCAGCTATCTAACCAAAGCAATGTTCTGACTGCCGTCGTGGACTATCATGGTCACGATGAGACAAGTACTGCCCATGGCGTTGAAAATCCGCGTGGCATCCTAGGCGCAGAGTTATACAGCGGCAACGGGACACTAAATTTCACCACCTGGAAGATCCAAGGCAACGCAGGCGGATCGGCGAATATAGACCCAGTGTGAGGGCCAATGAAACGAAGGCGGATTGTACGGAGAGCGCCTGGGTGTTAACTGTCGACTTATCCAGGGTAGACCCCTGGGTAATGCAGCCTCGTTGTACTTCACTGGGTTTGGGTTGAAGGAATAGGTAAGTAGATGTCATAAGGTTCATTACTTCTAAATCGATAGAAACATGAGATAACCACGAAGAACAAGAACTACCTAGAGCTTCTAAACGCCCGTACTTATAGACCCTCGATCTCACCTGTTCCCGTGTATGATCACATTGATCACTCCTAGTCAACAATGATCAAACTAATCAATCTCCTTGGCGTGCACGTGACTCCCTAACTAAGATAGGTTCGTCTCAAGCCTCAGCTGAGGTTTGGCCGCCCGCCTACCAGTCGTTTCCTTCTTTTGCTGCAACTCTGCTTTTGGTCCGTAACACTGGGTTGGCACCTTCCTGGCTTTGATACTAGCAAATGGTCGAACGGAAGCCCTCTAGATGGCCTATCATCAGCCGGTATCGCATTCTATGTGACGACGTTCCGACTCAACCTTGACGAAGATCTTGATGTCCCAATTGGGGTTTTGTTTAGCTCTCCGAGTAGTACGGTAGCAAGAGTAATGCTTTTTATCAATGGGTAAGTTCATCTCTACTCAGCGGCATGGTAAATCCTCTCTAACTCATTTCGATTCCAGCTACCAATACGGAAAATACGTCCCCCAGATCGGCCCTCAGTCATGATTCCCAGTACCTCCAGGTATTCTGAACAACCGCGGGGAGAACACTATCGCTATCTCCCTCTGGGCCCAGACAGGCGCTGGTGCTAAGCTTTCAGACGTTAGTCTTTTTGCTTACGGTGCATATCAGTCGAGCTTCAATTTCAATCAGGATTGGAGCTATTTCCAACCAGGATGGACAGAGGAGAGGCTGAAATGTGCGTAATGGCCATTCCGAAGCAGCTTGAATATAGTAGGAGTCTGAATTACATGAGTACTCTGAGTCTACCTCCCAGCAATTGCGAAGTCTGCAGCCCAAGTGCTTGCTCTATTTCTCTCAGACTCCCCCATCGCAACACCATTGGCCTTGCCCTTCGGCCTTGCTTCAGAGCCCAAAGAACCATTCATCTCAGGCTTCTCTGGCCCTTCGAGCGCAGGTGAACGCGGTTTGTTTGCCTTCTCAACGTCCTTTTTGTGACTCTTTAGCACATCGGCAACGTCTTTGCCGTCTTTCTGTGCCTGAAGAGCCCGCTTTGCCGTCTTCGCGGAGTCAAGGGGTTCAGCATGTCGCCATTTGTACGCTTCTCGTTTGAGGGCGATTCGCGAGATGATGCTGTGATGCCCGTGCTTCTCTGCTGCTTCGATGACTTCGAGCACGCTTTGCCAGTCCTGATCGACTTTTCGTTTGATTTGCTCAAGTGACTGGCCGTCAGTGCCTCCGATCCACGAGCTGCCATCTTCCTTTGCCTCGGTTTGCTCATTATGTGAAGGTTGCTCCTGGGTTGTATCCGTCTCTATCGTTTCATCCACGTCGTTTCTTTGTGCAGTTGATTTTTCGGGACTGCTTGTTTCTTCCGTGTTATGTCCTTCGACATCCATACCCAAAGCTCCACTGACGCTCTGTTGACGTTGCCGAGAGCGATCAATTTCCCTCAACGCCTCCAATTCTCTAACCCCTTGCCACATTCTGGCCTTTCGAAGCATTGCCGTGGGCTGTCGACCCTGTTGAAGTCTCTTCCGTATGCCCATAGCCGGAAAAGCGAGCAGCCCAAATCCGCCGGCAATGTTCTTTAAGACCAACCCGCCTATTCCCATACCAAAGCCTTCCAAGAATCCCAAAATGCCATTCTCCTTTGCTCCCTTGGCTGGTAGCTTGTACAAGCCGGTGAATCCGTCGTAAATGCCGTGAAGGAATTCGTCGCGTCCCGCGTGGAATCCGGATCGAAGATCGTCGATGCGTGGCGGTGGCCTCACAGTGTCGTCTCCGTACAGGCGGGGAGCGTTGTGGAAACCTTGCGCGAGAGCGAGAGTCAGGTTTAAAGGTCCGTGGTATAGAGCTTCTCCACTCCTCGCAAGGCCTAATCCAGCCTCTTCGGCCAACTCCATGACTACATTTTCAGACGGATCGGTCGACAATGTAGAGATTACAGTGCCTGTACGCTGGAGAGAACCCACAACTGTTGACTGCGAGGCTGAGGGTCTGGGTTCTTCGGCTTCTTCTTGCGGGCCGCCATGTTCTAAGCTTCGTGACATTCTTTCACCGCTTATTCTTTCAAGCTCCTTATTCGCTTCAAGTAATTTCTTGCGCCTGTGAGCAAGCTTTCTCTTCTTCTCTTCGTGGTGGATCCTATGCTTGACGACCTTCGCCGCCCGTACCGGGACCATCCCGACTCCTTTGCCAGTGCCTACGAGAGTACGATAAATGGCCATACCGCTACCGGTAATAGGTTCGCCAGGACCCTCGAAGTCATTCCAATCGTAGCACCTGAACAGGGTCAAGTCGCTCCACTGAATTTTGCCTTGCTCGACCAATATTTCCGCGGCGAGGGCGCTGAATCTCAACGACGTATTCTTGACGTGCCACACCGCCGCCCGGTCCTCCAAGATGGAGCACCTCACGCTGTTCTTTCCGCGCACGGGCAGCGAGCGATGGAAACTCCTGACGGCGTTGAGCGCGCCGTCGCCCTCCGCAGCGATGCTCTCCGCGATCGTCTGAACGTTGCGCCGCGCCTCCGGCGTGAGGCACTTCCTGATGCCGTCGGCGAGCATCTCCGCCGTCAGCTTCTTGTAGGGGATGCAGAGCTCAGCGCCGGCGCCGGCCCTCGCCACCATGTCTCCCCAGAAGGGCTGGTCGCCGAAGAAGGGCACGATGAGGGTCGGCCGCGCGCACTTGAGGCCGATGGCGGTGGTGCCGGCGCCGCCGTGATGCACCACTGCCGCCACCTGCGGGAAGAGCCAGTCGTGCGGCGTGTTGTCGAGCAGGAAGACGTCCTGCGGGACGCTCAGCGCGTCGCCGCCCAGGCCGCCCCACCCCTTCGACACGAGAGCGCGCACGCCCGCCAGCTGGACCGCCGCGAAGATGAGGCGCGTGAAGCGGTCCGGGTCGTCGACCACGATGCTGCCGAAGCCGATGTACACGGGCGGCGGGCCCGCTTTCAGGAAGTCGACGAGCGCCGGCGGCGGCGTGAACGACGAGGCCAGGTCGAGGAAGACGAAGCCGGCGATGTCGATTTCGGCGCCCCAGTCCTTGGGTTTGGGCACTAGTGACGGGCTCCACAGGTACGTGTACGGTACCTTCAGCCGGTACAGCTGGCCCGGAGCCCACAGCGTGCTGACCGGTTCGAGACCCAGCGTCGTGACGCGGAACTTGTTGATGAGGTCGCCGAGTCCCTGCCACGTCATGAGGTCGACCAGCGGGTACGACATAAAGTTGGTGTAGGCGCGGTCCACGTTGGTGTGCTTGATATTGGCTAGCGGATGGGCGAAAGCGGTGGTCGGGCTGTAAGGAAAGGTGAACATCATGTGCAGAGGCACGCCCAACCGCTCGGCGATGTGGACATGCGCGAAGGAAGGCGGGTTCGCGATGATGGCATCGGCGACAAAGGGCGGCTTGGTGTTCGTCTTATCTGTTTCGTCATCGGTTGCGCTGATGCACGCCCGCCACATACCTAAGAACATTTCATACATACTTTGACGCCGCCGACCTATCTCACCGGTCTTGACTGTGTCCAAGCTTGGGATAAGGCCAGGATTCTTCACCATGAATGCCATGAGCTCCGAAGGGTTGCCACCGACGCTGAAAAATTCAAGACCTGCATCTTTTGAAATAACGTCTTTGAAAGCAGGATGGGTAGCTATGCGCACGCGGTGCCCATAATCATTCCGAAGGATTTTGCCGATTTTGATGAAAGGCTGGATGTCGCCACGGGAACCAATGACCATGATTACAATGTTTAATCGTGGACGCTGAGAATTGTCTTCATCGACTGCGTGGAAGCCTTCAGCTGCTTGCTTGGCTGCTTGTTTGGCTGAGGCATTTTCTTCGTTTCCTTTCAAGAAGGGATACAAGCGATTTTTGATACCCGCATTGATAGCTCTGGCAAGGTAGCCGGTGCCTTCTGTTTCCTTGACGGAGATATTCAGTCTCCCATCGTGTTTTCTAACCCTTCCCTTTGTCGCGAAGGAGTCGGTGAGGATCAGGAATTTCGAGAATGGTCCATTGCTGGATTCCTTTTGAAACCTCTTACGCTTCTTACCCGAAGCACCGGATGGTTGGACTTCCGCGGTTTCATCCTTATTCTGCTGTGGAGACGTTTGCGAATCTTCGTCCGAGCTAGAGCTTGAGTCGTCGTTTTCGTCAAATTGATAAGGGAATGCCCTGTGGATGCGCTGAGGACGAGAGCCAGAAATTGTTGTATTCCTTCTCAGCATAGGCAAAGATGATCCAGGTGCAAATTTTGTGTTTCCCGTTCTAGGTTCAGAGGAAAAGATTGGGAGCGCTACCTCATCCACGGAACCCCAGGGTCGCCTTGAGGAGTTGCGTGGTACATGCGCCGGGTGTGAAAGATCTCTTTCGTCTGCGTGGCCCGCGTGTGCATCCGGTACTACCGTGGAAGCCGACGAGATCCCGCTCTCTTTTCGTTCTCCAGTGTAATCAAAATCATCGGCGTCGGTCGTGGCATCTGCCATCTCGTTACACTAGGGGACACCAAATTTTGCAAGAAATAAACACAACCGAAGAGATAACCCAGATTTTCTTTAAAGATAGTAGAATCCTCGTATATGAGACGGTATCAATAAAGCGAGGTTATTAATGATTAGAAAGGTGCACCGGTACTGATCGGAAGCTGGTAGGGAATGCCACGGCATGTGGGATGGCCAACGCGGAAACAGCAGCGATAATTGAGAGAGGCAAATGTGAATTACGCGCGTATTGTGAGAAGAGAGAAAGAAAATGATTTTAAGCTGGTAAATCAACTGAAATTGCTGTGGACAGTGTAGAGAACCTGCGCCATACCTTGCCCATTGCCAAGCTACGTTATGATGTAAAGGTCTAGGGAAAGATACGGAGGCTGTGTTTCAAGCGGCGATCCATGTCAGTGCTGGCTGTTAAGATCAACGGGAGATCGCCACGGAATTCAAATTTTTGGCCTCAGTCGGGCCACAGGTACGTGGATTGTGGCTTGAGAGCGATTTTCCTTGTTCCTTGTTCGTGTACACATCAATGGCGTAGTTGAGCAAAATGCATTGGGTGGGCGTTTCAAAGCCTAAGGCGACAAAGAGTCCGGCGATGAATGCAGAAACGATTGATAATTGATGATCGCTTTGTCTGTTCTGCGGCCGAATGTGTATTATGGCCGTGGTTGGGTCTTGCAGATAATTCCCAATCATGTTCGTGGAGGAAATGCATGCTCGAGAAGATTGTAGCATGTCGTCTTATTAATGCTGTCGGCGAAAACCGTTCTGCCTCAGCGGATGACGCCACACGCCTTCTAAATCCGCTGCCGAGCAGGAGCGGCAACGGCATGTCCTTCACTTGCCTTCTTCATCACTTCTCTAACGCTTGCCTGACAATTTTCTTCTCTCTTCCTCTCTTCTTCTTCTCCTCCTCCTCCTCACAATGACAGACGTTATCCCTCATAGATAACTGCTATTATCAACCGATTCCAGTCCCTTTCACTTTAGTCCGCCACACCTACCAATTCGCAAAACATGGGACTCTCTAAGAGCGCCAGGATGCAAATCCTGCTCGCTATAGATGTAGCCTTCTTCTTGCTGGAGCTGGTAATCGGCTACGCTGTTCACTCGCTCGCTCTCGTGGCCGATTCTTTCCACATGCTCAACGATGTCCTCTCACTCTGCGTCGGTCTATGGGCAGTCAAAGTCGCAGGCCGCCAGACTCGATCCCGAATATACACATACGGCTGGCAACGAGCTGAGACTCTAGGAGCACTCATCAATGGCGTCTTCCTCGTCGCTCTCTGTCTTTCAATCTTCCTTGAAGCCATCCAGCGATTCGTCGAACCTCAAGAAGTTTCTTCGCCAAAGCTTGTCCTGATAGTTGGTTGCTTTGGCCTTGCCTCCAATATTATCGGCTTATTCCTCTTCCACGACCACAGCCATAGCCATGGCCACTCTAATGGTGAAGAAGAGCATGCCCACGCGCACGCACATGGCGACGAGACGAGAGCTGCCGAGGAAGGGCATGCAAATGGTTCACACCACGATACAGCAACAGAAGCTGTTGCCGATCCGAGCGGCAATATAGAAGACGTATTGCCAGAGGCTAGAGTCAGATTTCCTTCAATGCCATCTATACAGAGGTCACGGTGGTCTGGTGAGAATGCGAGAAACAGTGGAGACGTCTCTTCCGACACGACTTCCTACAGGGCGCCTTCAACGCCCTCACGCCGTATGCGTACTCGATCCAAGTCTCGAACTTACTCAGGTCTGGAGGAAATTCCAATTCATCCAGCTTCATTCCGAAATGAGATCATTGCCGCAAGTCGGCTTGAGGAAGTCGACGACAACTCCGGTGATGAAGAAGACGACGGTGTCGGAAATGGTCATGTTCCAACCACAGCTGACTCTGAAGATACTGTCACTCCCGCTACCGAACGTACTCCACTACTTTCAAAATCTGGGCCAAAAGACAGCCATGGCAAATCAATCTCTCACTCTCACTCCCACTCACCTGTACGCCGACGAAGGTCGCTTACCGCGGCTCTCCACATGTCACACAAACACGCACAACCAAAACCCGCAGAACAAAAGGCCGGCCACAGCCACGACCTGAATATGCGCGGTGTCTTCCTCCACGTGATGGGCGACGCGCTCGGCAACATCGGCGTGATCGCAACGGCACTCTTCATATGGCTCACCGACTTCTGGTGGCGCTTCTACAGCGACCCTTTTGTGTCGCTCATCATCACCACCATAATCCTCTGCTCCGCGCTGCCGCTCTGCCGCGCGGCCTCTCGAATCCTGCTGCAGGCAGTGCCGCAGGGCCTAAACGTCGACGACATCAAAGCGGACATCACGGCGATCCCGGGCATCCTGAGCTGCCACCACCTGCACGTGTGGCAGCTGAACGACACGCGGCTGGTGGCGACGCTGCACGTGCAAGTCGCGTTTGAGTTCAAGGGCGAGGGCAGCCAGCGCTACATGGAGATCGCGCGCCAGATCCGCGAATGCCTGCACGAGTACGCCATCCACAGCTCCACCATCCAGCCCGAGTTCTGCTGCGAGTCGGCCCACGGCCACCACCTCGTGCGCGCCGCCGACGACGACGTCGCGCCCGACGCCGACGTCCCGGCCGCGGCGGCGGACGCGAGCGCCGCGGAGGACGCCGCCCACGATAGCGATCGCTGCATGCTGGATTGCGACGACGAGTGCGGGGATGGCGGGAAGTGCTGTGCGCGGGGGTTTGGGGTCGGCGAAGATGGCAAGACTCTTTGATTTTGATTCCGGTTTGATGGTTTGCATTTTGCATTGAAGGCTGACGCGTGCTTTGCTTAGATCCGCCGCTGTGCTGTATAGATGCCTATCTTTGAGTTGGATATGGCGTATCCTGCGTGCGGGGTGTGTGTTTATTGCAACTTAGGCTTGCTAAGGTGGCTAGAATGTATTCGTCTGCGTCGGCCTTCGCGAGTTGACGTCACTATTCATTTGATTCACTGTTACTTGATACACTTGAGGGCAATCCTTAATGCATCTTTCATTTCTCGGAAGGTTTATTCGTAAGCTTTCTACAATCTAGACCCATCTTCCTGCAATGGTCCGGTTCCCTTCAAATGAACCTCTTCCAGCATTTTGCCTGCGATCTCGAACGGCTCGCACGGCAACGTCACGGCGACGAATCTCGCAGCGTTGGTCTTTGAAGGATTGATCCACTTATGCATCGTACCACGCTGGATGATATGGTCCTGTCCAGACATTAGCATTTCAACCCAAACATCTGTCGAAACTCTTACTCCCGGCTTCAGATGGACCTGCTCGCCGTTATCCTGCTCAGAAATGATATCTCCGATGACGCAGATGCTGAAATCGATGCTGACGGTCTGATGCAGCTGGCTCTCGCCGCCGGGCATGAGATCGATGACGACGAGGTTGGCGCCGGTGCCGTTCGGCACGACGATGTCGGTGGCCTTGTAGCTGGTGGGCTCCTGGGCCGGGTCGTCGTTGCGGTACGCCTTGATGTCGGCCTCGTCCTTCAGCACCGCTGGAATCTTGGACACCGCGTATGACCTTGCCATCCCGCCCACGTTCTCTCGTCCGTGGTACAGCTGTGGCGGCGATTCTTTGAACACGGATTTGCCGGTTGCGTCGTGCCCCGTTATCCACCGCTTGTTTGGTGGGAGCATGTTGGTAATGGTCTCGGTCCAAGCTCCGATTCCGGACATTGTTGCTTTGTGGCTCTCTTCAATTTAAGAGTATGTATCTTCTTTGAAAAGTAAGGCGTTCAAAGATGAGTTTCCTAATGTGGAAGGTTTGCGATAGTAACTATGGATCCTTGCTCTTTAAATTGCGAACTTCGTAGGCGTAGAAATGTCCACCAAAAAGACTAATTACGTGAAAATTGTCCTTGTATACATGATACAAAGAACCATTTGAGCGTACGTTGGATCACTATTTCTATACGTGCCCGGTAAAAAGCTCCGAGTAGCTGCGGGGAAGCAAGTGTTGAACATCCGCTTCTTCTTTTCCCCCTCTCCGGAACCGGAATTTCGTAATCCTTTTAATATCTACAAGCATCGATCTAAAGTTTCTAGTAAATCTACGCTATATAGGTAACTCCATGACCTTTAGCAGGACTGATCAATTCGCCCTGGAGGGTAGCAATACTATCATTGACAATTTCGATGATTCAATGTCAAGAGACCAATCTTATTACATGGCAATACAAATCGATGTCGAAGAGACATCAGAGGAATCATGGGCGACAGCTGGCATAATTGGAAGAGTGAGATTGTGAGAGATGGGAGGAACGTGTCAATGCAAGGTACTGCTTATAAAAGAGCCCAAAGTGGCTGTATAACAATTTGGACGAAAGGAAACCTCTTCGGGGATAGTATACCGTACATCAAAACCATGGACATTTCCATACACTCCGAGTCCGCTAGAAATTGACTTTGCAGCTTGCTTGCTCAAGGAAATCAGTAGGAACGCTAACACAAACCGAACAAGCCTAGGTTGTGAGAGCCAGGCACGTCGTGTATATTGAGTTTGGTTGGGGAGGCTGAGAGATCGTTGTGTTCTTGCCATCGTAATCCTCCTCCATCATGGCAATTTCGTGAAGATTATGATTCTCTAGTGGCAGTTGCTTCGTCATCATAGTGGCAGAATTCGATTTACAATGGTCGAAAGCAACATCTCGATCATGAACTTAAGAAGCAGGAACTGCTGCAGGCTCGGTGTTGACTGTAGAGCTTGCAGGAGCGGGCTCATCCTTCGGCGCGTTTGGGAAGTCAGTAGTCTTGAGTCCGGCCTTCTGGCGAGAAACACCAGAGCTACCTATTAAATCCTGAGCCTTCTTTGTGTACTCATTTGTGTACTGTTTCACTGTCTCCGTAGCACGGCCGGTGTGCTGAGCAGCGAGGTCTTTTATTTGGGTAGCTTGGTCATTGATGACATTGCCGGCATTGTGGATATGATGGTCGATGAGTTCCTTGTTCTGAATGTAGATAAGTGGAGCAAGGAAGATGATGCTATCGGCAATCAAGGCGAGACCCCACAAAGGCACCCACTTGACGAGCCAGTAACCGATGAAGGAGGCGAAGAAGGCCTGTAAGTTGTTAGAACTAAACTCATGCTTCATGCATAAATGGTTGCACTTACACCAACAGTAACCCAAATGTTCTCGGCGAAGAGGATTCGCTGAAATTCGATGACGAAGAAATTGAGAAGCTCGCAGAAATCATCCGAGAAGCGCTGGAGGGAGTCCTTTGGGATGACAAAATACTTCCTAGGCCGAATCCTAGACGTCAAACCGCCACCGAGAGCAGCGTGTCCGACAAGCTCTGCCGCAGCCGTGACTACATTTGTGTCAGCCCTTTGTATCTTGCAATTTGAACAATTCCAGTACTCACTGAACAACGCCACGTATGAGCCTTTCAAGATATAGCGAAGGATATCGAGATATCGTGCGGCGAAGATGAAGAGGACGGTCACGGCATAAGAGATAGCAGTCGCTCGGGGATTCTTCCACTGTGAGGAGTCAGCATCAGCATTCAGGGGTTTGTGAAGGTGGACAACTCACGCTCAATAGCCGATAGAACATAGAATGATAGTCTTCATAGTGTTAGCTGTCAGTTGCAATCGACGTATTAGATGAACTCACGAGTCAAAGGCTGTCCAGTGGCAGCTGGCTGGTCAGGAGTTTGGCGAGTATCGGCGAGGTCATGAAACTCTGACGATGTCTTCGCGGTCTCTTCCTTCACCTTTTCTCCCACGGGGCCTATAAACGACAGGTAAGTCTTGACGTGATCTTTTGGAGGAGTGAGGGAGTATAGCTCCCAAGCGTCGTCCTGTTCTTGCAACGTTAGCATTTGGTTCTGCTGCAAAACTTAAGTGTCCGATCAACATACCTCACCATTCTGGACAGAGTCCTTGATGTTTTGCGTTGCGGGATGGTTGGCAGCGGAATCCATTATTGATTGTGCAGCTGGAGTAGAGGTGAATATGATGGAATTTGGATTGGATGAGAAAGAAAGTTGGCAACTTGTGATAACGGGGTCGCGTTAGCTTGCGAGCTCGGCAAGGTAAGCCATATTCGTCACAACGCGGCAACTTACCTCACTGGTCAAAATGTTCTTCGTCGTGTTTTCAAGAGGGCTTCCGTTCATGCCAGACGAAGTTGAAGCTGGAGGAGAGGCGACGTTGGTAGAATCTTGTTTAGGCAGATCAATTATAGGTGGTGATGCGTTTGACATGGTCAATGCAGGGGTGCGTTCAACGTGAAGAGTGGCTGCAGACACCTTCAATTTGCTACCGGGAAAGAGAGACCGACTTTATTGAAATTTGAAATCGTAGTAGATGAAGTTGGAGAAGGCGCAAGATGGAATTTCCCTATGCTGCATGCCAATTTTCAACGGTCTTTTGCTAGCTTTCTGTGTTGCTCAACCGCATAGCAATTAGTTCATTCTGCAGCACAGTTACGTATGATACCACATTTTCTTTGCGAGTTTCATCCATGTACTTAGGGTTCGCCACCAAAAGACACAAACACTCTCTATTCATCGATTTCATTGTTCATATTGCTACTGCCCGATTCACCATAAGATTCCATTTTATTTATACGTTATATGTATATGTACTTGTATTTGTATATAAATTCTTTGTTCACAAACAGCACAGATCGTATTGTGTGCTTTGTACGTCAGTTGCCAAGCCAACAACGCTTCTGACATGTGATCGGGCCGGCTGTGCTACTCTGGTCGCCAGTTTGGTTTTCGATATGCCTTTACTGCGTGGAAGACCAAAAGTACGCATGACGAGTAAAAACGCGTACTAAGGTGATAGAACTGAACGTATCATTGCGTACTGCCCATCCTCTTGTCTGGAAAGCTTGGATTTCGCGCTCGTGAAGCTCAAACGACGCTGCTCGCTCAACTTTTGCTCCCAAACCCTCTGAAGCCGCCCGTTTCTCTTCTAAAGAACTTTCCAAAGTTCTTCAAATTCTCGTTCAGGTTGGTTGTTGCCGAATGCTGAGAGCCATCTGCTTGTTGTCCCGGCATAGCTTCATCTAAGCTCTTTCTAGTAGACGCACCCAATGATGGACTGCCAAAGCGGTCCACTCCCTCTCTAGCGGCATTCATAATTGCTGTTCCAAAAGTTGCGGCATCGAAGCGCCCACCAAGGCCTGGTGCGCCCGTTGCATCTCGTACCGAAGCGAGACCTGACGTGGGATGTTTGCCTTCTGAGATCTGGAGATTTGCTACAAGGGGAGAAGAAACTGGCAAGTTGGCATAATTCGATGCACCCGAATGCGCATTAAAGATGTCCACCAAATTTGGTTGATCCTTTCGCGGTGTCCCTTTCAGATCAAGAATTTTTTTGAAGTTTGCCTCGCTACGATCGCCAATATGGATTAAGTACGCTTGAACGAGGGCTTCCGGAGGTGACGGTCGGACTTGGAGTGGTTTGAGCAACATCTCGATCTTCGATAATGAATTGGTTGCACGCTTGGTGAATGCTGCTGGCGGCGGCGGTGCTCCTTCTTCTGCGTTGATATTGGGAACTTTGAGAAGTCCTTCTCTGAGTGCGTAGTAGTCAAGCAACATCTGCTCCGCTCCAACTTCAGACACTGGTTTGCACAAACCGATGTTGGTGATGTAGAGTGATGCCATTCCATCCACAAGATTGTCGCAAAACGTTCGAGCATATACTGGTTTGTGGAGATAGTGCAAGATCTCGGACGATCTGAGCTGCAGAATACGGAGAATTTCTGCGATGTAAGTGCTCGAGTCTCCAACACTCTCCAGCGTGCCCCATGGCATGTTTCGCATTTCTTTCCAGACTGGTTCAATCTCCAGTTCAACCTTCTTTACCAATGTTCGTACGGCGGTGCTCGCAATACCCATAAATGCATCGGCTTGGTTCTGTAGGTCAACTTGATCGCGAACTTCTTCGTCGATCCGAGCTTTAATCTTCTCTTCAAGTTGATTGCAAGTGATGTAACAGTAATCTGCCGTATTTAGAATCATCACTATATCTTCCAGTGACGGACCTTGCGGTCCAAATCGCTCGCTGAGGTAGTAGAAAAGTACCTGTTGTCCGTAGGAGTCGAGATACTTGCCAAAAGTTTTAGACAGCTCCAGCAGTCTGGTGCCGGTGGAGAGTTTCTGGCATTGAGCAAGAGCAAGTCGGTAGAAATGAAAAAGTTCTGTTGCCGATGATATTACAGCTTGAGATGAGAATTCCTCCTCAGGGTTTCGTAAAGGTTGTTGTCGGTATTGCGATATCAACATTGCTAGTTGCTTGTCTTGCGAATCAACCCATAGAGTCATGTACGGTTCGAAAGCTTCGGATATGCTCTGAAGATTGTGGGGTTTGTCTTGTCCAGAAGTGATGGTATCCATAGATGATCGTGACTCTCCCGTGAACCGCTTGTCTAAGCTGTGCTCAAAGTTCATTGTCTCTTGCAAACACGAGAGAAGCAAATTGACATCCAGGGTCTGGCCATCGGCTCTTCTCATGGACCGCTGCAAGATTCCTTTGAAATCATCTCTTGTTCCCTCGCAAAATGCGTTTGCTAAAGATTCTCCTACCCGCCAATGCGGTGGAAAGATATTGGCGTGCTCTAGGTCGTAAGTCTTGATCATGCGATTGAACCACGAATACCTCCTGGAGATGTTGTCCAAGCTACCAGCCTCATCATTGCCTCCAAAGACTCTTCGATACTCTCGTAACATGTTGTTGCAATACCAGTTGATCAGCCTCCTCTTCGCTTCATCACCCAATGCCTCTATGACTTCAGCACCCTCTCGAAGCATGCCTTTTCTTGTCGAAACATCGCCCTTTGCAAAAACAACCTCAAAGTCCTCGCAGACTTGTTCCAACAACTCTCTTTGCAGCTCTCCGACGTTTCTCGATAACACCGCGATCTGCTCCACGCTCCGGTATGTCCGAAAATGGGCCACGAGCTGTAGTACAGCCTGCAACAACTGTGCACATTCTCGATACTGTCTCGTCTTGGCCAAACCCCGAAGCTGTTCGTAAGCGGTAGTAAGCATCTGGAGTCTCTTTAGTGCCGTCATCGACAGAGTTAGGTTGCGCTTCGTGTTGTCTAGTCGTTTGATGTCGGCGGTCATCTCGGCGATGGAGCGTTCGGTTTCTTCTGCGCGTCGCTGCACTCCTTCGATGCGTTTAAACAGGTCCGCCAGCGAAGCTTTGGCCGCCTGGATGCGCTCGACAGAGGCATTGTCTGAGGCGAGTTGGCTCGCAACGCGTGACGCAATGTCCTCGTCGAGGTCATCTTGGTAATCTTGAAGCGCTACGGAAACGTGGGAAACGGAGGAGAGGGTTGACGGGTGGGAAAAGATTGCGTTTAGGTGGTCTATTGGGTCGTAGTTTTGAGAGTCGAGTGAGCTGCGGAGATCCGTTGCAGCCGAGGCCATTAAGGAAATTGTCTCGAAGTCAGCCTCAGCATCGATGATGTAATGGATATTACGGAGAGGGACTCTCTGAGGGAGGAGTGAAGAACGGGATCGTATTGCGTACCTACAATTTCAGATGCAAGGCTGCTTTTTCCCTCCATGTGTGATGATGGTTAGACAGGCTACTAGGCATCAATTACCAGAAGTTAGGCATGAAATCTAATCTAATCTAATCTAATCTTGCGCAATCAAATCTATCTGCGACCGGTTGCATGCAGGCGCTGGTACCCAATCCATTTCCGATATATTAATTGCACTTTATCTTCGGCTTTGAAGTTTAATCTTTGTTTGATGCCCTTCCCGAAATGCAGCGCTGGTGCTCAATGACAAATTTTCACATTCCCTCGTCCGGCTCTGATTTCGACAGATTGTTTTCGCCTCGGAGAAAGGCGGGCCTGATGTAACACGCTTACTCGATCACAACTCAGCTCCCTTGGCCAAGGAACGCTCCGCCGCTAGCCGTGAACCTTCGTCGGTCACGAGCGGCGGGGTCCGACCATTCGATTACCCCCAGAAAAGGTCCAGGAATCCAGTCTCGTTCAATCTCTTACGACATAACACTTGGAGCCTCAGAGCCAGTCGCACCCATCAGCTGCCCCTTTGTCACTCGTGATCCAATCCGAATGACTCGCCATGGGCGGTAAGCTGGTGCCGTTCCTAGCTACTGGATGTCGTTTGTAACACTTTTTGCCATTTGCCACTACTGCAAAGTACCAAATTTTTGGTACCCCTTCACGATACTTGGCGCCACCTTGAATGATTCCATCGCACGTCACGAATGCAGGGGATGACCCTAAAATTTTATTGCAGACAGTCATAATTTCAATAAATATCGAATCGCACGTAACTTTGCCTGTTACGAGCTCCGAGGAACCGGTCTTGTTGAGTGGCCTTGTTGAGTAACCTTGGTCATGGCGTTTCGCTTTGACCGAGATCCGATAGAAGAATCTGGGGTAATAAACGGCGGGATCACATTGATCAGGCATCGTGACCTTGAAAAAGTTAAAGCATTGACTGGCTTTGTTTCCGCTCTCCGCCGTCTCCGCCATATAATCTTACTACCCTCCATTCGTTTCTTTTCTTCACTCGTCCGAATCTTTCTGCTTGCACACTGCGGGAATGTACATCAACGACCTACCAAACGAGGTTCTTTTCCAAATTCTTCACGAAACAGCGAAAATCAATGAACGGGAAGGAGTCACTTTTACGTTTGGCCTCAGCAAGCCTCCTATGCCTGCTGGTCAGGAGCTGAAGAGGCCACAGCGATACGTTCGAGGTCCTGTACCGCCGTCTTTGCTTCGTCTGGACGCCACATCTTCTTTGCGTCGAGTTTGTTCGAAGTGGCACTCATGGGCACAGCTCTACGCATTTAAAGACATTTATGTTCGCTTATGGCGAGGATCGGAGCGATGGTGTGACCTATCGTTGAGTCGAAGCAAGTACCATCTGTATGAACTTATCGAGTATCCAAGAGGCGAGAAGGTGTTTCGTGACCCATACCTGACGCTCAACCGGACAGCGGAACTCTTCGCGGATGCACCAGCCGTGGCATCAAGTGTACGAAGGTTATATTTTGATGGACTCTACGTACCAGAGACAGACGCCACAATTCTATCTACGATCAAACTTTGCGACTCACTCACGTCTGTCAGCTTACCTTGGACGACACTACGCCACGGCTCTGCTTTGGACTGGAACGAAGTACTGGGTAACCACAGGGCGAAACCGCTGCAATCGCTCGAGTTTGTCTCTACGAATCTTTCAGAGAAGCAACTGGAGGCCGCTGTGAAGGCCACCGTCCAACACCCGCTGAGATCAGGTAGAGTGAACTTCTGCAATCTCAAGCGGCTCAAGCTATTCGGAGATTCAACCTTCATGCCGATCAACGATGACGATCTCAAATCCATTGCGCGGACTGCGACCGGCCTTGAAGAGTTCCAGATCACGTGCATGTCGACAGTCACGATCGAAGGCGTTATGGCGATTGTACGCTCCTCTCAGCAGACTCTCCGCATGCTAGAGCACGCGCCTCGCTCCATGGACGGCTTCTGGCACCCGCACCCAGGAAGCACCACCGACAACGAGCACCTCTGCGAGCTGCTTACACAGTGCCCGCGGCTCGAGGACCTGTCGATCAGCCTGCCGTCGATGTGCGCGGCGCTCTTCAGCAACCGCAACGTGCGGTGGCGGGGCGACTGCCAGGTGCGGGCACTGCACGTGTGCGGGCACGAGGGCGCGCACGCGGAGCGGGACCGCAGCGCGGTGGCGGCGTCTCTGCGCCGCACGCTCGCCGCCGCCCGCGCCCTCGCCCAGTCCCAGGCCTGGTCCATCCTCCCCGTCGACCTCAGTATCGAGCTCTTCTTCGCCGACTGCATCTTCGAGCCCCACGTCTCCGCCGTCCACGGTGACTTCCAGATCGCTGAGACGCTTAGCAGGGGCGCTTGGCCCGCTGCCAAGGAGATCAGTCGTAAGGGCCCGTATGGGAGCACGGGGCTTTATGAGAAGGATTATGAGGAGATGGTGTTTGAGATGGTGGACGAAAAGGAGTTCTTGAGAGGAGTAGAGGCTGGTTGGGTGGCAGCTGGTTAGGAAACGAGCGCAGAGATGAAGTGCGTGACATGTTTGAGAGCAGATGGAAAAGTATCATTTGCATTCGGAAAGTTTAACGGCGTTGGTTGATTGATTTTGAAAATTGGCCCAACAATGGCTAAGGTATGATGAATTCAGCGAGGCGTTAACGGGAACACTCGGACATGATTTGATTCATTGCATAGGATAGGATTGCATTGTCAATCCTGCATTTAGCCAGCCAATATTGATCAGTTGTTATTGAGAATACGTCTTATGTTTTCTTGCTCACAGCGTTTTCAAAGTCTAGGTATCTGACGTGCCACGACCACGCGAGAGAAGTCTCAGACGAAATTTCCCTACGGGGCGAAACACATCCAGAGACCACAGAGCGGTGACATTCTTCGAATCAAGTGCTCTCAATAATTCAGCCTAAAGTTCGTGACTCAAGTTCACCGAGGCGGAGCGATCATTCAGTACCACTACTTGAGGAGCGACGGAAAGACGTCTGGTCGCGAGGACTCGTCACCACTAGCTACGGCTTCTCAGTGCCGATTGACCGAAGAACGTGTGGCTGTGCAGTGGTCATAGCAGTCATTTCGTTCGCGCGCGAATTTCAAAGGTCAAGTGCCATGATCCGGGAGAAGAGTAGGGAGATTCTCGGCGTCCTCCGGCCGCAGCTAGGCAAGGCACTCATTGTTCTTCACAGTCACACCAAATCATCCTTTGACTTTAAACGTGTTCACACGGATCTACTCACGCATCGATTTTGCACAACGGTGATCATAAGGCTGAGCAGGCCCAGACATCCGGAGCCACAGCCAAAGTGGGAACGAAATGATGTGGAAGGTCCAATGAGAATGTTGCCCCTAGCGTCTATTGATAGCAGCTCGGGTACAGACAAGCCAGGTTGTTGGAAGCCACTGCGTAAGAATTGCCCGCGAGCGGAGAGAAGATACAGCGGGAACCAACTCCGAATATCACATGATAAGTAGTTCGTAAGTTATATGAACCAACGGAGTCGGCTGAAGGCGCCACGTGGGATCCATCAACCACAACATCCGTCAGTTCAATACGCAGCCCAGGTTTTACTGCAATTACGAAACATTGCTCTGCGTATGCCTAGCGGTGGGCTGAGGCACATTGATGGCTTGACCCACCATGCAATCAAACAAGTGCCACCAGCATGGGCGTTCGTGTGGGCGTTCGTTTGGTCTCGCTCCCAGCACTCGGTAGACACTCGGTTGGGCTGTGAGCAGCGCTTGAGTTGTCGGCGCATTTGGTGAGTCGCGGTGTGTGGCGACCTTCCCTTTCGAACCTCCTTCAATAATCCTCCTCATTCCTATTTGTACCAACTGCTGCACTTTTTCCTTTTTCTGTCGTGTCTCCAACTTCTTTCTTCTGAGTCTGTGATGCATTGAACTACCTTGGGTACGCTACCATGAATTTATCCTCCGAAACCCCAGCATCCATGCGATAGTTCGCAGGCCCTCGACTGGTGCCTTCAACCTGCGAAACATCAGCCCATCTTCCATCTGCCGACCGCGACCGAAGTTATCTCGCAAACTGGGTTGACCCAGTACCTTTCCCTCGTCATAGTCCTACCATGGATCCTATCACAGCCATCGGCTTGGTCGCGAGCGTGTTCCAGATAGCTGCCAACTGTGGAAGAACGTTGCAGAGCCTTACCCATCTGAAGGCCAGATACAAATTCGCCGGAGCAACTTTGGATGCGCTGGCATCCGAGGTGGAGCAAGTCAAAGACAATTTGTCACACTTGAAAGAGATATTCGAAGACAAGGATCACAGCTTCTCCGCTATTCTGAAGTCCAAACCCGAACTCCAGGATACAGTCGCTAAGACATTGCGAGGATGTGAGAGTGTTTTCAAGTTGTTGTCTGCGGACTTGCAAAAGATATCTGCCTCGTCGGCGGAAAGCAGGCAGAAGTTAGACTTTATACGCATGACGTCCTTTATCAAGAATGAGAAGATATTTGACGATCGTCTCAGTCAGATCCGAGGTCACCAGGCGGCGTTAACCAACCTATGTCAGCTACTTTCAATGTAAATACACCCATTCAGCCTTCAAGATTGCCACTAATGCGGATATAGGCACTCGCTGCACGATATTACCAAGCTATTACAAGATCAACGAGTGCTTCTAGCCGAGCAGTCGATGCTACTCAAGCGAACATGGTCGTACGCCGATTATTCCGATACAGAAACAATAGTCGCAGAGACTAGCAGCAGCAAGGTCGCTATACCTACTGAAGTACCCTCAGATCATGTGGCGTATCTAGGGTCACCGTTGTTGGCACCAGATCAGCCTCAACCCAAGAAGTTGGAAAATGTGAATCTAATAGACTTGGACGATGGTTTCGATGCGGTAGTGCCAATTCCATCAACTCCAAACAGGAGCAACGGCCATTCTCCTCACCTTGAAGATATGAGAGATCTTGAGCCAAATTACTTCAAGGGCAAAGGAAAAACCCTGGACGATGATGACACTTTGAAAATGGTCGTTGATGTTGAAAAACGGGAGTCGAATCAATCCATTTCCACTCTACCTTCAGTCATAATCGAGTCAGAAGGCAAGATTGTTGTTGATCAGTCAGAAGGAAAGATTGTCGTTGATCCATCGGAAATTCCCCTTCGGCCTCGGCCACCATCTAGCACTTCCACGTCAGCATCCAGAAGAGAGTCGGAGCAATCCATGACAAGTATGTCTGAGTTATCATCGCGAGACAGTATAGCCAGCAGTCTTCCCGAGGCCATAATGGAGAACGACGAGATTTGGCCCCCTATCACCTATTTCCACTCTAGTCTCCCTCCTACGGCAAAAGACACGGAAGATAGCCTGGAAAGCCGTATGGCTGGCGTTTTGCAGACTCAAGACGTGAACATACAACTGCGATGGGCCGAAGATGCCTTGCAGTTCGTTAATTCGGATGCTGATGAACGAAAACGATTGGCACAAAGCCAAACCCAGGTCACTAGCCCCATGCGATCCCCAACCGCCTTCAACAGAATGAATATAGAGGCGAGAAGAATCGTCGAAGTTCTCGTCCACCGCGGCAATCCCAAGGCAATGTTCCTCAAAGCCAGGTGGCTTGAGACAGATCCGCAGCCTGCACTGCAGGATTTCCTCAATGCATTAGCAAGAGGCTATATGAGAGCCGCTTACTATGTGGGTAATATTTACGAGCAAGTTCGAAGAGATCAGAAAACAGCCTACGGTTACTTCAAACAGGGCTCCGACGCTGGCGACTCTGCATCAAAGGCCCGACTTGGACTTGCATATCTTCGCGGAGAGCTAGGATTGAAGAAGAGCCACGAGGATGCGGTTCGACTGATATTGCAAGCTGCAGCAACTGCCGACAGTGACTCCGCTGAAGCTCTTCCTTTGCTTGCCATGATGCAAACTAGACTCTTCCGCCAAGCCTTCAAATTGAAGGAGAAGATTTTGCCGATTGACACGAGGGCTGCAAGAGAAAATTACTTTAAGGCAGCAAAACTGGGTCATGCAGCCGCTCAATTGACCGTCGGCAAGGCTTATCAGAACGCGGAAAACGACCTACAACTCCCAGTCGACCCCGCCTTGTCACTACACTACCTGCGTCTCGCGTCACGCCAGGGCGATGCCGAAGCAGACCACTGTATATGCATGTGGTTTTGGTTCGGCCACAACGCCCCTGATGGACGGCCACAACTTGCCGTCAATTATGAGGTTGCATTTCGATACGCATACCGCGCAGCCAAAGGCGAATACCTCAAGGCCTATTGCGACGTGGGTTATTTCTACGAGAATGGCAAAGGCGTCAAACAGAACTATCAGAAAGCAAAGGACTGGTATCTCAAAGCGATGGCGAAGGGCGACAAGCAGGCGGAGAAGAGATATGACAACTTCATCAACAAGATGGGCGTCGAGAGAAAGGATAGCAGAAAAGAGCATGGACCCATCGCACTTGGACAATCTCCCAGCCATGGACATGGACATGGGCTCTTCAAGCGGAGTACTAGCACAAGCATTCGTGATCCTTGAAGAGGTGCCGAGATTTAATGCTCCGAAAGGAAGTCAATTCACGGGCCAATCTATCTGGTCGATGAGGACCGCACTTCAGTGCTAACCTTGATTACGGCCAATACGTTGAGACAGAATTTGCAGATGATGAATCCATCTCGCATTGCCTGCGCCTAAGACTTAAGCCCTGTAGGTCGGTCGAGCGGCTCACAATAATGCACGCCCTTCGTGGGAATAGTGTTTTCCGAGGCCTAACGGATCAGTGGAAGTGGGGTCCAAATGGCATTGATAAACCGCGAATTGGAAGAGATTGAACCCGTCTCTGACTCAAGATGTATTATTACTGAGTTGAAGGATTCGGAATCTATCGAAGCTAGATATGTGTGTTTCGTAGCTAGTACTTGTTCCTAGAACTTGAGGGCTGGAATAGAGAGCACCGTGCGACTTTAGTGCGGTCGTGATTGCAAGCAGCTAGGATATGAAAGAAATTATTGTTACAATTTACGGGTATCAACCTTTCATCGTCTAGTCTTCGTTCCAAGTCAATGTCAAATGCACGCATTTGTGTCCCAATCTATAGCCGGCTCCGAACTCCACGCTTCTCTTACGAAGTGGAGATACTAATTACTAAACAGTTTAATCTTCAATCTTTTCTACATCCGTAACCCTGGTACGCTCCCTGAGGCCTTGGTCGGTTTCAAAAGCCCGATCAAGCGGCAGAGCCTCTGTAAAGAAGGTCGCAACCATGGCAACGCCAGCTAGAGCACACATTACTATGCACACGTAGTGGAAAGCGACAGTGTAGCTTTCGAGCAGCTGGCTCTTCGCCAAAGAAGCTGGCATCTCTTTGATGATTTGCACCAAACCGGAAGCGTCCCGTGAGTAGGCGACGGCGTTCTCGGCGAGTAATGGATACTTCTCTAACTCCTTGAGAAGCTGATTCTGGAAGACGACACCACCGACTGCAACACCAACGGCCTGACCGAAGGCCCTGAGGAAGGCAAACATGGTGACTGCCCAGGCCATGTCCTCGTTGGTCGACGAAGCTTGTACGGCCATTGCCATGGATGCGAAGAGCATGCCGGCCCCGATTCCGGCTGGAAGGTTGATGAAAATCCAGGCCGGTACGCTAGTATCGACTCTCATGAGGATGAGGAGGCCGGTGCCGAACGTGAACAAAACCCAGCCACTCCACGTTGCCCATCGATATTTGCCAGTAATTGTAATGATGATTCCGGTGACGACCGACGCTGGCGCAACGGTGAATGTTTCTGGGAAGAGTGCGACTCCCGTCAGGATCGGGCTGTAGCTCTTGACTGCTTCGTAGTACAGAGGTTCGTAATAAAGGATGCACCACAAGATCATCCCATCTGTTCGTTTATCAGCGCATTGATGCTAAATTTGACACGAGAATGCTGCGGAGTGCAAGCATCACGGTCGGAAACAGCAAAAACTTACGAATGAAGGTTGCAAGATATGTCACGGCTGCGGTTCGGTTCTTGAATACGCTGAGTCGAATCATAGGCTCCAGTCCGCGTCGAGTGATCCATTCTTCATAGATTATGAAGACAATGAGACCGGCGCCGCAGAGAATCAGAGGCACCAGAGTGCGCCAATGGTCCCATGGATACATGACACCACCCCAAGTGATGGGAATCAAGAATCCAACGCTGGATGCAACGAATAGGATGGTGCCGATCCAATCAACTCTTCGTAGCTTCTCCATGAAAGAGCCGAGTTTGTGGTTCAATTTCAGGAAAAAGGCGAGCAGCGGAATGCCGACACCAATGAAGGGTAGATTGATCCTTAATCATCGTCAGCACCATCGACGCAAGCGATTGAACGAAAGAACTTACCAGAAGATCCAAGTCCAGTCAACATTCTCTGCAAAGCCACCTCCTAGAATTGGACCTTGAGAGAGTTTAGCTAGAGGTCTGGTAAGAAATTACCGTCGAAACCACTTACCGATGACGGTTCCAAGAGCCCACATTGAGCTGATGAAGCTGAACCATTGTCCACGCGCTCTCAGAGGAACAAGATCAGTAACAACGATTTCAGTGAGGGTGAGAACACCACCACCACCGATTCCCTGAATGGACCTTCCAACCAGGATGACACCAAAGTTCTTTGCAAGTGCCGCGACAATGGCTCCGACGGCGAAGAAAGCCAAGCTGATGAAGATCATTGGCTTTCTGCCAAAGATTGAACTGAAGTTACCAATAACGGGTTGAAAAACAGTCGAAGTGACAAGGAACGACGTTCCAGCCCAGAAGGCTTCAATTGCCGTGCCCTTCAAAAGCTTTGCCATGATTGGCAGGGCGACCGAGATCGAAGTTGCGTCCAGAGCGGCCATGAGCGTGATAACGCAAAGCGAGATGAACGCCATGTAAAGTCGCCATCCTGGGTTGAATGAAGCCGCACTGCCTTGGGATTCTTGAGAGTGTTCGCCTGACGACCGGGCGCTTTGATCTTGGCCGGTAGGCTCGGGCTTTTCAATGTCGGTAATGGTTGAGTCTGCCATGGCCTCTATAGTAACGGGAAGAGAAGACTGAGATGAATTGTGGAATTATTGAGAGACAAGAGGAGATGTAGAAGGTTCAAGACTCGTTGGATGGCATGACGATAGTTCGACCTGTCTACGGAATGACTTTTATACAAGGCAAATTTCCAATAGCCTATTCCCAATAGCCTAACGTAAAAGTCTCTGCATAACAAGAGAACAGCCATGGCTCCATTGAAAGACCTGCAATGTCACTAATCTCGGACATTCGCTGTCGGACATGAGCATGTAGACGAAAGTAAACATGAAGCGGATGGATAAGTGATGCCGGGGGGTGCTCGAAGTAGGCAACAACAATTGGCTCGCACGTAGCCATTGGGCAAAGCAGGCGACCGGGGGGACAGCGCGCCGTTTTGCGTGATTTCGGCGGGAGAGACAAAAGATTCTCTTTGTGGTTCAGTTGAGAAAGTCGGGCCGGCTGGGGCTCGAGGTCGTCACCGTGGCTTGAGAGCGGTGGGAATTGGGCCGACCGACAGGCACTATGACGCTCGAACCTTTCCCAAGACAGCCACAACTTCCACAAGTCGCCACACTATTTTCCCGACTCGGCTCAACCCCAGTCCGTCTCCGCCTCAGGCTGTCGTTCTTCGATTTATCATCCGCTTTGCATTAACTAACTCCATGGCCTAGTTCTGCTCTTCTGAGGTGAGCCTAGCATCTCGGTACGGCGACGGCTGCACCTCCCGTGACTTAGTGGGCTTTTTAGCCTGCCTTCACGAACGGTAGTCTTGATGTTATCGATCGTCGTGGACTGGAACTGAATGCTCTCGGCAGCCGCGGTGGCAATACCCACGACTGAGGCAGCAGCACCGAGACCATCAGTCGTTGTTTGAATGATATTTGGGATGAAGAGGGAGTCAGGAGAGGAATCCGCGACTCTTCAAACCATGTAGAGGGTGCCAGCGGCGTCAACAGCCTCGCGGCGGTCCTGCAGTGCGAGGGGCAAGTACTGCGAGGCTGAGCCGCCGCCCCTAGACCTAAAGCGAGTTTCATGACCGACGTCGACACTGTGTCGTCGTTCTACATGTACTCTACTATTTATTTCTATTTTATTTATTATACCTATTTCATAGTAGGGGTGCTAGCGAAGCCGACAATTTGGCCGATAGAGAAAACGGACCAATTAACACGAGCTGTGGAGAAGCTCATCTTGTACCGAAGCATATTCGGTTCAATCGGCATATTCTAATGTTTCGTCTTTATCCATGGTCTCAAGGTCCGAGGATCCAGTATCACGCCCGCCAAAATAGAGCGGAGCACCTTGCAGCACGAATGGCGCCCAGGAGTAGGGAGCTGGCCTAGCGCTCTTTACCGCAAGCGTAGCATCTCTAAACGCAAATGCAAGATTGATGACTCGCTGTGCACTGTTTCCCAGCTTGTTTGCATTATCTCTGTCCTGTTTCGCCAACATATTGTAGAAAGCCTCTGAGAATAGACATCCCGAGCAGCTTTCGATAGACCAGAGCGTCCCCAAGACAGTAGATGCACCAGCGCAGAAAAGTGCCGAGACGAGGCCAAGAGGTTCATCACCAGGTGAGAACTCCTGCACACCAGAGTCACATGCAATATTAATGACTACCGGATTCGTACTGTTAGGGCAGGAGCGGTGGTGACGGTTATATCTTACCCTTCCACACACTTGTACTTAGCAACAACATCAAACTCAATGCAATAATCAATCACCATGATCACGGCTCTGCTGCCCATACCACTTTTCCACTATTCGCACATCCCTTTTCCACTATTCGCACATCCCACGTGATATATTGAGGCAGCGAGGCACCAATAAATTTAATATATTATCTGAAGTCAAAGTGAAGTATCTTTGATGCGATTTACTAGTAAAATAGGCATAATAGCCATTAGAAAGAGTTCACTTATAATGTCCGTCCAATCATCCCGAGACGCACCCCGTAGCGATACAAATCATAGGTACTTTGAATTCAAGTGAGTCTGACTCCGTGAACGCATCGAATCTTCGCGTGATTTGGCATTGGTCTTGTTGTGTGTCCGTTCCCGAACAATCCCTGCGCCGCTGCTCTGAAAATTTCATTCGCGTCGTCGCTGCCACCTTGATTGCGGAGAGCCAGTTTCATGCTGATCCCAGACGCCCTCAGCCCACAGCACCACCATCGAGCTCTTCTGGCTTTTCAATATCATTGAACGATTTGATCTGAACTTCCAAGTCTTTTCCCCCTGTTTGGCCGTTAGTGTCAGCCCTGTGGCGGCCGTTGTGCACTGAGACCGGCACTGTCGCTACGTCGATTGGTACCTTGGAGCAAAGCGATCAAGGGTCCCTGGTCGGCGTGAAACCACTAGGCACTTCTCACATGATAATTACATTGTATTGAATCTTACATAATGTATTATGCCTGAGACTGCCAAAATCGCTGTCAGGCAGCTCTGTGGCTAAGCGTACCATCCATTTCTTGCGGACCTTCGTTTGTCCCTGCGTGCCGGAACAAAGCTCGCTGGGCAGACTCGCCTGCATCGACAGTGGGAGAGCGCGCGACCAGCGCCAACGTGTTCAGATTATGCTTGTAGTAGCAGTCGGACGAAATAACTGGTATGGTTCCACCTCAGAACGAGGTCACACTCAAATTGGGGGAATCGCTGACTGAATCTCACAGAGCCGACCAACGACACTCGTCAAACCTATCTCATCGCATCGAACAAACGTGAAATCCCACCAGCACCAGCCTGCAACTCCTGAACCATTGCGACGAACTACAGGTGGGCGATAGACCGCATTGGAACCTCTCTGTTCGCCTGACTGCAGCCACTACGTCCTCGAACTCGTTACCATCCTCTTTCCAAGCCCTCCGCTTCAATGATCATCTCGCAAGATGGTGGTGATGATGATGATGATAATGCTGTCCCCATCTCTCCGCCGTTTTGGTGCAGTATCTCGAAAAGTTACGCCTTGCGAATCGAGTATAGGTCTGAAGAGTACATTCTGAAATGGAAGAAATCGTCTCATGAGCCAAACTTGTCACAATTTCCGCAATTGAAGGAAGATGTCATATGCGAAAGAGTGACACATAGCAAGGAAGAGGCCACGATTTGGGCGTCATCACACCTACGCGCTTTTGGCAGCCACGCACACGTCAGAAAATCCGTGGAATCTGCGGCATCTGAGGGCTCATTTCCCATGTATAAGATTGCGCACAGGGCCGAGGCATCGCAACGCTTCATTCGCAATGAATTCGGAATGCTTCAAGAGCTTCAATCGTCAGGAGTCCCTGTTGTAAAGATCGGCAAAGTGCCATTAACGGATGAACACGGGATATTCGGCTTCACCATGGAAGAGCTCTATCCAATCAAGCCCAAAGATATTCCGCTCTACTACCAAGATATCGAGGACGCACTCGACGAGCTCCATAAGCTGGACTACATCATCACAGATGTCACAGTCAGCAATGTCATGCTTACTGGGCGAAGGCAAGTCCGATTGATTGATTTTGGTCAAGCTGGGAAACTTGGGGAACCGCTTCCCGATTATCACCCTTTCCGACGACATGGAAAGCAGAAGTTTGAATTGGAAATGGATATTGCTGGTCTTGAAGGCATCAAACAGCGAATAGGCCTGACTCTCAGTTGTTCATAGACCATACTTCATAATGAACGCGTACACTCTGGACAGTAACCCGAATAGTCTCCTAAGTATTCCTCCTTCCAGGTCCCACATTTATCCTTACATTCTATCTGCTTGTCTGGCGGATAGGTCTTGTCTCCGCATCCCCACCGGTAGTATCCTTTCGTGCACATGGTTCGTAGCTTGATGTGGAGATGTAGAAAGAGTGCCTAAGATGAGATCAGTCACTCTGCGCATTGGGATAGCATTGTCAACATAATTACTTGATTCACGGCAGATCGCCGCCCAAGAATCAGATCCAAATAGGCAGCCGATGGTACTGACCGTGATGATGTGAACCACAGTCTGAGGAATGGGTGGCGACAGTTCAAAGAGTTTGCGAAACGGAACGATGTGCAGATGGAGATAGCAACCTCGGCCAGCCACAAAACAAGTGTCAAGGCCTTCATCACGGGAGGGCTGTTCAACTCATTAATTACACTTGTTCATCGAGACGGAGTTCGTTGCAATTCTTGTTCCATTGCGCCAAAGGTGTGAATGTCAATTCTCTCTTTAATTAATTACTGTACAGTGGCGCGAAGTCGGCACGAGCTTGCCTCAAGAAATTGATCCTAACCTGGTGCTTCACCCATCTTCAATAACCCATGCTTCACTCATCCGCGCTACTGGGGCCCTAAATGGCCCTGGTGCGATCTCATCCTCCTCAATATGGGCTTCGCTCATCCGCGCCACCTTGGCCTTTGGCTCTGACACATCTGTCTCTGTAGCAGCACTCTTGCGCTTCCGACCAGGCTTCCCTTTGTCCACGAAGGCTTCCTCGGTCTCTGGGGCAGTATTCTTCGGCTTCCGACCTCGTTTCCCTTTGCCTTTGGCTTCTTTGGCAGCCTCTTTCTCAGCCCGCTTCGTTCGTGCATCCTTCAGGTCCTCAAAGCTCATGATCTTCGCCTTCCCCAGTACTACTGACTGGGTTGATCGTCGAGGTTTGGATTCGTCGATCATTTTGATCAGGAATCGAATTTGATTCTGCTGCATGGCGCTCTTGGCAAGGGATATCTGGGCTGTTTTGGTAAGCTTCTGCAGGTACCTGACCAGGTTCTGATTGCCGGTCTCATCAAGCGCGTCGGCACACTTCCTCGTGATGAAATTCTGTAGCGACATAAGAGTCTCTGCCGACACTGGCGTCGTGGGCGTTTGCAGTACGTCGTCTTGCGGATAAGACCTTACCGTCAACTCATTGGCTTCCGGGATGGCCAGTTCGGCCGGGGGCTTCGGGGTATCTTTGAGCACTCTCTCTGGGTCGAACGGTTGCAAACCGCATTTAGCCCATCCTGCGAGAATGTTCTTCTGTGTGAAAGCCCTCTCTCTTGCAGGACTGTACAGTGAAGTGAAATGCTCCTTGCCTATTGTATTTGTGCCAGCCCGTTCCAGTCGGTCAACTTGACTACGATAGGCCGCTTTCAGTGGCGCAAACACTGCAACATCGCATGGCTGGAGCTTGTGGGAGGTGTGAGAGGGGAGACGACAAAGTATGATGTTGTTTTCGAAACAGTGCTCCAATATTTCGAGGCTTTCGTGCGTTCCGAAGCCGTCGCAGATTAGCACTCGTGGTTTCTGGTTGGCACGCTCCTTGGTTAGAGGGTCAAAGATACGCTTGAGCCACTCCAAGCTGATCTTGGAGTCGGTGTATCCGGACTCAGAGCAAGCAAAATGCCATCCAGGAGTGGGGAAGGTGGTCCAATTACTTCGATGGGTGGTGGCTGGCCAGATGATCATGGGGCTTAAATACCTACCGTCACAGCTTATACATTCGATGGCAGTAACCGTGGTGCGTTTGATACGCGCGCCTCTGTAGTCTCGCATGTCGTCCTTGCTTACAAGAACTTTGACGGAACCAGGCATGCTGAGCATGATTCCAGTCTCGTCCATGTTGTAGATATTCTCGCAGAGAATATCTGGATCTCGTAACAACTTTCCGATCACCTCGAACCAGTGGGTGATCTTCCCATAGGTGTGTTTCTCATGACGGTTCCAGTCCAGTGCTCTGACTCTTCTCGCTTTGAGTTCTGGGTGCCGGTTTTCTAGAGCTTTCGCCCAGTTCTTACCTGGAGGCTTGAGTGGTCTATCCGCCATGGGTCGTTGGAAAGTGACGCCGAAGGCAATTTGAGGTATGAACTTGATTCTCACAGGTTGTCCGAGGTCGGACATTTGGAGCAGGAACTTCACAAGGGCTGTCTCTTCACACGGTGTGAGATACTGTTGTGTCTCGGCTTTTTGTTTCATCGAGCGTCGCCCGCGAGCACGGTGATGGAGGGTAGAGTGAGGGACTCCGCTGTGATCTGCGAGGGCACGGTACGAGTTGGGCACACCAGAAGGGAGCCCTTCTGCCAGTGCCAGACTGGCTCTGTCGGACATGTTGTTGATGAAAAGTGAGCGTGGAAGAGGGGAAGTGAGAGAAGGTATCTCAGAGCTGGAGGGGTCGGACACTGCCCTCGCTAAGACCATGACGTACCTTGATCGGAGCCCGAATCAGGGACCGGTGCTATATTTACACCTTGCAGCCGCCCGCCACAGAGCGCGCGCTTCAGTTGAAATGCGGAATTGACATTTTCAGGAAACTCTTTCCAATTTCTAGGTTTCCAGGAAACAGGAATTACCACTCTGTCATTCGTCGTTTCGACGTTGTCGCGGAGTCATCGCACATGATGGTTGGCCTATACGATACCTGAGGCCACTTCATTATCCATGGACACTTCTAGAAGCCTCCAATGCTCCCAGTCAACTGTAATCGGGATTTCTTCGGGCGCAAAGGACGGAATGATGCCTTGTTCGCGTAATTCACCAAGAAGCAGCGATACGCCGGACCTCAGTCGCGTCGTTTCACATCGCCACGCGCCATCTCCAACCACTCCGTAAAATACAACACCGACGCACCGACGAGTTTTGAGCAATATCATGGGGCCGTACATATTTTATCGAGTTGAAGACGGAGATTCTCGCGCTCGATACTACCACGACGAGGGTATTTTTGCGGAGGATGTGGACGAAGAGGTTGATTTTGGAACCCGGGGTTGGCGACTGCTCTGCCAGGTGGAGAGGCATCTCGATTGGGGAAACAGAGTTCCCACGCCATTTATCTCGATGTACTGTAATAAGATTGTGGCGTTTAGAGAAGCAGAACGCCGCGTGAGAGATGGAAAGGAGGATGTGAGAGTCTACACGATCGATATGCGAGAACGTGATGAACGCGTTGAGTATCGTAATATCTGGCTTCTTACGGAGAAGCTAGGCTTTGACATCCCCGAGCGCGCATGGAACAACTCGGAGTATGAATATGTCGTTCTACATCATATACCGGATAGTGCAGTTGTGGATTGTTTTGATCTATGAGCGTCTATTTTCAGCTTGGATTGGCTTGAGGCAAGCTCTCGTCAGCCATAGGAAATCGGTCTTCGTTGCATCTTTGGCGTGGTTGAAGGGAAATTGGAACGAAAGTTTTGGTCATCTATGATATGTATGTGATATGGGTTCTATATCTCCAAAATATCTGTCAGAGTCGAACTCTTCTACCTGTTCTGTCTCCTTGATTGTCCATCCATGACTCTGTTAAGTTACAGCCTGAGGCGCCAGATATGGAAATCTCAGGCCTCCAGGCTGTGACACAATGTACGCGTAACAACAAAGATATCAGACTGACATGCGCCACAGCTGTGCAGCTGTGCAGTCACTCCTAAGGCAAATTTACAGGCATAAACATTTGTTACGGAGTGCAGTTTAAATTTCGAATGACGTAAGCGCGCTGATGCAGGCCGAGTCACAAGCCGAGGCACACGCCACGTCAGCGGCGTCCCTTCCGCACGCTGAAAGTCTGGCAACGCCCTTCCCAGAAAGATAGAACGCTTTCAAATCTTCGAGCCATACTCCTTATTAATGAGACTATCATAATATGACTAAAATTTCCAGAGAGATGTTGATGGCGGAGATTGAGCAGGGAACCACAGTTGACACATCTTGCGATGCCACGGCGGCAAGGTCGACAGCATGACGGACCGCGTTCGGTTTCTCGTTGCAGACTGTATATCTGGGGGGAGAAATGGCTGAATAATAACGACATGTTGATAAAAGCTTTGCAAATTTGTGAGGGAGTAACTTATCAAGCTTGATCTATAAATTTGTATCGCTACGGAGTGCGTCTCGGGACCGATGGATGGACATTAGCTCAATTCGCCGTGACAATATATTGCGTAACCTAAGCTATAATTTGATTGGTTTGGATTATTAGTTACTCCGATCCGGTTTGCCTCGCTGCCTCAATATATCACGTGGGATGTGCGAATAGTGGAAAAGGGATGTGCGAATAGTGTCGCCCAGATTTTATCCCGCCGTTTTTGAGATTTGTCTCGCTCCGAAGTACCGAAATCCACCAAATTCGCCATAACATCACCATTTTGAAAGCTATTTTCTATTTAAATAATTTTTATTGTATATTTTGAAGTCTAAATAGCCGCTAGATATCGAAAATTAAGGTAAAATCGATTATGATATTTGCGGTGTCAAAAGTCATGCTAAGAATGCCTTACTGCCTGAGTGCGATATCTTAGCGGGGGTACCCTAATTTTAGCGGCTCCCTTGGCTAATTTTGGGGTACCCTCAGTATTATGTATATCTGTGTATGTGGCGGTCAGGCAACAAGGCATTTTAGCATGACTTTTGAGTACTGGTCCGACTCCCGAATCGACGCAGAACCAGCAAGGGCCAGACCAGCACGCTCCGGCGCAGCACGCTCCAGTCCCGCAAACTCTGGTCGTGCCAGCTCCGATCCCGTTTGCGCCGAACCAGTTGCCTCAAGGTTCACAAAGCCAGCCCCTGCTAACGAGAAACGGAAACCAGCACGTACGCAAGAAGGTCAGTGACTCAGAAGCAATGGCGCCAAGGCCTTTGAAGATGGACACAATTCAAGAATCAGGGCCGCCAGAGCCCGCAGAGCAGCCGGGCCCTCACGATTCCCACAAAGACTCGCCCCTTTCGATGGTATGGAATCGGATTCGGCGACGGAATGGGACTGTGCCACGGCAGCCCGCTGTGTAATCGGCGCGAGGCGTTTCCGGTTCCTGAAGTCACATAGGAGCGCGGAGGAAGAGGTCATAGAACTAGATCATGTAGAATCCATAGCCAATTTTGAAACGCTAACAAGTTCGGCAAGCTGCGAAGTCGCTGCCCTTTGAACGTCGTCTCCTACCTGGCGGAACCAGCCGTCTGGGCGAGCATCGGTGTCGTTTTCGAGCTCCTGCTCCGAAAATTGCAAAAGAGAGATACGAAATTGATGCTGTTCGTGCCGCTGCTGCTGCTAATGCGATCGAAGCATGCTTTTCGGCCTGGCAGCCTATCCTACCGGCGGGAAAGGCGACCAATAGGGCGAGTTTCTCACCCTGGCACAACAAGTTGCCATTCAGCGGCATACTTCGCCAAAATTCTCCGCACAGGTTTAAGGCTGTCGGCATCTGCTCCGTATCGCCGCCAGGACTGGCTTACATCAATTAGTTATTGATCTTCCCGTGCTATGTCAGCCTAGAATTTCACTTACCTTTCGTCAGTAAGCGTTTGAAGTACAGTTTAAGACAAGGTATAGGCTGGTTCTGGGCTGTATAGGCCTGAAATGAGGAGATGAAGCAAGTGGTGAGTTGTTGGCCGCCCCGCTATACCGGGAAGGGGTGCCTCAGCTTCCCGAAGGGGGATTGCAACTCCGGATATTATAAGAGCTGCGACTATAGTAATTTTCTCATTGCAGACTGGTGTTCTGAGGGAGAAATGGCCGTAGGACAACGACACTTTGACTGTATCTCTATAGACTTGCGAGTGAGAGTTTTCAGAGGTCCGAACCGTGAATTCATCCAGCTACAACGTCGTAGGGACGCACGTTAGAGTACATACGATACTCATTCTAAGCTAGTACGAGGGCCATGTTGAACGCCCTCCGCTCGATGGGTCCGTTCAAAAGACGAGAGCCGATGGCAAACTAACAGCCAGCAACATCTCAGACACTCCCGTCGAAATGTGAAGCATATATCTTTCTTCTGCAAGCAAGTTCACCTCTCGTATGTGATTTTGAAGTGCTTGCTACCTTGATTACATTCCACACCCTAGCAGTAAGCGAGCCTTAATGCTGTACACATGATGTCAGTAATCCCTTCCAGATATCGGGCAATTTGTACCATTGACCATCTCCGAGCTGTTGTCTTAGAGGCTCACTCTGTAGCTTTGAATTTCGAGCATACTATTACTCTAGGACAAGCTGAAGCTGGTACTGAACCTCATTTTCACATTTCACTGTCGGGATGGCTCTGATGACATCAATCGGAAAGCTTCATTCCCGACGGAGACACACAACGCTTCGTCTAGATTGTCACAAGATCTTCCATCATACCATTGTTTGCTATTGGAGCGTGAACGTAGCTGCAACCGGATAGTTGAGTCTTCTATATTCTCTCTTCTCCGCTTTCGTTCCTTTGTTCTTGCAGTTTCGAATCATCCGCTTTCTGCCATTCTCATGACATCTTTGACTTCAACCTGTCTGCTTCTCGAGCAATTTATTCAACTATGCACGACAAGTAGTTTACTTACTGTTGCAATGCTGTCCGTAAAGCAGAGTAGACAGCCTACCATATTCGATGGCCCACTGGCCCACTCTCTCCGACTTCTGCAAGGCCTTGAGAGAGCCGTTCCCCCGCCCTTCGATTCACCAAGCGTGCAAGCCAATGCAAAGACTTTGAAGCCTTTACCAGCTGTCCCATATCCTCCAACCGGTAACTCATATGCTGCTACCCAGGTTTTACCTCCTCGCTCCCCGAGTGTGGATCAACGTTCACCGGGAGCTTGGGAACCGCCACCCTCTTGGAGTCATAATGCACAACAGATGCTGGAACCCTCGATAGAATACACGTATCGAGAAACTTTCAGCACAAGCTCGCCGCAATTAACAAACCACGAATCCTCAGTTCCTGTTCGTGTGCCAAGGTCCTGTGCGCCCTTGCTACCTGAACCGTCTCCGATTCTTGCAGCGACATCCCGCAAGAGTTTTGATCAGCACGTTCTCACTCAATTGCCACCTTCACATCTTCCGGACGATCATCCTTGGTTTGCGCACTCTCCGACGTCGACAGAAGCCGAATTTCTTGAACAACCGTCACCGGTTGCTCAGCAGCAACCTCAGAGTCAGCTTTACTTTCGATCTAGATCTTCCTCTGTGTCTCTACCTTCGCCATCCGTAGACATTGATACCACGCTCAATCGTACACGTTCCTCATCACCGCCATTGGTGCGATTGGCACGCTTTGGGCAGAGTTCGCCATGGAGCCAAGACATCGGTCATGAGCGAGCCGCGCCGTCTCTACCAAAGGGTCGTAGGAGTCCAGGTATAGTCTACCTAGCCAACGACAACTTTCCCTCGGTACCGAACCTAACGTCTCCACCGAATGATAAGTCAATCGAGAAGGCTCTCAGCAATTTAGGTAGAAACGAAGATGGATCGGAGTTCTCTCGAGGACGAAAGTTCACAAGGACCCACAACAGAGTTACACCACAGCGGTGTGGGAATGATGATCGCAATCGCTCAGGAAGTTATCATGATGTACTGGTAGAACAATACCGAGCATTGGCGGCGCCAACTGTTGGACAATGGGACGATTCCTCTGACGGCGAAGATGAAGCTACCAGCTGCTTTCGACTGATTCCGAAACCACTCTTCTGGCAACAGAGGGATCGCGACGAATCCCGGCCGAGGATGGAAGAGCGGCCACATAGGAAGGCGCGAAGTCAGCCCACTGGACGGTGTGGGAGACGCTCGCACACTCCTCCACCGCCAAAGCTTCCGGACTTGAGTCATTTTCGAAGCAAAAGTGACGAAGCTGGACAAAGTGCGGTAACAGACGAACAAGATCAGTCTCCTGCTGTTCGAAGTTTCAAATGGTTACCTGGAAAACGATCGAAGGAAAAGAACGACATTGGCACATTTCGATAGCTCCAGTCACAACGCTGCGGTTGTGGTAGAGTCATTCCTGCATCCCGAAACGGCTGTTGATGAATTAGCTGGCAAGAGATTTTCTAGTAACCTCATTCGATCAACCAGTCACGAGTACAATCGTAGCAGAAGAGAAAAGAGAGTCCGTAACTTTTCTAAACCGCATCTCAATGACTTGCAGGTACCAACTACTCCTTCGTACAACAGAAGTATATTTGTGGATATAATAGGTTTGGCTTACTCTGGCAGTCAGATGTGAACTACCAACCCAACTTTCGATGAGCAACGGTAGGATGATATAGGAGCGGTAGAGCGCAAAAGCGGTGAGAAGGGAAGGAAATGGCAAAGATCAGAAATTCCACTAATTCGATCGACTTAAGTTCAAGGTGTCTTATTAAACATCACTCCATGGCGGAGAGCGACGCCTCGTCGAAGAGGCGGAGCAAGGCATCGTCTTCCATTGTCAGCGTGGGAGATATGGAACACGCAGGATTTCAAGCTTTCGTCGAGTATAGTTTTCTTCCGAGAACAGACTCACGAGGAGTGGTGTCAAGACATGAAGAAGATGATCAAACGTGTCGATGAGCTCGGCAACCCATGTATCGGCACAGACAAATATTTGGTGAAGGCTGCTTTGAAGATGAATGTAAAGCTGATCTCTCGAGTCCGCATACAATTCGCTTGCCAAACGCGTTCATCATCGCGCATCCGCCGACTTCACCGGACGAACATCAACGTCATAACCCGTTGATCGTGCCCCCAACTCCCAACACCCTCAAATGCAGGCGGTATCGCACCAAAACCCCCAAAGCCGCAAAGACCCCAAGCCCACAATCCTCATGCAACGCAGCTCACCACCCTCACCCCCAATCCCCTCCAACGCACTAGCTCTTGTCCTCCTCCTCCTCCTCCTCACCCCCCGCCTTCGCCGCCACCCTCAACCCCTCCATCCCCTCCGCAACCTCAAAGTCTTCCGCATCCGGCGAATCGGGAATATCGACAAGCACGCCAGCATCATGCCTGCGCCTCTCGAGCAGCGCGTGGCGGGCATCGCGCACGCGCGCCGCCTCGCCATGCGCGCCTTCCGCCAACTCGTCATCGATATCGGGCGCGGCGACGGCGGCCGCCGCCGCAGCACCGCTCTCGCTGGTGCCGCCGCTGGCGCTGTTGGTGCTGCCGCTGCGGTCGCGCCGCGCCGGCCACGAGTCCGCGCGCTTGGCCGACGTCGCGGGCGACACCGGCGTGCTGTCGAGCTCGATGGGCGTGGCGTTGATGGCGCGCGTGGTCGTGTCGATGGAGGGCTTGCGCGCGGGGTGGGCGCTGTCGCGCGGGAGGAGCGGCGACGTCGGCTCGCCGGTTGTGCTGGTGTCGGTGTCTGGTTGCGTGGTCATGGTTGTGAGGAGAGGGAGGCTGCAGGTTGGCGCGGTTGGAGCTGTGGTGAGGTGGTGACGGTGGTGCGAGGCTGCGGTTCGAAGCGCGCCGCGAGAGCGGGGCAGAGCTTCACGGTGCTGTTGAGGAGGCCCGAATGTAATTTACTGGGTTGAGATGTGTGATGCTGCTTTATAGATACGCCTGGAAGCTGAATGTATTCGTGTCTTTGAAATGTTACGCAGTTGAAGGGTGGGGGATGCGGCTGAGCTTTGTCTATAATACCAGGATATTGGAATGTGCGGCGGTACCTGTAGCCAGTAATGCTTCTTCATCAGCCTACACGTCACCCCCGACGAAGGGAATATTTAGAACCTCCACAGCTTAATTACGTATCAAGGAAGTGACACAATAGTGAAGGTAATACTGGAACGACTGAAATTGTATTCCTCTCCCCCGTAAGTTATGTCCAGAAGTCATCGGCGAGGGTTAAATGGAAGGAATGCTATTTCAATTGCACAAATGTATGATACACGATATGCTCTTCCTCAAGCTATGTAGAACTCTCCAGAGCTATTTTTAAAGCTGCAGTCTGTATGTGGCTACCTCGAAAGCCCTCACCTCAATTTCCACACCCTTTCCGGTGCTTGCGATCTTCACTTCCTCCAGGTCATCTTCAAGCACATTGGTCTTCCAAGCCGTCTTGACAGGGATGTCACCCCAGTTTAGAACACCTCTGCTCTTACCGCCGAGTGAATCGAAGAGGCGGACAATAATGCTGCGACCCTTGCGCTTCGGTAGTTCACCAGCGCTAACATCTTCGTCGTCTTCACCGCGCTTGACGCAATCGATGATCAGATTTGGAGCGCCTTCAATGCTGAAAGACGAGAGTAGCGATTTTATTCTCATAGGCGACGGATGATATTGCACCTTCAGTGGGTTGTTGAAGTTGTATCCAGCGCGAACCGTGCGGTGATCCAATGAACCGATGTGGGGGAAGATGGCATACCGAATGTGGTGTCGGCCTGTTATATCTTTAGTTCTACATCCATCTAATTCAGCGACTTGCAGTTACTCACCCATATCGGCGTGCCCATCAGGAGCTTTAGGAGCGCGGAGCAAGCTTAATCTCATTAAGTTGCCGCACGTTGCGAACCCGTATTTGGAGTCGTTCAAAATGGATACACCATATCCAGCTTCAGACAAGTCTGCCCACTTATGGCAGCAGACTTCAAACTTGGCCATGTCCCATGTTGTGTTGTAGTGCGTTGGACGACGAACTATGCCATACTGCATTTCGTATGACGCCTCGGTGTTCACGATGTCGACGGGGAACTCAACCTTAAGGAACTTCATTGTTTCCTGCCATTCGACCTCACAGTCGACTTCAATGCTAGAAAGCTCATCCGCATCGGCGCTGAGACTAATCTTAGACTTCAACCAACTGTCTTCGCTGATCTTCGTCTCGGTTTCCAAGCTCACCCTATGTGGACCGCTCTCCACAATGGTGCTCTTGGTGTTCTTCAACTCCTTGCGAGAGTCAAGGTGGTATACTTCGACGTCCCACGCTTGCCAATAAAGAGGCTTGTCGTCGAATATGACGAATTGATTTGCTTTGCCACCTTTGGCAATAACTTCCCGTTTGGCAGCATAGTCGTAAAGAGAAGTGATGACACCGTCCGTTACTTCAAGCTTGAAGCGGTTATTCGTTAACTCATAAACTCCTTCCTTGATTTGTCTGATGGATGCTGGGTTGTTAGTTGCCGAGCGGAGATGTTGAACGTCGGCGATTCCAGTGTCTCCAGTAGCGAGAGCATAGTATTTGTTGTCGCCCTTCACGTCCGACTCAAGAACCTCGTGCCTCGGCCAAGGCAGAGTGTTGAGCGCGACTGGGTGACCTTGGCCGTTCTCGTCGAAATCGAGGGCACCCAGGGCGTCAGCGAGGCACTTCTTACCCGTTTTGAAGATTTCAGCATAGAGATCGTCCGAATCGTCGTAGCACATCTCGATGGAGCTACCCGGCAGACAGTCGTGGAATTGACAGAGTAAGATGCCCTCCCACATGAAATCAATCTCCTTCTTTGGGTACTTGTAGCTCGACTTGTGGATAGTCGCCAAAGTAGCAGCCCACTCCACTTCACGAAGTAAGAATTCGGATTTCCGGTTGTTTTGCTTGTTGTTGGCCTGGGTGGTATATGTGCCACGGTGAAGCTCAAAGTACAGCTCACCGTACCAAGTGACAAATTCCGTGCCATCCTCAGCCTTCTTTTCCAGTCTTGCGAAGAAGTCGTCCACAGAGTTACCTAATTTCACTCTAGGAAGAAGGCCAACGGTGTCAGCTATGCCACGCAATCGACGAAGCTTCTCAATATGGGTCCAAGTCGGTCCGCCACCGCCGTCGCCCTTGCCGAAGATGAGTAGAGAACTGGCATCCTGATCCAGCGATTTATGCTGAGATACGCTGCGCTTGACATCTCCAAAATGTGCTTCCGCAGTGTAAGTCTCCGACGGAGGCATATGACACAGCACTTGGGTGCCATCCAAGGATACCCAGTTGAACGTAGTATGCGGGAAGTTATTGATGTTATTCCAGCTCAGTTTCTGCGTGAAGAATCTGGCCATTCCCGCCAGTCGACATAGTTGAGGTAGCTGTGCAGAGTAGCCAAAGGTATCTGGCAACCAGAAAGTGGTGCAGCGTTTACCGAAGTGACTCTCGAAGAAGCGTTGGCCGTAGATGAATTGACGAACGAGAGATTCACCACTTGGCATATTTGTGTCGTGTTCAACCCAGCTACCGCCGATTGGCTGGAAGGTACCATTTTTCACCTTCTCTTTGACACGGTCGAAAACTGACGGATAGTAGATGGACAACCATTTGTACTGCTGAGCTTGCGAACAGCAAAATCGAAGCTCAGGATAACGATCCATGAGATCACACTGGTTGGACCATGACCGAGCAACTTTACGCTTAGTCTCTGCCCAAGGCCATAGCCAGCAAGTGTCAATATGGCAGTGGCCGACCGCTGTGATGAGCTCGGGCTTGTCGCTGTCGTAAACTTTGGAGGAATCGACATCGCCAATGTACTTTCGTGCAATTTCACGGCACTTCTTGATTGCCTCGTGACTACCATCACCCTCGATGAAAGTATTCATGATTGAGTTGCAAATTTCAAGGGCGTAATGGCGCTCCCACGAATCTCCTGGGAATTCCCTAGCTGCATCGCCGATTTCCCAGAAATCAATATCCAAAGCTCTGGCCTCCAGGTTCACGGCAACAATATCTGCTGTCGATAGCTGGAAAGTCCTGTCTGGCGGTGGTGGTTGGATAGTGTCTCCAATGGCGCAGCCAAACATGCCATTGCATGCCAATTCAATATAGAATAAATGCTCTTTGCCATCCCTGAAGCTGTCTGGGAGAATCCATTCGGTTCGGTCACCTCCACCGGTCAATCCATGGATGACGTCTCCCTTCTCTGTCCAGATCATGCCCTCGCAATTGGCATCCCAGTGGAATTCAAGATGATTCTTTATCCTAAGGTCATCCGGAATCTTGATCCGTATGCGGAACCAATGCGTGGCCCAGCTAGGACCGAAAGATTCACCAACGTGTGTCTCCCTGAACTCGTGAGAGGTAGCATCTTCGAATGTTGGACGAGTTTGGTCCGGTGGCGAGTAGACCTCGAGTTTGACCCATTCATCGCCTGAAGCGCGGCCTTCGTACAGCTTCCTAGAAGGATGTCAGTATTCATGGGGATCCATTGGCTGAATTGAAGGCAGCAGAGAGTAACAACATACGCTTTCAGTCCTTTGCTCTCATACTGGCCACCAGAAGTGAACTGACCCAGACGGTCGCGGTAAATATTCTCGATCTGCTCGGTTTCAGCTTCAATCGCTTCTGGGGAGTCTTGACGCAATTGAACGCACCTTCTTACCAACAGGATGAGATACGAGCCTAGGGTACTCCTTGGACGCTGTCAACTTGTTGTCTGTCTCGCCGCCCATGGTTGTGGTGAAGAGATGAGAAAGCAGCAGCTGACCAAAGGGTTGTATTTGGGTGTCCGGGAGCTTCGTAAACGTCGGTTCCGTTCTCTAACCATACATGGGTCATATGGTCGGCCCTTGCAGCAGAGTTGGAGCTGCCAGCTGCAGCCCCACTGTTAAAGCCGCCCACTTCCTCGCTGTTCCCCAGGTGATCAGCCACACCCTACCCGGCTTCAACGTTGCATCCTGGTAAGAACTCCTCGAGACTTCGCCTTGGGATATATATGCTCACTTTTCAAGCATTAATTCCACTCTGTCTCAAATATCCGTTCATCTCAGCGTCAATTCCACTGAGAACGATTCCCATTAATCGGTCGAGACTTATAATCGGTGCCGCCTCCGTCGGGGTCATGCCTACAACATCTCGCTGTAACGTACGATGAGCTTGAGGCACTGCAAGATTGAACTCCACGCAATTCCAAGTTTACAGTGCGTACGGCATTATGGTAACCTGCACAGTTGCCAGCAACTTGAGAAGCAATAAAACCGATCGCGAGGTTTTCAAGGCACCTCGCCATGCACGTGCTCTTGCCACCAATTGGTGCCAGCACCACCGACTTCGTGCCGGCAACACTTGTCTCATGAAGTATTTATTTCGTAAGGAACTAAACTGATGCCAGATATGATTTGCAATTGACTGCCGGCACATCCGACGAAGTGCGAGATGCAACGGCACAAGCTACACCAACAGGGCGCCCCCGTTCGTATGAATAACCGTCCCAGTAACAAACCCATCCTTCATCAGATACAGGTACGCCTCAGCCGTATCCTCGGGCCGGCCCAACCTCTTCACCAGCGTCTTCTGGGTGAACATCTCGCGCCGCTCGGGCGTCAGCAACCCGCGGAGCAGCTCCGTATCGACGGCGCCGGGCGCAACGAGGTTGATGCGGACGGGCGCGAGGTCGACGGCGAGGCCGCGCACGAGGGCTTCGTTGCGGCCGCCGCCGGACGCGGCGACCGCCCAGCCCGGCGATGGCTTGTGGCTGTTGACGCCGCCCGTGATCGTGAAGCTGCTGTCGGCCGACGCCTCGACGTGCTTGGCTAGGTGTTTGGCGATCATCACTGGCGCGAGGTAGCGCACGACGTCGATGCGCCGGATCTGCGCGATCGACACCTCCGTGATCTTCGGGAGCCCGAAGATGTTGCCGGCGCTGAACGAGATGTGGTTCAGCTTCTGGCTGCCGTTGGCCGTGGCGGCGTCTAGGAGCTGCACTATGTTGGCTTCGAGAGTCTCTTCGTTGGAGAGGTCGCAGATATGAGCAGTCACGCGAGATTGTAGGTCGCCGTAGCTTGTTTGCAGCCTTTTGATTGTGGTTTCCAGCCTCTCGGCTTTGGACCCAGTGATGATGACGGTGGCACCTTGCTCTACGCAAGCTTCGGTCACTGCAAAGCCAATGCCACTGGTGGCTCCGAATATAAGAATCCGTTTGCCTTGAAGCTTATTAATGAACTTGTAGTTTGGAGAAGACATCGTTATCTGATGAGTATTCCGAGTAACCCGGCAGCGGAAAGCAGATGGTTGAAAAGGTGAAACGGACAGCAGAGATGAAGAAATGATCGAGCTTAATTCCCGTGGAATCACATTCTCTAAAATACTCCTCCAAAGCCATTCTCCACAGCATACAATGACAATCTCCGTATTAATCTGCGGCGGACGGTCTTAAGCGGAGCATCGGAGTTTGGTCGAATATGACTTGCATGCGGGTTAGCCTTGCGCAATTGCTCCGATAACTTGCTCACATCGGAACGTTGGTCAGCCCGAAGACTTTCTACTCTGCTTAAGTAGGTATGTAGTGGTACACTTAGGATCCCATCATTGGCGTTGTTGAATAGTATTAAAAGCTTTCAATCGACGAGGCAATAGAAACTTTCCTGAGCTACAATATCGTTGCAAAAACATGTTGAATTCTAGCGAGATTCGATTGACAGGTCTATTCAACAATATGTTTGGATTAAAGAGTAAATTTGAAACAGACTTTTCGACGGCTATGAAGACACATGGCAACGAGAACGATGCTTGCGCTGCAGGCGAAAGCCTGAAAATATGCCTCCAAACAATTTACAGAGTTACTGCTGATTCTTGTACTCCAAAATCCCGCCAGTCATGTGTCAAACGAGAGGCAAAAGAACCCAAACTATGAATGCGTTGGCATGATGGTCCTTGCCTTGGTGCTGGTTGCATCTTCGCTCCTCCACAGGCTGGTGACCGTCTTGGTTTGAGTGTAGAACGCAATGCCAGGCTTGCCGTAGAATGTGTTTGCGCCGCCGCCAGCAACGCTCTTCTTGTTTCCGGTGAAGGAGAAGTTAGGCAACGGTACCTGTATGGAGTTAGAATGCGGTTCGTGGTAGATATTTTACCAGACTTACTGGGATGGGCACGTTAATTCCAACCTGACCGGCCTCAATCTCGCGCTGGAAGCGGCCAGCCGTCGCGCCAGAGGTGGTGAAGATGGCTGTTCCATTGCCGTACTCGTTGTCATTGATCATCTTAATGGCGTCGTCAATTGTGGGAACATTGAGGGTAACAAGGACGGGGCCAAAGATCTCTTCGCGGTAGCAGCGCATGTTAGGCGTGACATTACCGATAATCGTTGGACCGACCTATTATCTAGTTAGCTGGTGGCTGTAGTTTGAACGAATTAGCGGAGTAGTTACCCAATTGCCGTTCGGATACTTCTCTGGCTTATAGCCACGGCCGTCGAGATAAATCGTCGCACCCTCCTTCTCGGCACTCTCAATGATATCTTCGATTCTCTTCTTAGCTTCCGGGCTGATAACAGGTCCCAAGTCTGCACCCTCTTCGAAGCCACCATTGACATGAAGAGCCTTTGCTCGCTCGGCAATTTCCGGGAGCCAGTCCTTAGTCTCGCCAACCATCACGCAGGTGCTGAGAGCCATGCATCGTTGACCGGCAGCACCGAATGCAGCTCCGGCGATAGCATTGAGGGCGTGGTTCTTGTTGCAATCAGGGAGAACGGCGGCGTGGTTCTTGGCTCCAAGGTTGGCCTGGCAGCGCTTGCCGTTGGCGGACGCGCGAGTGTAGATGTACTCGCCGGCCTTATTACTGCCGACGAAGGAGATAGCCTTAATACGTGGTTCATCCAATATGAAGTCAACCGTCTTAGCGGCACCATGGATGATATTGACCACACCTGGAGGATAGCCTGCCTTTGCTGCAAGCTCGGCAAGGATCAAGGCGGCACCAGGGTCACGTTCAGACGGCTTAATGACAATTGTATTTCCGGTGATTGTTGCAATGGGAATGGACCAAAGAGGAATCATGGCAGGGAAATCTATTTTCGATCAGCGTAAAAACTTTTGGGAGCTCCATGAAGTGCTTTCCACGTACTGAATGGACAGATGGCCGCAACAACACCCAATGGCTCTTTGTATGTGCGAGTTTCCATATCTTTTGCTACCTCAAGAACGTCACCCAGCAAGTCCGTGGTGATACCGCAGGCGGTCTCCGCGACCTGCAAACCACGCAGCACATCACCCTTTGCATCGGCAAACGTTTTGCCCTGTTCCAAGGTGATGCTTGCGGCTAGCCTGTCCCAATTTTCGCGAATCAACGCCACATACTTGAACATAATCTGCTGTCGGGCCAAAATGGAAGTTGCTCGCCATGCGGGGAAGGCCTTTTCAGCACTATCGACCGCAGCCTTCAATTCCTCATCTGTAGATTGTGGGACTCTTGTAACGAGGTTGTTTGTTGCCGGATCGTACAGATCGATCCATTTTGAGGTTTTCGACTGGACAAATTGATTGTTAACGAAGTACGGCGTATCCTGAGGATTCTGGATTTGCTCGTGGGAAGTGGGATATTCGGCAACACTTGCGGCCGTCGATGATGCCGAGAGATGCTGACTTGTAGCATGCAATCTTCGGACTGCCGTCAAACTGGCAGCTCGCGGAGATGGAGACATTGTAGCAGACAGACGAAACGATGGACGGACAGCCGACGATAGCCGCGAGCTCAGAGCTGGTATTCCCCGCGTCAGAGCTCGTCGAGCGGCCATAACGTAGATATGAGTGAGGATGGGGAGAAAGAAGATGGAGCGTGGAGGTGAAGAAAGGAAAGCAATGTCAGAAATCGTAGAATCTCGATCACATCCAATGCCGACGCGAAGCGTCCAGCCGTTATTAACTGTAAAAATTCCATGCGGAGAAGATGATCCGCCGGTATTCCGGGGGGTAACTCGGAAATCGGCCGCTCTCGGTGTCGGTCGCCCGGATTTGGCAAGACGAAAATATCAATGCACTTATTGCCGCTGTATAACACTTCCGCAGCCAATGGGTATCCGAAGAAACGCAATCCAAGTGGCGGAAGCACTGGCTTACATATTCTGATTGCTGGATGCATGATCGCCACGCAATGGCATGTACTCGTACTGGCTGATACACTTTTATTCTTCTGTTTACGGACGACTGAACATGCAAGCAAACCCAAGACCATGTACCCTCTTTCGCCGGCTGCAAACAAATACACTCGCTCTTAGCATCTCCATCACCGCTTCATCTCGATTCCTCCAGTTCTCCTGCAGTTATTCCAGTATCCAGTGCTTCTTGCTTCGTACCTATGACGATTTGTCCGAAGACCTGGTGGTGCGCTTTGTGACCTCCTCCTTTGCCGTATCCGTGGCCGTGGACATGGCTTCGGCAGCCTTGTCAGCGGTCTTCTTCGCCGCAGCCTTGACATCCTGCTTCGAAGGAGCCGAACCGCTACCGCTAAGGGAGACGAAGAGAATGGTAACAAGAAGTGCGATGATGACACCAATTGCACCAGAGACCTCTGGAACAAACTGAATAGCCTGAATGGGATCGCGCTGAGCAAGAGTAATGAAGAGATCGACCTTCTCCCTGATGAAGTGAACAGGATCTTCCAAGAACTTGAGGTCAGATGGAGACTTCGGCTTCTCGGGAGTCTTGGGCCTGGTAGCTTCTTCCTCTTCCTTCTCGGCGATGATCTTCACGTCGAACGTCTCGGCTTTAAGTGCCTTGGCGTCCTCAATAGAGTGGCCGATGTAGATGTTGTCGAAGAGGATGTCCTTCTGCATAGTCCAGAGTTCGAAACCAATCTGTATAGAATGTTAGTTTTCACTTCCGAATTGGGAGAGGGTAAACTTACAGCGCCCATCGGCTCAAAGTTGGCCGGGTTCTTGTCTTCAAAGTACTTCGGGTTGGCGATCTTGCGAGGAGCCCAAACACCCTTGTAGGCAGGGTTGTCAATGAAAGGCGCAGTCCATTTGCCCTTGTATGCCGGGTTCTTGATCATGGGACGCTCCCACTTGCCGCAGCCGGAGCCTTCGGTGCATTTGGGGTTGGGGACTTGAGGCGGAATCCAGTCACCATCCTCATCGTCATCCCAGTCTTCTGGCTTCTCGGCTTCCGGATCCGGAACCATTGATGGCTCATCATCCAACCAGTCATCTGGCTTCACGGCTTCCTCATCGGAGATTTCATACGGTGCATCTTCGTCCCAGTCTTCAGGCTTAGTTGCCTCGGGATCTGCAATGCGAGCCTCATCAACCCAGTCTTCGGGCTTCTTGTCCTCAGGGTCGTCGATCTCCTTATCCGGGTTGACTGCGGGAGTGAAATCCTCGAAAAGGCTACCACTGCGAACTTCATCGCCATTGATGCTGATGGAATAGGTGTTGTTGGGATGAACCACGAGTGTGTAGAGATTGGTTGTCTTCATGATGCGGGCCATGGAAGGGTTCTTGAGGTGCTTTTCTTCGTATTCGCCAGTCTTCGGGTTCTTGTGACGGAAGATGAAGTGGACCTGTGGAGTAGTTAGCAGAGTGAAGTTACTTGCACATGATGGATTTGGCGTACCTTGTTGGTGGAGCCACATTTGTCGGGACCAAACATAATGACATAGGGAGAAGCGTTGGAGAACTCTTCGGACTGGAGCTTCTTGTTGTTCTGAAGAAGTTTCATGTATGCACCACCGCATTCAAGACTTTCTGGACAATGGAGTATTAGCGTTCGCAATTATCACGATTGAGCCATTGCTCTTACCTTGTAGTTTGACCTCGTACTGGACGACCAGATCCTTGCCCTTGGGATCAATGGGCTTTGCAAACTTGGCAGAGATGGCATGATGGGCAGCCTTGTCCTTGACAACGAGGCCTTTGTCGCCCTCAATGCCCTTGAGAACGGTCGGCTCTTCAACAGACCAAGTGCCGACGTACTGCCACTCCTCCTCAGCGTTCTTATCGGTTTCTTTCTTGGCGTGCGATGCCTTCCATCTTGTATCCCAGTCATCTGTGAACTGCTCGAGGAAGGGAGCCTTGAGTTCGGTGGGCTATAGGATGGATGTTAATGGTCATGTTCGATGGACGAAGAGTAATGGTTTTGGACATTGAACATACCGTGAAAGTCGGCTTGGCGACTTTGGAGGATGTAGCAGACTCTACGACGGATGACACCGAAGCAGATGCATCAGAAGCAGCACTGCTAACGTCGTCGACGACGTCTGCATTGACGGCTACGGCGGCCAGGAGCACTGCCGAAGCTATGGTTTGGAAGCGCATTGTGGGTGGAAGGCTCCCTGCGCAAAGGCGGAAACGAAGGTCAAGCAGAAGAGAAGAAAGTACTCAAGGCAAGAAGAAGGGTCAGAAGAAAAAGTAGGAGTGGTGTGGGAGAGTTGGGGTTAATTGTTAATGGGTGTTGATTTTGGACACGTTGAACATTTGCGAACCTAAGGTAGACGGGGGAAACTTAGGTCGCGCTCGGACTCCGACTCTGCTCACGATTCGCACGCCTTCTCGAACACTCTGACTTACCTTATTCTCCGCTCCATGAAGAAAACTCTTTCTCCCTTGCCATGCGATTCAATATACTGTGTCAGAAAGGCGTCGAGCATTTGAATAGCCGCCATGTCAATCAAATTTATCCGCTCAGGAGCATGCGCTGCTCCGGTTTGGCTCTCCCCATGCCATTGCGCCGTACCTGCCGCTTAATATACACCCAGCCTTCTTTCTGTGACATCCTAGGCCAATGCAAGTTGAAATCGACTGACTACACCCCAGCATACGCTGGAAAGGGTCTTTCAGGTGCGGCTGCTCTGACGACACAGCATAACTGACACTCAATCCGTGCGATTGGGACTCTCATTTGCTCACCTACACACACCAGCCAGCAAGCGATAACGCCAGTCTACAACCATCTGTGGCTTGGAATTGCTTTGGCGTGATGGCGTACAAGGTAGGGGTGACTAGTTCGGCGCTTTGCGCGCTGAGGACCATTTTCTTTATTGTCTTTAAATGCCTCCTATTCTATCAGTACGTGCAAGTGCTCAGCCTCATGCACTTCGTATCCAACCAAATTACATGCATCTCCAGGTGTGGCTGCTTGTCAGACCTAGACGTCCGCTTAATCGACGCCTCTTCATGATGCCCTTTGGACGAGGCACTTGGCGGCCCGTATTTCTATCGAACGCATGATCTTATCCCGACCCTAGACCCCCTTGGCAGCTGATTTTGGGGGTACATAAAGGTAGCGAGCTGTCTCTTGGGTTTGAAGGAAGCGGTGGAATCTCAGAAGCCAATTTCGTTCGGTACCTTTACGCTCTCAAGTCTCTTGTCGGTTTCCCGAGGCCATATATCGTAATGCGATCCAGCTAACATGTTCTTAGTTTTGCGAAAACATTCCAAACACTCGGTACTTTTCTATATAGCTGAAATCTCCTGGGAGAGAAATTCTAACGGCAAAAGACTGATCAGAGCCATCCGAGACCAAACCCATCGAAAATCAAGTACCCCCGCAAAAATTATGGGTTGCACCGAAGACTGCCACTGCGGCAACTTTTACGAATCTTGCGGTTGCGTTGTCATGTAAATGGTGGAGTTGTATTTGTCGCAAGTCGAAAGGCGGAACGGTGGATGCTTTTTTCTGGTAGCAATGCTTCATTTAAAGCTATTCGGCTCGAATAGAGCCTCTAGCTATCGAATCTACGCAACATCCTAATAACAATGCACGACCTTGCAAGAACAAATCCGAATTCCTGTCTTCGACATTTCATTAGAAAGCCGTCCCAACGCCGTGACTACTCCTAATCCCACCACTGACCTCCCCGTCTACTTTCGCTACACAAAGTGCTTGAGTATGTGTGAGAGTGCAGAAGTGATTATGGGAATCTTGGCTTCTGCCATCATATCACGTCATCCAGCTTGATGCCTCATGAGAAAGCTAGCACTAGTAATGTGAAGATGTTTGAGAAGCGCTCTGGTTTTACTGAGAAGCGCATTGCACCCGCTCGGCGTGAGGATGCATTTCATCGTCGTCATCATCCAGCGCCGTTAATCCACGGGATCGTGCTTGCTGCGTCGGGTCGACATCCTCCAAGACAAAGTCTTCCACCATGGAATCTGGCGGCGGAAGTTGCTCAGGAATACGAGGTGGAAGTATCCTCTCGAGGGCTTTGATGTCTTGTTCCGTGAGGCTAGCACCCTCCGGACCTCCTAGGCGCTGTGGGAAACGGACTCCGAATTGGATGTAGAGGTTACCGAAGTCATGATGGCGGTAGCTCGGCATACCTTGACCGCGAACAACCTTGATGGTGTCTATGATAATGTTAGCAGCGGTCTAATCAATATGGGTTAAAGAAGCTTACCGGGAGCAATAACTTCGCCAGGAATTATATCGATGCTCAACCAACGGTCGTCCAGATGCTCAATGTGGACTTGGCCGCCGGCCAGAGCGGTAAGAAGGTCGATTTCTGCGTGATAGAACAAGTCGTCGTCTTTCCGCTGGAAGCGAGGATGAGGCTTTTGTTCAATCTCGAACACTACATCGCCAGGCTCGACGCCAGGTAGCTGATCACCTTCTCCTCTGAACTCAATCTTGGTGCCACTCTTGACACCTCGGTCAACGTGGACATGAAGCACCTTACGCTCAACGATTGTCTTCTTTCCGTTGCACTGCTTGCATCGATCGCGGTCGCGGATGATCTCGCCCTCGCCTTGACAATCTGGGCATACCGTCTGGAAACGCTGGATCATTGGGCCCATCTGTCTCATCATCGTCTTCATGCCACGACCGTCACAGCCGGGACATTTCCTGACCGCACCCTCTTTGCCTCCAATGCCGTTACACTTTGGGCAGATGACAGACTTTTGCAGCGCAAGTTTGGAGACCTTGCCCTTGTATATATCTTCGAGGCTGACTTTGTGGACGTGCGTAATCGTGCGAGCTTTCTTTGGGCCGGTGTCACGCATACCACCACCAAACATAGAGCCGAATCCTCCGCCACCGCCGAAGAATTGTGCAAAGAGATCCTCAGCGGCAACGTGTGGTCCACCAGCGCCTGTTTCCAATCCTTCTTCACCATATTGGTCATACACCTGGCGTTTCTGCGGGTCGGACAGAACTTCGTAGGCTCGCGACAATTCCTTGAACTTAACCTCGGCTTCGGGGGTCTTGTTCTTATCTACACATGACGTTAGAGTGCACGTTCAAAACCGAGCTTCTGGATTTGAGTGACGTACCTGGATGATACTTTAGAGCACCTTTCTTGTATGCGGATCGCAGCTGAGAGTCATCTGCCTCCGGAGGTACCTGAGCCTTGTCAGCCTTCTTATCAACCAACAATCAGCGAAAAAAGGGTGAGACTTACGCCTAGCGCATCATACAGTTTCGTGTCTTTCACCATTTTGTGGTATGAGGCCTTGAGCCGGGCTTCGGTTATGAGGGTAGGTGAAGTTTGGAGATCCGGATGAGAGGAATTTGAGAGTGGCGGAGAGAAGGCTGAGAAGGTTGTAGTTGACTAGTCGCCGCAAATACTGGCCCGACTTTCTAGAAGCGCCTTCACGTAAGCCGATGATGTTGAAAGGCAAATTGTTGGGAGTACTCGGAGGCTGTAGATGGTCTCAGACAGACTCTGATAGCGAAAAGCGTCCAAGGTGTACAGCAGTGTGGGAGCCACTAATGTAAGGACGGGCAGGAAAACTGCCTATGTATGCGCTCTCAAGTTCAGGCAGAAATCGGTGATGGATGCGAGGAAAGGCTGCTGGGATGAAAAGATTATACGTATTATTCTAGGGCTGGGTGGATGTGAGGCTCGAAGGCTCGGAAGGCGAAATTGGGCTAAGCCGCCAACATCGCCGACTTTCGTCGCACTTCCATGAACTTCCAGCCCGCCAAATCCGCTTTCCAACGCCGCCTGAACTTCGTTAGGACTGCCAGCACATGATGGAGAGCCGACTAGCTAGTCTACACTAAACATCTTCGGTCAAATCCTACAAATTTTACCAAGAGGACTTTGTAAGGTAGCCGGATGCAATTTCTAATGATGCATCCATGCAGATTAGGAACCCCTAAGCGCCAAGCGCGCGGGAATCAAGCGTCGTGCTGGACGCTTATCATTTGGAAGAGGAGTACTCGTCTTCACGTCCCACATAGTATCTGGCATCAGTAGTCTCTCAGCTTCAATTACCCTTCTCTTCGTGATGGAAAGTGACATTGGCTTTCAGGCAGCCTTGGAAGAAGCCCGAAAGGGCGCCGCTGAACGTGGGATCCCAATCGGTGCTGCCTTGGTATCTGCAGATGGGAAGATCCTCGGACAAGGCCATAATATGCGTATTCAAAAGGGTAGCTCCACATTACATGTGCGTCTTAGCAATGGCCATTTCGGTCATATCTCAAATGCCTTTAGGCAGAACCCGTTGGGCTGATTAAGAGCAGGGCGAGACTTCAGCATTGGAGAACGCAGGTCGCTTGTCTGCCAAAGCCTACAAAGGTTCTACTATGTACACGACTCTATCTCCATGTGACATGTGTACTGGCGCTTGCCTGTTGTACAAAATCGGTAGAGTGGTTATCGGGTCCGCCGCCTTGAACCATCTCACTGACCTTAGCTGACTTCAACCTAGGGAAAACAAGACATTCATGGGTGGCGAGGAGTACCTGAAGTCCCGAGGTGTAGAAGTCATTGTTCTCGACAATGCTGAAAGTTACCAGTTGATGCAGACATTCATCAAGGATAATCCTACGCAGTGGTACGTTGAACAGGAACGAGGTAGCCTTCTCGTCCAGAGCTCTGGCTGAAATGTACGTTCTGCGTCTAGGAATGAAGACATCGGCGAACCATAGCAGCTTCGTGCCTTCATGTCAAGCTCACACATCTTCTGACTTCTTCGAAGAAGAACCTCAGGTCATCTGGTTTCACAAAGGGAGTCACACCGTGACCAAGATTCGCTATCCAGCCCTGTCGTCCTCCACCAAAACCTTTAACCATGTTTTCCACGACGTTGGTTATAGAGCTTCTGTCTCCATACAGTACTCCTGGATCGGCATTGCCTTGCAGCGTCTTGCCATGCGCTCGAGCAATTTTGTATGCTGTTGCGGGATCGTGAAGCCAGTCTAGTCCAATGACGTCGTAGTTCGTCCTACAGAGTTCTTCCAATGCGTACCATGCTCCTTTGGCGAATACTATCATCGGAACGGTTTCATGCCTTAGTTCTCGTAGGCGCTTTGGTAGCTCATTGGCAATGTGTACAAGGTACGGGAAAGCGAACTCCTCGAAGGAAGATGGAGAAAGTTCCCCGGCCCATGAATCAAATACTTGAATCAACTGCTCGATTTAGCAAACTTGAATCTCCATTGGACGACCGTGAAACCTACCTGCGCTCCTGCTAGTACCTGCTGTGCCAGATACTCTACGCAAAGGTCCGCAATTTTCTGCAACAAAGCTTTGCTTTCCTTCGGGTATTTGTATACCCATGTCTTGACTTCTTTGAAAAGCTTGGTACCACCGCCCTCTACCATGTAGCACATCAGTGTCCATGGAGCGCCACAAAACCCTATCAACGGTACCCTTCCTTTTAACTTCTGTCGAGTGAGTGTAATTGCATTATAAACATAATCCAGCTCCTTTTTGACATCAACATCTCGTTCTAGAATCTCACGGTATTGCTCGTCGTCCGGTGTTTCAAGCGGCTTCGGAAAATGAGGACCTTTCTTGTCTACCATAACCACCTCCATTCCCATAGCTTGCGGGATTACCAGTATGTCCGAGAAGATGATGGCAGCATCGATCAAACCGTCGTAACGATCAATTGGTTGAAGGGTCAAGGTTGACGCAATTTCCGGCGAGCGGCAGCACTCGAAGAAGTCGTGATTGCCTTTGGCTTCATGGTACTCGGGAAGATATCGACCAGCTAATTGCACGAAATATTAGCTACTGTAGTTGTATGACTCTTGGCAATGTGTGTTACCTTGACGCATCACCCACATTGGAGGACGCTCAACCTTCTTCCCTAAGTCCTCATCAGTGTTGAAAATGCTGCGTAGAAGATTTCAGCGAACCTCTAGCCGTTCTCAAGATCAGATCGTTCTTGAGAGGCTCAAATTGCGGCGCCATAGCTCTAGACTGTCTTCTCTGTCAACTAATGAAGCTTCAAGAACACCTTACAGTTTGGTCCATAATTCCCGGAACATTCAGTCTCAGATGAAATCTTGGCAAGGCCCAAGCGATGTCGGGATCGGCCAACCAACCTCCGATGCATTTTTTGAATCATCGACCTTTGTAAATATTCTACCCATTGAAGATGACTCCTTCGTAATTATTCTCTCATGACGCAAACCAAGGGCCCATTCGTCCTTGAGAAGTGCGCAAGACCAAATATTCTGGTCTTGCAGCCGTATCGCTGTGCTCGAGAGTAAGCTTCCTACCACTCAATTGCTTCAATGGCATTGCGTTAACCCGTTGACATAGCGACTACAAGGATGATGGTACCAATATCCTTCTTGATGCAAATGAAAACGCCTATGGGCCAGGACTTGCGTTGGAAGAAAGCAGAACACTGAAAGCATCTCATGATGACAACATTGAAGTGGACCTATTAGGATTGAACAGATATCCGGACCCGTATGAGAAAGCCTTCCGTTGGCAGATTATCAACTGCTGAATGAAGCCACAGACATCAACTCGAGCTGAAGCAATTACTGTGTAACCTCAGAAATAGCCACACACATACAAGTCGTAATCTCACGCCAAGCAATCTATTTGTTGGTGTTGGTTCCGATGAGGCCGTCGACAACCTTCTCCGATGCTTTTGTGTGCCGGGCAAGGACAAGATCTTGACATGTCCTCCTACTTATGGCATGTACGCTGTCTCTGCACAAGTGAACGACGTGTCTGTTATTCATGTTCCTCTTAAAGTCAATGAGAGCTTCGCAATCGACGTCACAAAAATTCTTGAAACGCTATCTACGGAATCAAACATCAAACTCGTCTACCTCTGCTCCCCTGGCAATCCTACTGGTACATTGATTCCGAAAGAGGACATTCAACCGATCCTAGAGCATCCGACATGGAACGGTGTGGTTGTATTGGATGAAGCATACATAGACTTCTCACCAGAGGGATCTAGTTTAGCCGAATGGGTTTGTGAATGGCCCAATCTTGTTGTTATGCAAACGCTATCGAAGGCCTTCGGCTTAGCCGGTATTCGCCTCGGTGCTGTTTTTACAGATCCGGCAATTGCGCGTCTACTCAACAATTTGAAAGCCCCATACAACATCAGCAATCCGACCAGCCAAATTGCCAGCGCCGCATTGCAGCCAAAGAACATTTTGGTAATGAAAAAGAAACGAGAAATGATCTTAAGCCAACGGGAGACTTTGATCAAAGAACTACCTCGTATTCCACTTGTTGGGGGCTTCAAAGGTGGATTCAACGCTAACTTCTTGCTCGTCGAACTACTAGACAAGCCGAAAGCAGAAGGAGGAAAGCCAAGCAATGAAGTTGCACTCAAGGTTTATGAAAGGTTAGCCGAACACAAAGGGGTAGTCGTGAGGTTCCGAGGGAAAGAGCTAGGATGCGAGGGATGTCTTAGAGTCACAGTAGGAACGGAGCAAGAGGTTGGCCGGTTCCTGGCTGAGATTGCGGTCGTCCTGGAAAGCATACACAAAGCCCCCTTTGTCAACGGTACACCATATGCGGAAACGACTGAGCAAATGGCTAATGATGTTATTGCCTGACAAAAGGAGAGGACTCCAAGAGCGGTGGTCTAATGTTGGAAGGAAGCTTAGAAAGAAGTCTAACACCATCTCTTTCATTCGCAGATAGACGAAACATCCAAGAGCAACATCCATCTATCGTTTAACTCTTCATTGTGAGAAGCTTAATTTGGCCTCGTTGAGTCCTGAACTACGCGGTGAGACGACCAATATACAAATATCCGTGAAACGCACAAAGGTACTATGTCAATTTCCTGGCCAATTGACTTTTGGCTTGCTAGAGTTTCGGATACTGACTACTAGAAGACTAGAGGGTGGCCGATTATGCAAGAGGGCCAAAGCTTAGCGCTATCGCGGGGACGATATCGAGCTTCAAACGCCCACCTCTCTATCTCTCGTGTGCTCCTGTCATTCATACTACTCTTTGCATGGCTAGCGACTTGCACTGCGGATATGGGTAATTCTCAGTCTAAACCCCGCTCAGAGCATGCGTTGCAGAGGGAGTTGACGAAAAGAGTCCGCGAACTAGAGCTTGAGAGAGCCAGGTTGCCGGCGTTGCAAGAGAAGTCACTCCAGATTCCGGCGGAGTCCTCAGAACCAAATGTCATAATAGATGCAACGGAGCAATGGCAAGAAGAACTCTTGGCCGACCCAAAGAATCGTCTTGCCATACGTGCTTTCGAAAAGAACACTCCAGAGCAGCTTCTCAAGTCTCGCGCGACAACCATATCAGATACCCAGATCTTCAACATCAAGTTGCCATTGGAAGGATCTCCTGTGACAGATCAAAAGGTCTCTGGACGCTGCTGGCTCTTTGCGACGACTAATGTCTTCCGAATTGCTTTGATGAAGAAATATAATCTGGACACGTTCGAACTCAGCCAAGGTAGTCTTTCCAGCACTACTGCTCTATAGCAGCGCAGCTGATCAAACAACAGCGTACCTCTTCTTCTGGGATAAGCTTGAAAAGTCCAATTATTTCTACGAGTCGATCATCAAAACCGCCGATGAGAGTTTGGATAGTCGTCTTTTACAGAGCTTACTGAGTAGCCCAATTGGCGATGGTGGTCAGTGGGACAGTGAGTAGACCGCATTTAGATGGTACACATTCGAGCTAACTTCTATGATTCAGTGGCAGCAAATCTAGTGCAGAAATATGGCATCGTTCCACACTCTCTATATCCTGATGCAGTCAATGCAGAGAGTTCTTCAAGCATGGGTCGACTCATCACTACGAAGCTCAAGAGAGACGCCTTACGTCTTCGATCCCTTATCAGTAACGCTGCTTCTGCAGATGAGCTTGGTAAAGAAAAGCAAAAGATGCTTCAAGAAGTTCACATGATGCTCACCTTGATGCTCGGTCCTCCTCCTTCCCCAGTAAAGGATTTCACTTGGGCCTACTATGACAAAGCCGGAGCGTTCCACTCCGTTACCACCACACCGAAGGCATTTGCTGAGCAGCTCTCGACTTTGAAGGCCATCAAAACAGGCAGCGGCTGGGACTTCCACAAACTCTTCTCCCTGGTTCACGACCCACGAAACCCGTACTATCGTCTGCTCACCGTTGACTATCTTGGAAATGTATCCGAAGGAAGGCCAATCACGTACGTCAACGTTCCAATGACCGTGATGAAGGACGCCTGCATTGCTATGCTGAAGCAAGGAATTCCTGTTTTCTTCGGCAGCGACGTTTCGAAGTACTCAGACAGCATTGAAGGCATCATGGATACGAAACTGTTTGACTACGAACTTGCCTTCAACGTTCACCTTGGAATGACCAAAGCTGAACGCTTAGAAACTGGCATCAGTGCCATGAATCATGCCATGGTTCTCACTGCTGTGCATGTCGAAGACGAGAAGCCAGTAAGATGGAGAGTGGAGAATTCCTGGTCGAAAGAGAGAGGAGACCAAGGCTACTTTGTCATGAGCGACGAATGGATGGACGAGTATGTTTATCAAGCTGTGGTTGACCCAAGCTTTGTTAGCAAGGAGATCAGAGATGTTCTGAAGCAAGATCCGATCAGATTACCGCCATGGGATCCTCTCGGAGCTCTCGCTGACTGATCGATTGGAAGGGACCTCGCATAAGTTTGATATTGATTCCCACCACTGCGCTTAGTACTAGGATTACTCTATTATATCTGAACCTATGACTGTAATCCAACTTTCAGAACCCATGAACATTTGATAACTCAGTGTCATAATTTGTTCTTCGGTAAATGTTCTGAT
>Ga0335072_10000457_pt1 | contig 80379 bp, 62 predicted proteins | sample Lox_Sample_21_FD_206725 | JGI IMG/M metagenome (GOLD analysis project Ga0335072, IMG submission 206725) | Soil microbial communities from Loxahatchee National Wildlife Refuge, Florida, United States - Lox_Sample_2.1 | ecosystem: Environmental > Terrestrial > Soil > Wetlands | place: USA... | reverse complement strand
TTCTTCTCCAGCGACGGCAGGCTTTCGATCAGCAGCCGTGTGTACGGATGCCGCGGAGCCGTAATGATGTCCCCAATCGGCGCGACTTCCACCAGTCGCCCCGCGTACATGATGCCCAGCCGATCCACGAATTGCGCCATCAGCCCCATGTCGTGCCCCACCAGGATCACCGCCGCGCCCAGTTCAGCCTGCACGCGGCCGAGCGTTTCCATCACCTGGCGCTGCACCACCACGTCAAGCGCGCTGGTCGGTTCGTCGGCGATGATCACCTTCGGGCGCAGGCAGATCGCGATGGCGATGCAGGCACGCTGTTTCATGCCGCCGGAGAGTTCGTGCGGGTATTTGTCGCCGGTCTCGGGCGGCAGGCCGACATCGACCAGCAGGTCGCGCACACGCTCCGCCAGCGCACGGCGCGACAGTTTCGTGCCGTGGTCGGCGAGCGCATCGCCGATCTGGTCGCGAATGCGCACCACAGGGTTCAGCGAGTTCATCGAACCCTGCGGGACCATGGCGATGCCGGCGAGCCTCAGCCGCCGGATCGCATCGGGCGCAAGCTGCGACAATGCGGTGTGTTCCAGCCAGACCTCGCCACCTTCGATGCGGCCCGGCGGCTTGATCATGCGCAGAATGGCCAGCGCCATGGTGGACTTGCCGGATCCCGACTCGCCGGCAAGCCCGAAGCGTTCGTGCGGACGGAGGGAGAAACTGAGATCGTCCACCGCTTGCACCGCGCCACGCACATGGGCATAGGCGACGCGCAGTCCCTCAACGCGCAACACGGGCACCGCATTGCTCATGCCGCTCGGCGCAAACGCGGGTTGGCGATTTCGTCCAGCCCGACGGTCAAAAAGAACAGTCCGAGGAAGACCAGCAGGATCATCGCCAGAGGTGCGGTCCACCACCACCACCAGCCGTTGATGATGGCCGCATTGAACTGCACCCAATACAGCGTCATGCCCAGGGTTGGAGAATCGATCGGTCCCAGGCCAAGAAATTCCAGGCCGACCGAGGCGAGGATGGCGCCGGAAATGCTGGTGACCAGCGTAGCGGAAAGGTAGGGCAGCAGGTTGGGCATCAGCTCGCACACGATGATTTCGGGCCCGCTCATGCCGTTGAGGCGGGCGATTTCGACGTAGCCGCGTTCGCGCAGGGAAAGCACTTGCGAACGGATGGTGCGGGTCGGATTCAGCCAGGCGAGAGAGGCGACCACGATTGCCATCTGGTTCACCGTCAGGCTGCCTTTCAACGAGACGGCGATAATGATCAGCACCAGCAGGCCGGGGATGGTCAGGCCGATATCAGCGATGCTGCGGATCACGGTATCGACGATGCCGCCGTAATACGCGGCGGTGAAGGCAAGGATCGAGCCGACGCCCACGCCGATGATACCAGCGATGAAGCCGACCCAAAGCGTCAGTGGTGTGCCGGCCACCATGACGGCAAGCAAGTCGCGTCCCTGGCGGTCGGTGCCGAAGGGATAGTCCCAGGACGGCGGTTGCAGCGCGGGAACGGAGAGCGGCTGGGCGTTGCTGGTGTCCACCGTGAACGAGCCGACGATGATGAACAATGCGATAAGGCCGAGCAGCGCGATGCCGATCACCAGGGAGACGTTGCGGCGAAGATAAGAGAGCATGGGTTAGCACGTACCTGCGTCATTGCGAGCCCAGCGAAGCAATCTCGTTCGGTCGGAGCTGACACACGAACGGGATTGCTTCGCTTCGCGCGCTATGACATTGGGTGGACGTATCGCCGTTCGTAACCGTCATCGCTATGCCTGTCGGTAGGAAATCCGCGGGTCCAGCAGCGGATACAATATATCCAGCAGGAACGTGGCAAATCCCAGCGCTACGATCACGGTGAATACGATGCCCTGGATCAGGAAGAAGTCGTTCTCCTCGATCGCCTGGAACAGCAGCGCACCGATGCCGGGGTATCCGAATACCACCTCTACCAGCACGGCACCCGAAAGAATCTGCCCGAGCGCCAGGGCCAGGCCTGTGGCCTGCGGCAGGATCGCGTTGCGGATGCAATAGCGCGTGAAGATCGTGGCGCTGCGCAGACCCTTGGCTTCGGCGAAAGTGACATAGTCCTCGCCCATGGTCGTCACCATCATGCCCCGCATCGCCAGCGCCCAGCCGCCAACCGACACCAAAACGATCGACAAGGCTGGCAACACCGCGTGGTGCAGCACGTCCAGCACGAAGGACACCGTCAGGGCCGGCGTCGCGCCGGCGCTGTAGCCGCCGAAGATCGGCAGAATCTGAATCTGGAACGCGAACAAGTACATCAGCACCAGGCCGAGCAAGAAGAACGGGATGGCGTGCAACGCCCATAACGGCGGCATGACATAGCGCATCCAGCGCGGCGCACCGGGCCAGGCCAGCAAGGCACCCAGCAGCGTGCCGGCGGCGAAGGAAAACAGCGTGGTCAGGCCGAGCAATCCGATCGTCCACGGCAGCGCATCGCGGATCATGCCGGCCACGGTGCGCGGATAGTTCGCGATCGAGTAATTCAGGTTGCCGTGCGCGATGTCGTCGAGATAGTTCAGGTACTGCTGCCATAGCGGCTTATTGAGGCCGAATTTCTGCTGGTAGACTCTGACCATGTCCTCGATGCCGCTCTGCACATAGCCGCCGAGCGAGGCTTCCTCCAGCAATTTGGTGCGCACCGGGTCCTGCCCTGACAGCTTGGGCAGGAAAAAGTTGAGCGTTGCCGCCACCCAGACAATGACGAGGAACACCAGGAAACGCTTCACTATGTAGACCAGGTGCATGGCCCGTATCCCTTCTTCAGCAACACGCGCACCAGTCCCCACGTCCGCAGGGGCAGGGGCAGGGGCAGGACCACGAAGCGATCCCGCGCTGCCGACCAGCTGCAACAATTGGGGCGTCCAGCTTCAACCCTTCACCGATTGCACGTTCCACAGCACGAGATTGTAGGTCAGGTGCCACGAGGCGTTGTTAACCACTGGGTTCTGCTCAGTTGCCCAGTTCTTCCAATAGGTCTCGTTCAGCGGAATGCGGTGATAGTTCTGCACGAGTTGGATATCCGGCAACGCCGGCAACCAAAGTTCCATCGCAGCACGGAACAATTCCTTCAGCTTCGGCACGTTGGTCGGGTCGGTGATGTAGACCTCGTCCACGATCTTGTCGTAGGCGGGATTCTTCCAGCGGCTAAAGTTCACCGCATGCGCACCCGGCACCGCGATGCTTTGGCTCTGGTAGAGGCGCAGCGTGTCGTAGGGCTCGCGGATGCTGCCGCCATGGCCGTAGATCGAGCCGGTATAGTCGCCCTTCTGGAAGCGGCTATCGAAGTCCGGCGGCAGGCTCAGGCTGGCATCGACGCCGTGGCGCTTCAGCATCGTCGACAGCACCGGCCCCATCGCCGAACCGGACAGCCCGGTGCCTATGATCGGCAACGCAAACGACTTGCCGTCCGGCATGTGCCACACGTTGTCCTGCTTCTTGAAGCCCTTGGCTCGTAGCAGCGCATCGCCCTTTTTTGGATTGTATTCGACGGTGTCGTACTTGGCGAGCAAGTCCTTCACCGCATCGAAATACGGCAGCAGCGGCTTATAGGGTGGCATCGGCAGTGTGGAGACGGTCTCGGCCCCCAGATAGGCGACCTCGATGATCGTCTTGCGGTCAACGTAATGGCTGAGCGCCCAGCGCACTTCCGGATCGTCGAACGGCGCGCTCTCGTTATTCACGTAAAGCGAGATCGGCCACCAATCGACGTAGCCCCATGGCGATTTGCGGCCGGACCAGGTTGTGACCTTGGGATTGCCGCGTATCACGGTCGGGAACGTAGCCGGCTGCAGCGGTCCCCCGAAGTCCGAATGATTGGTGATCTGCGCCTGCGCGCTTTCCTGCTCTCCCACCATCGGCAGCCAGATATTGCGCAGGATTTGCGGCATCGGAGCCAGCTTTGCATCCGCCGCCCACCAGGTGTCGCGACGGTCGAACACCTTCTGCTGCAGCGAGGACTCGACGACCTTCCACGGCCCCGTCGTCACGGGCCAGCCTTTCGTAAGGTCATAATGCTTGAAACTGGTCCAGTCCTGCCCTTGGAAGATGTGCTTCGGGACCATGTAGATGCCAATGTCGTATTTGTAGCTGGCAAAGAAGAAGAACCGCGGCGCTGGGATCTTGAACTTCAGCACCACGGTGTTGGGATCCGCGACTGTGGCCTCGTCCAATGCCAATTGCACGTCGACGCCCCACTTCACCTTGGGTCCCAGATCGCGCAACATGTTGAAGGTATAGGCAACGTCCTCGGCGCTGAACGGCGTGCCGTCGCTCCACTTGATGCCCTGGCGGGTCTTGATGGTAAGCTGCTTGAAGTCTGGGCTGTAGGCGAAGCTTTCCGCCAGCCACATATACGTCTTGTCGGGGAAGGCGCTGTAGTAGGCCAGCGGCTCATATATCAGGTTGGGGCCGTTCTGGTGGTTGGCACCGACGGCATATGGGTTCCACAGCTCGTAATCCACCCAGCGACCATCGCGGCTATTGATACCTATCAATGTCATGGTCTTGTCGCGAGGGATGAGGGCGAGTTCCGCCGCACTCGCTACGCCGGCGGGCAGCATCGCGGCAGCGGCGAGCGCCGCACCGCCCTTCATCACGTCGCGCCGTCCGGCGCGCATTCCGCTGCTGGTCATTGATGTTTCCTCCACCCGGATGGCCGGGTTTGTAGACGCACCCGCGCCGGACGATCGTTTACTCTGGAATGTTATCGCAAACAACCCTGAAACAGCAGGACTTAATGCGTCTCGATGCGACGTAGTTCGGCAAACACGTTGATGCCAGTCGCCTGCATGATCTTATGCACGAACTCGATCCAATCGAGGCCCGGTTCAGCCGGCAGCGATTCACCCGCGGCACCAGCAGAGCGTAGCCGTGCCAGTGCTTCCGGCGTGTCCCACAACGCCAGGACGCGGTCTTGTGCCGGCTGCGCCACGCCGGACGCGCCAAACCGCACGCCGATCTCCATCTGGCGCGCCGCGGGCAAGGCCGCAGCGGTCGTCGCAACGGCGGCGCCTTCAGGTGCACAGACCACCGCATCGCCATCCATGTCGCAGGCAAGATCGGCGCTGGGACCGGGAACGAAATGCAGCGTCGCGCGGGGTTGCAACGCCAGCAATCCGCCGACCACTTGCTCTGCCGACAATCCGCGCAGCGTCACCACCGGCACCAGCGCATCCCCGCGCCGTTGCACCTCCAGCGCTGCCGCAATCGCCCCGGCACCGGGTGGCACAATCCAATCGCGGTCGCGCAGAATGCAACCCGGCTCTTTGCATTGCAGCAGCCAGGATCCGATCGTTTGTGGCGCAGCGGACGGCGTCGCGGCGGCCATCAGGATGGCACTGGCGACGATCCAGGGCCGTCTTGCGGCGGGCATGGCACGATTCCCCCTCCGTCCCGTCGCCAGCTTGTATGGGCCCGGCTCTTCCGTGTCACGCCGATATCTGCAACGGTACCCGCCATGAATGACGCCGCGCCGATCGATCCACTGACGCTCCACCGTTCACTGCTCACGCTGGACACGCATATCGACATCCCCTGGCCCACCGGTCCCGACGCGTTCGAGGACGGCCGGCGCTGCGTCGATCTGCCGAAGATGCAGCGCGGCGGACTGCGCGCAGGCTGTTTCGCCGCCTATGTGCCGCAGGCCGCGCGCAATCCCGCATCAGAGCAAATGGCGTTCGAACGCGCGGTGGCGATGTTGCAGGCGATCAACGCGATGGGGCGTAGCCAGAACGGTTTCGTCGCCCGCGTCGCCACCACGGCCGACGCGATCGAGGCAGCAAACCGCGACGGCGCCGTGGCCATTGTCCCCGCGGTGGAGAACGGTTTCGCCATGGGCACAGACCTGGCGCGGCTGGCACGGTTCCGATCGCTCGGGGCGCGCTACCTGACGATCACGCATAACGGGCACAATGCGCTGGCGGACTCCTGCAACCCCCGCAAGGACTTGAACGACGCGCCGGAAGAACACGGCGGGCTGTCGCCGCTCGGCCGCGCCGCCATTTCGGAATTGAACAGATTGGGGATGGTGGTGGACGTGGCGCATGTCTCACGCGCGTCGATGATCCAGGCAGCGGAGGCGTCACGCACGCCGGTGGTTTCCACCCATTCCTGCATTCGCGCGCTGTGCGACCACCCTCGCAACATGGATGATGCGCAGTTGGATGCGCTGCGCGATGCCGGCGGCGTGATTCAGATCACCGCGGTGCCGTCGTTCCTGAAGCCGGAGGCGAAAGCCGATGCAGTCAGCGTAGCCGACTTCGCCAATCATATCGACTACGCGGTGCGGCGGATCGGCATCGACCATGTCGGCATCTCCTCGGATTTTGACGGCGGCGGGGGGTTCGCCGGCTGGATGAATGCCGCCGACTGCCCCAACATCACCGCAGAATTGCTCGCGCGGGGCTATGACCGTGCAGCGCTGGCAGCGCTGTGGGGCGGTAATTTCCTGCGTGTATTGCGCCAGGCGGAGGAGGTGGCGGGATGAAACGCACGGTACGTCTGCCGGATGGGCTGGAAGTCCCGGCGCTCGGCCAGGGCACCTGGCACATGGGCGAAAGCGCGCGGCAGAAGCAGCAGGAAGTGGCGGCGCTGAAGCTCGGCATCGACCTGGGCGTGACGCTGATCGACACCGCGGAAATGTACGGCAACGGCGGGGCAGAGGAGGTGATCGCCGAAGCCATCGCCGGGCGCCGCGACGGATTGTTCCTGGTGAGCAAGGTGTATCCGCACAACGCGTCGCGCAGCGGCGTGCCGGCGGCGTGCGAGCGCAGCCTGCGGCGGTTGCGGGTGGATTGCATCGATCTCTATCTGCTGCACTGGCCGGGCAGCCATCCGCTGTCGGAAACGGTGGATGCGTTCGAAGCTTTGAAGGCTGCCGGGAAGATCCGCTATTGGGGCGTGTCGAATTTCGATACCGGCGAGATGGGGCGGGTCTGGAAGCTGCCGACGGGTTCGCACTGTGCGACGAACCAGGTATTGTACAATCCGGACACTCGCGGCATCGAATTCGATCTGTTGCCGTGGTGCGCGGCGCAGAAGATGCCGATCATGGCCTATTCGCCAGTCGGACAGGGCGGCCGGCTGCTGCGGTCCAAGGCGCTGAAGGCGGTGGCGGAACGGCACAATGCGACGCCGGCGCAGATCGCGATCGCCTGGAGCATGCGGAGCGGGGCCTCGATCTCGATCCCCAAGGCGACCACCCCGGCGCATGTCCGGGAGAACGCAGGCGCGGGCGATATCGTGCTGACAGCGTCAGATTTGGCAGAGATCGACGCGGTGCATCCGCCGCCAAAGAACAAGCAGGGGTTGGAGATTCTGTGACATGGCCGCCGCGGGCCAGCCTTCCCCTCATGTCATTGCGAGGAGCGAAGCGACGAAGGCGATCTCAAACCCAGGCTGGAACGTATTCGCCGGCGCGATCATTCTTGCTCGGTGAAACTTCGTGTCTGCTTGCTTTTCTGTGCGGCGAACCGCTCAGCATGTCGCGTGGTTGGAGAGTCTGCCAAGCCCGGCAGCCACTGCCACATTCTATCGAGGAATCCCGCTCGACGAGCACGCGAAGCGCCAACATATAGTCAGACCGGGATTGCTCGCCGCTGACGCTCCCCGCAATGACACGGACCGCGTTCGCGCTGGCGCTGACCGGACGAATCTCTCGATCGCGCGCCTCAGTCGATCGCCAACAGTCGCGCCGCCAGCTCTTCCGGTGCCGTCACATTCGGACTGTGGCTGGCACCCATTTCGTAAAACCGCCAATCCGGATCATCCCGGAACCGATCGGCGAACTGCCTGAACACGTCCGGACCGTCCTTTTTCGTGCAATGGATATAGCTCCGCCGAAACCGCGGCTGCGGATGTGCAATCCATAGCTTCTGGCTGAAACAACGCGCCGGCTGATGCCGCCGCCGCGGCAGGTTCCAGGCGAGATCGGCCTCCGACACATCCGGGGCCGGCGGATTTGGCGGCAGCAGCCAACCTTCCACGGCAGCCACATCCCGTCCGGTCAGATCATTCAGCGATTGCCCGTCGGCGGGTACAAAAGCGTCCAGATAGACGAGATGCCGAACCCGCTCCGGCACACGGTAGGCAACGCCAGTTGCCACCATGCCGCCATAGCTGTGGCCGAGCAGAATGAAGTCCGACAACGCCTCGTATTCGATTACGTTCACGATGTCCTGGATGTGCGTTTCCAAATCCACCATCGGGTGTGCCAGATGCGCGCGCTCGCCGAGCCCGGTGTAGGTGGGCGTGAACACCTCGTGGCCCGCGCTGCGCAACAGCGTGCGCACCTTCTTCCACGACCATCCACCGGACCAGGCGCCGTGACAGATCAGGTAGGTGGCCATGCCTGCGCTTTTCCTCCCATTGCGCGCCCCCGCTTCAGCGCTGGTGGCGCGCGGCGGAGGTTGGTGCCTTTGCCATCGTCGCAGTTATCTTTTCCGGATTAGTGAACGTCAGGTATTCCTGCGCGTACTTAGGCGGCAGGATTTCCACCATTGTCTCGTTTTCGACCCAAACCTCGATCACGTGAAACGGACCACGGTTGCAGTCGAAGCACTGCCATCCGGCGCGTTGCGCGATCGCTTGCACGGCATCGCCGTCGGTCGGCACGCTGAGGGCAAAATGGGTCGGGCCATAGCGGCGCGCGTCGGTCTTGACGAAGCTGCCGCCGACGTCGCCGGCAGGTTGTAGCTCGGTTCCCGCCGGATAGACCTCCACGCCCGACCCATGCTCGTCGAGCTGCAGGGCGAAGAAACTGCCGGGGTTGGGCGGGAATGGAACCGCGGTGCCGCCCATCAGTTCGGCAAGCACGCCGGCCGCCTGCTTTGGATCCCGCGCCGCGATCGAGAGATGATGGATCATGGCCTCCTCCTTGGTCTGGTTGCCGCATGGGTAGCATGGACCAACACTCATTGCGAGGCGCACGGTGACGAAGCAATCTCGCGCAGAAAAGTGGCCGGGCCGTTCCGTTCACGCAGCTCGACCGAGGTTGCTTCGTCGCTGCGCTTCTCGCAATGACATTTTGTTTCGGGGAACAAGGAATGCGCGTGATCGTGGTCGGTGCGGGAGTCCTCGGTGCCAGCACAGCCTGGCATCTTGCACGCGCCGGAGCAGACGTTCTCGTGTGCGACGGCGCACATGAAGGCCGCGCCACCGCAGCCGGTGCTGGCATCATCTGCCCGTGGGTGTCGGATGCGACCGACCAGTCATTTTACCGACTCTACACCGCCGGCGGCCGGTATTACGAAACCCTTGTCGAGCACCTGGAACAAGACGGCAAAACGGACCTGGGCTTCCGCCGCAATGGCGCGCTGATCGTCGGCGACAATCCCACCGAAATTGCTGCGTACGCCGATGAATTGCGCCAACGTCGCACACAAACACCGGAAATGGGCCAGGTCGAGGAAATGTCGCCGCGAGACATGCGCAACCTGTTTCCGCCGTTGCGCGACGACCTGGCGGGCGTATTCGTCACCGGCGGCGCACGTGTCGATGGCCGGAGGCTGACAGCAGCAATGCTGCGCGCGGCGCAACGCCATGGCGCGACGTTGTGGCAGGGTGAAGCGGCCCTCGATATAAGCGGCACCACACTCATCGGCGTCCGTGTCAATGGAGCACGCATTGCTGCCGACATGGTCATCGTCACTGCCGGCGTGTGGGCGCCTGCGCTGCTCGCTGACATGGGCATTGCGCTGCCGGTGCTGCCGCAGCGCGGCCAGATCTTGCACCTGCGTCTTCCCAATCAGAACACGGATGATTGGCCCGTCATCCTGCCGCCTGGCAGTCATTACCTGCTTGCGTTCGAAGACTCGAGAATCGTTGCGGGGGCAACGCGTGAACGCGATGCCGGCCTCGATTATCGCGTCACCGCCGCCGGCCAGGCCGAACTCCTGCTTGAGGCGCTGCGCATCGCGCCGGGTCTCGGAACCGCGACGGTGGTCGAAACCCGCGTTGGCTTCCGCCCGGCCACGGCCGACGGCCGTCCGTTACTCGGCGCCGTGCCTGGTGCGCCGCTGCTGGTCGGCAATGGACTTGGGGCAGCCGGACTTACAATCGGCCCCATCGCGGGACGGCAGTTGGCGAGGCTTGCGCTGGGAGAAACCGCTGAGCTCGATCTTCGGCCATTCGACCCAACACGGGATATGCACGCAGGCTGGCGCGGGCCGGAGCTTCGGTAACAAAAAACGTTATGTCTGCCCTCGCTCGCCGGCCAGTTTCAAGGCCCGCGCGTACACGACCTTCCGCGGTAGCCCCGTAGCGGAGGTCACCAACGCTGCGGCGTCCTTCACGCTCCCCGCTGCCAGCGCCGTGCGCAATTGCGCATCGAGCCCCGCCATATCCGTCTCCTCCGCCGCCGGCGGCCCGACCAGCACCGTTATTTCCCCGCGCATTGGCTCTCGCGACGCCCACGCTGCCAGTTCCGGCAACGGACCCCGCCGCACCTCCTCGAACCGCTTGGTCAACTCGCGTGCCACCGCCGCCGGCCGGTTGCCGAACGCCGCCGTCAGGTCCGCCAGCATTTCCCCCAGCCGATGTGGCGCCTCGTGCCAGATCAGAGTTGCCGCCAGTCCCGCATGCTCTTGTGTTCGCAGGCGTCCGAAGGCCGCCCGCCGCGCTGCTGCCCGAGGCGGCGGAAACGCCAAGAACAGAAAAGGCACCGGCGGCAGGCCAGACAGCACCAGGGCGGTCAGAGCGGCGTTCGGCCCGGGAACCGCTGTTACCGGCAATCCCGCCGCAATCGCCGCCCGCACCAATCGGAACCCGGGATCCGACAGCAGCGGCGTCCCGGCATCCGACACCAATCCCACACGCTTCCCCGCGCGCAGCAGCGCCAGCATGGCGGGGATGCGCGCATCCTCGTTATGCTCGTGCAGCGCTTCGGTCCGCGCGCGCACGCCAATTGCCCCTAACAACACCGCCGAGTGGCGGGTATCCTCGCAAAGCACCAGGTCGCACCGCGCCAACGTGTCACGGGCGCGTGCCGACACGTCGCCGAGGTTGCCGATCGGCGTAGAAACCATCACAAGACCGCCGGGGACGGAGTCGGCGTCCGGTGGGTCAACGGGAGATGCGGCGCATGCGTCGTCGGGCATTTTTGCTCCTCGGGCCTCTTGCTCTGGCCGGGTGCGAGATGACAGGCGTATACTATCCCAGCGGCGGGCCCTCCGGCGCCCCGATCGGCCTGGCGCCGAGCGAGTCGATGACGCAAGCCGCGCCACACAACGCGCTGGTGGCGATCCTGGTGCCGTTGACCGGGCAGTACGCCACGATCGGCCAGGCGCTGCTGCAGTCGGCTCAGCTTGCGCTTGGGGTGCCGGGCGCGCCGCGACTCGACGTGAAGGACACCGGCGGCACGCCGCCCGGCGCTGCGGCTGCCGCCCATGCCGCCGTCGCTGACGGCGCCGGCATCATCATCGGCCCGCTGCTGTCCAGCGAGACCGCTGCGGTGGCGCCGATCGCCCGTTCCGCGGGGGTCCCGGTGCTGGCCTTCACCAACGACCCGTCGCAGGCTCAGCCGGGGGTCTGGACGTTGGGCATCACGCCGGGCCAGCAGGTGCGCCGCCTGGCCGCCGCGGTGCAAGAGCAAGGCCGCACCCAGATCGCTGCATTGCTGCCGGACAGCGCATTCGGCCACGTGATGGGCCAGGCTCTGAGCCAGGTGACTCAGGCCGATGGCCTGCCGCCGCCGCAGATCATGTATCACGAGCCGGGGATGGGCTCGATCAACACCACCACGCGCGCGCTGGCGGACTACGCCAACCGTCGCGGCCCGATTGAGGCACAGATCCGGAAGGCGAAAGACCTCGATACGGCGGAGGGGCGCCGTGAAGCGGCGGAACTCGGCAAGACGCCCGTACCACCGCCGAACTTCAGTGCCCTGTTGCTCGCAGACACCGGCGAGGCGCTGGCCGAGGTCGCGGCCATGCTGCCCTATTACGATGTGAACCGCTCGCAGGTTCAGATTCTGGGTCCGTCGCTGTGGGCATCACCGGCGAGCGGGTCCGGGCAGATGAGCGGCGCCTGGTTCGCTGCGCCGGACCCCGCCGCACGGGCCGGGCTGGAGCAAAGTTATGAGGCGAAATATGGATCGTCGCCGCCGACAATCGCCGACGTGGCGTTCGATGCGGCATCGATTGCGCGGGTATCAGGGGCAAGCGGCGGGTATTCGGTGTCGGCGCTGACGCAACCGGCAGGGTTCATCGGGTCCGATGGCTGGTTGGCGCTGTTGCCGGACGGGCAGGTGCGGCGCGGGTTGGCGGTGTTCCGGGTGGCGCCAGGCGGCCCACAGATGATCGCGCCTGCCCCGCAATCGGCGGCCGTACCAGGGAGCTGACTTAACCTCTCCCGCCCGGTACTGTACTGTTCTCGCCTCGCGGAGGTGAACCGCGAAGCGGATCAACGCGAGACGCCGTAGCTACTGTCTCGGGTTGAATTTGCCGTTTGACCGATGCTCTGCGCTTCAGGAGCCGCTGCGTCGTACGGGTCGGCAAAGTCATGCATCGACCAGAGCAATTCGGATTTTGCCCCGCCGGCATGAATGATGCGTTAGCATGCGTTAGCATGCGTTAGCATGCGTTAGCATAAAACACCCAGCAAACGTCGAGCTTATCCCGCCAGCCCCATTGCCTGGCGCATGAACAGTCGTTTCAGGGGCGGTGTATGGTCCACCGCGGCGATGCCGATGTCGCGTGCGAGCCGTATGAGCCGGCTATCGTTGCTGAACAGGCGGTCGAGCCCATCTGTCATCGCTAGCATCAGCATGTTGTCGGGACGCCGCCGACGCTGGTAGCGCGTCAGCAGTCCTGCCGCGCCTGGGTCGTCGCCGCGCTTTGCCGCGCCAATCACCAGCTCTGCCAATGCGATCGCGTCGCGGAAGCCCAGATTCAGCCCCTGCCCTGCAATCGGATGGATGCCGTGCGCCGCGTCGCCGGCCAGCGCCAGCCGCGTGTCAACATAGCGGTGCACCAGCATCGCGGACAGCGGATACGACCACCGCCGCCCCACCATGCGGATCGCTCCCAAATGCCCGCCCAGCCGCCGCGTGATCTCCTGACCGAACCGCGTGTCGTCCGCCCGAAGTACCTGCTTTGCGATCCGCGTACGCTCGGTCCAAACGATGGCGGAAACGTTCGGGGCACCGCCCAGCTCGGCATCCAGGCTAGGCCCCATCGGCAGCGCCGCGAACGGCCCGGACGGCAGGAAATGCTCCAGCGCGAGATTGTGGTGCGGGCGCTCGTGGCTGACGGCGCAGACGATGCCGGTCTGGCCATAGGGCACGCGTGTCACTGGGATATTGGCGGACTCGCGCAGCGGCGATTCACGGCCCTCGGCGGCCACCACCAGACGGCACATCGCAACAGGACCGCCGGCGATGCGCACGACAGCCCCTTCTGGCTGGCGGTCCACGGTCGCCGCCGCCGGGGCAAAGACGCGCAACGCGGGCAGCTTCGGGAAATAGCCGTTCAGAGCCATGCGCAGGCTGCGTGCCTCCACCATCCAACCGAACGGGCCAGCATCGGGGCCGGCCTCATTGTGGTCGAAATGCAGATGCAGCCGCGATGGGCGGGCGCCCAGCCTTCCGTCGCTGACCCGTATGTCCAGGATCGGATTGGGCGGCACCGGCAGCCGGTCCCAGAGTCCGGCCTCGGCCAGCAGCACGCTCGAGCCGGCGGCGATGGCGTAGGCGCGGCCATCGAACGCTGGGTTTTCCATCGGCGGCAGCGGGGCGCGATCCACCAGCACCGTCGAAACGCCAGCGGCGGCTAGCCGGCAGGCCAGCGTGCCGCCCACCGGGCCCGCACCCATCACGCAGACATCGGCCTCGATCGTATTGCTCATGCCGCCGCTCCGTCCGATGCATTCACTGCGCCAAAATGCGCGTTTTCCACATCTCCGGTGTGGCAGGTCGCAACATCGGGGACAATGCGCCTGCCCCGCCGTCCCGGTTTCCAATTCGCCCGCCGCAATTCTTTCAGGCCCATTGCGTTTCCGGCAAAGACCTGATCAGACTGCCGGATTACGCCAGCCCGGCGCGGGGACAGCAATGTCGGCGACGCGAGAATCCCAGGAAGAAACGACGATCGCCTTCCGGCCGCCTTCCGACTGGGCCGGCAAGCCGCACGTCGAAGACCCCGTCCACTTCCTGCTTCTGCTCGAGGACAACAATCCGCCCCGGCGCATCCCCCTCTCCGTATTGCCTACCGTCATCGGCCGTACCGCGCCAGCCGACATCATCCTCGAAGGCAGCACCGTCTCCCGCCGCCACTGCCGATTGGAACAAGCCGGCGACGGTATCGTTCTGTCCGACCTTGGCTCTACCAACGGCACGGTTGTCGATGGTGACCACATTGCCGCTCCGATCGCTTTGCGGGACGGCGCGGTTATCGGCATCGGCGCCTATCGCTTGCGCTACCACCGCCGCAGCGTCGATGAGACCGCCGAAGTCGAAGCGCTGGAACGCGAATTGAAGGAGGCAGCGGACTACGTCACCTCCATCCTGCCGCCGCCGCTTTCCGAAGGTGCGGTGCTCGCTGAATGGTTCTATCAGCCCTGCGCACGCGTCGGAGGCGACGCGTTCGGCTACCAGATGCTGGACAGCCAGAATTTCGCGGCCTTCGTGCTGGACGTGGCAGGACATGGCACCGGTGCCGCCTTGCATTCGGTATCCGTGGTCAACGTGCTGCGGCAGAAGCTGCTGCCCCACGTGGATTTTCGCGATCCGTCCGCCGTGCTGCGCGGCCTGAACCGCATGTTCCAAATGGAGCAATATAACGCGCTGTTCTTTACGATCTGGTATGGCGTTTATAACATCGGCCAACATGAGCTGACCTTCGCGACCGGCGGCCACCATCCGGCCTGGCTGCTGCCCCCGCCCCCGCTGCATCCCGTCGCGCTGGCGACTCGCAACCCGTCGATCGGCATCGCACCCGATCGCGACGTCGCCGCCGCCCGCGTCAGCATCCCGCCCAGCAGCGCATTGTATCTGTTCTCGGACGGCGTATTCGAAATCGTCGATCGGCAAGAGCGCCAATGGGGCATGGAGCAAGTGCTGACACTGTTGCCGGACGCGTCCGGACCGGGAGGGCCGCGGCGACTTTTTGAGCGAGTGCGTGCCGCCGCGCGCCCCGGCCCGTTCGAGGACGATGTCTCGATTCTGTTGCTGCGCTTTCCCTGAAGGGGTCGCGATGGTTCACCTGGTCAGCGGCAGCGGAAAATCGACGCCAGTCGGCACCGGCCCGCGCCTGCTGATCGACGCCGAGGACGTGGCTCCCGGCATCACAAAGCTGAATCTTCGCGGCCGGCTCGATGCCAATGCGATTCAGACCATCAGCCCCACGTTCGATCGTGTGGCGCGGAACCAGATGCAGCTCATCGTCGATTTGTCGCGCGTCACGTTCATTGCCTCGACCGGCCTGCGCACGCTGATCAGCGCGGCCCGCAGCCTCACGTCCCGCGGCGGGTGTATGGTTTTCCTGGGGCCGGAACCATCGGTGGAATCCGTGCTGATCACCAGCGGCACCGATGTCGTGGTGCCAATCTTCCGCGACCTGGCATCGGCTGTTTTGGCCGTAAGCGTGGGCGCGGATGATGAAGATGACCGGCCGGCCACCAGCCTGCCGTTCTCATTGCTCGTCGAGCGCAGCATGCGCGGTGTCGCCCGCGTCAACGCCTGGGTCGACGAACTCGCTATCCTGCTCAACCTATCGCAGCACGCCGAGTATGCGTTGCGGCTGAGCCTGGAGGAGGCGGTCACCAACATCGTGGCCCATGCGCGTCCGCTCCCGGGCGCGGACGCGGAGCAAGTCAGCCTGCACCTGGTCGCCGAACCTGCCCGGCTATGCGTGACGGTGCAGGACCAGTGCGAGGAGTACAATCCGCTGCAGGCCGCCGAGGTTGGCGCGCCGCCGGATCCCACCGGCGAAGGGGGGCTTGGCATCAGCCTGCTCCTTCAGCACGCTCGCGAGGTAACATGGTCGCGAGTCGGGCCGGTAAACCGGCTGATGCTGACAATCCTTCGCTAAGGAGCAGACAAGAAGATGCGTATGGTGACCGAGCAAGTGGCGCCGGACGTGACGAAGGCAAATTTGACGGGCCGGCTGGATATTGGAGGAACACTGGAGATCGAGCTGCCGTTCAACGCGCTGGCGGGATCGCAGCGGGCGCTGATTGTCGATCTGTCAGAGGTGGATTTCATCGCATCGCTGGGTTTGCGCCTGCTGATCGTCGGTGCGCGGACGGTACAGCGGAAGGGCGGCCGCATGGCGTTGCTGGCCCCGTCGACCGACGTGGAGGCCGTGCTGATCAGCAGCGGCACGGACAACGTGGTTGCGATCTGGCGCACTCTGGATGACGCAATCGCCGCCGTTCGTGGCTGAACCGGAAAGCTTCGCGCTGCGCATCGAGCGCAGCATGGCGGGCCTGACCCGCATGGGCGACTGGGTAGACCGGATCGCGGCGGCGCTGCGCCTGGACACGCGGACGGAATACGCGCTTCGGCTGTGCCTGGAAGAAGCCGCCAGCAACGTGGTGGTGCACGGAGCGCCGGATGAGGCAGAGGCCGGGTTCGTGGGCCTGTCCTTGGTCCCGGAACCAGAGGCATTGCGCGTGATCGTGGAAGATCGGTGCAGCGCCTTCGATCCGCTGAAGGTGCCCGCGGCGCAGATTCCGACCGGTCTTGAGGATGCGCGTGTCGGCGGGCTGGGGATTCACCTGATGCGACAATACGCGCAAGCGATTGAGTATGAACGAAGGGACGGGACGAACCGGCTGATGTTGCGTATTCCCCGGATACAACCCCTCTCCCGCGAAGCGGGGTCGAGCCGCGAAGCCGATCGACAGGGGTGAGCGTAACCGGGTCGGCAGAAAGAACGTGTACCGACCCGATCGCCCTCAGCCCACCTTCTCCCGCGCACAGCACGAGAGAGAGAGTCGTTTCAACCTCACTCTGCCGCGGCCCGCTGCTGCTCCCCGCCGACCGCACCGGATGCCTTGATCTCCGCCAACTTCGCCTCGTCGAATCGCAGCACGTCACGCAGGATCTCATCGGTATGCTCGCCCAGCAGCGGCGAGCGCGTCACTTCGGACACACTGTCGGACAGCTTGATCGGGTTGCCCACGCTCAGGTACTTGCCGCGCGTGGGATGATCCACCTCGACCACAGTCCCCGTAGCCCGCAGCGATTGCTCCTCGGCCAGTTCCTTCATCGACAGGATTGGCCCGCAAGGAATGTCGTATTTGTTCAGGATATCCATGGCCTCGAATTTGGTCTTGGTTGTCGTCCAGGCCTCGATCGTGTCGAAGATCTCCTTCAGCCGCGGCAGCCGGGCCGGCGGCTTCGCGTAATCCGGATGCGTCTTCCACTCCGGCTTGCCGATCACGTCGCAGATAGACTCCCACACCGGCGCCTGGGTGATGAAATAGATATAAGCGTTGGGATCCGTCTCCCACCCCTTGCACTTCAAGATCCATCCCGGCTGACCGCCGCCCGACGCATTGCCCGACCGCGGCACCGCCTCGCCGAAACTACCATGGGGATACTGCGGATATTCGGTCAGCGGACCATGCGCCAGGCGCTGCTGGTCGCGCAGCTTCACACGGCACAGGTTGAGCACGCCGTCCTGCATCGCGACGGAGACCTTCTGCCCGCGCCCCGTCGCGTTGCGCTGGAACAAAGCGGTGACGATACCCAGCGCCAGATGCAGCCCGGTGCCGGAATCGCCGATCTGTGCGCCCGTCACCAGCGGCGGGCCATCATCGAAGCCGGTGGTGGACGCCGCACCGCCTGCGCACTGCGCGACGTTTTCGTAGACCTTGCAATCCTCATACGGCCCCGGACCGAAGCCCTTGATCGACGCCAGGATCATGCGCGGGTTCAGCCGCTGGATGTGCTCCCAGGTGAACCCCATGCGGTCCAGCGCGCCGGGCGCAAAATTCTCCACCATCACGTCGCAGGTGCGTACCAGCGCTTCCAGCACTTCCTTGCCCCTCGGATTGCGGGCATCGATGGTGATGGAACGCTTGTTGTGGTTCAGCATGGTGAAATACAGGCTGTCCACTTTGGGAACGTCCTGCAATTGTCCCCGCGTGATGTCGCCGGTACCGGGACGCTCCACCTTGATCACGTCGGCGCCAAACCACGCCAGGAGCTGCGTGCAGGTTGGTCCCGACTGCACGTGCGTGAAATCGAGAATCTTAACGCCGTCGAGTGCTTTGGACATGGAGGTCTCCCGGTTCGTTCATCAAGGCAAGCAATAAGCCCCACCGCATGTCATTGCGAGGCGCGTAGCGACGAAGCAACCTCGTTCTGGCACCGTACGGACCTCCGTGCGCTTGCTCGAACCAGGTTGCTTCGGCCTTCGGGGCCGCGCAATGACAGTGGGATGTGGCGGCGCATGCTCCAGCGATAGTGGTGACTAAACAGTATACGCATCGAGGAAATCACCGAATTTCTCAACGTGCGCGGCCAGGCCCAGAGTATGCTCGCGTACCAAACGCTCCGCCCCGTCGGCGTCGTGCGCCGCCAGCGCGGTGATGATATTACGATGGTCAACTATCGAGCGTTGCGCCCGGTTGTCCTGAGTCATCGTCACCGCACGAACCGCGCGCATGTGAATGAACAGCGTTTCCGTGAGGCTCGACATCAGCGCGACGCCGCCCAGGCGAATGATCGCCTTGTGGAATTGCATATTGGCGTTCGAATACTCGGTGATGTGGCCTGACGGATCGTCGTGGAACGCATCGACCAGCGCGCGCAGCGCGGCTACCTCTGCCTCGGTTATGCGCGGTGCGGCGAGACGGGCGGCCATGCTCTCCAGCGCCGCCCATACGGTGATCATCTCCAGCACCTCGCGCTTCGACTTGCGCACCACCACCACGCCGCGCCGCGGCACCGTGCGCACGAATCCCTCTTGCTCCAGCACTGACAGGGCCTCGCGGATCGGCGTGCGCGACACGCCCAGGTCCTGCGACAACTGGCGCTCATCCAGACGGATCTCGCCCGGATGGCCATAGATATCCATTTCCGTGATCGCGCGCTTGATCGACTCACACGCCTGGCGACGCAAGCCGAGGCTGGCCTCGAGCGGCACGACCTTCAGGCGCGGCGCGGCAGAGTCGTCCGGCACGGCATTCCTCCTGGGCCACTGGGTTCTATGCAATCGGTATAATGTATGCCACGAGCGAGCGCAAACCGGCGGCGAGCAAACGGGCGCCAGCGACCGGGCTCGCGAGTCATCGCCGGGTCAGGACGGGGGGGCAGCGATGGTTCAGCCGGTTGCCACTTGCGTATCGGACCGGCCGCCCCATTCGGTCCAGGACCCGTCATAGACCGCGCCTTCCGGCAGCCCCGCCAGGCGCAAGCCGAGCGTCAGGATGCAGGCCGTCACGCCCGAGCCGCAGCTTGTCACCACTGCGCGCGCGCCGTCCGCACCGGCCTGGGTGAAGCGCGCGCGCAGCTCCGCTGGGGTTCTGAAGGTGCCGTCGGCGTGCAGCAGGTCGGTGTAAGGAAGGCTCGCGGAACCTGGGATATGGCCGCTGCGCATGCCTGCGCGCGGTTCCGGCGTCGCGCCGGTGAAACGGGCGGCCGCACGGGCATCCAGCACCAGTTCCGCTTGCGTTTCGACGTTGCGCAGGATGTCGCCGACACCGCGCAGCCGGGCGGCGCGATAATCCGGACGGAAAGTGGTCGGAGCCGCCGCGGGTGGTTCACCGAACTGGATCGGTCGCGCTTCCTTCACCCATTTGGGCAAGCCACCGTCCAGCACTGCGGCGTTGTCATGCCCGAACAACAGCATCAGCCACCAGCCGCGCGCGGCCGACGCCAGGCCCTTCTGGTCGTAGAACACCACGCGCGACGCGTTGCCGACGCCAAGCTGCGCCATCAGTTTGGCGAAGCGCCCCGGCGTGGGCACCATGTGCGGCAGATCGGTATCGGGATCGGCGACCAGGTCGATGTCGAAATATCGTGCGTGCGGAATATGCGCCGCGAGGAACTCGGCGTGGCCGTCCTTGGGTTCATTAGGCAGGTATTTGGTGGCGTCGAACACCACGAGGTCCGGCTTGCCGAGTTCCTCGGCCAGCCAGCCGGTCGTCACCAGCGATTCCATCTGTCACCCCCGAAGCTGCGGCTGGAAGTGTCCGCAAGCAATGCGGAGAGTCAATTCGGTGTTCTCGCAGCGCCCGCATGCCGTCCGTGATGGCGGAAATTGGACCAGCGACTGGCGCCGCAGCGCAGGACGTGGTTGCGGAGGATGCCTGATTTCGGCTCCTAAGCTGCAATCGGCAGCAATGCGACCCAGAGCGCCACCAGTCCTGCCGCGATTGCTGCCGCGATGAGCATTTGTCGCATAATTCTGCGTCTCCGGTGAGGCGAGTGGTTGGGCGCCATGATGGTGTACGCGGCCGCAGGATCGTCAGCTCGATTGGATGCTTGAGACTGTCGCACCGGCTGCATCGCTGCCGCTTCTCCCTCCAGCGTCGCAACTCAATGTCGCTGCGCCGCAGTTAGAGAGCGGAGGTGCTGCCGACAACAGCGAAATGAGTCGGCCGATTTTGTGGCGCTGAAGCTCGTGCCTTCTGGCCGGGATGCGAGGGGAAAATTCAGGAAAATTGCCAGACAATTCTCGCCCGATCGGGATGGTGCGGCCGGTGGCCGGATGCCAGCGCTACTCGGAAACCGCTGTCAGGGAGGCAAGAGAAGCATGACCCGAGGCGCCCAGATGTCATCGCCAGGGCGAAGCGAGAATCCAGCCCATTCGCGCAGGCGCAGGGACGACGGGCAACTTTCGAACGAGGTTGCCTCGTCGCTGCGCTCCTCGCAATGACATGTCAGGGGAGCCGTGCGCTTCCCTGATTGCGGGTATTGGCCATGTCCGGGGGGTTCGCGCCATGGCGAAAACGCCGTAGCCTTCATGCCATGCTCAGCGAGGCACAACGGCGCTTTCTGGACTTCGGGCGCGTAGCCCATCTCGCAACGGCGGATTCGGCCGGTGCGCCGCATGTCGTGCCCGTATGTTACGCCGTCGATGGCGTATCATTGTACATTACGATCGATGAGAAGCCCAAGCGCCAGGACGCGCCATTGAAACGGATACGCAACATCGTGGCGAACCCCGCCGTTGCCGTTTCCGTCGATCGCTGGGACGAGGATTGGACGCAACTCGCCTGGATCATGTTGCGCGGCCGAGCCGAAATCCTCGCGGCTGGCGAAGAACATGATCGCGCCCAGGAACTGCTGCGCGATCGCTATGCGCAGTACCGCGCCATGGCCCTTGCGCCGCTGCCGGTGATCGCACTGCGTATCGAACGGGTGACGAGCTGGGGCCGGCTCTGACTGCCCTGCGCCGGCCGCCGGCCACCCGCTTGCGATCCGCTGCGATTCCTGCCCAAACTCCTCCCGGAACTATAATAACCTGGGAGAGAAACGATGCCGTCCACCACGTCGCGGCATGGAGTCGCCGGTCTGCTTGGCCTGCTGCTGGCAGCGAAGGTTGCCTGGGCTGCACCATTCATGATCGTGGGCAACGACGAAAAGGTACTGTCGGACGACAAGGGCAAGCCGATCATCTCGCCCACCGGCAATGACACCGTGCAGATCATCGATGTCGCCAAGCCCATGGCACCGAAAATTGTTGCCACCCTGCGGTTGGAAAACTCGATCGTCGGGCCGCCGGTGAATCTCGCAATCGCACCGGACAACAGCATCGCGCTGGTAGCGGATTCGATGACCGTGGTCGACGACAACGGCACTCGCAAAATGGTGCCGACGGACAAGCTGTTTGTGATCGATCTGAAATCGCAGCCGCCGAAGCTGGTGCAGACTCTGACGCTGGGCAAGCAGCCGTCGGGCCTGTCGTTCAGCCCCGATGGCAAGATTGCGCTGGTGTGCAACCGCGGCGAAGACACCATCAGCGAGTTGAAAATCGCTGGCACGCAGGTGACGCCGATCGGCACGATCAAGGTCGCGCCTGGCGTCTCGGCGGTGGAATTCACCCACGATGGCAAGCATGCGCTGACGGTGGAATCGCCTGAGAACCACGTTGCGGTCCTGGACGTGGACGGCGACAAGGTCACCTACGACAAGCTGGAATTCCCCACCTATATGTTCCCGTATAATGTGATCGTCACGCCGAATTCGAAACTGGCAATCACGGCGGATAACGGCTTCCACGGCACCGCCGACGGCAACATGGACGATGTCAGCGTGATCGATCTGCAATGGCCGCATCCCCACGTCATCGCTCACATTACCATGCCGGACGCGCCGGAAGGCATGGCGATGAGCCCGAAGGGCGATTTGGCAGTGGTGGCAAGCGTGCAGGCATCCAACAATCCGGCGGTATGGTTCTATCACAAGACCGGGGTTGTCACGGTGTTGCGTATCCAGGGCCAGAAGGTGGTGCCGATCAAACAGATCAATGTCGGACGCGTGCCGGAAGCGATCGCATTCCATCCCGATGGACGGTATATTTATGTCGGCAACTTCACGGATGAGGATTTCTCGATCCTGAAGGTGGCGAATGGCACCGTGGTTGACACCGGCAAGCGGTTCAAGGTTGGCGGCCACCCGGCATCGGCCCGCATGAGCGCTCACTGAAAACCTCTCCCGCATTCAGCAGGTTCGGCCGCGACGCGGACCAACGCAAGGCGCCACAGTCGCCGAGGGTAAGAGGAATCGGGTCGGCACGCCGTCGATCGACCCGATCAGGTCCGCGAATTGCGTCCTGCCATCAATCGCGTTGGCGCGTGATAATCCACAACGTGATGTCCCATGCATTGCGGATGGCGATCGCCAGCAGCACAGCCACCGCAACCGCCAGCACGGTGCATCCTGCCGCCGATTCGAAAACAAACAGCATGCCGGACGCCGCAACACCCAGATAGCCAAGGCTCGGCAACGCAAGATAGCAGACGCGATCGTCCAAATCGAGCAAATGGATCAGCCGCCCGTCTTTCAGCGTATCGCGCCAGGCGAGGCTGGCATGCGTGAGGCCGAACAAGCTGCAGATCAGGATCAGTGCTCCCAGCCATCGACCGTTCGGCAGCGGTGCCAGGACGATGAGGCTCAAAGCCAGCGTCAAGCCGAAATTGACCACGCTGGCAGAGAGAAACACGCGCAAGGGAGCACGGCGTCCCGGGGTGAAGGCGCCGGACCCGACGCTCGCGGCAACAAACAGCAGCCCGACCATGGTGGCGGAAGCTGCTCCAAGCAGGCTGTAGAATGGATGCCATGCGTGCAGGGCGTCGATCGGCGACATGGTCCTGGTTTCCGGGTGCTTCAGCGGGTTGAATGCTTTGGATCGTGACCCTGCGGCGATTTCCTTGATCGCAGGCTGGAAAATATTTGAACCGCAGTCGAACGCAAATTAACGCAGATGGCGCACGCTCTATCTGCGTCCATCTGCGGTTCCAATATCTTCAATTCCCAGCCGCCGAAAGTGTCACCCAATCTCCCGCAAACACTTCGCAATCTGCCCGGCGACATCGTCCCACCGCCGGACCTCGCGTTGCCGGAACAAACGCACGGTGGGGTACCAGGGCGAGTCCTCGCGTTCCAGCAGCCAGCGCCAGTCCGGAGCCTTGGGTAGCATGATCCACACCGGCCGGCCCATGGCTCCGGCCAGGTGCGCGACCGAGGTATCCACGGTCACCAGGCGTTCGATGTTTTCCAGAATTGCCATGGTATCGTCGTAGTCCTGAATCTCGGCCCCGACATTGATCAGTGGGGCGCGGCCGTAATAGGCGCCGGCCTGCCCCGTCCGGGGCCCCTTCTGCAACGCCAGCAATGCAATCCCCGGCACATCGGCGATCGGCAGAAAGTCCGTCAGTAGCGCCGAGCGGTTGCGGTCGTTGTTGTGCGTTGGCCGCCCGGCCCAGATCACGCCGATGCGGCGGAAGCCCGACGGCACCAGGCCATCCAGACGTTGCTTCCACAGCACGACGCGCGCGGGGTTGGCGTGCAGATAGGGGATCGACGCCGGCACGGTTTCCACGCGCGTGCCGGCCAGCCGTGGCAGCCCGGTTAGCACAGCAAACGCCGCGTACTCCGGACAGTCCTGCCATTTCTGGAAAATCCGTGCGCGCGGCGCGACCTGCCGCAACAGCGGTGCGAGTTCCGTGCTGCAGGCGAGAGCGATGTCGGGACAACGCTCCTCGGCCCACGGAATATAGCGGCAGAACTGGATGGCGTCACCGAAACCCTGGTCGGCGATCAGCAGCAGTCGCTTGCCGCCGAGGTCTTCGCCCTGCCATTGCGGCTTGCTGGTAGACGGCATCAGCGGCGCGGCGCCGCCAATGCGGAAGCGCCATTCGTATTCTTCCCAGCCTTCGGCCATTTCGCCGCGCTGCAAGAGTGCCTCGGCGCGGACGAAGTGGCCGCCTGGCAGGCTTGGATCGATGCGCAAGGCACGGCCGGCACAATCGAGGCACGCATCCAGTTCGCCGCGATGGAAATGGATGATAGCCTGGTTGTGCAGGCATAGCGGATCGGATGGCGCCAGCATGGTCGCGCGCTGCGCTGTCGCCAGGGCTTCGTCCAGGCGGCCGAGGGTGCGGTACACTTCGCAGATGTTACGCAGATAGAGCGGCGTATCTATACCATAGCGGAGAGACGCCTCCATCAGCTCCAACGATTTTGCCGCGTCGCCCATGCGGAATGCGACGATCCCCGACAGGTGCAGGGCATCGCCCTGGTTGGGTGAGGCGGCGAGGATGCAGTCCAGCAGGCGTTTCGCCTCAGGCAGCCGGCCGGCACGTTCGTATTCGTTGGCGATTCGCAATACGTCGGTGAGCGGGATCGGTACGCTACCTGGCACGGGTGCACGGGGCGTGGCGACGGGCGATTCCATCGGGCGGCGGTTCTTAGGTCATGGCGAGGAGCCAGGCGACCAGGCGCTCTCGGTCGAGCGGACGTATGGTGCGTCAACCCGAACAAGATTGCTTCGTCGCTGCGCTCCTCGCAATGACATGTTAGTCCAGGGAAAAGCCCAATCGTTCGATCATCGGCCGCAGCACCGGGATCACCGGCTCCAGATGGGCACGATAGTGCTTCCAACGCCCAACCGAGCGGTCGTACAGCGGCTCCGTCACCTGCGCGTAGCTGGCGGTGCGGGCATAACGCCGGTTCTCGTGGAAGGTCAGGCAGGAACTATCGAATTTCTCGCCGATGAAATCCAGCATGCCGCGGATGCTCTGTTCCTGGTCGGCGACGATGTCCTCATAGCGGATCGGCAGGTAGCGCAGCGTCATTTCGCCGCGGTAGTGCTGCACCAGGTCCATCACGCGCACATAATGGTGCGCCGCGGTCGGCAGATCGGACGAACAATAAAACCCGTGCGTGAACGCGTTGGAGAACGCGGATACCATGATGTCCAGCGGATGCCGCAGCACGTGGATCAGCGGCGCCTCGGGAAATAACAGCGCGATCAGGCCCAGATGCGTCTCGTTCAGCGGCATCTTGTCGGTGAAGTGCTTCGCGCCGGGCCGCAGCACGCCCATCTGGCGCACCTTCTGCAAATAATAGTCGCGCAGGTTGTCCAGGCCCTCGCGCTGATCGCCCATCCACAATTCGGCCAACGCCTCGGGATAGCCGAGCGGGCTGGCCAGCATGCGCGGCATGATGGCGGTGATCTCGTGGATCAGCGGTAATTCGTCACCCGCGGCGATGCGCGGATGCGCGGACAGCGTTTGCTCCACCAGCGTGGTGCCGGAGCGCGGGAAACCCAGGATGAAGATCGGTTGCGGGACGTCGGGACGCACGGTGGCGCGCGGAATCAGGCGCAGCCGCCCAGCAGTGAAAAAATTGCGCAGCCGGTCGATCTGTTGTTGCGCTGCCTCGTCCAGATAGACCTGGCCGGACAGTTCGCGTGCCAGCCGCTTGCCTTCGGCGAACGCGGCCCAGGCTTCGTCGTAATGGCCGGACTGATCCAGCAGCCGGCCTTTCTCCAGCAATTCATTCGGCCCTAGCCTGGCATCGCCGGACACGGTGGATTCGATCAGCGCCAGCGCCTCGTCGTATCTGCGCTGCCGGCCAAGCAGCACCGCCCGCGTCAGCCGCACCGCCGCATCATTGGGAAAGCGCTGCTCCATGGAGTCCAAAACGTCGCTGGCGGCGCTGAAATTGCGGTCGGCTTCTTCCAGGCGCGCGAAGCCCAGCAGCGTCTGGCGGATGTCAGGCGCGGCAGCGGCGGATTCTGAATACAGCGCGCGCGCTTCCTCCATGCGCCCCTGGTTTTTCAAATTCCAGGCGAGGTTGGCGAGCAAGATCGGATCGCGCGTACCGCTGAGGTCCAGCACACGGCGGTAATGGTATTCGCCGATCTGCGGGCGGTTCGCTTCGGTCATGATCATGCCCATCAGGTTGTGCGCCTGCGGGTTTTCCGGAGCGATGCGGATGGCGTTGCGGGCATGGATTTCCGCCTCGGCCAGGCTGCCCTTGCCCAGCAGGATCAGGGCGAGTTCGTTGGTTGCGACGAGGTTGTTGGGGTCAAGGGCGACGATCCGGCGGATCAGCGCCTCGGCGGCGCGCGCCTTTCCCTGCGCCTTGCGGATCTCGTACAGCACCGAGAGCGCGCCGGGACGGTCGGGCGCCAGTTCCAGCACGTCCAGGCACAGGCGTTCGGCGGTTTCGATGGCGCCCTGGCGGTGTGCCTGCAAAGCGCGTTCTACCAGCGGCACGAGGTGACGCGTCACTTCCGGGGGCGGCAGCGCGCCAAGCTGCATGGCGCAGCAGCGAACGGCGCGCAGGCCGCTGCCACACTCGCACAGGGTTGAGACGGGGGCGCTCATGGGACCGCAAATCACCAAAACGTCAGTCGAGATCAACCTGACATGGCCGAAGGGGTGTGGACAAGCGCTGGCTGAAGTCCGATGCCCACGGCAAGCCGACCGGCAATGGCCGGTTTACCCTTGCGTGGTACTGTTCTCCCCCCTTGCGTGCCAGCGGTCTGCATCACCACCCCGCGGCATCGTCCGGCGTTGCGCGCTTGCCCGCCTGCACAACCCGGCGAAACCGAGTGATCCGCGCGCGGCGCATCGCTATCCGCCTTCCCCTGCCCCATGCCCCATGCTACCGCGCGCCACACAATGAAACGACTGCTGCGGCACCCGGCCGTCCAGGCGGCGCTGGCCCGCGCGCTAGGCCTGTACTTGGCCTTTGCCCTGCGGACCACGCGCTGGCGCCTGGAAGGTGGGGAACATTTGGCGCCCCATGCCGCCGGTGCCCCCGCCGTGGCTGCCTTTTGGCATGAATGCCTGCCGTTGATGCCGATGCTGTGGTTACTGGTGCGCCGTTCGTCGCAAGCGGCGGACGTCGGAGCCACGGTCCATGTGCTGGTCAGCCGGCATCGCGACGGCCGATTCATCGGCGCCGTGTTGCGGCGCTTTGCGGTGAACGTCGTGCTGGGGTCGTCCTCCCGCGGTGGCGCGTCAGGGATGCGTACATTGCTCGGTCTGCTTGCCGCCGGAGACCATGTCGTGATCACGCCCGACGGTCCGCGCGGCCCGCGCCGGGTCGCCGCACCCGGTGTGGCACAGCTTGCGGCGCTGTCGGGCGCGCCGGTGCTGCCGTGTGCCGCACAGACCAGCCGGCGCTGGATCCTGCGAAGCTGGGACCGCATGGTGATTCCTCGCCCGTTCGGCCGCGGCGTTCTGGTCTGTCGTCCGCCCATCGCGGTCTCGCGCGACCGCTGGCAGGATGCGGTGCCCCTGATCGCTGAGGCGCTGGACGCCGCCGCCACGCAGGCCGACCGGCTCTGCGTACCATGAGTGCACTGGTGCGGATCTGGGCGGGAGCGATGACGCTTGCCGCGCCAGGTCTGCGGCTGATGCTGCGGGTGCGCCTGTCGCGCGGGAAGGAAGCGCCGGGCCGCCTGCCGGAGCGGCACGGCATCGATCGCACCCCGCGCCCGCCGGGCCGCCTGCTGTGGCTGCATGCGGCCAGCGTCGGCGAGACCACCTCAGTGCTGCCCGTGCTGGCGTTGCTCTTGGAAAAAGCACCCGACCTGACGGTGTTGTTCTCCACGTGCACCGTCACCAGCGCTCGGCTGCTGGGCCAGCGGCTGACGCCGGAGCAATCGGCGCGCGTCCTGCATCGGTTCGTGCCACTGGACGTGCCGGCCTGGGCAGCGCGGTTCCTGGACCATTGGCGGCCGGATGCAGGGGCCTTCCTGGAAAGCGAGTTGTGGCCCAACCTGCTGACCGCCTGCCGTGCGAGAAACATTCCGCTGATGTTGCTCAACGCGCGACTGTCGCCGCGCAGCTTCGACCGCTGGCGCCGGCTTCCCGGGTTGGCTGGCGAGTTATTGGGCGGATTCGCTCTGGTGCATGCCCGCAGTGAGGCAGATGCGGCGCGACTGCGTGCGCTTGGGGCGCGGCGGGTTGAAGCGCCGGGCGATCTGAAATTTGCCGCGCCGCCGCTGCCGTCCGATCCGGACGAGCAGGCGCGAATTCGGTCGCTGGTGAAGGATCGGCCGACCTGGCTGGCGGCGAGCACTCATCCGGGGGAGGAGGCGCTGGTCTTCGCCGTGCATCGGGCGTTGGTGGAGCGCTATCCGGATGTGCTAACGGTCCTGGCGCCGCGACACCCCGAGCGCGGCACTGCCATAGCCGCCGAGGCGGCCCCGTTGCCGGTGACAAGGCGCGGGCTTGGCGAGGGTCCGCCGGCTGGGCCGGGGATCTGGCTGGCAGACACGCTGGGGGAGCTTGGATTGTGGTACCGTCTGGCGCCGGTCGCATTCGTCGGTCGGAGCCTGATTGCGCCCGGAGGGGGACAGAACCCGCTGGAGCCGGCACGGCTCGGCTGCGCCGTCGTCGTGGGGCCGCATACCGGGAATTTTGAGGCGCATGTTGCGCTGCTGCGGGAGGCAGAGGCGTTGACGGTAGTGCGAGATGCCGGGGAACTCGCGGGTTTTGTGGCAGACATGCTGGCTGCGCCTGCCGTTAGCCGCGCGATGGGCGCGCGCGCGGAGGCCGCGTTGCAGCGCCAGGGCCACTTGGTGGAGGAGACGGCGGAGGCAGTTTTGACATTTTTGACCGCTCCCGCCTGCAGCGAGAGAGATCGGTTGGGTCGCGAAGCGAGCCAACCGCAACGTCGCGGGTGAGGGTGCCGCGTGCCGACCCGATCACCCTCACCCTCCGCACATGCGCGCCTTGACCTCTCCCGCATCGCGAGCGAGGTGCCTGGGGTCCTGTCTCCTCTCTCGACGATCACCACTGCCGTCATGGCCTGGCGCATGCGCCGACCGGGTTGGGCTTGCCCAGTCCCGGTGATCTGCGTTGGCAATGCCACCATGGGCGGGGCGGGCAAGACCACGGTTACGCTCGACCTTGCCGGCCGCCTGATCGCCCGGGGTTGGCATCCGCATATCCTGTTGCGAGGCTATGGCGGCTCGTCGCGCGGCGTGCACCTTGTGCAAGTGGGTGACACCGCCGCTTTGGTAGGCGACGAGGCGTTGTTGCACGCCGCCATCGCCCCCACCTGGGTCAGTGCCGATCGGGCGCGCGGCGCCCAGGCGGCGGTCGCGGCCGGTGCCGAGGTGGTGTTGATGGACGACGGCCTACAGAACCCGGGCTTGCAGAAGCGGCTGTCGCTGCTGGTGATCGACGGCGCGACCGGGTTCGGCAATGGCCGCGTCTTCCCCGCGGGACCGTTGCGCGAGCCGGTTGCCGCGGCCGCAAGCCGCTGTCAGGCCGCCGTGCTGATCGGCTCGGATGCCACCAGCGCGCTGGCGCGGTTGCCATCCGGATTGCCGGCCCATCGTGCGCGTCTGGTTCCTGGCCCGGAAGCTGCGGCCCTGGCCGGGCGTCCTGTGCTGGCCTTTGCCGGCATCGCCATGCCGGGCAAATTCTTCACCACGCTGGCGGAAGCCGGCGCGGATGTCGTCGCACAACGACCCTTTGCGGACCACCATCGCTATACACGCTCCGAACTCGACAGCGTGTTGGCCGAAGCGGATCGGCTGAATGCCGTGCCGGTCACCACCGCAAAGGATGCCGTGCGCCTGCCGCCTGATATTCGCGCTCGGGTGCAGGTGCTGAGCATTCGTCTGGACTGGGAAGACCCCGCCGCACCGGAGGCGTTGCTGCGGGATGTCATCGACACATGGGCCTCGGAAGCAACGGATCGGCGCAGCTATGCATGAACTGGTATTTCTGTTCGATGTCGATAACACGTTGTTGGACAACGACCACATCCAGCAGGACCTCAGAACGTACCTGGAGCAGCATTACGGGGAGAAAGCGCGAGACCGATACTGGGCGTTGTTCGAAGAACAACGGGCGCAGCTTGGCTACGCCGATTACCTCGGCGCGTTGCAGCGTTACCGGGTGGAGGATTTGCACGACCCGCGCGTGCTGCGCATCGCCAACTGGCTGGCGGATTATCCGTTCGCCGCGCGGCTGTATCCGTTCTCGCTGGACGTGGTGCGGCATGCACAGCAATGGGGCACGACAGTCATTTTGTCGGATGGCGATGCGGCGTTTCAGCCGCGCAAGGTGGAACGCTCCGGCCTGTGGCGGACGTTCGGCGACAACGTGCTGATCTTCGTGCACAAGGAAGAATCGCTTGACGATGTCGAACGATTGTTCCCGGCGCGGCACTACGTGATGGTCGACGACAAGCTGTGGATCTTGCAGGCGCTGAAGGAACACTGGGGCGATCGCGTCACCACCGTGTTCCCGCGCCAGGGGCATTACGCGCTGGAGCAGGGCGTGGAGGAAAAATACCGCAAGCCGGATATCGTGTTGGCCCGCATCGGCGATCTGCTGGGAATGGAACGCACGGCGTTCGCCGGTTCGTAGCGCGGTATACCATGTCATTGCGAAGAGCGGAGCAACAAGGCAATCGTCCGCCTGGTTAGCGGCTGACGCTTGCGCCGCGGGAGATTGCTTCGTCCGCTACGCTCCTCCCAATGACAGGCTGTGGTGCAGTTTGCGGCACCCGCCTGCACGCGACGCGATGCGCTTCGCGTTTCCACGGTACAATCCTAATCTTGGCGCTTCCATCCAGGGGCGCCAAACGTATGCGCAGCGAACGTTGGCAATTCACCGGCCACGACGGACAGACCCTCGCGGCGCGGCTCGACCTGCCGGATCCGCCGCCAATCGCCACCACCTTGTTCGCGCACTGCTTTACCTGCGGCAAGGACGTCGTCGCGGCGAGCCGGATTGCCGCGGGCCTCGCGGCGCACGGTATCGCCACGTTGCGCTTCGACTTCACCGGGCTTGGTTCCAGCGACGGCGACTTCGCCAACACCAATTTCACCACCAATCTGCAAGACTTGCTCGCGGCGGCAGATGCCATGCACGCTCACTCCATGGCGCCGGCGCTGCTGATCGGCCACAGCCTGGGCGGCGCTGCCGCGCTGGCCGCGGCAGCGTCGATCCCCGAAGCACGCGCCATCGTGACAATCGGTGCCCCATTCGATCCGGGCCACGTGCTGCACCTGATCACTGCAAATCTGCCGGAGATCGCGGCGCGCGGCGAGGCTGTGGTGTCTCTCGGCGGCCGCCCCTTCACTATCAAACAGCAGTTCGTCGAGGACCTGCGCGCGCACGATCCCGTCGCATCAATCCGGCATCTGGGCAAAGCACTGCTGGTGATGCACGCACCGACCGACGCCATCGTCGGCATCGATAACGCGCGGCAGATCTTCGAGGCCGCCCGCCATCCGAAAAGTTTTATTGCGCTGCCGGACGCCAGCCATCTGCTCGATCGCCGCGCCGATGCGGAATATGCCGCGGCGGTGCTGGCGGCATGGTCCTCGCGTTACGTCGTGGCAGTGACGAGAGGGGAAGTTCCTGCGCTCCACGGTCGATAGTTGCAGGATCAACTGGACCTGCACCGGTGTCCCTGCGGAGATAGGCAGCGACGGGTCCGGTCAGCGCGATATCGCCCAACTCACCTGGCATCATGAGCTGTGCGGCGACGATTTCCCGATTGTCGAGGTGCAACTCAGGCACTCCGTCCAACCGCAGTTCGAAGAAATGCACCCGGTCCTGCCGCCCGTCCCAAATGCCTCGGGCCTCGCCCGCCGGTACCAGTTCGTGCGCGACCAATCCCACTTCTTCCGCCAACTCACGGCGCGCTGTCCCTTCGGGCGATTCACCGGGTCGGACGCCCCCGCCCGGGAAGTTCCAGGCTTTTCGATACGACGAACGAACGAGTAGTACAGCCTCACCGACATAGACCGCAACCAGCGCGCCCTCGTGGGGTGGCCGGCGTAGGGACCACCAGATCCGGGCCAGCGGGAACCCGACGCGATAGATGGTGCGCCAGAAACGATCGAGTAACCGGCCGCGGTACGAAGCTTGGCGAGAAGGATGCGGCTGGCCGCCGCAGCCAGAGGTGCCATAGCCGTCCGACCGTCGTATGGCGGCTCGTCGGGCGGACCCGCGCGGCGTAGCAGGATCACGTGATCCAGCACCGAACACCAGACAAAACCGTTTTGGTCGGTCCATTGCGCCTCTGCCTTCGCCGCCTCGAATACTTTGGCCGGATCGAGTGCGCCGCGCCAGGATGAGTTATGCATGCAGGCCGGGTACACGTAGAGTGGGACGCGACGGCGCCGATAACGCCATTCGGGCGATTGCCGTTCTTCATCGATTATCTCAAACCGGCCGGGTTTATCAGCGTTCATCTGCGGTTCCCAATCCGTCTGCCAGCAGCGCCGTCGGTCGCTCGTTTGGCGGGAGGATAAATCGCCTCAGGCGCTGCGCCGATGCAGCGAGCGAACTGCTTCCCGAAAAATGTTAAGAACGGTCGCCTCCGCACCGCGGGGCCGGCCTGCTGCCAGCCATGCGGCCAGCAATGCCGCGGTATAAACGATGGCGCCGCCGGCGATTTGCAAAGACAGATGCAGAAATGTGACATCGGTACCCAAGGCGCGCTTCAGAATCACCACCGCGGCCGCCATCAGCGCCGCCGCGATCGCCGAGCGCCAATTGTTTTTGATCAGGTCTGACAGCCGCAGCCCGAAGCGGCGAAACGTGAGGACAAGATAGCAGATCTCCTCCAGGATGGCGGCGATTGCTACCGCGAAGCCGGCGCCCACCAGACCAAACCGATTGATCAGCACCACCAGGAGTGCAAAGCGCAGGAGCAACGTGGAAATTGTAATGGAGAACTGGACCTGAAGGATGCCGAACACGGTCAGCAGCGTGGCGCCGATATAGGTTACGACACGGAATATTCCGACGATACCGAAGATTTGCACCAAGGGGATCGCGGCGGCCCAACGCTCGCCGGCCGCCAGCCGAATCAGCGGATCGGCCACCAGCGCGATGCCGATGCCGGCCGGCAACGTCACCATGAGCGTCGTGGAGACGGCGCGGAAATAGGCGTCGGCGATGTCGCTGCCCCGGTTTCGGACCTGGGTGAGGCCGGGGAACAATGCGCGGCAAATCGGGGCGACAAACTCGTTGAAGCTGATGAAGCCGACATCCCACGCGATCGAATACAGCCCGACATCCGTCGCACCGAGCAAGCGGCCGACCACGAAATTATCGATCCTCTCCCGTAGCAGAGATGCCCAGGCCAGCATCCAGCTCCAGAATGAAAAGCCGACAAGCCTGGGCAGGGCGCGGAATGACAGCCTCGGCCGGTAGTCATGCATCAGGTAGGTGCATAGCAGGCGTACCGAGCGTGACGTCAGAATGCCGACCACCAGCGCCCAATAGCTTCGCCAGATATAGGCTGTGCCGACACAGGTAACGATGCCGAGGATGCGGGGCACAAAGAGCAGATTGAATTCGCGGTTGAAGGCGAGGTCGCGCTGGAAATCGATCACGCCGATATTCTCGACGGCGCTCATGAAGGTAACCGCCGCCAGGGCCAGCAACACGCCCACCAGACGCGGTTCGCCGAAGAACCGCGCGACCGGCCATGCGCAAAGGACGATCAGCGCGCTGGACGCAGCGCCGCGGATCAGGGCCAGAGTGAACCCGGTGTCGTACATCGCGCGATCGAGGGAGGGTTCGCGGATCAGTGCGTTGTCGACACCGATTTCCGCCAATCCGTCCAGCGCCTGCGAGAACGTGGTGCCGAGCGCCACCAGGCCGAAGTCGCCTGGCCGGAGTAATCGCACCAGCAGCAACGTGCTGATCGTCCCCAGCACCCGGGTCGCGAAGCGCCAGCCAACGACCCATCCCGCCCCGCGGGCCGTCCGTGTCGCAAGCGATAGTGGGGTTTCGCCGTCCGCCATCAGCCCGTTAAGCGAGCAACGCCGAGGGCAACCGGTCTCATGCGATGCTTCCTTTCAACTTCTATAGGAACGGACGCAAGATTGAAGGTCAGCAAATGGTCCGGTTGGAGTGGGATCACCAAACCCGCCGGGCACGGAGCCGGTAAGTCCGCCGGGGTGCCAAGCGGATTGGCATTCCGCCACCCCGGCCAGCAACTTTACCACACTAGCTTAGAATGCGCCCTGAAGCAGCGTTATCTGCCGGAAAAGCGCCACCTGCCCCTCCGTCGTCTCTTCCCACCCGTGTTGCTCTGCATAGGCACGCGTGGCATCGCGGGCGGGCGGCGCGGCAAACAGCCGCCGCACCGCGGCCGCGATGCCGTCAGCCGTGTTGGCTTCGACGATTACGCCCGCGGACGCATTGCGGACCACCTCGGGATTGCCGGGAATATTGCTCGCCACCACAGGCGTTCCGCACGCCATGGCTTCCAGCAGCACATTCGCCCAGCCCTCGCGCGATGATGCCAGCACCAGGGCATCGGCCGCACCGTAAAGCTGTGGCAGATCGGCATGGAGACGCGGCCCGAGCAACTGCACGCGGTCTTGCAGACTGTATTGCTCGATCAATCCTGCGAGCCGCGCATGCTCTGGCCCCTCGCCCACGATCAGCAATCCGTAGTCTGGAAGCTGCCGCATCGCCTCGATCGTCAGATGGTGGCACTTGCGCTCGATCAGCAGCCCGACGGAAAGCAGCGTCGGCCGGGACAGGCCGTGGGCCGCACGCACTGCGGCGCGGTCGGCGGGTGGACAGAAGAGTGCCGTGTCCACGCCATTGCGCAGGACTGTGACTTTTCCTGTCGGCGCACCAAGGGCCACCAGGGCCTGCTTTAGCGCGTCGCTGACCGCGATCAGCGCCGCAGCGCCGCCAATCGCGCCACGAATCAGCCGCCGCGGCGTGGAATAGCGCGGGATCAACGTCACATCTGTCCCGCGCGCGGTGACAACAACCCGCAAACCAAGCCTGTGCCCAATCCAGACAGCAGCGACACCGTCGGGATAGAGATAATGCGCATCGATGGCATCGAATGCATCCTGCTTGTGCAGGCTACGCAGGAGCGGCAGCAGGGCGCGACACAGCAGCCAAGGCGCCAGCGACATGCCGACGCGCGGCACCACCGGATAGCGGGGATGCAACACGCGCAACCCATGCCGTTGCTCTTCGCGTGGCGCGGCCGCGTATCGCGCCCAGTCACCGAACCGTGCGGCTGTGCTGGGAAACCACGGGACCGGCGCAACCACGGTGCTGCGAACGGCGCCGCTGGCCACCAGGTGGCGCAACCTGTTCTCCACGAACACGCCATGATTTTCCCGCGCCGCATTCGGAAACAACGTGGAGAAGGTCAGCAGGTGAAGCGGCCTGTTAGCCGCCATTAGGTGCCCTTGTTCAACTGGTCCAGCAACTGCTGCGCGCGTGCCTTCTCGGGAAACGCCGCCTTCACCGCAACCACGGCCGTGAGCAGCTTGACCGCTTGCTGTTTGTCACCCGTGTCGTTCAGTGCCACGGCGTAGTGATACTGAACGCGCGGGTCGTTCGCGGCCTGCGCGCTGGCTTGCCGTAACAGCAAGACGCCCGTATCGGGCTTTCCGGTTGTCGTGAGAATCCAACCCAGCGTGTCCGCGGTCTGTGCACTCGGCGCCAGTAAATAGGCCTGGCGCGCCAGGTTGAGAGCCTGGGAATTGTGCTGCTGCTGATAGACCCAGGCCAGGTTGTTCAGTGCAATCGGGTCGTGCGGCTTCTCTGCCAGTATGCCTTGCAAATTCTTCGCTGCGGCATCCAGATTGCCGGCAGCGATGTACAACTCGGCCACCTGCTCCATTGCCACCAGGTCTTTGGGGTGCTGTTTCAGCCAACCGGTCAGCGCGAGTTGTGCGGCACTTTGGCGACCGGCCCGCACGTCGGCAGCGACCAACCGCGACAGGAACATGGTAGAGGGCGAGGCGTTCAGCGCATCCTGGTATGCCTTGACTGCATCATCAGGACGATTGGCGGCCATGTAGATATCGCCCTTCAGCGCCAAGGCCGGCGTGAACTCGCGATCCTGCGAAATCAGCGTGTCCGCCGTGGACATAGCTGCGTCGAGGCCAGTGGCGCGCAGATCTATCAAAGCATAATCCAGCAGCAGCTGGTAGTTGTGCGGATTGGCAGCGATCGCCGCCTTGACCACATCGCGCGCCGACCCGTAATCGCCGGCATCGAGGTACAGCCCGACCAGCCGCGTACGCGCTGCGAGATTGCTCGGGTCCTGCTTGACCAACTGGATGTAGGTGTCGCGCGCGCGGTCGCGCTGCCCCAGCGCGAGTTCCGCCGCTGCCGTCAGGCTAAGAATTGGATCGGACAGCGACGCCGGGCCCTTGACTTGCTCTGCAAGGTCCAGCGCCTTCTGTGCGTTCCCGGAGCGGATATACAGGTCGCCAAGGCTGGCGATGATCTGCGGATTATTTGGTTGCGCCTGATTTGCCCGCTCCATCAGCTTGACCGCGTCCGGCAGGCGATTGCTCTGGGCATAATCGGTGGCGAGCATTCCCAGCGCCGGTTGCGCTGTCGGGTGCTTGTCGAGCACGGCCGTCAGCACCTTCTCCGCCCCGGTCCCATCGCCCTGCATGGCCAGGACCCGCGCCAGATTGATCTGCCCCGGAAGGAATTCGGGATGGGCGGTGGTAAGATCGATGAAGGTCTTGCGTGCGCCGGCGACATCCAGCTTCGAAAGCTGCAGCACGCCGGCGAGATTCTCCACCACCGGCGTATTACCTTCCGCCGCCTTGATCTTCTCCAGCGTGTCGGCGGCTGTCTGCATGTCGCCGGTCGAGAGCGCAGCCAGGAACAGTTCCTCGCCGACGGCGGGCTGCTTCGGGGCCAGCGCCAGGGTATGCTCGAGATCGCCCATGGCCGCGTCGGGCTGGCCCATGTTCATGCGCACCGTCGCAAGCCTGGTTTGCACGCCGATATCCTGCGGAGCGAGCGACTGCGCCTTCTCCAAGGCATCGACCGCATCCTGGTCCCGGCCGGTCATGGCATAGGCCCTGCCAAGCAGGTCATAGGTTTCGGCATCCGCTTTGCCCGAATCGGCAATTTTGGACAGCGTGTCGATCACCTGTAGCGGCTCGCGCTTGACGAATTCGATACGGGCCAGGGTCTTGTAGGCCACCAGATCGTTGGGCGCGCGTGCCAGATAGCGCCGGGCTGCATCCTCGGCTTGCTCGATGTCGCCCAGTTGCTCCTTGACCACTGCGAGCAAAAGATAGGCCCGAGGAATACGCGGGATGAAATTTGCGATGCGCTCCAGGTCGTTATTGGCTTCCTTGTAGTTCTTGGCGTGAACCGCGAGGACTGCCTTCAGATAGATCGCCTGCACGTTGCCCGGCGTGGCTGCCGTGACGAAGTTGATATCGTCGTCAGCCTGTTTGATATTGTTCGTCGCGATCTCAAGGCCGGCCCGCTCCAGCCGTGCCTGAAGCAGGCTTGGCTGGTCCTTGACCAGCCCGTCAAGGACCGCCATCGCACCTTTCATGTCGCCCGTTGCGCGCAGCAACTGCGATTTGGCGAGCAAGGCCTCGGTCGATTTCGGCTGCACTTCGACGGCGTGGTTGACCCGCGCCAAGGCTCCCTTCAGATCGCCGCGTTGCGCCAATAGCCGCGATTCAGCCAGCAGCGGTTCGACCGCATTGGGGTCCTCCTTTTCCGCGTCGGTAAAAGCTTTCTCGGCCAGATCCGGCTGGTTCAGGCCGATCTCCGCATAGCCGCGGAACACCAGGATGGTGGCGTCGAGATTGGCGTCCTTGCCGGTCGGCTGCAGCCTGGTCAGCAGCTCGTTGAAACTGTTCTGTGCGAGTAGCGACTTGGCGAGAAGCTGGGTTGTCAGGTTCTTGTCGAAACCGCGGGCGCTTGCGGCCTCGGCCTCGCGCTCGGCGGCGATGGGATCGCCAAGTTCAAACGAGACGCGTCCCAGCCAATAATGCGCCTCGCCATTCTGCGGGTCGGCGCGCACGGCGTTGCGCAGTTCGATCTGTGCGGCTCGCAAATCCCCCTTCTTCAGGTCCGCCCGCGCGTCGGACAGATAGTCCGCGTGTGCCGCCAACGGCCATGCGACGATCCAGGTACTGGCCAATAGCCACCCAAGTGTGCGGTACCGCATGACGTTCACCCTCGATCCAACCATTACCCGTTGCCATCGGCTGCGAACGGTGCCTGGTCCGATACTGTGTCGGCTCCTGGCTCCGCTGCTGCCGGTTCGCCACCCTTGCCCAGGTCGATATCGATCCCGTGCGCCTGCATCAGACTGTAGAGCGTCGGACGGCTGATGCCGAGAAGCCGGGCAGCGACCGATAGGGTGTTACTGCTGCGGGCAAGGGCAGTCTGGATGACTTCCCGTTCGGCCCGCAGGCGTGCCGCCCGCAAATCAAGGTCGGGGAGCATGTCGTCCGATGGCGCGAGCTCCAGGTCGGGCGCGTCGATCAGCCGCCGCTCGGCCATCACCACGGCGCGCTTCAACCGGTTTTCGAGTTCACGAACATTGCCTGGCCAGGAATGGCCAGTCATTGCCATTGTGGCGCTTTCGCTGAACCCGCGGATGCTGCGGCCGAATTCCTGGTTGAACTTGTTCAGGAAGTAGTTGGCCAGCAGCACTGCGTCGCCGCCGCGGTCGCGCAGCGGCGGGATCCGGACCGTGACGGCATTCATGCGATAAAAGAGATCGCCGCGGAACGCGCCTTCCTTCACCCGGTTTTCCAGGTTGGCGTTGGTGGCGGAGACGATGCGGACATCCACCTGGATCTTCTGCCGCCCGCCGATGCGTTCAACGATCTGATCCTGCAGGAAGCGCAGCAGCTTCACTTGCAAGGGATGCGGCAGGTCGCCCACTTCGTCCAGGAACAGCGTGCCCTTATTGGCTTGTTCGATCTTGCCGATGGTCTGCTTCACCGCGCCGGTGAAAGCGCCGCGCTCATGGCCGAACAATTCCGATTCCAGCAGGTTTTCCGGGATGGCACCGCAGTTGATGGCGACGAACGGTTGCTTGGCGCGGGGGCCGAGTTCGTGCAGCGCCGATGCCAGGGCTTCCTTGCCGGTGCCGCTCTCACCCAGCAACAGGACGGGGACGTTTGTCGTGGCAAGTTTCTCGACGTCACGGCAGACTTTCAGCATTGCCGGATGGCCGGTGATGATCCGGTCGATCGGCGATCGAGCCGGCATAGCGGCGAGCTTACGGTTCTCGGCTTCCAGGCGATACAGGTTGAGACCGCGTTCTATGATCGTGCGCAGCACGTCGATCTCGACAGGCTTTTCGCAAAAATCGTAGGCGCCCGAAGCGACAGCTTTCAACGCGTTCTTCCGTTCGCCATTGCCCGTGACGATGATCACCTTGGTCTCGGGCGCAACGCGATGCAGTTCTTCCAAGGTGGCGAAACCTTCACTCACCCCGTCCGGGTCCGGCGGCAGGCCAAGATCCATGATGGCGACGGGTGGCTGGTCCTTTTTCGCCAGTGCCACGGCCTGAGGCCGCGCATGCGCCATCAATACGTCACAGCCCGGGAACGCCCAGCGATATTGCGAACAAAGTCCTTCATCATCTTCCACGATCAGCAGCTTTGGCTTGGCCATTTGGATTGCCCTGTCAGGCTGGCAACGAGGCCAGTTCCGGGAATGCCGTGCTTACCGCGGGCAGAAGCAGCCGCATCGTGGTGCCGTGGCGCGGTCGGCTCAGCACAAGAAGGTCGCCGCCGGCCTCACGCAGCAACTCGCGCGCCTGGAAGGCGCCGATCCCGTGGCCGCCGCTCTTCGTGCTGGCGAAAGGCTGAAACAAACGATCGCGGATGAATTCGGGGGTCATCCCGGGGCCTTGATCGACGATGTCGACGACCAAGGACAAGGCCTCCCGGCGCATGCGCAAAACGACCGCCTTCCCACCGCTGGCCTCGACAGCGTTGTTCAGCACGTGTGTCACCACGGTGTCGAAGGACTCCGGATGGATCGCGGCGCCGGCGGCCGCACCGTCATCGATTTCCAGAATGATATCGGCATTGCACGTGGCGCGGCACTCCTCTGCCACCTGGCGCAACCGTTCCCCGACCGCGGTGAGCGAATGGGTACGCTCCTGCCGCTCGGCCTGGAGGCGGGAGAGAAGGCGGCTGATCTTGCCGACCGAAGCGCGCACCGTCGCCAGCATGTCGCGCTGGAACTCGGGGTTGTCGGCGTGGATTTCAGCGTTGGTGAGCAGCATCGAGAGCTGGCCGGAGACGTTCTTTATGTCGTGCAGGACGAAGGCAAACCGTTGGCTGTATTCCCGTAGCTGCCTGGTCTGCAACAAGACCTGGGCGGCGCGCTGTTCGGCAACCCGGCTTGCGACTTCGCGTCCCACGACACGTAGCAGGTCGTATGCCTCGCGGTCCAGCTTGAAGTGCGCACGGGACTGCGCCAGCACCACAAAGCCGATCAGAGTTCCCAGGTGGTTCAACGGTACCGCAAGCCACACGCGCGGCAATGCTTCAAACCACGCGGCACCGGCCGACATGCGGTCGATCTCCACAATCCAGTCGCCGTCGCGGAATTCCGGAACCAGGGCATGGCCTGGCGGAATGGCAAGGGCAACAGCCGGCATGTTCCAGGAGCCGGCCCATTGGAACGCCACTTCATCCGGCGCGCGTACGAAGAGAGCACCGGCCGGGCTGTCAACCACCTCGGCGACGGCACGGATCGCCCGGGTCGAGAGGCCGGTATGCGCCACGGGTGCGGTCAGGATCTCGATACAGTGCATCCATTCCTTGCGGTAGTCATAGCGGTGGCTGAAGAAGTGATCCACCAGCAGCGACCGGATACGGGAGCGGGCAGAGGCGGAGGTGATGGTGACGCCCACCGCCAGGAGGCCGCCGAACAACAGCGAGACCTCGGCCACGGAGCCCCAATTGGCCCCGATGCGGCGCGCGATTTCGCCAGTCACAGCAAGGCCCAGAAGGAAGATGCCGGACAGGACCAGTGTGGCGGAGTGGAAGACGACGTCGCGCGAGACGTGGATATCGACGGCCCAGCGACGGTCACGCACCACAGCGACCGCGATCAGCGGCGAGGCCAGCGCGGCAACCGGCGCCCGCGCGGCGAATAAAGTGCCGCTTATCCGGTGGAACAGCAGCGCATCGGCGTAGAGAAACAGGTCGTACAGGAACATGCCGCCGAGCGCAATGCAGAGAACATTGATATGCCAGCGCATTTCGACGGGCGTGTTGAAATACAGATTCTCCAGCAACAAAATATTTGCCACCGCGAAACCAAGCTTCAGGGCCGTTCCGGCGGACCAAAGCGCCGCACCCGGCTGATTGGCCAGCGCATCGAGGATCGTCAGCCCGCCGATCAGCAGCAGCGCCAGCAGGGCCATTGTGGTGTAGGTCTGGATAAGCTGGCGCCTGATCGTAACGGTGCGACGGTAAAGATGGAGTATGAAGCCGCACCAGGCGGCTGAACGCGCCAGCCCGAGCCAGCCGGTGACGGGATCGGAGGGCGCGGGCCAGATCGCGACGGATGCCGCCCATACCGCCGTCGCGAGACAAGCCCCGGCGAGCCATACTGCAGTGCGGCCGCGCTGGTGGCGTATCAGGATGAGGCTGGCGAGCCCCCCATACAACAACGCGCAGGCACCATGCAGCAGGGCGATAACCGGGAGATGGGGAACCATGGCTGTCGTTATACGTGAAAAACCTCACACTGCGCCAAAAACCTCACCGGGAGGCAGGGCGAGCCCCCTCCCCGGCCCGGATCCAAAGCGGGCACGAAGAGCGAGGTGTCAACAGGCCGCGTCGCCCTGCAGATCCTATCGTGCCCCTTCGCGGGAGAGAACGACGCGCACGGTGGCACAGAGAATCAGTAGGTCCAGCAGCAGGTTGCGGTTCTTGATATAATAGAGATCGTAAGCCAGCTTCTCGCGGGCGTCCTCGACCGAAGCGCCATATGGATAGTTGACCTGGGCCCACCCGGTGAGCCCGGGCTTGACGTAGCTGCGCTCGCGAAACAGCGGGATCACCTGGGTCAGTTGCGCAACGAAATGGGGACGCTCCGGGCGAGGACCGATCATGCTCATTTCACCCGCCAGGACGTTGATGAGCTGAGGCAGTTCATCGATCCGCAATGGGCGGATGATCCGGCCGACCCGGGTGACACGGGGGTCTCGCCGTTGCGCCCAGCGCGGACTCCCACCGGCTTCCGCATCTTCCCGCATGCTGCGGAACTTCAACAGGGTGAAGAGGGTGCCGTGCAGTCCGACGCGCTGCTGCCGGTAGAGGACAGGCCCCGCGCTTTCCAGCTTGATCATCAGCGCGGCCAGCAGCATGACCGGCGAGGCCAGCGCCAGGAGCGTCAGGCTCACCACGACGTCGAGGCCGCGTTTGAGCAGATTGCTCAGCCGGCCCTGGGCGAAGCCGTGAGCACATCGCAACCATTGGGCATCAACGCTATCCAGGTCGATGCGGCCGAGGTGCCTTTCAAAGAACGCGGCGGCGCTCAACACCCGTGCGCCGCCCAACTTGCTGCCCGGCAAGGCCGCGGCATTTGTCTCGGCGCCCGCGGGAGAAGCAACCACAACACGCCAAATGCCGCGCTCACGCAGGGACTGTGGGGTCAGCACGGCCGGAGACGCAATGACCGGCTCGAACAGCCGCATGCGATGGCTGCGCAGCGTGTCGGCAAACCGGGCGGCACCGGATTCGGAACCGAGTACGACGACCCGCCGAACCAGGCGTTCCCGACGCAACAGGGCGGAGAACACGAGGTGGGTCAGGATAACGCCCGCCTGCCAGACCAGCAAAGCCGCTCCAAGCCCAAGCACAACCCAGGCGGTCAGGCCGATCCGGAAGCCGCCGGTGACCAGCAGCAGCAGCACCGGGTAGGCGACGATGCCTGCGGCCGCGGCACTGGCGATGCGCCGCCGTGGTTCGAGGCAGACCTCCGGACGGTACAGGCCGATGGATGCGGCGATACCGCCGGTGACCAGGGCGAAGACCGCGGCAAAAGAGGCCAGGCCGGTGTCAACCGGCAGCGCCGCGATGGAAGCGCCGGAGTAACCGGTTGCCGCATAGAGAAGTGTCTCAAGGATGAAATACGACAGGACCAGCTCCACCACACCGAGAGTGGCGGTCGCAAGCGAGATGTACTGGCCGAGAATACGCGACATTCAGACCCCCGTCGGGAGGCCTGGCCCGGGAACGCCCCACGCCGGCCGGCCTATCGCGCGCATACAAGGCCTTGGCCCTAAACGTCGCGCGGAGATTGTCATTGCCTTGGCGTCCTCGTCTGTTTATTCAGAAATGTAGCCCAACTATGTGAGGCGCGCAATCTTTTCGATTGGCAAAATGTGGTTTTTTAAACAAGTTCCCGGAACGTTCACTATTCTGGGGTTGTAGAACGTGACAGGATCACAGCGAGGTGCTAAACAAGATGCAGCCGGTCAAACTGACCCCCTCAGGCTTTTCGGGCGGCCCCCGACGCAAGGGTTCGTTGCGAGCTGCGATGTTTGTTTGCCATCCTCGGTGTCAGGGTGCTAGTGACATTATGACGAAGGTGAGAGCCGTCGGCACCGTTGCTGGTCGTCGCGTAATGGCAGACTGGAGGCGCGTAGCTCACTGGCAGAGCACTGCCTTTACACGGCAGCCGAGGAGGTTCGATTCCTTCCGCGCCTACCACCCTCCTGTTGGCTCTTCCCCTGCTCCCTGAGGTCCAAGTGCGTCCACTTTGGCGTTCTGTGCTATCATGTGTCGCAGTTCTCGCCGCCATCGGCCTGGCGGCATGCGGCAACAGCGTGGGAGGCAATGCCGCCGCCACGGCCACCGTCGCCAAGGCGACCCCGCCGCAGCCCGCCAATACCAAGGCCAGTGAGTACGTCATCGGTCCCGGCGACTCACTCAGCATCTTTGTCTACCACAACCCCGATCTGAGCGAGCCGGGCGTCGCCGTACGGCCCGACGGCCGCATCTCCACGCCGCTGATCAATGACATTGTCGCCGCCGGGAAGACCCCCACCGAGCTTGGCCACGAGCTCGAAGACCGGCTTAAAAAATACATCCAGGATCCGATCGTCACAGTCATCGTCCGGTCATTTGTCGGCCCGGAGAACCGCCAGGTGAAAGTGATCGGCGAGGCCACCGACCCGCAGGCGATCCCCTATACCGACGGCATGACATTGCTCGACGTGATGATCGCCACCAAGGGGCTCACAAAATACGCCGCCGGAAACCGGGCAGTCATCATTCGGCACGAACCGGATGGCAAGGAGGAGACCATCCATGTGCATCTGGACGATCTGCTGAGGGACGGCGACATCAGCCAGAATGTGGCAATGCGCCCCGGCGATACGCTGATCATCCCGCAGTCCTGGTTCTAGAGACCCGAGCCCGAGAGGAGCGCCGCCGTGGACAATCTGCGCATGGTGATCCAGCAGTACCTGCGGGCGGCATGGCGCCGGCGCTGGCTGGGTGTCCTTTGCACATGGCTGATCTGCGGTGTCGGTTGGGTCGGAATTTATATGATCCCCAACCAATTCGAAGCCAGCGCCCGGATGTACGTCGATGCGGATGCCATCCTGACACCGCTGCTGAAGGGGCTTGCGGCTGAGTCCTCCCCGATGACTCAACTCGAGGTCCTGCAGCGGACGTTGCTGAGCCGGCCGAACCTGGAGAAGCTGATTTCCAAGACCGATCTCGACCTGACCGTCAACACGCCAGCCGACCGCGATCGGTTGATCGAGCACCTGGCCAACACCATCCACGTCGTGTCCCAGACCAACAACCTTTTCACCATCACATACCGCGACACGAATCCGAAGCTTGCGCATGACGTGGTGCAGACGCTGCTGACGATCTTCATCGAGCAAGCCACCGGCAGCAACCGCTCTGATATGGATAACGCGCGGCGGTTCCTGGAGAGCCAGGTGGCCTCCTACCAGCAGCAGCTTCAGGCGGCAGAAAGGCAACGGGCCGCTTTCAGGGCCCGCTACATCGACATCCTGCCGAGCCCCACCCAACCGGGTGTTCCTGCCCTCGAAACCGCGCGCAACAATGTCACAACCCTCGAGGACCAGTTGCAGGACAAGACGACCGCCCGCGACGCTCTCAGGAAGGAACTGGACAATACCGCGGCGATGTTGGTGACGGAAAACGGGCCTGCGGCGGTGGCAGCCGAGGCTGCGCGGTCCCAAACGCCGCTGGAGGCAGCTGAGGAGAAACTCAAGCTGCTGTTGTTAACGGATACCGAACAACATCCCGATGTCATCGCGCAGCGGAAGCTGATCGCGTTCCTCAAGCAACAGCAGGCCGCGGGCATGCCGGCAGCGGCCGGCGGACCAGCATCAAAAGCGGCAGCGGGCAGAGCCGGCACGCTGAAACGGTCGGTCCCGAACCCGGTGTATGATGAACTCAAGGTTAAATTGATCGACGATGACGCACAGATCGATGCCCTGAATCGCCAACTCAAGCAGGCGGATCAATACAAAGAGAGACTGGAGAAGATCCAGCGCGAGCAGCCGGGCCTGATCGCGGAATATGAGAACACGGATCGCGATTATAGCGCGTTGAAGGCGGCCTACGAGCAATTGCTCTCCCGCTTGCAGGCAGCCAATATCGCGCAGGCAGCCGACACGCAGGCAGACAAGGTGAAGCTGCAGATCGTCGATCCGCCGGTGTTGCCGCGAATTCCCGTGGCTCCCAACCGGATGCTGCTGGTCACTGCCGTCTTGGTGGCCGGCATCGGCGGGGGTCTTGGCCTGACGATATTGCTGGGCCAACTCGACAGTTCGTTCGCCACCGCCGAGGATTTGCGTTCCCTCGGCCTGCCCGTCCTGGGAGGGATTTCCGTTCTCGGTCTTGCGCCGTTGAGGCAGCGCCTGACCACCGCGGCCCGGTTCGGAATTGCGGTTGTTCTTCTGGTCGGCATCTATGGCGGCTTACTGGTGCACATCCTTCGCGCGGGGGCCTTGATCTGAATGGCCGATTCGAAATCCCACCTGGTCGAACGCGTCGCCGAGCGGCTGCTGCAGTCCGGGGCGTTAGAAGAGTCGGCCGCGCATTTGCTTGGGGCGGAACCGCCGCCGATGCCTCGCGGCGGCGGTGATCCCGCCTTGTCGCGTGCGCGCCAGTCGGCCGATACCGGGGGCGGCGTTGACGTGTTGGATCCGCCTGTCACAACCCCCCAGCGGCCGGCGAGCGATGTGCCCACGCCCGCCATCCGGGTGCCGGATCTTCCGCCCGGCCCCACGTCTGTGGACGCCGTCGCGCTGGAACGGGCTGGCATGGTCGACTGGTCGCGCACGCGCAGCCGCGTCTCGGAAGAATTCCGGCTGGTGCAACGCCAGATCCTGCGCAATGCGTTCTCCCCTCCGGGTGCCGAGGCAGGGTTCACCAACCTGGTGATGGTGACCAGCGCGCGCCCCGGCGAGGGCAAGAGCTTCACCGCAATCAATCTCGCGGGCAGCATCGCCCGACAAGGGAACAATCACGTACTTCTGGTCGATTCGGACTCCAAGCGCGACTCGATCTGTTACCCGATGGGACTGGCGGATGCACCTGGACTGCTGGACCTGGCGGCAAATCCCAGGCTGGATCCGGCCCCCATGATTGTCCGCACGCCGATCGAGCAATTGTCGATCCTGCCAATTGGACGCGAGCGCGAGCGCAGCCCCGTATTGTTCTCGTCAAGCGAGATGACCCGCCTGATCAAGAACCTCGGGCGCCGCTTTTCCGACCGGTTGCTGGTGCTGGATGCACCGCCTTGCCTTTCGACCAGTGATCCGGCCGTACTCGCCTCCGTGGTTGGGCAAATTCTCTTCGTGATTGAAGCAGAACGGACGCAGCGCGATGAGATCGAAGCGTCGCTCGATCTGCTGCAGGCCTGCCCGACCATAGCATTGGTTCTGAACAAGCAATATATATCATCGCGCTACACCTTCGGCGCATATTCCTCGTATTACTCTTCCTGACGCCTGCCGATTGCGTTCGCTCCTGGCCGCCCCATTGCCACCTCTTCGAACCTTCGCAAGGTGCGCCAGCCTCGCCGTGTTGCTTTCCTGCGCACAGCCAGGCTTCGCGGTGGCATTCCCCGCGACCGACGAAAACAATCCTTCGTATGTTCCCGTAGGTGCCGATCTGGCTCAGCCGGATGCCGAGGACCTTGCGCATCAGATGGGACTGACATCCGGTTTTGCCTCGCTTGGTTCAGCCCAGGGATGGACCATTCTGCCGCGCATCACCGGCGAGGAGGAATTCACCGACAACGTCAACGAGGTGGCATCGCCGCGGCGCTGGGACCTGACCACGATCATTGCACCGGGCGTCGCCGTTCTTGGCGACTCCAATCGCGCACAGCTTCGCCTGAATTACCAGCCCGACCTGGAGATCCATCTCCGTACGGGAGATCAGAACGTCCTGGCCCAGCAGTTGAACGCCGTCGGTACGCTCACGATCGTTCCCGATCTTTTCTATGTCGATGTCCGCGGACTGGCCGGCTTGCAGAACACGACCGGCGGTATTGGCGGCCTGGGCGGCCTTGGGCAGGTAGGGCCCGGGGGCACCGTCGGCAACTCACTGGTGCCCATCTCAAATGGCACGACCGGGCTGGCCAAATACAACGAGAGTGAGACCTCCAGCTTTTCCGTCTCCCCGTACACGCTGTTCCAATTCGGCGATCTCGCCACCGCACGGTTCTCGGTCTCGCTCACGCAGAGCAATAGTGAGCCAGTGCATGGATTTGCCCCACTGCCATTCGTGGCTCAGGGGGGCGAAAGTCAGTCGCTGTCGAGCATTCAGGAGTCCGGGCAAATTCAAACCGGCGACCAATTCAACCGGTTTCGTGACACATTTACGGCGAACGGCCAACAACTCAGCAGCAGCGGCACGGGCATTAGTTCCTCCGTGCGCGACACTGTCAGCAACCGGATCGATTACCAGATCAACACCCCATTCGACATTTACGGTGAGCTCGGCTGGGAGGATATAAGTTATAGCGGTGTCAATGTCCTGGACATACACGACGTGACGTGGGAGCTCGGGACCGTGTTTACCCCGAATCCGGACGTCTCCGTCACCGTCGGATACGGCCACCAGAACGGGGCAAACACCGCGATAGCCAGCGGGCGCTACGCCCTGAGCCCACGGACGATCCTGACGGTCAGCTATACCAACGACGTCGGAACGCAGCTTGAGCAAGTTGCGAACCAGCTCAACCTCGCGGCGGTCGGTAACAATGGCAACCTGGTGAATTCCCAAACCGGCGGGCCACTGTTCACCGCAAACAACGCCCTGGGTATAGAAACCGGTATCTACCGCTACAATACCTTGACGCTCGGCCTGACGTCGGTGCTCGCGCGCGACACCTTGACACTGACATTAACCCGCACCGAGCAAACGCGCACGGGGGCAGGCGTGCCGAACACAACCAATGGCATCACGACCCCAAGCCTCTCCTGGACGCACTTGCTCAGTCCCCGACTTTCGTCGACCTTGGCCGCATGGTACAGTGTCGGTAGCCCCACCGCAGGGACCAATTCGAATTCGGCCGTGGCATCGCTGTCACTGCAATACAATCTGACTGCCGCGGTCTCGATGTTCGCCCGGTACAATTACTACGATCTGCAGTCGTCCACGGCGGGGCAATCATGGTATCAGGACCTGTTCCTGGTCGGCGTCACCAAGCAATTCTGATCGGTCACCGTGTACGATAAGTTCTACCACTTTGCCGGTATTCCTTTCCTGCTGACCCCGGACAGCCGATTCTTCTTCGGCTCCAGCGGCCACAGCCGGGCCATCGCGCATCTGGTCTATGGCCTGGCGCAGGAGGAGGGATTCATTGTCATCACCGGCGAGGTCGGCGCCGGCAAGACCACGCTGGTGGAGCAATTATGGTCGCAGCTTGACCGGCACAATTATGTCATTGCCCGCATCGTCACCACCCAGGTCTCGCCAGACGACCTGTTGCGGCTGGTGATGGCCCATTTCGGGATCGGCGACACGCCCGGGCTTGACAAGGCGACGTTGCTGCGGCGCTTCGAGTTCATGGTGGAGGAGCAACGCCGGGCCGGCCGCCGCTGCCTGCTGGTGGTGGATGAGGTACAGAACCTGCCCCTGGGCGCGCTGGAAGAACTGCGCATGCTGTCCAACATCACAGTGGAAGGGAAGGCGTCCTTGCAGACCATCCTGCTGGGCCAGCCGCAGTTCCGCCCTATCCTTGCCAGTCGCGATGCCGAGCAATTGCGACAGCGCGTGCTCGCTTCCTACCATCTCGGCCCCCTGTCCGAAGCCGAAACGCGCGGCTATATCGAGCACCGGTTGAAGACAGTGAAATGGGACGAAGATCCGCTCTGGGATGACGACGCCTTCCTCGCTGTGCACCAGCGCACCGGCGGAATCCCGCGACGGATCAACACGCTTTGCTCTCGTGTATTGCTGTATGGGGCTCTGGAGGAACTGCATACCATCACTGCCGACATGGTCGAGACAACCGCCGGCGAACTGAGCCAGGATCTGGGGGCCGGATTGGCCCCGCCCGTGGCGCCCAGCCCGGTGAGTGGCGGCCATCATGAGCAAGGGGACATCCTGCGCCGGATCGAGGCGCTGGAAGCAAGTTCGCTGCGGCAGGAGCGTCTGTTCCGCCGCATGCTCGATTTGCTGGAAGCCGGGCGAGAGGAACCGCGATGAGCCAGCCGAGTGCGACAGACGGTGCGCCAGTCGTCAACGCGATGACGGTCGATGTGGAGGACTGGTACCAGGTGCAGGCTTTTGCGCACTGCATCGGCCGAGACCAGTGGGAGAGCAAGGAATCACGGGTCGAGGCAAATGTTGAACGCATCCTCGCGTTGTTCTCCTCGGCCGGCGTGCATGCGACGTTTTTCACGTTGGGCTGTCTTGCCAAGCGTCACCCGGCGATGGTGCGCCGCATCGTCGCGGCGGGGCATGAACTGGCGAGCCACGGCTGGGAGCATGTGCGCGTGCACACGCAGGACCCGGCAACGTTTCGCACCGATGTGGACCGCACGCGGACAACGCTGGAAGACATTGGCGGCGTGCCGGTCGTGGGATACCGTGCCGCGACGTTCTCAATCGGGGCGCGGAACCTGTGGGCATTCCGCGTGCTGGAGGAAGCGGGGCACATTTACAGTTCCAGCATCAATCCGATCCGCCACGACCTGTATGGGATGCCGGATGCACCACGCACGCCGTTCCGGCCCGATGGTAGCGCGTTGTGGGAAATCCCCATGACGACGATTACGGCATTCGGCCGCAACTGGCCGTGCGCCGGCGGCGGGTTTTTCCGCCTGCTGCCCTATGGGGTGTACCGCCGCGGCCTTGCGGCGGTGAACGGGCGCGAGCAATTGCCCGGGATATTCTATTTCCACCCGTGGGAGGTCGATCCTGGTCAGCCGCGCGTCTCGGGCGCTGGATGGAAGTCGCGGGTACGCCATTACACCAACCTCTCGCGGATGCATGGCAAGCTGGACCGCGTGCTGCGTGACTTTAGGTGGGACCGAATGGATCGGGTGTTCGCAGACCTGCTGACGCAACCGATTGGGTCGAAGCTTGCGTCTGTCAGTGCGCCCGCGGCGGCCGCGTGACCGCAAACCATGCCGATCACGATCCGCACCCTCGACGACGCCAGCGCCCCCGCCTGGGACGCGTTTGTGGACGCCATGCCAGACGGCACGTTCTGCCACCGCGCGACCTGGGCGCGCGTGATCGAGAAAGCATTCGGCCACCGGACGTTCTTCGTATTCGCAGAGCATGACGGTGCGATGACCGGCATCCTGCCTCTGGCGCAGGTGAAGACCCGGTTGTTCGGCAACACCCTGATCTCCAGTCCGTTCTGCGTCTATGGCGGCCTGTTGGCTGCCGATGCCGAGAGTGCCGCGGCATTGGAGTCGCATGCGGAAACCCTGCTGCGCAGCACGCGGGCCGAGGCGGTGGAGCTGCGCGACCGCCAGCCGGGTTCGGCCAACGGTGGCTGGGTTGAGCGGCCCGATCTCTATGTGACCTTCCGCAAGCCCATCGAGGCCGACCACGACCGCAACATGAAAGCCGTCCCGCGCAAGCAGCGGGCGATGGTGCGCAAGGGCATTCAGAACGGCCTTACCTCGGTATGCCACCGCGATACCGCTGTGCTGCACCGGATTTACGCCGAAAGCGTTCGCAATCTGGGTACTCCGGTGTTCTCTCGCCGGTATTTCGACATCCTGCTGGACGCCTTTGGCGACGCCGCCGACGTCGTGACCATCCTGGACAATGATGAGCCGATCGCATCTGTCATGAATTTCTACTTCCGCGAGGAGGTTCTGCCCTATTACGGTGGCGGCGCAGCGAAAGCGCGCAATCGGGCAGGAAACGATTTCATGTACTGGGAAGTCATGCGGCGTGCGGCAGATCGCGGCTCTCGTCTGTTCGATTTCGGCCGCAGCAAGATCGGCACCGGCGCACACGCATTCAAGCACAACTGGGGATTCACGCCGGCGCCGCTTCACTACCGTTATCGCCTCGCCCCCGGCGCCGCGATCCCCGACCACAACCCGTTGAACCCGAAATACCGGCTGTTCATTGAGGGATGGAAACGACTGCCATTGCCGGTCGCGAACCTGATTGGTCCGCATATCGTGAGGGGGCTCGGATGAAGCCTCACCTGGCCTGCCTCCCAACGAAGCATGCCCCATGACCGCGCCTGCGCTGCTTACGCGCGATGCCGGCACCGCATGGCGCCGCCAGCGCGGTGTAGCGATCGCGCTTGGTGTCGGCGTGATCGCGCTGGGCGCGTTGTTCCATGAGGAGGTCGCCGCTGCCGTCCAGACCTGGATCGGCTCCACGGCTTACAACCATTGCTTTCTCGTAATACCGATTGCTGCCTACCTCGCATGGGACCGGCGCGACACGCTGCGCGGCTTCTCCGCGCAACCGATGCTATGGCCGGCGCTGGCCGGGATTCCGATCGCCCTGGCATGGCTGCTGGCCGAGCGGCTGGGCATCATGGAAGGCCGCCAGCTCATGGCGATAAGCTTCCTGGAGTTGCTGGCCCTGGTGGTGCTGGGATGGACGCTGTGGTGGCAGCTTGCGGGACCGCTGCTGTATTTGTACTTTCTTGTCCCCTTCGGCGATTTTCTCACGCCGAAGCTGCAGGACATCACTACGGTATTCGTCCAGCACGGCCTCGACCTGCTGCAAATCCCCAACTACATCACCGGTTACACGATCGAGATCCCCGAAGGCTCTTTCTACATCGCCGAGGCCTGCGCCGGACTGCGCTTCCTGATCGCGTCCATCGCGTTCGGCGTGCTGTACGCCTTGCTGATGTATCGCACCCCGCTGCGACGCGCCGCTTTCATCGCGGCTTCGATGGTCGTGCCGATTGTCGCCAACGGCATGCGTGCGGTGGGAATTGTCGCGCTCGGCCACATACTTGGCAGCGCGAAAGCCGCCGCAACCGACCACGTGCTGTACGGCTGGATATTCTTCTCCCTGGTCATTCTCCTGCTGATCGCGCTTGGCCTGCCATTCCGAGAGGACCTCACGCGCGAGGGTGCCAGTGTCGCGCCGCCGCGTCGCGCCGCCATGCCTCCCGAAAATCATTGGCGTGGCGCCGTGGTTGCCGGCATAGTGGTGGTGTTGCTGGCAGCTTCCGGACCTGCCATAGCGATGCAGCTTGACAGCCGCGGGCAGCTTGCCACTGGGCCAATCCAGGCCTTGAATTTTGGACCAGGCTGCACCGATCTTCCCGCAGACACGCCCGCACCGGTGGATATACCTGGACACCTCGCGTCGCAGCGTATCGCTTGCGATGGCCAGGCGTTTGACGTGTATATCGACGTGCTTGGCAAACACAGCACATCGGCGCCGATGTTGGTGGCGCGACGCGAGCTTACCAACATTCCGAACACCACGCATGATGACAACTTTGAAGTTGAGACGGTGAGCCTGCCGGTCACATCGGGGCCTGCCAATTTATGGCGGCTGGTCCGCACGACGACACCAGGCCCCATGGTTGCCGTCGCCATATGGATCGACGGCAAGCCGGCCGGCGATGGGCTGCGGATGCGGGCCCATATGGCGTGGCAAAGCCTGGTGGGCGCTTCCATGGCCCCCGTCGTGGTGGCCGTGCGTCCTGTGGTGCATCAATATTGGCTGTTGCCCACGACCGCCCGCGACATCGAGGCAAGATTGGCCAGGGTGATTTCGCAAGCCGATCTTACCCCACAGATCGTGCGCGCCGCGGGGGGGCTTGCAGCAGGGCAATAGCAGCGTTAGGTGTAAGGCATGGCACCGATACGACCGACCGCGCGATTTTGGTACCGCTGGTACAGACCGGCGGCCTAGGATCGTGCACACGTAGCAAGTTCCCCGAAGCCGCCCTGCCAAGGCGGCTTTCGTTTTTTCCACGCACGATCAGTACGCCAAGGCAGAGCGGCCTCCCCAACCCGAAGGAGGTTCGACATGCCTGCCCCAAGCTTCGATTTCGACGTGATCACCGGGCCCTCGACGCCGCGTCCGGCACCGCCGCCCCAACCGCAGTCGCCCCCGGCTGGCGCGGCGCCCACACCGCCGCGAACGCGGTGAGGTGTCATGAACTGGACCCCGCAGGCCTGGCGCACCAAGCCGATCCGTCAGGCGCCGCCTTATCCTGATCCCGCGGCGCTGGAAGCTGCGGAAGCCCAGCTGAGCGCGCTGCCGCCATTGATCTTTGCCGGAGAGGCTCGGGCCCTGCACGCGGAACTGGCGCGCGCCGCTGCGGGCGAAGCGTTCCTGCTGCTGGGCGGCGATTGCGCGGAATCGTTCGCCGAGTTCCACGCCAATGCCGTGCGCGACACGTTGAAAGTGTTGCTGCAGATGGCCGTGGTGCTGAGCTATGCCGCCGGTGCACCGGTGGTGAAGGTGGCGCGCATGGCGGGCCAGTTCGCCAAACCGCGTTCCTCGCTGACAGAGAGTATCGGCGGGACGACGCTGCCCTCCTACTTTGGCGATGCGATCAATGGGTCAGCGTTCACGGTGGCAGCTCGCACGCCGGATCCGGTGCGCATGGTGCGCGGGTATTCGCAGGCGGCGATCACGCTGAACCTGCTGCGCGCCTTCACCCAGGGTGGCTTCGCCGACCTGCATCGCGTGCAGCAGTGGAACCAGGATTTCGTTGCAGCGTCCCCCCAGGGCGAACGCTACGCCGCGCTGGCAGCGCGCATTCAGGAGTCGCTTGGCTTCATGAGTGCCTGCGGCATCGATCCCGCGCGTACGCCGCAGTTGCGAACCACGGCGGTGTATACCGCGCACGACGCGCTGCTGCTGCCCTATGAGGAAGCATTGACCCGGCAGGACAGCCTGACCGGCGATTGGTACGCATGCTCTGCGCATTTGCTGTGGCTGGGGGACCGCACGCGCCAGCCGAATCATGCGCATGCCGCATACGCAGCGGGGGTGGCTAATCCGCTGGGCATGAAGTGCGGACCGTCGCTGGACGCGGAAGAGTTGCTGCGCGTGCTGGACGTGGTGAACCCTGGTAACGCCCCCGGGCGGATGACGCTGATCACGCGCATGGGGGCCGAGACATTGGCGGGGAAGCTACCGGGATTGATTCGCGCGGTGGAGCGCGAAGGCCGCAGCGTGGTGTGGTGCTGCGATCCGATGCACGGCAACACGGTGGCGTTGTCGAATGGCCGCAAGACGCGGAGGTTCGATCGAATTCTCGAGGAAGTGCGCGTGTTCTTTGCGGTGCACCAGGCGGAAGGTACCTGGCCTGGTGGACTGCACGTCGAAATGACAGGCAAGGACGTGACCGAATGCCTGGGCGGCGGCCAGCACTTAGAAGAGGCCGATTTGGAGCGCTGCTACCAGACACAATGCGATCCCAGGCTGAATGGAACGCAGGCATTGGAGCTGGCATTTCTCGTGGCAGAGCTGTTACCGTAAGTCCTCATGTCGTTGCGAGGAGCGCAGCGACGAAGCAACCTCGTCTGGGGACGTGTGCAGACGGTTCCTGCACCAACATGACCGAGCTTGCTTCGTCGCTGCGCTCCTCGCGATGACGTGCGGCGCGCGTGATCGGGACGGCACAATTCCCGCCCTCTCCCCGTACCGGCCGGACCGCGGCTATACTCTTGGTATCCACCCGCACGGAGCGTTCGGCCCATGAAACTCATGTGGTTCCACCTGATGCCGTACACCGAACTCCCGGATGACTTCAAACAGAAGCATCCGTCGGTGTGGGTCGACATCCATTCCTCCCTGTTCGATCCCCGGCGCGCCCACCACATGTATAACGACTTCATGGACGAGCTCGAATACGCGGCCGATTGCGGCTACGACGCGATTTGCGTCAACGAGCACCATTCCAACGGCTACGGCCTGATGCCCTCGCCGAACCTGATCGCCACATCGCTCGCACGCCGCACAACGGACGTGTCGATCTGCGTGATGGGCAATTCGATCGCGCTGTACAATCCGCCAACCCGCGTGGCGGAAGAATTCGCCATGATTGACTGCATTTCCGGCGGACGGCTGATTGCGGGGTTTCCGGTCGGCACGCCGATGGACGACTGCTTCGCGTGTGGCCAGAACCCCAGCCAGTTGCGCGAACGCTATTACGAAGCGCATGACCTGATCATGAAGGCGTGGCAGGAGCAAGACACGTTCGCCTTCAACGGCCGTTACAACCAGCAGCGCTATGTCAATATATGGCCGCGTCCCGTGCAGCGGCCGCACCCGCCGATCTGGATTCCGGGCGGCGGCTCGATCGAGACATGGCAGTGGTGCGCGCAGATGGATTACGTGTACTGCTACCTTTCCTATTTCGGTCACAAGGTTGGCAAGGCGACGATGGATGGGTTCTGGGCGGAAATGGACCGCCTGGGCAAGGATCGCAATCCCTATCGCGCCGGCTTCGCGCAAACCGTCGCGGTGGCGGAAAGCCGCGATCAGGCGATGGAGATTTACACGCCAGCGGCAGAGTATTTCTTCGGCCGCTGCTTGCATTTCGATCCGCGGTTCGCTGCTCCGCCTGGCTACGCCACCGAGGCGACGATCCGCCATGGGATGACCAGCCAGGTCAGTGCCGCGGCGGCGCGCAACGTGGCCCGTCCGACGGAGATGAAGGATCTGGTCGATGCAGGTTATCTGGTGATCGGCACGCCGTCCCAGGTCATAGACCAATTCATCGAGCTTGCCGAGAACCTGCACGTTGGCAACCTGATGCTCCTGATGCAGTTCGGCAATATGAACAAGGCGTTGACGCGGTACAATACCCAATTGTTCGCTGAGAAGGTGATGCCCGCGCTGAAACAGCATTTCAGCACGTGGGACCATCGCTGGTGGCCGCAACCGATGTTGGCGGCCGAACGCGCGGCGCTGCCGGCCTATGAGCCTGGCCTGCGGGCGGCGGAGTAGTGTCATGGCCGCCATCGCACAGGTTTCAAGCGATGGGCTCTCTGCGACACCGGGGACGGAACCTCTGGTGTACGACACTGCGCCGATCGGCGAGTCCGTTGGGCCAATCAGCTACACCATTCCGCTGGATTACAATCGCCGGCGGTTGGCTTCGTATGGGCTGCCGGAGACAGTGTTTCTGCCGGGCAGCGGCTGGGCCGAACCCAGCCTGCTGTGTGGCCAGCATTCCTGGGTGATGCGGCAGAGGTTTTCCTGGGGCGGCAGCGTGCATGCCAAATGCGACATCGCACTGCTGAAGCCGGTCGTGCTGGGTGCGCGGATTCATGTGACTTGCCGCCTGTCCGGCAAATACCAACGCCGTGGCGGACGCTATGTGGTTTTCACGCTGGAAACGCACGACGACGCCGGCGATCTCGTTTGCGAGGTCGACAACGCCATGCTGCTGAACTTCCGCGAGGTGGTCGCGGCCCGGCGCGCGGCGCGTGGCGAAAGCAGCGCACCGGCGAGCGCGCCGGCGCAAGCGAGCGACGTACCGGCAGTGCAGGTGTCGTTCAGTACGAAGACGCTGGGGCGCGACGACATTCTCGGCTTCTTCGCCGCAGAGGAAACGGTTTATGGCGTGCATCCCAGCCTGCATAATCGCCAGGATATAGCGCAGGCCGCCGGTCTTTCCGACATCATCGCACCAGGGCGGTACTCGATCGGCCTGATGAACTGCATGTTCGCGCGGCTGTACGGCGAGGCGTGGCTGTCCGGTGCACGTTATTCCGTAACGTTTCTGCAGAACCTGTTGCCGGGCTTGCGCTTGCAAGCACAGGCCAGGATGGCGGACGACGGCGTGGCGCGGAGCTTCGAAATCATCAGTCTGGACGAGACAACCAACCGGCCGGTCTTGTCGGGGACAGCGTTACTGAACGCCGGCTGATCCCGCGATCGGAGGCGTTTGAGCCACCCGCCGCATGTCACTGCCAGGAGCGAAGCGACGATGCAACCTCGTTCAAAGGCACCTTCAGACCGCCCGTGCACTGCCCCACCGGGATTGCTTCGTAGCTGCGCTCCTCGCACGGACAGGCGGGAGTGCGCGCGCCTCCGGAGGGCGTTGCGCGAACTTCCTGCTCCATCTTGTCAACAGGCCCTGACTCATGGCGATACCGGACCCCACCACGGCGTTAGTGACCCACGCGCTCATCACGCGTTATGAAGACCTGCCGCCGCATGTGGTCGCGGCGGTAAAGGCGGCCATCATTGATACCGTGGGTGCCGGCTTCGCCGGCAGTTCCGCGGAGCCTGGCCGGATTGTTGCCACCATGGCGCGGGAGAACGGCGGCGCGCCGCATAGCACGCTTTGGACGTTCGGCGGCAAGCTCCCCGCGAGTGAAGCTGCCTTTGCCAATGCCATCATGGCGCGCTGCCGCGAACTCGACGACGTGCATGAAGGGTCATCGCGTGTGGGGCTCGGGCATGGCGGCCATGTGAACGTGATGATCGTGCCGGCCGCGCTCGCGATGATCGAACGCGTGCCCTTTCCAGTCAGTGGCCGCGAGCTGATCACGGCCATCGCCGTCGGTGGCGACATCCTGGTGCGGCTCAGGCTCGCCGCCGGAGATGCAGGCCGCGCGGGATGGGAAGGTCCGACTGTCTCGCCGTTCGGCGTCGCGGCCGCAGTTGGACGGCTGCTGCGCCTCGATTGCGACACGTTGCGGAACGCCATGGGCGCCGCTTATGCGCATTGTTCCGGCAATGTGCAGTCGACCGTCGACGGCACATGGGATGTGTGGCTGAACGCCGGTTTGGGCGCGCGCGGCGGGATTGTCGCGGTTGAACTTGCCCGTCGCGGGCATCGCGGTGCCGGCGCACCGTTGCTGGGCAGCAGCGGTCTTTATCCGTTGTACTTCCGCGGCGAATACCATGCGGAAGCGCTGCTGTCCGGGCTTGGCAAGGAGTTCGAAAGCGGCAATGTCAGCATCAAGCCGTACGCTGCGTGTAAGGCGACGCATCACGCGATCTATACGACGCTGGCACTGGTCATCCGACATCGGATCGACCCGGGTGCGATTGAGCAAATTGCGGTGCGTACCAGCGATTACACGATGCGGCTGGCCGGACTGAACGAGCATGGCATGCCGAAATATGTGCCGCGCAGCATCAACGAGGCGCAGTTCAGCATCCCGTTCACCGTGGCTCTGGCGATCACGAAGGGGGCCGTGCTGCCGGATACACTGACCGACGACACTCTGACGGATCCGGGCATTCTGGCGCTATCCCGCAAGGTGATGTTGACCGTGACCGATGCAAAGAACGAGCAAGCGAAGCGAGAAGGTTATGTGCCGGCGGATATCGATATCCATACGGTTGATGGCGGGATGTACAGCGGCTGCGAGCAATACGTTAAAGGACATCCGGCCAATCCGATGACGATGGAAGAGGTGGTAGAGAAATTCCACCGTTGCGCGGCACTGTCGGTGCTGCCATTGCCACGCGATGGGCTCAAGGCGTTCTGCGCTGACGTTGCCAATCTCGAGGCGCTGGACGATGTGCGCTCAATTCCGTGCCATCTCACTCCGGCAATTTGAGCGTCCCATGGCGCGTGCTTCCGGAATTCGCCGTGACTGTCATGTCATTGCGAGGAGCGAAACGACGAAGCAATCCACCGCCCGCCGCGGCGCCGAAGACTCGCGTCGCGGGCAATTGCTTCGTCGCTTTGCTCCTCGCAATGAAGAGGTGACCTGGTCGCGATGGCGAGATGTCCGATTATAGCTACTCGATCGGCACGAAGATCGAGTGCCGCATCTGATTGTTGACCGACTTCGACAGGTGACCCTTCCCGGTGGTGTCCTCGACCAGGATCACCTCGCCGGCGCCGATCACGCGCGATTCACCGTCGCTGGCGGTCAGCTCCACACCCGCATCCAGGTTGATGATGTATTGGCGGCGCGGCGCCGGATGCCACGGCCTGTCATGCTCGGCCTGGGTCTGGCGGAAAATGATGCCGGTGGCGGGCAACCGCGCCGAGAGTCTGCCTGCCTCGTTCTCCTCCACCCAGTCGACGTCGATGTCGCGCCAGTGGGATTCGCCGTTGGCGTCGCAATAGAGGTTGTGAATGTGCAGGGACATCGAGCCACCTTTACTCTACTGTTATCTGTTCTGCCAATCCGGCTTGCGCTTCTCGGCAAACGCCCGCGGACCCTCGATATAGTCCTGGCTTTCCAGGTTCTCCTGCTGCGCCGGGAACACGGTGCGCATCGCTTGCTCCAGCGATGGCGCATCCAGCCCGCGATACACTGCCTGCTTCGAGGCGCGCACGGCCTTGGGCGAGCATTCCAGGATCATGCCCGCCCAGCGCTTCGCTGCGTCCAGAGCCTGGCCCCGCGGCACCACCTCGGTGACAAAACCCATCTCGTAGCCTTCGCGCGCGGTGACACGGCGACCGGTCAGGATCATGCCCATCGCCTGCTTGCGCGGGATCATGCGCGGCAACCGGTGCACGCCGCCGCCGCCAGCGATCAGGCCCACGCGCGGCTCAGGCAAGGCGAACAAGGCGTTTTCGGCGGCGATGATGATGTCGCAGGCGAGCGCGGTTTCGAATCCGCCGCCCATCGCCCAGCCATTCACCGCGGCGATCAACGGCTTGTCGAGATTGAAGCGATGCGTGATGCCGGCGAATCCGTTCGGCCCATTGGGCCGGCGTCGGCCAGCGGCCTGTACTTTGAGATCGTTGCCGGCCGAGAATGCGCGCTCGCCGGCCCCGGTGATGACGCCCACCCAAAGGTCGTCGTTGGCGGCAAATTCGTCCCAGACGGCGGCGAGTTCGTCATTGGCATCGGCGTGGAGCGCGTTCAGCACTTCGGGCCGGTTCAGCGTAACGATGCGAACGTGGCCTTCGTCCTGGACGATGCAGTATTGGCAGGTCATGGAATTACGCCTGAGGTTGGGCGACCGCGAAGGCGCTGGACCCGCCACGCACGGTCGGCTGAGATTGCTGTTGCATCATGTTCACCCCTGCTCCGCCAGGGCAGTATGGTAGCCGGGAGGCGCGCCGCGGCAAGTGCGCCACACTGTGGGCCCTTCCGAGGGAGACCGAATCATGCCGGGCGTCATCGTGCTCGATCATCCGCTGGTGCAGCACAAGCTGACTTTGCTCCGCCGCAAGGACACCAGTACCGCCGTCTTTCGCTTGCTTGCGCGCGAACTCAGCATGATGATGGCGTACGAACTGACCCGCAGCCTGCCGCTGCAAACCGTGATGGTCGAAACGCCGCTGGAAACCACCGAAGCGCCATTGCTCTCGGAGAAGAAGCTGTGCCTGGTGTCGATATTGCGCGCCGGCAACGGCATGCTGGATGGAATGCTGGACCTGTTGCCGTCGGCGCGTGTCGGCCATATCGGGCTGTATCGCGATCCGGCGACGCTGCAGCCGGTGCAGTACTACTACAAGATGCCCGAAGATGTGGCCGAACGTTTCTGCATCGTGCTGGATCCGATGCTGGCCACCGGCGGTTCGATCGACGCTGCGATCTCGCGTTTGAAGCAGACGGGCGTGACGCAAATCAGCGTGGCGTGCTTGCTCGCCGCGCCTGAGGGCGTTGCGCGTCTGAGCCGTGTGCATCCCGGCGTGCCGATCTATGCAGCGGGACTGGATCGGGAATTGGATTCGCACGGCTATATCCGGCCTGGCCTGGGGGATGCCGGCGATCGGCTGTATGGCACGAAATAGCAGGGACGTGCGTTGCGGCGTCGATTGGTGCAGAATGGTGCTCGGCCGCAGCAGCCCATGGGAGGAATTCACACATGCTGACGCCACAACAGGTGAAGCAGTTCCAGAATGAGGGATGGCTGTTCCTGCCGGAGACGTTCGCGGACGAGGAAGTCGCGGCGCTGCGCGACGAGGCGGAACGCATCTATCGCCAGGACAGGCCCGAGATCTGGCGCGAGAAATCCGGTGCGCCGCGCACGGCCTTTGCCGCGCACCTTTATAACGAGGCGTTCGGATTGCTCGGCCGCCATCCGCGCATGATCCGGCCCGTCGAGCAATTGTTCGGCGAGCAAGTATATATGCACCAGTACAAGATCAATGCGAAAGCATCGTTCACGGGAGATGTCTGGCAATGGCACCAGGATTACGGCACCTGGGCGCGCGACGACGGCATGCCGGAACCGCGTGCGATGAACATTGCGGTGTTTCTGGATGAGGTGATGCCGATCAACGGCCCGCTGATGCTGGTGCCGCGCAGCCACACCCACGGCGTACTGACGGCAGAGCATGATACGACCACCACATCCTATCCGCTGTGGACGCTGGATGACGAAACGGTGACGCAGCTTGTGCGCAAGGGAGGAATCGTGGCGCCGACGGGACGACCAGGCGGACTGCTGTTGTTCCACGGCAACCTGGTGCATGGCTCGGCGCCGAACATCACCCCGTACCCTCGCAAGATCGTGTATCTGACGCTGAACGCAGTTTCCAACTACATCCGCACGCCGACGCGACCGGACTGGATCGCACACCGCGATTTCACGCCGATCGAGCCGGTGCAGGATGGCGCATTGCTCGCTTATGCGCGGCGGTATCGGGCGGCAGCGGAGTAGCTGGTACCCGCTGTTACTGTAATGGAGCGCTACGTGGAGTGCCGCGCCCTGTGTCATCGCGAGTTGACCACCGGCCGGCGCGGCCGACCCGCGGCTGGATGAAAGCGCGGCGCGCCACACGTTCTTCGTCACGGCCGGGCTTGCCCGGCCATCGACTCGGCGTATTACGTGTTCGCGCGCTCGGCTTTGTAAGTATCCAGATAACGGTCGAATCGTCCCATCGACTCGTCGTCGAAAACGCCGTTGATACGCTTCGGCCGCCCGTAGGAGAAGTTGAAGCGGAACCGTCCCGGCTGGTCCACGATAAGATCGCAGGTGCCCCAGCCTTGGCCTTCCGAGCGCTGCATCTCCTCGCGCAGTTCCCGGAACAACCCCTTCACCGTGGCATCAAAGGTCACACCGTCTTTGCGGTAGCCGCCGGCACCGTCTGACGCGATCGAGAAACCGCGGCGATCCTCGGTCAAACCCCCGTCTTCTTCCTGCATTTCGTAATTCACCACGATCCGTTCCCACGGGCCGTGGATGCCGCGGGCCAGGGCGACGACGATTTTCTTCTGCAACTCCATGCCTGTCTGGTTCATCGGCTCACCGCTTGTTCACGAACTCGCGCTCGATCCAGTCACCGCCATTCATGCGATAGGCGGCGGTGAACCCGTCGGGCCGGGTGGTCAGATTGCCGGGATTGTACTCCGGCTGGATGCGGACCTCGACGCTGTTGTTCGCATCAGACGCCAGCTTCGCGACCTGGTTCTCGAACCGCTTATACGCGCCATGGTTCAGGTTGGGCAGCCCGTCGGTCAGCGGCTTGCCGTTGCCCGGCACCACGTTCAGGCGATTGGTCGGGCCATTGAAGTGGTCGCCGATCAGATGGAAGCCGACATCGGTTGGTTCGCCCTCTTTGCCAATTTCCGCCTGCAGGTTCGTGTCGCGGCCGGCCGGGGTCAGATCGACGGTACCCTCGGCCTGGATGGTCCGGCCCTCGGCATCGGTGGACCAGGAATACGTACCGAACTCATAGGTCGTGTTCGGCGCAGCATGCTCTGCCGCGGCCTTGAAGACGTCCGCGTCGTTCAGGCGGATGATGCGTGTTGCGGCGGTGGCGCCGTCTTCAGCCGCTGCGCCGAGATCGACTTCGCCCTCACCATGCGTCGTCGCATCGGCGAGTTTGCCGGCGCCTCCGGCGAGATCCGTGGCTTTGTTGGCGTCGCCGGCGAGTTCCGCGACACGGCCGGCATCGCCCAAGGCACCGGCGGTGTCGGCCTCGGCCCCGCCGGGCACAAACGCGGTGCCGACGACGATCGCTCCTTGACCGAACATTTTGCCGACGAATTCACTGGCCTGACCGTGCGCCGCCGCCTGATCGTAGGCGGTTTGCACCGAGTGCCAGGCACCCGTTGCGGCGTTACCAATTTCATCCGCTGCCTTGGACGGATCGGTGACGGCGCTTTCGGCGAAGCTTCCGGCGGCCTTGGCATCTTGCACAGCGAAATGCCAGGCTTGGGTGCAGTATTGGCGGTCGGTGGCGATTTTGTAGCCATCGCTTGCGAGGTCGCCGACGCCGGTGACCATTCCCTTGGCGCCGTCCCAGGCGCCTTCACCGGCACCTTTGACGAAATCTACCGCATCGCTGAACCAGCTCATCTCGCATGCCTCTGTCGTTGTTATGGCCGGCGGTCACAAGGTCACAGCAAAATACCCGTTGCAGTCGGTGCGCCACCGCTTCACGGAACCCGGAGCAATTCGCGCCCTGGGCAACAAAAAAATCGGGTATTCCGGTTGCGGGGAACGGCTCAACGTCGCGTCGATTAAGCCTGTATGACCTTGCCTCTCTGGAATTGGATGCGACGCGATGGCTGAAATCGCCGTGGACTTTGGCCGCGTGCGTTTCGCCGATGATCTGCGCGGACCGGCCGGATCGACCCGGGGTGCAGTCGCAGCCGCCTTGTGGCACTATGCCGCGACGCTGGAGGCGTTTCACGCGCCGCCACGGGATAGGGAGAGAGCCAGCCGTGACATTGGCCGAGGTCAGCCTCGACGACAAATATGCGTTGGAGAAAGGCCGCGTGTACCTCACCGGCATCCAGGCGCTGGTGCGGCTGCCGTTGATGCAGCAGGCGCGCGATCGCGCGGCTGGGCTGAACACCGGCGGCTACATTTCGGGCTATCGCGGATCGCCGCTGGGTGGTTACGATACCGCGCTGCACGGCGCACGAGGGTTCCTGGAAAAACATAATATCCGCTTCAATCCGGGACTGAACGAGGACCTTGCGGCAACGTCGCTCTGGGGCAGCCAGCAGGTGGGATTGTTCGACGGCGCGACCGTCGATGGCGTGTTCGGCATCTGGTACGGCAAGGGGCCCGGCGTTGATCGCTGCGGCGACGTGTTCAAACACGCAAATGCTGCCGGCACGTCGCGCCATGGCGGCGTGCTGGCGATCATGGGTGACGACCATGGCGCCAAGTCCTCGACGCTGGCGCATCAAAGTGAGCAAATCATGGCCGCTGCGATGATGCCGATTCTGAATCCGGCGACGTTGCAGGATTATCTCGATTTCGGCTTGCTGGGTTTCGCGTTGTCGCGATTTTCTGGCTGCTGGGTTGGATTCAAGGCGGTGGGGCAGACAGTGGAAACGTCCGGTTCCGTCGCGGTAGACAATGCGCGGCCCGAGATCGTGATCCCCACTGATTTCGAGATGCCGCCGGGCGGGCTCAGCATCCGCCGCCCCGACCCGCCGCTGGAGCAAGAGAAGCGGCTGCACGGACTGAAGATGGCGGCGGTGGCGGCGTTCGCTCGGGCCAATGCACTGGACTGGGTGACGATCGAATCGCGCGAGCCACGTCTTGGCATCGCGGCGGCGGGCAAGTCGTATCTCGACGTGCGCGAGGCTTTGGACGAATTGGGACTCAGCGATGATGACGCCGCCGCGCTGGGAATCCGGCTGTACAAGATCGGACTGGTGTGGCCGCTGGAAGCGCAGGGTGCCCGCCGATTCGCCAGCGGCCTCACCGAGCTGCTGGTGGTGGAGGAGAAACGCGGCTTCATCGAAGACCAGTTCGCGAAGGTACTGTACAACCTGGCCGATCGGCCCCGGCTGATCGGCAAGCAGGACGAAGCCGGCAATGCGCTGCTGCCCAGCGAGGGCGAGCAATCGCCGATCCAGATCGCCCGCGTGATCGCAGAACGGCTGCTGCGCCTTGGCACCACCATGCCGGCATTGGAACAACGCATTGCCCGCCTGCGCGAACTGGAATCCCGCGCCGCCAAACTGCCGCCGCTGATCACCCGCGGTGCCTATTTCTGCTCCGGCTGCCCGCACAACACGTCCACCAACGTGCCGGACGGCAGCCGCGCGCTGGCGGGAATCGGCTGCCACTCATTAACGATTTTCATGCCGGAGCGCCGCACGCATTTGTGGAGCCACATGGGCGGCGAGGGCGCCGCCTGGATCGGCCAGGCGCCGTTCACCAGCGAACCCCACGTGTTCCAGAACATCGGCGACGGCACGTATTCGCATAGCGGCTTGCTCGCGATTCGCGCCGCCGCCGCGTCCGGCGTCAACATCACCTACAAAATTCTGTTCAATGACGCTGTCGCAATGACTGGTGGGCAGCGTGTCGAAGGCGGCCTGACCGTGCCGCAGATCGCGCAACAGGTCGCCGCCGAGGGCGCGCGCAAGATCGTCGTGATGTCGGACGAGCCCGACAAATACGCCCCCGACGCCGGCTTCCCGCCGGGCACCGATATCCGGCATCGCGATCAGCTCGACGCCGTGCAGCGCGAGCTGCGTGACATTCCCGGCCTGACCATCCTGATCTACGACCAGACCTGCGCCGCAGAGAAGCGCCGGCGCCGCAAGCGCGGGACATTCCCCGACCCGCAGAAACGCGTCTTCATCAACGAATCGGTGTGCGAAGGCTGCGGCGATTGCTCCACACAGTCGAATTGCGTGTCGGTGCAGCCGGTGGAAACGCCGCTCGGCCGCAAACGGCGCATCGATCAGTCTGCTTGCAACAAGGACTTTTCCTGTTTGAAGGGCTTCTGCCCGAGCTTCGTCACGATCCATGGCGGCGCGCCGCGCAAGGCAAAACCTCCGGTGCAAGCGAAGGATTTCGATCCCGCCGAGGGGCTGCCGCCGCCGCCGCCGCTGCCGATAGAGCACCCGTACGGCATCCTGGTCACCGGCATCGGCGGCACCGGTGTGATCACCATCGGCGCTTTGCTCGGCATGGCCGCGCATCTGGAGGGCAAGGGCTGCACGGTGCTGGATTCCACCGGCCTGTCGCAGAAGAACGGCGCGGTGATGAGCCATGTACGTATCGCGGCGACGCCGGAGGAAATTCATGCCTCCCGCATCGTTCCGGGAGCGGCGCGGCTGGTGTTGGCGTGCGACATGGTCGTCGCAGCGGGCGCCGAGGCCTTCGCCGCGATGGAACACGGCGTCACCCGTACGGTGGTCAACAGCAGCGTCACACCCACCGCAGGATTCGTCAGCAATAACGAGATCGACTTCCAGGAAACTGCCATGCAGCGCCGCATCCGCGACGCGGTCGGCGCGGATCACGCCGACTTCGTTGCGGCCACCACCTTGGCAACGGCCTTACTCGGCGATTCGATCGCGACCAATCTGTTCATGCTGGGGTATGCGTTCCAGAAGGGCCTGATCCCGCTGAGCCTGGATGCCATCATGCAGGCCATCGCGCTGAACGGTGTGGCGGTGGCGAAGAACCAGCAGACCTTCGCCTGGGGACGTCGTGCTGCCGCTGATCCGGGCTTCGTCGAAGATGCCGCGCGGCCGGTGGTGCGTGCGGCGCCGGTGCCGATCGAAGATCTCGGCGCGGTGGTTGAAGATCGGGCGCGGCTGCTGACGGACTATCAGGACGCTGCCTATGCGGCGCGGTACCGCGCGGTGGTGCAATCCGTCGCGGTGACCGAAAGCGGGCGCCTGAAAGGCATGACCGGTTTGGCCGAGACGGTCGCGCGCACGCTGTATCGGCTGATGGCGTACAAGGACGAATACGAAGTCGCGCGACTGTATGCCGATCCGGCGTTCCGCCGCAGCCTGGAAGCGCAGTTCGAAGGAAAATACCGCATCGAGTTCAATCTTGCTCCGCCGTTGTTTGCAAAGCGCGATCCCGTCACGCGCCGGCTGCTGAAGCAGACTTACGGGCCGTGGATGCTGCCCATGTTCCGCATGCTGGCGAAGCTGAAACGCCTGCGTGGCACTATGCTGGATCCGTTCGGCCACACTGCCGAACGTCGCATGGAACGGCGGCTGATCAGCGAGTACGAATCACTGGTGCGCACGATCATCGCTGGGGTGACATCGGAGAACCATGCGCTGGCAATTGAACTGGCTGGTGCGGCGGAACGCATCCGCGGCTATGGTCACATCAAGCAGCAAAGCGTCGCGCAGGTGAAGACAACGGAAGCGCGATTGCTGGCGCGTTTTCAAAATCCGGAACGCACGTTGGCGACGGCGGCGGAATAATCTGGTGTTCTGGCTCTGACGAATCGCACCCGCTGTTATTGCAAGCAAAGCGAATCAATCTCCAACGGGCGATCGCACGTTCTCTCGGCGGAGATCGCTTCGCTCGCCGGAAGGAACCAAGAATTTACTCCAAGCTCCCCGGTTCGAAGCAAATTCCTTCAGCCAACCGCGGGTCGGCCGCCAGGCCGGTGGCAACTCGCTTGGCACGCGATGCCGTGGGGCCGTCCACCCCAACAATGCCATGTGGAGTGGGATCATCTGTCAGGATCGCAACACCAGCCTGCGAAGCGCCCTCACCTTATCCTCTCCCGCTGTCGCGGGAGAGGATTTCTGCGATCCGCTTGTTGGTGTCGTTGATGTCCGGCAACCGCTCGCCCTTGGTAATTCGTGCCAGGGTGGTTTGCTCCGCTTTTTGCATCGCAACCGCACGGTCCGCCGCTTCGGCGATCTCGTTCGGCTTCATCACCAGCACGCCGTTCTCATCCGCGAGAATCGCATCGCCGGGCTCCACCGCGACGCCGCCGCAGGAGACGGCGATGCAGAACTCGCCGTGCTGGAACAGACGCTTGCCGGTGACGGTGGAGAGGCCGCGCGACCAGACCGGCATGCCGTATTCGCGGATTTCCTGCACGTCGGTGGCGGGGCCGTCGATGATGATGCCGACGCAGCCGGCCTCGCGCGCGGCAAACGCCACGCCGCCGCCGCAGGCCGCGTGGCGCGTGTCACCGGCGCGGTCGAGCACCAACACATCCCCCGGCCGCAGCTTGCCCAGCGCGTAATGCACGATGGCGGTGTCGGCGCCATAGCAGCGCACCGTCACGGCGGTACCCGCAATGCGTTGGTACCCGGGCAGCAGCGCGCGGATGCCGGGATCCATGAAGCCGACATTGCGGAAATGGCCGATTGTTGCCGGCTCCGCCTCACGCAGGCGATCCAGCAAAGCGGGGTCGATCGAGGGGGGAAGGTCGTTCACGACGAACATGGCCATGACTCCTGCGGCAGTGAGTCGTGCACTGGCTGATAGTCGGCACGGCCGGACACAGCTTCGGCACGCGGTGCCTGGGCCGCGCGGCGGATCAGCAGACAGAACAATGCCGAAAACACCAGCGGAGCAATCGGCACACCGGCATAGAGTGCCAAAACGCGAGAGACAAGCGGCAGGATGAAGCCAATGCCCAGGCCAAGCTTCTCCCACGGCAGGAAACCGTTGCGCGATCCTTGTTCGAACAACCATGCCAATGGCAGTGCCAGCAAGGTCAGGTCGTAATCCAGCACAAACGGCGTCGCGAGCAATGTGCCGCAGGCGGTTGCCATGGCCAGCGCCAGAACGCCGGGCTGGTGCCGTTGCACCTGGACCAGCGCGGCGCAGACCACCAACGCAGCGCCGCCCTGAGCCGCGTAGGCCAGGGTCACGCTGCCGTGCAGGGCACGCACCGCGGCGAACACACTCTGCATTTTTCCGGGATCGACCAGGCCGCGTTCCAGCGTTTCCCGCGCCAATGACGAAACGCGCAGGAAGCCTTCCCACGTCGCCGGTCCGAACACGATCAGCGTCACCGCCACCAGGGCCGCCGCCGTTGCGACGGCGGATGCGATCGTCCGCCAGGCGCAGCGCAGCAAGAGCAATACGGGCAACAGGATCATGAGCTGCGGCTTGATGATCATGCAGCCGAAGCAGAGTCCGGCCAGTCCCGGCCGCCGTGGCAACGCCAGGGACCCGGCGCCGAAGAGTACGGCGGTGAGGAAGCCGTTCTGGCCATGTCCCAGATTCATAAAGGCTGCGGGATACGCGAGCACTGGCACGATCCAGCGTTGTCGCAACAGCGCCTGCACCACGCGCAGCCAGGCAAAGCCGGTCACGGCCTGCCACACCACCAAGGACCAAAGATAGGGGAGCAATGCGAACGGCAGGCAGACGAGCAGGAAAGGCGGGGGATAGAAGAATGCGGCGTAGCCCTTCAGGCGCCGCCCGAAGATCGCATCCTGGGCGGCCTGGTGGATCGCGGGGTGGTAGACGCCGGCCGGCCGGCCTTGCAGGGCCAGATGTGATGCTGCCCAGAAGCTTGTGAAGTCCGTCCCCAAGGGGTGGCCAACACGATCGATCCCGTGGGACGACAGCAGCACCCAGCCGATCGCAGCCACCAGGCTGATGGTGAAGATGATGCGTGCATAGGCCGTTGCGCGCGCCGCCGTCAGCCAGGGCGCATCGCGTAGCGCGGACAGCACCAATCCCGACGCCAACCGGTGCCTGGTCAACGCAATCGCGTCCTGTGCCCTGCGCGGGGCGGATTGATCGAGATCAAAGCAAAGGCCCTTCTGTCGGATAAGCTGCGGCTGGTTAGCTGGCCGGAGGTATTTATGTCATTCGCCCTGCACATTGCATTCCGCAATATGGACCCGTCGGAGGCTGCCGAAACATTGGTACGCCAGCGTGCCGCCGCGTTAGGTGAAATTGCGCATCGCGTCAGCGCGTGCCGGGTAGTGCTGGATTGCGAGCATCCGCGGAATCAGATGGGACGGCTGTATCGGGTGCATATTGAGCTGACGGCGCCGGGCGGCCCGGTGATGGTGAACCGGGACCGGGGCAGCGATCATGCGCACGACGATCTGCTGGTTGCGATTCGCGATGCGTTCCAGACGGTGGAGAGGAAGGTCCGGGCGCTGAAAACGTCTGCGGTGCGGCGGGGGTGGGCCGCGAAGCGGACCGGCGCGGCATGGACCGCCGGGTGAGGGTGATCGGGCCGGAAGGTCGCGCTGCATGCCCTGCCGATCACGCTCACCCTCGGTGCCTGTCGGCGCCTTGACCTCTCCCGCGCGAAGTGCGGGAGAGGTTCTTGTGCATCATGCGGGTAGCAGGCTGGTGCCCATCAGGAAAGCGTCCACTGCGCGCGCGCACTGGCGGCCTTCGCGGATCGCCCATACCACCAGCGATTGGCCGCGGCGCATGTCGCCGGCGGCGAACACTTGCTCCAGCGACGTGCGATAATCCACGGTGTTTGCCGCGACGTTGCCGCGGCCGTCCAATTCGAGGCCTGCTTGTTCCAGCATCCCCGGGCGCCGCGGACCGAGGAATCCCATCGCCAGTAGCACCAGGTCCGCCTTCAGCCGGAAATCGCCGTCGGCGATGTCGCGCATCTGCGTGCGGCCGTCGCCGCCCTTGACCCATTCGACGCGCGCGCCTTCCAGCGCCTCGACGTTGCCGTTCCTGCCCGCGAAACGCCTGGTCACCACCGACCAGTCGCGTTCCGCCCCTTCGTCATGCGCGTGCGAGGTGCGCAGCTTCAGCGGCCAATCCGGCCAGGTCAGCGCCTTGTCCTCATGCTCTGGCGGCTTTGGCAGGATTTCGAGCTGCGTCACCGACGTGGCGCCCTGGCGGAACGCCGTGCCGATGCAGTCGGAGCCGGTGTCGCCGCCGCCAATCACCACGACATGCTTGCCAGCGGCGGTGATGGCACCGTTTGGCGCGGCGTGGGCCTCGCTGTCACCGGCGCCGCGCTTGTTCTGCTGCACCAGATAGTCCATCGCGAAATGCACGCCATCGAGCTCGCGTCCGGGCACCGGCAGGTCGCGCGGCCACTCTGCGCCGCCGGCCAGCACCACCGCATCGTGATCGTCAAGCAATGAACCCACCGTCATCGCGCCGGCGCCGATTTCGACGTTGGTGCGGAAGGTGACGCCTTCCGCCTCCATCTGAACCAGGCGGCGGTCGATCAGGTGCTTTTCCATCTTGAAGTCGGGGATGCCATAGCGGAGCAAGCCGCCGATGCGATTGCTCTTCTCGAACACCGTCACGTCGTGGCCGGCGCGGGCAAGCTGCTGCGCGCAGGCCAGACCGGCGGGGCCGGACCCCACCACTGCGACGCGCTTGCCGGTGGCGCGCGCCGGGGGAAGGGGGGCGATCCAGCCCTCGGCCCAGCCACGATCGACGATGCTGCATTCGATGGTTTTGATCGTGACGGGATTGTCTTCGATGTTCAGCGTGCAGGCGGCCTCGCAGGGGGCGGGGCAGACGCGGCCGGTGAACTCGGGGAAGTTGTTGGTGGAATGCAGCACGGTCAGGGCCTGGCGCCATTGGTCGCGATACACCAGGTTGTTCCAATCGGGGATCATGTTGTTGACCGGACAGCCCTGATGACAGAACGGAATGCCGCAATCCATGCAGCGCGCGGCCTGGCGAGACACTTGCTCCGCCGGCATCGGCTTGACGAATTCGCGCCAATGACGGCGGCGAGCATCGGGCTTGTCGTAGCCGCGGTCCTGGCGATCGATTTCCAAAAAGCCGGTCGGGTTGGCCATTGCTGCAATCTTTCCCTCACGTCATGGCCGCGCCTGATTCGGCCTTCTGCGCACGATAGAGCGGCGGTTGATGGCCGGCACAAGGCCGGCCACGACGGTGGACGTGTCGCCCCGCGCGGCGCCTTTCGTTACTCTGCCGCCACGGTTTTCGCGGCTTCGTGGTCTGCCCGCAAATCCTGCAGTGCGCGCCGGTAGTCGCGCGGCACGACTTTCACGAAGCGGGCCAGTGCATTCTCCCAATCGTCCAGCAGTTCGCGCGCCCGCTCGCTGCCCGTGTAGAGCAAGTGTCGTTCGATCAGGATGCGCAGACGTTCGGCGTCGTAGCGCAGGGGATCGCCCATGCCGCTATCCTCCACGCTCACCGCACGCTGGCGCGGCCGCCCGGTCGGGTCGGCGATCCCCAGTTCCATCGGTGTGATCGGTTCCAGGTCGACAGCGGTAAGATTGCACAGCGACCTGAACCGCGCTTCCTCATCGTAGACATACGCGATACCGCCCGACATGCCCGCCGCGAAGTTGCGTCCTGTGGCGCCAAGCACCACCACCACGCCGCCGGTCATGTACTCGCAGCCATGGTCGCCGCAGCCTTCCACCACCGCAACCGCACCGGAATTGCGCACGGCAAAACGTTCGCCGGCAACGCCGTTGAAATACGCCTCACCCGCGATCGCGCCGTACAGCACGGTATTGCCGACGATGATGTTTTCCAGCGGATCGCGGTGCGCCTCCGGTGGCTGGCGCACCACGACACGGCCGCCCGACAGCCCCTTGCCCACATAGTCGTTGGCATCGCCCGTCAGGTTCAGTGTAACGCCGTGCGCCAGGAATGTGCCAAAGCTGCCGCCCGCCGTGCCACGCAGGTTGATCGCGATGGTATCGTCCGGCAGGCCGGCGTGGCCGTAGCGCTTTGCGACTTCACCCGACAGCATGGTGCCGACGGTGCGGTTGACGTTGCGGATCTCGTGCTCGATTCGCACCGGCTCGCCGCGCTGCAATGCCGGCTCGGCCGCAGCAATGAAGATTTGGTCCAGTGCGCGATCCAGATGATGGTCCTGCTTCTCGCAGTTATGAACCGCCACGCCCGGCTTCGGTGCGACCTGATACAGAATCTTCGACAGGTCGACGCCCTTCGCCTTCCAGTGCTCCACCGCAGGCCGTGCATCCAACCGATCCACGCGCCCCACCATCTCAGCGAACGTGCGGAATCCAAGCAATGCCATCTGCTCTCGCACTTCCTCCGCGATGTAGAAGAAGAAATTGATGACATGCTCTGGCGTACCGGTGAATTTGGCGCGCAGTACCGGATCCTGCGTCGCAATGCCAACCGGGCAAGTGTTCAAATGACACTTGCGCATCATGATGCAGCCGGCGGCGATCAGCGGCGCGGTGGAGAAGCCGAACTCGTCAGCCCCCAGCAATGCCCCGATTACCACATCGCGCCCCGTGCGCAGCCCACCATCCACCTGCACTGCGATGCGGCCACGCAGCCCGTTCAGCACCAGCGTCTGCTGCGTCTCCGCCAGCCCGATCTCCCACGGCGATCCCGCATGCGTCAGCGACGTCAGCGGCGACGCGCCGGTGCCGCCTTCGAACCCGGAAATCGTCACATGATCAGCGCGTGCCTTGGAAACGCCCGCCGCCACGGTGCCGACACCGACCTCCGATACCAGCTTCACCGACACACGCGCCTTCGGATTGGCATTCTTCAGGTCGTGGATGAGCTGCGCCAGGTCCTCGATCGAGTAGATGTCGTGATGCGGCGGCGGCGAAATCAGCCCGACGCCCGGCGTGGAATAGCGAACGCGGGCGATATTCTTGTCCACCTTGCGGCCGGGCAATTGGCCGCCTTCGCCGGGCTTGGCGCCCTGCGCCATCTTGATCTGCAGGTCGTCGGCGTTCACCAGGTACTCGGCCGTCACGCCGAACCGGCCGGACGCCACCTGCTTGATCGCCGAGCGCATGGAATCGCCGTTCGGCAATGTCTTGTAGCGATCGGATTCCTCCCCGCCCTCGCCGGTGTTGGACTTGCCGCCGATGCGGTTCATCGCGATCGCCAGCGTGGTATGCGCCTCACGCGAGATCGAGCCGAAGCTCATCGCACCGGTGGCAAAGCGCTTGACGATGCTGGAGGCGGGCTCGACTTCCGCGATCGGCACCGGTGACTCCGCGGGACGCAACTGCATCAGGCCGCGGATCGTCAGGTGGCCGACGCTTTGCTCGTTGATGACCTTGGTGAAGTCGCGGAAGGTGGAGAAACTGTTGCCGCGCACCGCATGCTGCAGCTTGCCCACCGTATCCGGCGTCCAGGCATGCGCTTCGCCGCGCAGGCGGAACGCATAGTCGCCGCCAACATCCAGCATGTCCTGGTAGATCGGATTGCTGTCATAGGCGTTCCTGTGGCGCTGCACCGCCTCCTGGGCGATTTCCAGGAAGCCCACGCCTTCGATCGTGGTCGCGGTGCGGGTGAAGCATTGCTGCACCAGATCCGACGACAGGCCCACCGCATCGAAAATCTGCGCACCGCAATAGGACTGGTAGGTAGAGATCCCCATCTTGGAGATCACCTTCATGATCCCCTTGCCAACCGCCTTGATATAATTCTTCTGGACCTCATACGCCTTCAGCGGCAATCCGTTTTGCACGCGGATTTGCTCCAGCGTATCGAAGGCGAGATACGGGTTGATCGCCTCGGCGCCATAGCCGGCAAGTACACAGAAATGGTGCACCTCGCGCGGCTCGCCGCTCTCCACCACCAGGCCGACCTGGTCGCGCAGGCCCTGGCGAATCAGGTGGTGATGCACCGCGCCTGTGGCCAGCAAGGCCGGCACCGGGATGCGATGCGGTCCCACTCCGCGATCGGACAGGATCAGGATGTTCTGGTCGGCCAGAACAGCATCGGTGGCCTCACGGCAGATGCGCTCGACGGCGCGCTGCATGCCCTCGGCGCCTTCCGTGGCCGGCCAGGTGGTGTCGATCGTCGCCGCCTTGAACGCGCCCACTTCCAGACTGTCGATCGACTTGATTTTCTCCAGGTCGATGTTGGTCAGGATCGGCTGCAACACTTCCAGCCGATAGTGGTTGCCGGCGTTGTGTCCGAGCAAGTTGGGACGCGGACCGATGATCGAAACCAGCGACATAACCAGTTCCTCGCGGATCGGATCGATCGGAGGATTGGTGACCTGCGCGAAGTTCTGCTTGAAGTAATTGTACAGCAGCTTCGGCTTGTCGGAGAGCACAGCGATCGGGGTGTCGGTACCCATTGAACCGACGGGATCCTCGGCCTCCTTCGCCATCGGTTCGAGGAAGAACTGGATGTCCTCCTGCGTATAGCCGAAGGCCTGCTGGTGATGCAGCAGCGTCTCGATGTCGTTGGGCCGCGGCAACGCACTGCGCTCGGCAGGGTCAGGGAGTTCCTCCAGCCGGAACTGCGTGTCCTTCAGCCATTCGGCATAAGGATGCGCCGAGGCGAGCTTGGCCTTGATCTCGTTGTCGGCGATGATGCGGCCTTCGTCCAGGTCGATCAGCAGCATCTTACCGGGCTGCAGCCGCCATTTATGGACGATGCGCTCCTCCGGCACCGGCAGCACGCCGGCTTCGGAGGCCATGATCACGTGGTCATCGTCGGTGACGACATAGCGCGCGGGGCGCAGGCCGTTGCGATCCAGCGTCGCGCCGATCTGGCGGCCGTCGGTGAAGGCGATGGCGGCGGGTCCGTCCCACGGTTCCATCAATGCCGCGTAGTATTCGTAGAACGCCTTGCGGTCGGCATCCATCAGCGGATTGCCCGCCCAGGCCTCCGGGATCAGCATCATCATCGCATGGGCCAGCGAGTAGCCGCCGGCGATCAGAATCTCCAAGGCGTTGTCGATGCAGGCGGTGTCCGACTGGCCGTGCGGGATCAGCGGCCACATCTTGTCTAGATCGGCGCCCAGCAAGGCGGATTCCATCGAGCGGCGGCGCGCATACATCCAGTTCACATTGCCGCGAACAGTGTTGATCTCGCCATTATGCGCGAGGAAGCGATACGGGTGCGCCAGTTTCCAGGACGGAAATGTGTTGGTGGAAAAACGCTGGTGCACCAGCGCCAGCGCGGATTCGGTCAGCGGATTGCGCAGGTCCTCGTAGAAGCTTTCCACCTGTGGGGCGAGCAACAGGCCCTTGTAGACGACCGTGCGCGTGGAGAACGACGGCATGTAGAGATCGCCCAGGCCGGGCAGATGCCGCTTATCCTCCAGCGTGCGCACGTTGTTCAGTATCTGCTTGCGGATCGCGAGGATCTTCCGCTCGAACGCGTCCTGGTCCCTGATGGCTGGGCTGGCGGTGATGATAGCCTGCCGGATCACGGGCATGGTCTCGATCACGCGGCGGCCCAGACCGGTGAGGTCGGTCGGCACGTCACGCCAGCCGAGCAATGCCTGCCCTTCGCGCGTCACGACCTCGGTGATCAGCTTCTCGGCGTAGGCACGCGCCCGATCGTCCTGCGGCAGGAAGCACATCGCCACGGCATAACGGCCAAGCCGGGGCAGCCGCTTGCCGGCCTTGTCCGCCCAGTCATGCAGCAGCCGATCCGGCATCTGGACCAGGCAGCCGGCGCCATCCCCCACCAGCGGATCGGCACCTACCGCACCGCGATGGTCGAGATTGACCAGTATTTTCAGGCCCTGGCGGATCAGGTCGTGCGACTTTCGGCCCTTGATGTTCACCACAAAACCAACGCCACACGCGTCATGCTCGTTCTGGGGATCGTACAGGCCTTGCTTCGCAACCATTTCCATATCGGTCTCTGTCCCGAGATCATAGCCGGTGGCGGGGTCAGACAGCGCAAACCCTCTTTATGAGGTGCACGCCCGGCCCCTGGCAACTATACCGCAGTGCAGCGTAGGGATGCACAAGGCGGGGAGCAAGGCGGAAATCAGCCTCTGGGGAGCGTTGGGCCGTCGTTCGTGGCAAGAAAGGTCGGAGGCTTCGCCCCCGGGGGCCCAGCAAAGGGGCTGCCCCGGGCAAAGCCCCTTCCTTGGCAGGGTCCAGGGGCAAAGCCCCTGGCCTGCCTTCCTACAGACCTTTCTACAGACGGTTGCCCTGCATCGCCACAGGCTGTATTATGCCGTCATGTTCTGTGGCCTGCACATCGCCTGCCGCACTGCCCGCGCCGCCGCGCGGTGCTCGGCGCGTTTGCTCGCCACCTCGATCGCTCTCGGCCTCCTCCTTCGACTTAGCCGCCCCTGAGCGCTGCGCCGGGTCGTTGAACGCCGGCTTCGCTCAGGGGACCCCTGAGGCTAATGTCGTGCAACCGATCCGAGGACCATCATCACATGAGCATCAATCATCCCAGCTTTGGCACGCTGGAACACGACCGCGTCATCATTTTCGACACCACGCTGCGCGATGGCGAGCAATCGCCGGGGTTCTCGATGAACCTGAATGAGAAGATCCGTATGGCCGAGGCGTTGACCGAACTGGGCGTCGATGTCATGGAGGCCGGGTTCCCAATCGCTTCGATCGGCGACTATGAGGCGGTGAAGGCGATCGCCGAATCGATCGGCCAGCGGGATGATTCGCCGGTGATCTGCGGACTGTCGCGCACCGGGCGCGAGGATGTGATGCGAGCCGCCGATGCGGTGCGGCCGGCGCGGCGCAAGCGCATCCACGTGTTCATCGCCACGTCAGACCTGCATATGAAGTACAAGCTGCGCATGCAGCCCGACGAGGTGGTGGAAGCCAGCATTGCCGCTGTCAGCCTCGCGCGGCAGCATACCGACGACGTGGAGTGGTCGGCGGAAGACGGCACCCGCAGCGACCCCGATTTCCTGTGCCGCTGCATCGAGGCCGCGATCAAGTCCGGTGCTACCACGATCAATATCCCCGACACCGTCGGTTATGCCGTGCCCGAGGATATGGCGCGTATCTTTACTATGATCCGCGAGCGCGTGCCGGGGGCGGACAAGGTGGTGCTGTCTACGCACAATCATAATGACCTGGGCCTGGCAGTGGCCAATACGATGGCGGCGGTGCGGGCTGGCGTGCGGCAGATCGAATCCACCATCAACGGCATCGGCGAGCGGGCGGGCAACGCATCGCTGGAAGAGGCGGTGATGGCGATCCGTACTCGCCCCGATGCGATGCCGTTCAAAAACAACGTCAACACGCAGAACATCCTGCGCACGTCGCGTCTGCTGTCCACGATTACCGGGTTTGATGTGCAGCCGAACAAGGCGATTGTCGGCCGTAATGCGTTCGCGCATGAGGCGGGCATTCACCAGGACGGCGTGCTGAAGCATGCCGGCACCTATGAGATCATGACGCCCGAAAGCGTTGGTTGGCAAAAGAATAGTTTGGTACTGGGGAAACATTCGGGTCGGGCGGCGTTCCGCGACAAGCTGCACATGCTGGGTTATGGCGAGATCGGCGCCAACCAACTCAATGATGCATTCCGGCGGTTCAAGGATCTGGCGGACCGCAAGAAGGTGGTGTTTGACGATGACATCGTCGCGCTGGTGGATGACGAAGTGATGCGCGACCACGAACGGATTCAGTTCGTGTCGATGGATCTGCATGCCGGTTCGAAGGGTCCCGCGCGGGCCGAGTTGGAACTGGCGGTCGACGGTGTGGTGAAGAGCGCGACATCGACCGGCGACGGGCCCGTGGATGCGACGTTCAAGGCGATTCGCGAGATCTTCCCGCATGACGCGAACCTGGTGTTGTTCTCGGTAGGCGCGGTGACCGAGGGCACCGACGCCCAGGCCAAGACGACGGTGCGTCTGGAAGAAAACGGCAAGCTCGTCGATGGCCAGGGCGCCGACACGGATACGATCGTCTCGGCGGCGCGCGCCTACGTGCATGCGCTGAACAAGCTGATGGTGAAGCGCGTCCGAACCGAGCCGCAGGCGTTGTCGGCGTAGTCGAAACCTGTCCCGCGCGCGCTGTTCGCGCGCGCGGTTCAGCCTCGGCGACGGTGTCCGATATCATGACGCCAGAAATCCGCCATCCGCCGCCAGCACGTGCCCCACGACGTAGGAGGCGGCATCGGAGGCGAGCCAGACAACGGCTTCGGCCACGTCCTCCGGCTGGCCCATGCGGCGCAGTGGCAGGCCAGCCGCCACCGCGCTCATGTCGCCGATGCCGGAACGCAACATCATGTCGGTGACGACCCGGCCCGGCGCCACCGCGTTGATGCGGATGCCGCGCGGCGCGCATTCCATGGCGGCCGAACGCACCAGCGCAATTGCTGCCGCCTTCGACGCGGCATACAACGCCAGCCCCGGATTGGGATTGCGCACGCCGCTGACCGAGGTATTGACGACGATGCGCCCGCCGCCGCCCGCCAGCATCGCCGGAATCTGGTGCCGCAGACAGAGCAAAATAGCGCGCACGTTGGCATCGAATACTTCGTCATAGACGGCGTTGGTCTGCGTCTCGACGGGCGCGCGGCGTTCCTGGAATCCGGCATTGTTGAAAGCAACATCGAGCCGGCCAAACCGTGCAGTGGTCTGGGCGACCAAGGCAGCGACTCGCTCTTCTTGCGTGACGTCCGTGCGCAGGAACATCGCATCGGCACCGGCGGCGCGGCATTCGGCGGCCACGGCCTCGCCTTCCGTCTCGCGGCGACCGGCGATCACGATAGCGGCGGCGCCTTCGGCCGCCATCAGCAAGGCCGTGGCGCGGCCGATGCCGCTGCCACCGCCCGTGACCAGGCAGACCAGGCCCGCCATGCGCTTTTGCGGCGTGGCCATCGCACGCGGCATCACGCTGCGCCCGATTGCTCTGCCAGCACCACGGCTCTCGGGCGCGCGTCGATCACCGTCGTCGACGGGCAAAGACGGTCCGGGGTTTCGTAGCAAAGATGCTGTGCCATGCCTCACCTCTCGGGGCGCCAGGGTGGCGCGGTGGGACCAGCAGGTTATTGGCCAAAATTGCGCGGCGTGGCGACGGCGGCACTTTGGGCGCGGACGAATTGCAGCGGCGTGATGCCGTAGGCCCGCTTGAAATGCGTGGTCAGCGCCGCCTGATCGTAGAAGCCGCAGCTCGCGGACGTCTGCGCGATCGGCTGCCCGGCACGTAACTGGCGAATCGCGGCCCGCAGCCGAAGCTGCGTCAAATACGCATGCGGCGTCAGTCCCGTACCGCGCTTGAACAAGCCGATGACTTGAAACGGCGTGACGCCAATCTCGCCGGCGAGACGGTCGAGCGTGAGGTTCTGTGCATACGCGGCTTGCATCAGGCTGATGACATGGTGCAGCAACGGCTGATCGCGCGGTGCGGACGGAACACGATTGCCTTCGGTGGCATGGCGCCGCAACAGCGTACCGAAGCTCGCCGCCAGCCATTCGTCGGCGCAGAGCAGATCGTTGCCTGGCTCCAGGGCGCGATGCAGGGCGA